>Ga0137314_1000355_pt1 | contig 13675 bp, 8 predicted proteins | sample EasRivERMZT199_2_FD_102289 | JGI IMG/M metagenome (GOLD analysis project Ga0137314, IMG submission 102289) | Soil microbial communities from meander-bound floodplain in the East River, Colorado, USA - East River MetaG ERMZT199_2 | ecosystem: Environmental > Terrestrial > Soil > Floodplain ... | reverse complement strand
TGCGTGAGCGCCTCGATCTCCTTGGACAACGTCGCGGAGAACATCAGCGTCTGCCGTTTCTGCGGCATCTGGCGGACGATTTGGCGGATGGACGGCAGAAAGCCCATGTCGAGCATGCGGTCCGCTTCGTCGAGCACCAGCACCTCGAGGTCGTCGAACACGACGTTCTGCCGCTCGAGGTGGTCGATCAACCGGCCGGGCGTCGCAACCACGATGTCCACGCCGGCGCGGAGCGCCTTCTGCTGCGGGTCGAGCGGCACGCCGCCGTACACGCTCACGACCGACAGCTCGGAATGCTTCGAGTATTTGCGAACGCTCTCCTCGACCTGGACGCACAGTTCACGCGTCGGGGTGAGCACGAGAGCGCGAGTCCGTCGCGGACCGTCGATCAGCCGGTTGACGATCGGCAGCGTGAACGCCGCCGTTTTGCCGGTGCCCGTCTGCGCGAGACCCATGATATCGCGCCCTTTCAGGACGAGCGGGATTGCCTGTTGCTGGATAGGTGTCGGCGACGAATACCCCGCGTCGCTCACCGCCGATAAGACCGCTTTCGAGAGCCCCAGCGCGCCGAATGCCACGCGCTCTTCCGTGTCCGAGCCGTTCCCTGAATCAGTTGTCGACGAATCCATTTGCCCTTTTGCTTGCCACGAGCCCTACGGCCGGGACCGTCCCGGGTCGGTTTCTCATTAGTCGTTCATCAATCTAAGACGTTGTCCTGTTTGCAGCTAGACCCTGGCGCCGCGCACGAACCGAGCGATCACGTCAAGCGCCTCCCGCGGCCGCTCTTCATGCGCGCAATGCCCTCCATTCATGACGTGTACCCGCGCTGAGGGGATACGCGCTCCGGGATCGGGTATGTGGACCAACCTGTCGCCGGACCCGAGGAGCAACAGCGCCGGAGGTTCGAGGGAGGCGAGCCTGTCCGCGGAAAAGGGCCGCCACGACACGTCGGTCACTGTGGCGCGCGCCGCGGACACGAACCCCGGCAGCTGGGTCGGCGACCAGTACTCGTCCACGTCGCGCTCCTCGACCCGTGAGGCGTCCGTGTAGGCCAGATGACGCAGAATCAGACCGACCATCCAACGGGGCACGATTCGTCTCCCCAACGCACGCACGACGCCTCGTGGCGCGGTGCGGAGCAGGCCGATGTAGCGAATCGGTGTGATTCCGGTGGGATTGATCAGGCCGAGCGCGGTCACGCGCCCCGGGTGAGTGAGCGCGACCTCGAGAGCGACGGCGCCCCCCATCGATTGCCCGACGAGAGGAGTTCGCTCGCAGCCAAGCGCGTCGAGCAGTGCCACGACGTCGTCTCGAAACGCGCCAAGGGAATAGGCTCCTCGCTCGCGCGGTTTGTCCGACAACCCAAACCCGCGAAGATCGGGGGCAATGACTCGAAAGCCCGCGGCCGGCAGGAGGTCGAGCGCATGACGAAACGTGTACAACGAGGCGCCCCAGCCGTGAATGAACACGATGGGCGGCGAGTCCGCCGCGCCGCTCTCGGCGACGCGCACGCTCACGCCGGTGGCCAAGCGCAGCGTGCGGGTCGTCACGCCGGGAATGCCCGCGGGATACATCTCCGCGGGTCTCAATGGCCGCGTCATCGGCTTGCGTGCGGCGCGAGTGCCGCGTGATCGGTCACACCAGCTCGATCGTGCGCCCGATGAGTCGACCGATCAGGCCGAGGCGGAAGGTGATATCGGTCCACCGCTCCTCGCCGCTCAAAGACTCCTCGAGCGGATACGCCGCCCAGAGGAACGGGTTGGAGCTGCGGACGGCGTGGATCCCCTTGTGCGGATGCCACACGCCAAGCTCGTCGCGGTCGTCGAGGAAGCGGTCGTACAGCTTGCACCAGTTGTCGTTTCGGCGCAGAAAGCCGAGCCGCGCCATGAGCTCGAGCCAGTACACGGCCAGCACCACGTCGTCGTCGGCCGCATTGCGGTTCGGCAACATGTCGCCGAGGACGAGGTGCGGCTGCGAGATGAGCTTTTTCCCAAAGACTTGCACCGGTTCCTGCCGCGGCATCGCCTGCGACAGGTGCCGATACAAGAGCGCCATCGCATCGTGGTACTCGGCGCGGAAGAGCGGCATGTGCGCGAGCATTTGCAGCGCGTAGATCGAGGGCGGGGCCGCCTCGGGGGGTAGCACGTGCTGGTTGCCCACCCGGATGAACGGCTTTTCCGCCATTGGTGATCTTAGATATGCCGCGATGCGCTCTATCACTCGTCGCGCGGCACCGCGCAATCGCGGATCCCCCTCGTACCCGGCCTGAGCGAGCGCGGCCGCGGCCGCTTCGCGAAGGATCCCGCGTCCGCGCCTGGCGAGATCCTCGTCGAGTCCTGTTTTGCCCCTCAGCTCGAACAGGTAGTCGGCGTCCTCGTCTTCAGCGAGGAGTCGGAACAGGACGCGTCGTGCGTGTACGAGTGGGGGCGAGTCCTTGTCCCAGCCGTACTCGAGGAGTCGCCGGACGGCGTTGATCGTCCCGATCCCCTCGAAGTGCTCCGCACGATTATTTGGGAGACTAAGCATTGCGTGGCTCCAAGTGCCGTCTGGAGCCTGAGTTACCGCCAACGTCAATGCCGCACGATGCGTAAATGGGAGTGTCGCAACCTGATCGGGAATCGGTGCTGGCAGCCTTGCGACCTCGACCATGGCGCGATATTGAATCGGCGCCGCCGCGTGGTCGAGGAGCCAACCGAGCGGAAACGAGACCGGCGGTGACGGAAGCGTCAAAGCCGGGGTCTGCGACGGAGCGGTTGTGGTAGCGTTCGGGAGTGAGGGTGGCGGCAGCGTCACACAGGCTCGCAAGACCGAAGTTCGAACGATCCGTCGCACGCCGACGTTGGCGCCCTCTTGATGAGGGCGGGTAAGGATAGCGATTTTGAGTGTTTGCGCTAGAGGGGCGCGGAATAACCTCTTGCGTCCACGTAGTTTGCCGTTGCGCGGGTCCTGGCGCACCCGTAGCTGATGGCGCCGTACTGTGTTCATTCTGGCCAGATCGGTGTCTGATGCGCGCTCGGTAGTCTCTCTCCACAAACCCTTGGGGGCTCTGCAATGAAGAAGATGATTCGGATGGCGGTGATGACGGCCGCGATGTTCGTCGCGGTGACGTCGGTGGCGCAGGCGCAGGGTGGCGGCCGCGGTCGCGGCGGTGCGGCGCGCGTGATGGCCGCGCTGGATTCGGTGAAGGCGACCGACGCGATCAAGGCGAAGGCCGACTCGATCATCAAGGCGACGCAGGCCGTAACGGCTCCGCTCATGGAAGCCGCCCGCGGCGGCGATGCCGACGCGCGCACCAAGATGACGGAAGCGAATACGAAGCAGAACGAGGCGATCAAGGCGCTTCTCCCCGAGGCCGATCGCGCCACGTTCGAGCGTCTCACGGCTGGTGGTGGACGCCGTGGCGGCGGGTTCTAAGCACCGTTAGTTCGACGCACAAACGCGGGCCGTCACTCCGGTGGCGGCCCGCGTTGCATTCCGGACGTCCTGGCGTCGCAGGTACGCCCCTCGCATCTTCCCGCCGCAATGCGCAGCCGTGTGGTGCCGCGTGCGCGGTGAGTTCCTCGATCTATCCGGTGCGCGGTTGTACTACTACGCGGCCGGTACCCGCGGCGCCGGCGAGCCCGTGGTTTTGCTGCACGGCTTCCCGACATCGGGGCACCTGTGGAACGACATGGTCCCCCTGCTGCCGAGCGGGCATCGCATCGTCGTGCTCGACCTCCTCGGCTACGGCAGAAGCGACCCGCCGCTCGAGCGCGACGTGAGCCTGCGCGCCCACGCCGACCGCGTGATCGAGCTGTTCGACACCCTCGGCATCAACAGAGCGTGCGTCGTCGGTCACGATCTTGGCGGGGGCGTCGCGCAGTCACTCGCGATTCGCCACCCGCACCGCGTGTCGCATCTGTGCCTGGTGAACAGCGTCGGTTTCGACGCATGGCCCCCGCGGGAAGTCAAACTCGCGCGCGCGATGCTTCCACTCACCCGGCATCTGCCGCCGGGGATGATTCTCTCCATCGTGCGCGGCGATCTGTTGCGCGGCTACGCCGACCGCGATCGCGGCACGCGCTCGGTCGAGCTGTATTTGCGACCCTTCGCGACCACGGAAGGGCGCGACGCCTTGATGCGTCACCTCACGGCACTCGACCCGCGCGAATCGATGGCCCTCGCGCCGCGGCTCAAGGAGATCAGCGCGCCGACGACCGTCGTGTGGGGCAAGTCGGACCCCTTTCTCCCGGTGGCTCTGGGACGACGGCTGCAGGCCGCGATAGCCGGCGCATCGCTGCGCGTCGTGGACAACGCGGGGCACTTCACGCCGGAAGAGGCGCCAGAGCCGGTGTCCAACGCCATCGCGGAATTGTTGCGACGCTAGCCGGAATCAATGGGGTCTGACCCCATTGATTCCGCGTTACCTCGCGCTGTCGCCTTTGGCTTTGAGCGCGTCCAGGTTGTAATCGCTGCGCGGATTCCAGAGAATCCACTCGTGGATGCCGTTGTCGTACCCAGCCTTGATCTGCGCGCGAACTTGCTCGGCGAAGTAGTGCGGCGGCCCGAGAGTGAAATCCTGGTACCACGGAATGATTCTGGCCGCGCCGGTAATCCCCGCGCTACGGCGCTTCGCGTCCTTGAGCGCGTGGTCGATCGTCTCGTACGGACGCGCGTTGGGGTTGGCGAGCTTGTACGTGCCGGGCGCGAAATGGGACGGATAGTTCATCGGCAGCACGACGTCGGCCTGGTCGACGAACATCTCCCACCGCTGCCCGATCCCCATGTCCGTCGTGTCGGTCGACGTCAGGCCGAACACGTCGATCGTCATCCGCACGTTGAGCGGCTTGATGAGACTTCGCAAATAGGCGAGCTGGTCGCGAACCACTTGGGCGCGGACGCGGCCGTTCATGTGCGGAAACACGGCCTCGCGCACGATCCGGTCTTCGTCGGGAAAGCGAACGTAATCGAACTGCACTTCGCTGAACCCGAGCCGCACCGCCTCCACGGCCAGGTCGCCGGCGTATTTCCAGACGTCGGCGTGGCTCGGGTCCAGCCACGGACGGCCGTTCCTGTCCAGCCAGGGCGTCAGGTCGCTCTTTCGCTTGATCGAAAGCTCGCGGCGGTTTTCGGCGAGCAGCGGATCCTTAGCGACGACAATGCGCGCGATGGGCAGGATATTGTACGCACGCATCGTGTCGAGCACCGCACGCATGCGACGGTGCGACATTGGACGCGTCGTGTCGGCTCCGATCTCCCTGGCGAGGGGCACCGACGAGCGGTATAGGACGAAACCGCGGTCGTCCTTTACGTCGATGACCAGCGCATTGACCTCCGTCCGTTTGGCGACTTCGATCAGCTGCCACATGCGATCGCCGATCGCCGCCCAGCGGTTGACGTACAACCCGCGCAGCGCGCTCGGAACCGGAACGAGCGGCATCTGCGGACGGCTGATCGAGTCGTGGGCAGCCGGGGCGACCTTCGCCGGCCCCTTCGCGGCGACGGATCCGGTGTCCACCGACGGCGCGCTCTTGGCGGCCCGCGGCGACGCGTCCTGCGTGGCGGTACACGCTCCGAGAGCGGCCAACGCGATGAGACGGATCACGGCGCTCATAGGCGCAAATCTATTCGCCGGCTGGATGTCAGCAGAGCGACCTCGGCAACCTACAGTTGCCGGATGTCGTCGGCCGCGTCGAGCACGTGGCCGATGTCCCGCGACAGCGCACGGGCCTCCTGCGTCGCACTCGTCACGTCCTCCACGGCGGCCCCAACGCCGGACGAGCGCAGCTTGAGCAAATCCAGCTTCAGGTTCTGGAGGGAGAGCGACGCGCTCTCCAGCTGGTTGGATAGCGCGCGTCGCCGGTCGAGCAGGTCGTGCAGCGACTTGCGCTGCCGTTGGAGGAGCGACAGCCTGCGCTCGCGATCGGCGGTGGCCGGCTCCGACTCCAATGCGGCGATCCGTGAATCGAGCGCGCCGAGCGAGCTGCCGGAGACGTCGGCGTCGAGCCGGTGCAACGTCGTGGCGAGCGCCCCGACACGTTCGGCGAGCGCGTCGACAGTGGGAATCACGTCGGGAATGAGATCGCGTTCGTACGGGCGCAAGCCGGCGACGATGTCGCGCACCATCGCGCGATCGACGGCGGCGCGGCGCACGCTCTCGCCATAGTTGCCGGCGACGACATCGCGCGGCGCGAGGGCGAGCGGCTCGGGTACCGCGGTCGCTGCCGGAACGGGCCCCGCGGCGAGCGGGAGGGGGCGCGGTGATTCGAAAGGAGGCGGCACGTATGTCGGCGGCGCTGGATGCGTCGCGCGCAGCCGCGCCCGGATCCCCTTTTTGAATGCGTCGATCGGACCGACGCCGTCGGACCATATCGACCCGCCCTTTCGCAACACATCGAGCATCATGAGCGCGGACGGCAGGATGAACCAGGGAATGCCCTCCATCGAAAGGTTGACACCGAAGAGAATCGGCGTGAACACGGCGAAGCGCACTGCGCTCCGCCGAAACGCAATCACACGCCGCTCGAGTGGGCGCGAGTCGTAGTCGTCGGCGATGAGCTCCGCATGATGGCGCAGGGCGAGCTTGCGCTGCGTCTTGTGCCAGCGTCGCAGCTCGCCCTTCGTGAGGCCCGCGGGGGGATCGGGGAAAACGGGCATCGACGGGCGCAGAGGCTCCAAAGGCGCAACCGGCGGCGCAACCGGCGGCGCGGCCGGCGAACTTGCCGGAGCGCCGAAGTGCGCCAACGACGCGGACGGCGATGCCCTGTCAGCTTGCGACCGTGGTGGCGGCGTCGCTGCGCCGATCAGCGCATCGCGCAACTCGGTTGCCGTTGACCAACGGTCCTCGGGGCGCTTGGAGAGCGCGCGATCGATCGCCACGGCAAGGTACTGCGGCACTTCAGGATTGCGCTCACGAATCGGCCGCGGTCGCTCCTGAATGTGTTTGAGCAGCATGGCCGGAGTGTTCACCGCGCGGAACGGCGGCTCGCCCGCGAGCATCTGATAGCCGACGATGCCGAGCGAGTAGATGTCGCTGCGCCCGTCGAGCTCGCGCTCGCCAAGCGCCTGCTCGGGGGACATGTACGTGGGAGTGCCCACCGTTACCCCGGTGAGCGTGATGCGCGCCTCGCCTGCCGCGGCGCGCGCGATGCCGAAGTCGGTGACCAGCGGACGTCCGGTCGCCCGTTCGATCAGAATGTTGTCGGGTTTGATATCGCGATGGATGACGCCGCGCCCGTGCGCGTACGCCAACGCGTCGGCGACGTCGCGGAGTACGCGGATGGCGCGTTCCGGCGCCCAGCGTCCCTCCGCCGAAAGGTGCGCCCCGACGCTCTGCCCCTCGACGAGCGCCATCACGAAGTAGACGATCCCGTCCCGTTCGTCCACGGCGTAGATCGGGACGATGTTCGGGTGGGTGAGCTGCGCGGCCGTCTGCGCTTCGCGAATGAACCGCGTGCGAACCTCGCCGTTGAACGCGAGCTCGGGGGGAAGAACCTTCAGCGCGACAGAGCGATGCAGCCGCAGATCGACCGCGCGGTACACGACCGCCATTCCCCCACGCCCGATCTCGCCCTCGATCAGGTAATGCGAGCCGACGGCAACGGTAACGCGGTCTAAAAGGTGGTCGGTCACCCTGGACGCGCCGCCGACCGGCCGCTGGACTTCGTGCCGGTCAGCCGGTTCATCTCGTCGGCCACGAAGAGGGCGTTGTCGACGCTGTCGGCGAGCGACAGTGCGTCCATCGCGAGCGACGTGATGTGCTGGTGCGTCTGCGCCCCGGCGCCGAGCCTGAGCAGATCGAACTTGATGTTCTGCAGCGCGACCCCACACGTCTCCAGCTTCGCCGCGACCGCGCTGCGCCGGCTATTCACGTCGGCCACGCCGCGCCGCTGGCGGCGCAGATGCGCCAGGCGGCGCACCCGCTCTTCACTCGCGACGCTGTCCAGCGGATTGGCGGCGCCTTCCAGCCGCGCGATCTCGGCGTCGATGCTTTCCACCGCGTTCGATGGAGCAGATCGATCGAGGTCGGCGAGCGAGATGGCGAGCATCCGCACCTTCTCCGCGAGGGCGTCGGCCGAGCGGCCGACGTCCGGAATGCGCGAGCGGTCCGTTGTCGACATGCGGTCGAGCAGGCGCGCAATCTCGTCGCGGTCGGCCTCGGCGCGGCGTATTCGGTCGGCGTACGGACCGGCGACATACGCGACGTCGGCGCTCGCGAGGGGCGCTCCGCCTCCGCCGGGCAGCGCCGCGGGCGACGAGTTGCGCTGCATCCGCCTGGCCTGACGCTCCTGGCGCATCGAGCGCCGCTGATCCCGGTCGAAGATTCCGCGAAGCGAGGTGACGGTCTCGTCGGCCACGTCGATCAGCTCACGGTCGCGCGGCTGCCGGAACACGTCGCGCCAGTCGTAACCCTCGGACCAGAGCTTGGCGTATTTGAACGCCATGTAGATGCTCCACAGCATCGTGATTCCGAGGACGTCGCCATCGCCGAAGATCGACGCGACCACGATCACGCCATTCACGAACAGATACGGCGCGAGCTTGCGACGAAACCTCTGGACTTCGGGCGTGTTCCAGCGTCGCACCTCGTCGGCAGTGGGCGCGTTGGCGGCCGTCGAGTAGAGCTGCTCCGTGCGAACCCCTGCATACGGTGAGGAACGCGAAACAGGAGTAGGGTCGCTCGAGCGCATTTCGCGCTCGGCCGCACGGGCGGGGTCGAGCGGAGGCATCTGCCCGGTGTCGAGCGCGACGACGACCGACGACGCCGACGGAAAGCGGTTCGCCGGCTCCTTTTCGAGGAGCGTCATCACCACGCGGGCGAGGTCCGGGGGCACGTCGCCGCGCCGCTGATCGACCGGCACCGGCCGCTCGGAGATGTGTTTGACGAGGATCGCCGGCGTGCTGTTGGCGACGAACGGCGGGTCGCCCGTGAGCATTTGATAGCCGAGGATTCCCAGCGAATACAGGTCGCTCCGCCCATCGATGGCGCGTTCCCCCGCGGCCTGCTCCGGGGACATGTAGGTCGGCGTGCCGATGGCGATGCCGGTGGCGGTGAGCCTCGAATCGCCGTCGCTGGCCGCCCGCGCGATGCCGAAGTCAGTGACCATCGGCCGGCCGCTCTCGGCATCGAGCAGGATGTTGTCCGGCTTGATGTCGCGGTGGATGACGCCGCGCTCGTGCGCGTAGGCCAGCGCGTCGGCCACATCCCTCAGGGTGCGGCGTGTTTCCTCGACCGACAGCGTGCCGCGGTCGTGGAGGCGCTTGGCGAGATTGTCGCCGCTCACGTACGCCATCACGAAGAACACGAGCCGTGGGCCCGAGAGCTCGTCGGGCGGCGAGGCTTCGTCGACGCTGTAAATGTCGACGATGTTGGGGTGGTTCAGCTGGGCGGCGGTTTCGGCTTCCCGAAGAAACCGCGTTTTGATCTCGTTCCGAAACGCGAGCTCCGGCGGCAGGACTTTGATGGCGACAAGCCGCTTGAGTCGCCGGTCCTTAGCACGGTACACGATCCCCATGCCTCCACGCCCGATCTCGCAGTCCAGCTCGTAGTTCGGGCTGAGCACGCGCTCCACGTGAGCGCGCAGTTGCTCGGAGTCCGAAATGGGTACCGCGGGATCGGGCACGCGAGGCGCTCGAGGTATAGGCTGTGGTGAAGCCGCAATTTAGGACGCGCACAAACTTATGGAAAGGACGCGCGCCGTAGCGGCAGTGCCACTCCGTCAGACGTTTCGAGGGACCGCCGGGTTTTCTGCCATGGTGACGTGAAAGACAGGCTCCCATCCTGCATTTCGATGCTCGCCCGCACGCCCCATTCCTCCTAAGTTGAAGCGCTAACTTGATCCGCGGCGAGACTTAGTACAGCGGATTCGTCGTTGGAATGGAGTGTGCGACACGCGTCCCGATCGGGCCGCATTGATCGGAAGCGCTTTCCGACGTCCTACACCTAGGTCAGCGTCATCATGGCTCAACGCCAAACCCTGCCGGTGCTTCCCCTTCGGGGCACCGTGATCTTTCCCGGGCTCACCGCGCCCATCGCGGCCGGCCGGCCCGGAACGCTGCGCGCAATCGAATCGGCCCTGAAGGCCGAGCGCCTGGTCTTCGCGGTCGCCCAGCGGGACAATACGGACGAACCGACGCCCGACATTCTCTACTCCATGGGCGTGATCGCGCGGATCGGCCAGATCCAACGCGGCCTCGGGGGCGTCCAGCTCCTGCTCCAGGGGGAGCAGCGGGCGACCGCCCTCCAGTACAGCACGACCGAAGGCTACCTGAGCGCCGTCGTGATGCCGGTCGAAGAGATGAAGCCGGTGAACGAGGACGACCCCGCCTTCGTCGCCCTCCACAAGGAGCTCCGTGAGCGGGCCGCCGAACTCGGCGAGCGCCGCGGCCTGCCCGAAGAGGTGGTCCACCAGGTGCTCGATGCCGTCACCGACCCGGGCCGGTTCGCCGATCTGGTGGCCGGATACATCGAACTGCAGCCGCCGGAGAAACAGGGTCTCCTCGAAACACTCAGCGTCGAGGAGCGGCTCCGCCGCGTGCTCGTGCACGTCCAGAAGCAGATCGGGATGCTCGAGGCGCAGGAGGAGATCAAGTCGCAGGTCCAGGAAGAGCTTGGCGAACGACAGCGCGAGATGTATCTGCGCGAGCAAATGAAGGCGATCCAGAAAGAGCTCGGCGACGACGATCAGACGAAGGAGATCACCGAGCTCCGCGACAAGCTCAACAAACTCGACCTGCCCAAGGAAGCGCGGCAGGAAGTGGAGCGCGAGATCGGACGCCTGGAGCGCGCCGGGCGCGAGTCCATGGAGGCCCAGGTCATCCGCACGTACCTCGAGTGGATCGCCGAGCTCCCGTGGAACACGCGCTCCGACGACAACCTCGAATTACAGAATGCTCAGATCGTGCTCGACGAAGACCATTACGGGCTGCCCGACGTCAAGGACCGGGTTCTCGAGTTCCTCGCCGTGCGCCAGCTGCGCGCGCAGCAGCTCCAGGAGGAGCTCAAGAAGTCCGGAGAGATGTCGATCGCCAAGCTGCGCGCCGTGAAGGAGGACGCGACGCCGCATCTCGGCCAGTCCAACCAGCCGGAGCGCCCGATCACCGACGCCAAGGAGGCGAAAGCCCGGGCGATGGCGAAGGGGCCCATCCTGTTGTTCGTCGGGCCGCCGGGCGTCGGCAAAACATCCATCGCGAAGTCGATCGCCCGCTCCCTGGGCCGCCAGTACGTGCGTGTCGCCCTCGGCGGCGCTCGCGACGAGGCCGACATTCGTGGCCATCGCCGCACCTACGTCGGCGCCATGCCGGGGCGGATCATTCAGGGCATGAAGCAGGGCGGCACGAAGAATCCCGTGTTCCTGCTGGACGAGGTCGACAAGCTCGGCGTGTCGTTCCAGGGCGATCCGTCGGCGGCGCTGCTCGAGGTGCTCGACCCGGCGCAGAACGACAACTTCACCGATCACTATCTGGGGATTCCGTTCGACCTGAGCGAGGTGCTGTTCATCGCGACGGCGAACTTCATCCAGAACATCCCCGGCCCGCTGCTCGACCGCATGGAGGTCGTGGAGTTCGCGGGATACACCGAGCGCGAGAAGGCGGAGATCGCCAAGAAGTACCTGATTCCGCGGCAGATCGAGGAGTCGGGGCTCGGCGACAAGAACGTCGCGTTCACCGACGATGCGGTCGCCGCCGTGATCAGCAAATACACGCGCGAAAGCGGCGTGCGCCAACTCGAGCGGCAGATCGGCGCCGTGGCGCGCAAAGTCGCGCGTCGCATCGCGGCGGGGGATCCCAAGATCATCGAGGACGGTAAGATCGACGCCAACGAGGTACGCGACTTGTTGGGCCGCCCCAGGGTGCACCCGGAACATGCCGCCGAGGAAAACGAGGTCGGCGTGGCGACGGGCATGTACTACACGCCCGCGGGCGGCGACATCATGTTCGTCGAGGCCGCCATTCGTCGCCTGTACAACTACGGATCGCGCTCCAGCGACGACGACAAGACGCAGGTGAGCGGGTGGGGGAACGTCTCGCTCATCCTCACCGGCCAGCTCGGCGACGTGATGAAGGAGTCGGCGCGCGCCGCGATGACGTATGCCGCGACACACGCATCAAAGCTTCAGATACCGGAGGATAAACTCGGATCGATCGAGGTCCACGTGCACGTCCCGGCGGGCGCCATCCCGAAAGATGGACCGTCGGCCGGAACGACGATGGCGACGGCGCTGGTGAGCGCGATGTCGGGACGCCCGGTGCGCCGCGACGTCGCGATGACCGGCGAGATCACGCTGCGCGGGCGCGTGCTGCCGATCGGCGGTGTGAAGGAGAAGGTGCTCGGCGCGCATCGCGCGGGTATCACGACCATCATCCTGCCGAAGGACAATGAGGCCGACATGGAGGAGATCCCCGAGGACGTGCGACAGCACCTCGAGTTCCACTGCGTGAGCACGCTCGATGAGCTGTTCAAGGTCGCGTTGGTGCCCGTCGATCAGGCGGGAAACGAACCCACCCTCATGGAAGGGATCGAAAAGAAGGCGGCGGCGACCAGGGTCGCGTAGGCGCGATGAACGGACCCCACTGCGGCATTTTCCACGGATTGTTCCGCAGTGGTTCCGGCTCGGTGCCCTCGAGGAAGAACTCGAAATAGCGTTTGTCCGGCGGCGTGCTCGCGGTTGCGGGCGCGCCGCTGTCGCGATCGAGCTCGGCGTAGGTCAGTCCGTCGGGCGGCGGACCCCAACCGCTCACCGAGCGCCCGGCGTAGTAGCGTCCGACCATCTGGCCCCAGATCGGCGCGGCGAGCAGTCCGCCCACGGCGCCCGCGGTGATGGTCTTCGGCTTGTCGAAGCCCAGCCACACGCCGGCGACGAGATCCGGCGTGATGCCCACGAACCAGACGTCGACGTTGTCGTTCGTCGTTCCGGTCTTGCCGGCAACGGGAATCGACGCGGGGACGGCGCGGCGCGCCGCCGACCCGCTCCCGCGATCGACGACGTCCGTCATCATGCTGCGCACGATGAAGGCGACGCGCGGGTCGAGCGCGGGTTGCGGCGTGGACGGCGGACGCGCCAGCACGATGCGACCCGTCGCATCGACGACGTGTGTGATGAAGCGAGGCTGCACAACCGATCCGTTGTTGGCGAACGCCGCGTACGCGGCCACGAGCTCGATGGGGTGGACTTCGGACGCGCCGATCATGCTCGCCGGCACCGGGAGCATCGGCGAGTTGACGCCCATGCGTTGCGACAGGGCAGCCACCGAGTCCATGCCGACGCGCAGGCCGAGCTGGATGGCGACCGTGTTGCGCGAGTGGATGAGTCCTTCGCGCATCGTGATGGGGCCGACGAATTTTCCGTCGACGTTCTGCGGCTTGTAGATCGGCGGATCGCCGATCACCGGAATCTCGAGCGCGGTGTCGGGAACGATCGTGCTGCCGGGGATGCTGTCCTCGATCGCCTTGGCGTAGACGATCGGCTTGATCGACGACCCGGGCTGGCGGCTCGCGGTGATGACGCGGTTGAACGGCGCGCGCGCGTAGTTCCGCCCGCCAACGAGCGCCCGCACATCGCCGGTGAATGGATCGAGCGCGACGACCGCGCCCTGGAGATAGTCGCTCTGCCGCCCCGTCGCCTGCGCCTGCGTGAGGTGGCGGTAGCCTTGCTGCGATTCAACCTTGTAGGTGCATTCGACCAGCGCGTCGACG
>Ga0137314_1000352_pt1 | contig 13725 bp, 11 predicted proteins | sample EasRivERMZT199_2_FD_102289 | JGI IMG/M metagenome (GOLD analysis project Ga0137314, IMG submission 102289) | Soil microbial communities from meander-bound floodplain in the East River, Colorado, USA - East River MetaG ERMZT199_2 | ecosystem: Environmental > Terrestrial > Soil > Floodplain ... | reverse complement strand
GCTCAGTGAACAACGACGGGATGCTGCGCAGGACCTCGAGCGGGCTGGGGACCAGCACGGGGGAGAGGATCCTCGATTCCGGCGTCCCCCCCGCGGTGAAAAATGCCCAGACGATCAGCACGACGACGACGCCGACGACGCCGAGCGCCCGGCGGGTCATCGGCCGGGGCTCAGCGCGGAGCTTGAACAGCGTCGTGGACGACGACTTCGTCACGCGAGCCTACTTCGACTCGAGCGGATAGACCTTGATTTCGACCCGCCGGTTCTTCGCGTGGTTGTTTGGATCATTCGCGTCGGCGGGGCGATCCCAGCCGCGCCCGACCGCGGTGAATTGGTTGGGCTGCAGCGACGGGAATTTGCGAATGAGCGCCTGCTTCACCGCATTGGCGCGGCGCAGCGAGAGCTCCTGTACGTCGGCTGAGGTCACCGAGCCCGCGCCGCGCATCGAACCGTCGGTGTGGCCCTCGATGACGATGCGTGCCGCGCCGAACTGGCCGGAGAGCTTCCCCGCCTCCTCGACGACGAACGGCGCGTTGGGATCGTACAGCTCTTCGAGCGTCTTGTTGTCCACCGTCTTTTGGATCTTCTTCTCGAGGTCGTCGGAGTTCGGGTAGAACTGAATGACGATCGTCTTGGTGAGGATCTCGTTGCTCTCGGCCTGCACGGTGGTGGCCGAGGTGGGCACGAAGTTGACCTGGTACTCGTTTTTCTGATTGGCGAACATCGGCTCGGCGCCGAGCGTCTTGAGGACGGAGAAATCCATCACCTGGTCGAAGGGGACCGGCGTGCCGGCGACGCTTCCGATCTTCTTGTAGAGGAAGTACGCGGTGTTCCAGGTGCGCTCGAAGTTCGTCGGGTTGTTCTGGTTGAGGAAGAACTCACGGTTCTCGGCGAAGTTCGTCGAGTGCGCGTCGCCCAGCATGGAGAGCGCGTCCTTCTCGGGGATCGAATAGCCGGCGGCCATCAATTTCGCGGCCTGCGCCTTTGTTTCTTGAGTCTTGAGCGACTCCATCGCCTCGAAGATGCCGCGCGTCAAACCCTCCATGATCTGCGGGTTATCTTTGGCGAAGTCGGCGCGAGCGAACCAGACGTCGGCGATGAGCTTGTTCGCCGTCTGGGTGTTGACCAGCATGCGGTTGCCCTTGGCGTCGGCAAGGTTGTAGATGTCCGGCGCCCAGCTGACGACGCAGGACAGCTTCTTGTCCGAGTTGAACGCGGCGGCCGCCTGGAAAGCGTCCTGCGTGAACTTGTATTCCACCTCGCTCGGCTGGAGACCGCCCGAGATGAGGGTGTTCAGCAGGAAGAAGTGCGACGGCGAGTTCTGGGCGAGAACGACCGTCTTGCCGCGCATGTCGGCGACGGACTTCACCGTGTTCCGGCAGACGATGCCGTCGCCGCCGTTGGACCAGTCGACCTGCTGGAAGACGCGCGGCATGGTGCGCGAATCTTTGCGGAGCTGCTCGACGAACAGCGGGATCATGTCCAGCGTGGCCCAGCCGATGTGGATCTTGCCCGACGCGTAGGCGTCGCGCATGGCGATGGGGTCGTCGATGAGCGCCAACTCGAGCTTGAAGGTCTTGCCGCCCGGCGCCTTCCAGACCTTGCCGGGCTTGAAGCCGTTGTTGGCGACGATGACCGGCGCCCAGCCGGCCCAGACGTTGAGCGCCATGCGCACCGTGTTGTCCTCGAGCGGCGCGTACGCCGACGTGCCCTTCACCTCGGGGAGCTTGGTGCTGGCGACGTAGTTGTACTCTTTTACCGTGGTGACGCTGGCTCCGTCCGGCGCTTCCGGACCGCCTTTCATCTTTGCCAACTCGTCCTGCGAGATCGAGGACGTGTCGCGGGAACCGAACACGCCCTTGCCGCTGAATCGGTTGATCCCCACGTAAATGAGCCCGGCGACCACGACGAGCATCACCAGGAAGAATGCCGGTTTCGGCTTGCCGTTCATTTAGGAGCGAGCCTCACGCGAGAGGAGAGTGTTATGTCATCCTGAGCGAAGCGAAGGATCTCGCCGTTACGAAGCAAACAGCGAGATTCCTCGCTTCGCTCGGAATGACAACCTGTGGTTTTCGGAATGACAGCCTGTGGCTTTCGGAAGGACAACCTGTGGTTTTCGGGATGACAACCTGTGGTTTTACGATGAAGCATCCGTGACCGGACCAAGCTTCTTCGACGTTTCGGCAACGGGCGCGGTTTCCGGTGATTTGAGACCGAGCTGCACTTCGAACTTCGACAGGAGATCCTCGGCCATCGCCTTGTCGGCGGCTTCCTCGGCCTTGATCGCCTCCACACCCTTGGCCGACATGTCCACGGCCACGCGCGCGCGACCGCGATTCGTGTCGATCTGCCGTTGGATCACCGACTCGATCTGCCCGAAGTCGGTGGTCATGTTCATCTCGAACGACTCGGAGATCTTGGCGATCTCCGCCTCGGCGGCGCTCATCTTCAGTTCCGCGTCGTACTGACGGATCTTCTCGCGAACCTTGACGATATCTTTGTTCGCCTTCTGGATCTTGAGCAGATTGTTCTGATAGGCGCCTTCGTGCATCTCGAGCTGGTTGGTGTTCGTGGCCAGCTCGGTCTGCGTTTTCTGAAGCTGCACGGCGAGCTGCGCGGCGACCTCGCGGTTGCCGGCCTTGAGGTGCGCCTTGATCTGCGACTCGAGCTGGGCCGCGTTCGCCTTGTTCGTCGTCACCTGGCGCGCGACCGTCTCGACGAGGCCGCGATAGGTCTCGAGGCCTTTCCGCCCTTCCTTGAGCTGTTCCGTCGCCCGGTCGACCTCCAGCTGCATCACGGCGATCGGGTCGGCCTCGAAGAAGATGTTGGCGATCTTGTTGAGCTGAGCGCGGAACGCGGTGAAGAATTTTCCGAAGATCATTGTGGTTTCCTTGGCCGCGTGGAGCTGAGGGAATCGTGCGAGGTATCGCGCCGCGCTGGAAGTGACTCGCCGGCGTCCATTGCCTCGGCGAGGATACGGCCGCGGTAGATCGTGTCGAGGCTGGCGCGGAGCGCGGCGCCGTTCGAGGCACCGAGAACGTCGCCATGCACCCCGCGCACGAAATCGAACTTCTTGGCGTCGATGTCGAACGCCACGAAGTACATCTTCACGGCGCCTTCGCTGCGGCGGTCGATCTCGCGCGCGACTTCGGCCGGCGACGGCCCGTCCGTGTTCTCGCCGTCGGTCAGGACGAGGATGTATTTGCGAATCGTGCCGGCGCGATAGAGGTCGGCGCGCGCCGCGTCGAGGGCACGACCGATCGCCGTGCCACCCTTCGGATACGGCATTGAGCGGATGGCGGCCAATAGCGTTCCCCGCTCGTACGGACGCACCGTGACCGTGCCGCTGACCTGACTGGCGAACGTGTACAGCCCCACGTTGACGGGATATCCCGGCTGCTTGGCGATGAACGAATCGGTGGTGGCGAGCATTGTTTCGAGCGCGCGCCGCGCCACGATGTATTTCGGCAGCTGGTCGCCACGGGCCGGCTTGGCCATCGAGCCCGAGTTGTCGACGACAAGCGCGATGGACGCGCCGAGCCCCTCGTCGCCCTGGGGAGTGTACTTGTCCGACGCGCGCGCGGGCGACGCGGCGGCCGTTTCCGCGTGCCGATCGGAACGGACTTCACATCCCAGCGCCGTGGTGGCGCACAGGGCGAAGGCCCAACCAACCCGACCGCGTATGTACATGGACTGCAGCACTCCTTAGGCGTCTCCCGCCGGCACTACGTGGGCAGGCCGGCAATTGTGCCGACTGCGAATCCAGAACGCCGGGAGTATAGGGCCTCAGGGAGGTGTAAGCTACACCCAGCGACCGGGAAGACCTTTAGAGGTATGGGTTTCCAGAGTTGGGTCGAAATCAATGGGGTCAGACTCCATTGATTCGTATTTCAAGGGGTCTGACCCCTTGATTTAGAACCGGGCCACGGCGTCCGTGAACGCTTCCACCACCAGATCCGCGTCTGACGCTCCGATCGGCATCGGCGGCCGGATCTTCACCACGTTGTGGTACGGTCCATCGGTACCGGCCAAAACACCCAGCTCGCGCATCCTGTTCACCACCCAGGATGCCTCCTCTCCCGCCGGCTCCAGCGTCTCCCGATCGCGTACCAGCTCGACACCGAGGAACAGACCCGTGCCGCGCACGTCGCCGATGATCTCGTGCCGGCTGGCGAGCGGACGGAGACCGTCGAGCATCCGCTCGCCGACGCGCAGCGCGTTCGCCTGCAGGCCCTCGTCCCGGAGAACGTCGAGCACGGCGAGGCCGACGGCACATGAGACGGTGTTCCCGCCAAAAGTGCTGAAGAACTCCATCCCGTTGTCAAACGAATCGGCGATCGCGCGCGTGGTGACGACGGCCGCGATGGGGTGGCCGTTGCCGAGGGGTTTGCCGGCGACGACGATGTCGGGGACGACGTCCTGCGCTTCGAAGGCCCAGAAGTGCGTGCCCATTCGTCCGAGTCCGGTCTGCACCTCGTCGGCGATGCAAATGCCGCCGGCGGCGCGCACGTAGCGGTAGACGTCGGCCAGATAACCGGTTGGAAACACGATCTGTCCTCCGACGCTGGGACAGGTCTCGGCGATGAATCCGGCCAGGTCGCGACGCGTGGCGAGGAGGCGCGCGACGATCTCGCCGACGTGGCTGGCGAACTTGGGACCCGCCTCCGGGTCGCTCCGCTTGTATGCGCCGCGATAGTCGTCGGCGATCGGCGCGACGTGGACCCAGTCGGGCGCGCCCTCGCCGCCGGGACCCGCGTGCTTGTACGGGCTCAGATCGACCAGCGACGTCGTGTTTCCGTGGTATGCGGCGTCGAGCACGATCATGTCGCGCTGCCCGGTGTGCGTGCGCGCCAGCCGGAGCGCCAACTCGTTCGCCTCGCTCGCCGAGTTCAGGAAATAGCAGACCTCGAGGGACGGGGGAAGCGTTTCGGTGAGGCGGTCGGCGTACTCGGCGAGAAGATCGTTGAGGTACCGCGTGTTCGTGTTGACGAGGCGCATCTGCCGCGCCGCGGCGTCGACGACGCGCGGGTGGCAGTGGCCGACGTGGGGCACGTTGTTGTAGGCGTCGATGTACCGGCGGCCGCCGGCATCGAAGAGATACTGGCCCCAACCGCGGACGATCTTGACCGGACGACGATAGGCGACGCTGAGGTTGCCGCCGAGTCGTTCGCGCCGCCTCACTTTCGTCTCGTGCATTCCCGGCGTGTCCGGCGGGAACCGCTCGGCGGGTATGCCGACGAGGAGATTGGGATCGGGAGACAAGCTCCGCCACACGGCACGCGCGCTCACGCGCCCGACGCCAGGGAAATCGGTCCCGAGGTCGAGCAAATCCGTCACGATTTGTAGATGAAGGTGCGGCGTCCACCCGCCGTTGACCGAGGCATTGCCGAGCGTAGCAAGCTTGCCGCCGGCGGCGATGCGCTGGCCGACGTGGACCGATGCGAGAGATTCGCGGCTCAAGTGCCCGTAGACGGTAAAGAACGTCGTTCCATCGTCCGTCTCATGGCGGAGAACGATCACTGGCCCGTAGTCCAGCGGGAGATCGTTGTCGGCGAAGGCGTGGACGACACCGTCGAGCGGCGCGTAGACGGGCGTACCCGGGACGGCGAACAGGTCGAGGCCAATGTGCAGCGTGCGCCGCTCGTCCGTGATGCGGGAACCGGTCGCGAAGCCCTCGGACTGATACAGCAGCCGCGGCTCGTCGTAGCGGCCGACGGATACGGCGACGCCCGCGTCGGACATCGCGGCGAACACGCGCTCCGTGAGCTCGGGCTCCGTGGTGCGTGTCGGGTCGTCGCTCATCAGTGTACTGGCGACGCCGAGATCGAGCACGATGCACGGCTCCGTGCGCAAATCGACACCTAGCACGGGCGCGAAGGGGGGCGCCTCGTCGGCAAGCCAGGTGCGCACGCGCCCGGACGACGCGATTGGCTCCAGCCCACATGCGTCGCGAAACACGGCTTCGGCGAAGCGATACGGCACAGCGGCAAGCACGGGCAGCGTGTCTGCGATCGCCGATTGGCTCACGCCGAGGTAGGCGTTATCGGGATTCTGGCGTTGCTGGTCGGCGGCGATGCATGCGCTCATGCAGAGGCGCAGGGCGACGAGACCGAACAACGCCGACAGCTCCGTCTCGTCGAGAGGGCAGGCAGCGTGGTAGCCCCGCACGACGAGCGAGGTGGTGGTCAGCGGATGGTCGGTGTCGAGCATCGCGTACGCGCAGGCGACCGCGAGCTCGGCGACCGCGAAGGTGTGTACCATGTCGCCGAAGTCGACGATCCCGACGACGCGGGAGTCGCCGTTCGGCGTCGGAACGCTCACCAGCACGTTGCCGTCGTTGAGATCGTTATGAGCCGCGCTCCGTCGGAGCGCGGCCAGCACCGGCGTGGTGTGTTTTTCGAAACCGATCATCAGCCGGTCGATCGCGGCGCCAACCAAAGGGTCCGTCACGAGAGCGCGTTGCCGTTCGACGAGCGCTCGCCCCCCGGCGAGATCCCAGTAGAAATCGCGATGGACGGCGGGATGATCGAAATCGGCGAGCGCGGCGGAGAGCTGGCCGGCGGCGCGCCCGAGATCCTCGAGCAGCGCCGGGCTGCGTCGCCGCAGCGTCGCCAGCGGGACCCCGTCGATGCGTCCGATCGCCCAGGCGAGGTGGCGTCGCCCTTCGGCCGACGCGACTTCGACCAGGGTGGCGCCGTCGACGGCGTGGACCACGCGCGGAACCCAGGTCCGCGGGGCAAGATGCGACATGGCCGCCTGCTGCGCTTCGAGAAGCGGGCGGGTGTCACGCGCGTTGGCGATTTTCAGGACTATGGCATCGCGAGCGGTGCCAGAGATGAGAAAATTCTGATCGCGCTCGCTGGTCAGCGGCGTCGCATCACCGTCGACGCCGAAATGCTCGCGCGCCAAGTCGCGGGCCGCCGCGACATCGAACCGCGGCGCGCTCTCGAGGGTCGGGTGATCCGTCAACGACGCGTGTGTCAATCGGTAGGCCGGCCGGGGAGAAGGGGCTCGAGCGTCGGCGCTTCGGCGCCGCGTTCGGTACAGAGGGCGTACTTCGTCTCCTGCCACGCGTACATCGACACGCCGGCCCACTCGCCTTTCTTGTTCAACACGAAAAAGCGAATGTTGAAATTCGGCTCACCCTTGGAGTTGCGCAGCCGCTGCTCGACGGTGTTGGAGCGAATGCGGCGCAGCGCCTCCATGCCGGCGTCCTTGGGATGCATTCCCCGTCGCATGTTCTCGACGATGAGATACGACGAGAGATTGTACAGATTCGCCTCGCCGCGCCCGGTGGAACCGGCGGCACCGACGTCGTTGTCAACATAGAGACCCGCGCCGATGATCGGCGAGTCGCCCACGCGGCCGGGGATCTTCCATGCCAGGCCGCTGGTCGTCGTCACGCCGCAGATGTCGCCGTTGGCGTTGATGCCGTTGCAGTTGATCGTGCCCCAGAAGCTGCCCTCGGGAATCAGGCCGTCGCGCACCATCTGAAGACCGGCCGCGTAGTGCGCGTCGGCGTCGTCGCGCGGCGGTCGCGGGAGCGGAGCGGGGGGAGGAGATGCCGTCCGTTTCGCGGGATCGAGGTAATGGTCGGGATCGACGCGCCGTTTCCATTCGAGCCAGAGCGCGCGCGATTTGGGCGTGTTGAGATCCGCCTCGATCGTGAAGCCCATCTCACGGGCGAAGTCCTGCGCGCCCTTGCCGACGATGAGGTGGTGATCGGTCTGCTCCATGACCGCTTTGGCGACGAGCGACGGCGTCCGCACACCCTCGATGGACGCGACCGCGCCGGCGCGGCGCTTGGGACCGTGCATACAGCTCGCGTCGAGCTGTACGGCGCCGTTCGCCGCCGGAAGACCGCCGTATCCGATCCCGGTTTCTTCGGGATCCAGCTCGGGGATATTCACGCCGGCGATGAGCGCGTCGAGGACGTCGTCGCCTTTGGTAATGAGCTCGAACGCGCGCTCGACGGCGTTCTGACGACCCCCGTTCTTGAATTCGTACCCGCTGTAGTCGGCGATGACCATGGGACGCACCGCACGGCGCGTCAGGATTTCCGGCGAAGCGATGCGCTCGGGGAGCGAGGGCACGGTGGCGCCAAGCCCTGCGGCGGCGGTGGTACGAACGAAGTCGCGGCGAGTAAGCATGTTGACGGCGGGACAGGGATCCGGGTGCGGGCTACTTCCTCTTCTTGATTCGCGCTTCGCGAGCGGCGCTCCAATCGCCGTCGTGGCGCACGACCTGATACACGTTCTCGAACTGCAGCGCTTCGGTCGCGCCGGACTCGGGGGTGTCGTACTTCTGCACGCCGACGTAGACCTGCACCGAGTCGGCCGCTAAACGGAAGACCTCGGAGAAGCGCACGACGTAGCCGGGACGTGGCGCCCCGCAGTTGATCGTCTTTCGCGTGCCTTCAGGGGGCGCCTGACACGTGCCGCGCACGGTGCCCTGGTCATGCAAGGCGCGCACAACGTCTCCCGTCATCGGCGGGCCGTCGCCCACGCCGGACCCGCGCGGAAGGAATCGCGGGTCCACGAGCAACGAGAGTCCCGGATCGTCCAGATGGAATGCCGCCGAGAGCGCGGCGCGATAGACCTTCGCCTGCTCCGCGGGCGGCAGCGTTTGGGTCCGGAGACCGGTGCCCCGAACGTCCGTGGATTCTTCGGAGCGGCAGCCCACCCCCACGACGGCAAGAAAGAAAACGCGCGCTACTCGGCGACGAATCCACATCCCGCGCAAACTATGCGCGCGCGATCCAGTGGCAACTCAGGGACGCTTGTCGTGCGCCTTTTTCGGGTCCTCGGCCCCGGAGACGCGTCCGCGGTCGTCGATGCGAGCGTTTGGGAGGAAGACGCCGTGCGAATCGTGCACCCCGTCCGGGCAGCTGTAAAACACGTTGTCGTCGCGGTCGCGGCGGCGCACACAGGCGCGTCGCTCGATCGTGACGATCGATCCGTTGGCGATTGCGGCATGCTTTCCGGTGAGCCCCGATCCGTCGCCGTAGATGACGCGGGCATTGTACGGGCGCCGGCGCTCGGCGCTGAGGCAGTCGGTGGGCGCCGGTTGGCGTTCCGGGGGTACACCGTCGATCCAGATGCGACACAGTCCAGTGGGCGGGCGCTGCGCGGCGGGAACACCGGCATTGCCGCGACCACTACCCTGTGCAGCCGCCGGCGACGAGATGGCGGCCACGGCCGCGACGGCAACGACGGCAACGATGAGCTCGACTTTGTACATATCTGTGACCGACCGATGTGAACGTCGACCGGCTGTTGAACGCACGGCCGGTGCCGGGCGGCACGCATCACGCGAAGGGACCAACCCGCCATGCCGTTAGGAAGACGAATCGCGTGCCGGATCGATCGAATCGCGCGCGCGGCAACGATCGCCGCCATCGCGGGATGCGCCGCGGGCTCGACGGGACGCGGGGCGTCCGCGCCGGGGACGCTTCCCAGGGCGGAAAACGCGGACTTCGCGCGCATCGAAGCCGAGGTGCTCCGCGAGTTGAATCGCGTCCGCACCGATCCCAACGGATACGCCGCGATCGTCGAAGGTCTCTTGCCGCTCTACAGCGGAAACCTGCTCCGGCGACCCGGCTGGCCATCACCGGTACGCACCGTCGAGGGAGCCACGGCAGCGCGCGAAGCGATCTCCGTGCTGCGTACGCAGAGCCCGCTTGGAGCGCTTTCGCCGACCGTCGGTCTGACCGCAGCCGCTCGAGATCTCGTGCGCGACCAGGGCGCCACCGGAAACACGGGGCACGTCGGGAGCAACGGCTCCACGACGGCAAGCCGTATCGCTGACCACGGCACGTGGAGCGTCAGCTACGCCGAAAACATCGACTATGCGCCGGTCATCGGCGGACGCGACGTAATCGAGGATTTTCTCATCGATGACGGAGTCGCCGACCGGGCGCACCGCCGCAACGTCTTTCAGGTGTCGGCGCGCGTCATCGGCATCGCGTGCGGCCCGCATCCCCGATACGGCACGGTCTGCGTGCTCGTGCAGGCCGGCGGTTTTACGGGGCGTTAGCCGGCACGCGCGCCGGATCCTTCCGCCACGCGAGGTACACGACGGCTCCGATGGCCAGAATCGCCATGCCGACCCCGGCGTGCGATGGGCTGCGCACGATGGTCGTCAACGAGATCGCCCAGCAGGCGAGGACGAAGATGATCGTCGTGACCGGGTGGAGAGGCACCCGAGCGTGAGCGCCTTCGACCGCGGCGGCACCCGACCGGCGCGCGCGCGCGCGGAAAATGAACAGGGACGCGCCGGTGAGACCGAAAAAGATCATGTCGACGGACTCGACGTAATTGAGGATTTGATCGTAGCTCCCGGACAGCGCGATGATTCCGGCGAAGACGCCCTGGAGAATGATCGCCACCGTCGGAACGCGCGTACGCGGATCGAGCCACCCGACTTTCTCGAAGAAGACTCCGTCGCGCGCCATCGCATAGTAGACGCGTGGTGCGGTCAGCATGCTCTGGCTCAGAAACCCGACGCCGGACACCGCGATCCCGATGGCGATGAGCCGCGCCCCGCCGTCGCCGAGCGCGCGTCGCATGACCTCGGAGGCCGGCGTGCTCGTGGCGGCGAGGCCGTCCATTCCGAGCACGAGGATGCAGACGACGTTGACCGAGAGATACAGCACGATCACGCCGACGACGCCGATCAGCAGGCCGCGGGGCAGATCGCGCTGCGGGTTGCGCATCTCGCCGCTGACGAAGCTCGATGTCTGCCAACCCCCGTAGGCGAACAGCACGGGCACCATCGCCCCGGCCAGACCGCCGAAGCCTCCCGAATCCACGCGGGGCGCCGAGGGTGCGGCAGGGGAATGCGACGTGAACAGGCCCACGGCGATCAGCATGACGATCGCGAGGATCTTCAACACCATCAGACCGCTTTGCACGTTGCTTCCGGCGCGCACGCCCACGCAGTTGATCACGGTGAGCACGCCGAGGGTGAGCACCGCGATCCAGGCGCTGGGCAAGGTGGCGCCCGTCACTTCGCGGAAGTAGTCGCCGAACACGATCGCCACGCCGGCCATGCCCCCCGTTTGGATGACGAGCAGCAGCGTCCATCCATATAGGAAGGCCACCATCGGGTGATAGGCGTCGCGGAGGTAGGCGTACTGGCCCCCTACGCGGGGACGGAGCACCGCCAGCTCCGCGTACACGAAGGCACCGATGAGCGCGATGAGCCCGCCAATGACCCACGCGGTGAGCGCGAGGGACGGCGTGTGCACGGTGCGCGCGACCACCGACGGGTTCCGAAAGATGCCGGCGCCGATGATCCCTCCCATCACGATCATCGTCGCGTCGAACAGCCCGAGGCGGCGCGCCAGCGTGGGTTCGGTGCCCGGGGTGGTGCTGGTGGCGTCGGTGGCCATTAGAGGTCCGGTTTTTTTGACCGCGGATCTTCGCAGATCAAGGCCGATTGGACTAGAGGGGCGGCGTTGATCGGACGCATTGTACACAAAACCGCATCGGAAGCGGGACCCGTTGTCGGCCAGTAGCTTAGCAATCGACCGCCTTTCGGGGGCGACGGTCGACGGAGCGATATCTCGTGGTCGCGTGAGGCGGGTCGCGACACAGAACGCCCGGCACGTGGAAATACCGAACGCTTTGTCAAACACATGCATCTAACCGGCATCACGTGACAAACACAGTCGTTGCCCTCCAGCCGAAGTATCGGGTGACCGAACCCGACCTGATCGCCCGGGTGGTATCCGGGGACCGGATAGCCGCGCGCGATCTGTATGACGCGCATGCGCCCCGGGTCTATCGGCTCGCCTTTCGGCTGACCGGCGACGCTCATTTGGCTCGTGAGTTCACGCAGGACACGTTCGTTCGCGCCTTCGGTCAGCTGGCCCGTTTTCGCGGGGACTCGGCGCTCTCCACCTGGCTGCATCGGATCACTGTAACAGTGGTGGCCAACGCGATGCGAAAGGTGAAGCGGTTCAGGGAACGGGAGACGGACCTCGAGGACGTTCATCCCATCGGTTCGGAGGCGTCGGGTGTCGACCCCGTGCTTCGCGAGCGTCTGAACCGGGCGATCAGTGCCTTGCCGGAGATCTACCGCACCACCGTGATCATGCACGACCTGGAGGGATATACCCACACCGAGATCGCGGAAGTCCTTGGCGTGGCAGAAGGAACTTGCAAGAGCCGCCTGTCGATGGCGCGAGCGCAACTCCGCGCGGCGCTGGCCGACCTGGCACCGGAGTCTTGAGATATGACGGACGATCGCTTTGACGAACTGATGAAAGACGCGGCGGCAACATACCGCCGTCCCATCGAGCCGCCTCTCGAAGAGATGTGGAAAGAGATCGAGAGCCGATCCTTTCAGGGTGAGGGGAAAGGAGTGCGGCCCGCGGGGCGACAAGGATTGCTGAGCATCACGTGGGTCCGCGTTGCAGCGACGCTGGTGCTCGGCGTCGCAATCGGACGCGCGTCGGTGCTGTTCAATCAGAAGTCGTCCGAACCCGCGTCTTCGGTGGCGGTGGAGACGCAGGAGACACAGCCGGCGCCGCGCGTAGAGACCGCGTCGATGCCCGCGCCGTACCAGGACGCCACCAACAAGTATCTCGACCAGACGACGGCGCTGTTGATCGCGCTGCCGTCCGAAGTACGCGCCGGCCGATCGACTCGGTTCGTGGAGCGGGCCGGCGAGCTGCTCACGACGACGCGCATGCTGCTCGATTCGCCGGCGGCGCAGGACCAATCGATGCGCGCGCTGCTCGAGGATCTGGAGCTCGTGCTGGCGCAGGTCGTCCGTCTACAGAACGACCGCAGTCGGGCAGGATTGGATTTCATCAACCAAGCGCTTCGTCAGCGCGACGTCATTCCGCGACTGCGCACTGCGGTCGCCGACATTTCAGCTAATTGATCAGGAGAGAGCGATGAAACGGATCACGCTCACCATGCTCGTGTTCGGGGTCGCCGCGGTGGGTCACGGCCAGACACCCCCCACCCCACCGGCGCGACCGGCGCCCGAAGCGCGGCCGACACCGGGCGTTCCCCCGGTGGCGCCCGAGGCCCGCGCGCCAAAGCTCGCGCCGCTGCCACGGATGGATGTGTACGGCTTCGACCGCGAGGACATGCAGCGTGCGCTGGAAAAGGCGCGCGAAGCGAAAGAGTTCATGAAGAACGACTTCAAGTACGAGCATGATCGCGAGGCGTTGCTCGAGCACAGTCGCATGGCGGCCGAGCAAGCACGGCACCTGTCCGAAAACCAGCGCATGTTCACCGAGGACGCCAAACGGATGGCCGCGCAAACGCTGGCCGAAAACCGGATCCACATCGAAGAGGCGCGGCGGCTGGCCGAGAATGCGATGACGGACCAGCGGTTTTACATCGAGGACGCCAAGCGCTTCGCCGAAGACCGTGCATTTGGCCTGTTCCAGGGAACGCCGAAGCCGATGCCGTCCATGGCTCCGATGCCGATGCCGTTCCGGTACAGCGAGGACGCATTCGGCGTACGTCCACCGGCGCCGTGGGCACAGGGAGATCCGGCGGATTCGCTATACAAGGTCGGCTACGAGGCGCACAACCGCGGCGATTATCGTCGGGCCGCGCAGGTCTTCGCCGACCTGGTGCAGCGATTCCCGCAGTCGAGCTATGTCGGCGACGCGATGTACTGGGAGGCGTTCGACCGCTATCGGCTCGGCTCGACCGAAGAGCTGCGCACAGCGGCCAAGGTGTTGGAGACGATGACCGCGCG
>Ga0137314_1000351_pt1 | contig 13727 bp, 9 predicted proteins | sample EasRivERMZT199_2_FD_102289 | JGI IMG/M metagenome (GOLD analysis project Ga0137314, IMG submission 102289) | Soil microbial communities from meander-bound floodplain in the East River, Colorado, USA - East River MetaG ERMZT199_2 | ecosystem: Environmental > Terrestrial > Soil > Floodplain ... | reverse complement strand
TGAACGAACCCGCCGCGCTCGACCCGGTCTCGATTCGGACGCTCTGGCGCGCAATCCGTTCGCTATTCCCTTGCATGACCCGATCAAAACGGAGCAGGGTCACGTCCGCCGGCCGGCTCTCGCGGGCCACCACGGTGGCAAGGAGGCCCGCACGGGCCTGGTCTAGGAGCGCCAACGCAGCGGCCTGGCCCGGCCCCGCGCGACAGCGGGCAGCTGCGCGGCTGACGACCGGCTCCAAGAGCGTTGGACTGCGGGTCATCGTCAAATCGTGGTCCGTACGCGGGTCCGCCGTTAGAACGCCGACGGAGCGGGCCCGAAATCCGATGTGCAGCAGGTCGATGCGGGTCGCACGGCCCGCCAAGGCTACGCGGTACTGGCCCCGTGCGTCGGAGATGGTGCGCGCGATCGCGGCCCCCGCGGAGTCGTGTACCACGACCACGGCTCCGGACAGGGGTAGTCCGGTCGCACTATCGCGAATGGTGCCGTGAAGTGTCGGCGCTGCCACCTGGGCCCTCCCAGGAACGGCGAGCGTCGCCAACACAAGAGCGGCTCCGAGTGCTCTCCAGGCGTGCATTCGGCGGCCTTTTGCCCCGCTGGTCGATCCCAATATGGTGCGGCACTCACTGGACTTCCAGGAAAAAAGAGGCGCCCTCGAGGTGGCCAGACCGACTACGGCTCGACGACCTCCAGCACGCCTGCGGCGATCGGCCCCGGCACCGCCTGCCGCGCACCGGACGGCCATCGAACCTCGAGGGACGTTGCGTGGTCGGCGTCACCCAGCCCGAAATACAGCGGCAGGGCGCTCATCGAGAGATAGCCCGATTTCCCATCGAACACCTTCAGAAGCTTGCGGCCGTCGGGCAGGATCACGGTTACCTGCGCCCCCAGACCCTCGCGGTTGGATTTGCTTCCCCTCAACCGAACCTTCAGAGAATTGAGGCCTTTCTTGGCTGCCAGATCGCTCATGAGAACCTGCGGCCGAGCGTTGAACTCGCTGGTCACGATGTCCAGGTCGCCATCGTCGTCAAGATCGATCAGCAGGGCGGAGCGGCTTCCGCGGGCACCCAGTATGGTGAGGGCGCCGTTCGGGTCGCCGCGGCAGACCGTCGAATCGGCGCCCGGCTGGCGACAAATCGAGCACGCCTGGTTGGCGCGGTCGGCGCCGGCGCAGTCGAGCGTGAACCAATCCTGCGTCGTCGGCTTCCTGGGCTCCACGCCAAGCGTGAACTCGCTCGGCGTAAAGAAGTGGCCCGGCTCGTTGAGAAGCACGGAGTTGATCGCGTAGCGAAAGGGGAAGTTCATGCTCGCCGCGACGAAGATGTCGTCCCGTCCGTCGGCGTTCAGGTCGTCGACACTCGGACCCCAGGGCCAGTAGGTCTCCGCGCCGACGCGATCCGAGACGTCGGTGTATCGACCGTCGGTGTTCGCGAAGAGGGAGTTACCCAGGATGAACTGGCTCTTGCCGGTGGGAAACACGTCTGCCGGCATCTTGGTCGAGTCGGCCTTGGCCGCCTCACCGCTCCAGTCGCCGGGAGGAATGTTGGCGAACATGTCGGAGTGCATGTCCGTCACGAAGAGGTCCAGCCGCCCGTTTCCGTCGTAGTCGAAGACTTTGACGCCCATGGCGCCCCACGATGTTTTGGGGAAATACGTAGCAGTGGCGTCGCGGAATTTCTTCCCCTGCTCATTGAGCCACAGATGGTTCGACCCCTGCATGTCCAGCACGTAGAGATCGAGAAATCCGTCGTCGTTCACGTCGATCGGCGTGGCGTCGCCGCTCCAGCTCAGATCCACCAGACCCGTCTGGCGGCTCACGTCCTGAAACTTGTTGCCGCCGATGTTGCGGTACAGGATGCTCGCCTCGGCGCGGTCGGCGTGCGTGTGGCCCTTGAACGCGTCACGCAGCCCCACGAAGTACCCGCCGCGCCCCTTTTCGTCGGTCGTGTAGACACCGACGTTGCTGACGAAGAGATCGAGGAGGCCGTCGGCGTCGTAGTCGAAGAAGGTGGCGCCGGACGAATGGCCCACGTAGCCCACACCGGCGGCTGCGCTGATGTCGCGGAACTTCCCCCCGCCGAGATTCTCGAACAGGTGGTTGCCATGGCGAACCGTCGTCAGGAAGAGATCGGGGTCGCCGTCGTTGTCGGTGTCGGCGAAGGAACACGCCACGCCGATCGCATCCTCGAGAGTGAGCCCCGCGGCCTGTGTGATGTCCGAGAACTTGCCGCCGCCCGTGTTCCTCCAGAGCTGGCTGGTCCCGAGCTGAGAGACGAAATAGAGGTCTGACCGGCCGTCGGCGTCGACGTCGGCCGCGCACAAACCGGTACCGTGGTCGTAGTGAACCGCCTTGTAGTCCTTGCCGGCGTCGTCCACGATGCGGCTCACGAAGGTGATGCCGCTGGCGTCCACGCGATCCACGAACGAGAAGTCGTGCCGAACCTGGGACTGCTGGGCCAGCTGCAGTTCCTGATCGGCGCGCGAGGCGAGCCAGGGGGGCGTGGCAGGCGCACCCGCGTCGGGTGAAGCGCAGCCACTGAGAACGGCGAGCGCGAGCGCTAAATGAACGAAGCCGCCGGGCTTTCGCCCGGCGGCCGTTCCTGCGAGACGAACCGTCATCCGATTGCTCAACTGGTCACGCGTTACCCACAGGTCGGGCAGCGCTTCGGACGCCGATCCCACGCATACGAGATGTTCGACCGCGGCGCCGCGATCGAGCGGACCGAGCCCGTGGCGAAGGCTTCGGTGACCGTTGCCTTGGCGACCGTGAGCGCGGTAGCCGCCACCGCGGTCACCGTGGTCGTACCGTTGTTCGCTGCCGTCGCGAAGCCGTTGACGGTAATCGTCTGGCCGACGGCGAATCCCTCGGTGATGAACGAACCAGCGGCGCGCACGTAGCTGTTTGTCGCGGCCGAAAGCGCGTTTGCCGCGCCTGTGCCGGTCGTATACACATACCCGAGCCCCGTGAGCGTGCCGCCGGTCACCGTCTGGGCGCCTTGCGGCGTAAACACCGGCGCGGCCGACTGTGTCGGCGTCGAACCCGGCCAAACGATCGCCGTGACCGCCGATCCCTCGATCTGCGTGCCCGCGGTTGCCTCGATGTCAGGCGTCTGACCGGCGACGCAGGCGAGCTGTGCGCACAGTGCCCTGGTTCCGGTCATCGCGACGATATCAGGAAAAGCGCCGGGTTCAGCACCGTCCACGTGGACCGCCAGGAACGACGTGTCGACGATGACGTAGTTCGACGCCGAGAACGGCGCGACGGTGGGCCACGTGGGCGTGCCTGGAGCCGTTCCCGTGCAGGTGGCCGTGCTGGTTCCGACACATTTGTACTGCGAGGCTGAGATCGTGCGATTGGTGGTGTTCAGCACACGCACCGCAACCTTGCCTGCGCCCGGATCGCCCGTGGGGGCGTATTTGGCCTGTTCGGCCGTCTCGTCGATCAGGGTGACTTTCACCTTGTCGGCGCCCGTGGACCGCCCGTAACCCCACACGATGAACGTGTAGTTGTGGTCCGCCGTGAGCGACAGCTCGCCCTCGTTCAACACGAACGACGCGACCGTGATCAGCGTGTCGTCGAGAAAGATTCGATACTTGCGCGGCGTACCAGTGACCTGGACGGGCTTGTACTGGATCGCGGAGGCCGGGACACCGGCGGAGAACGCCGGCGAGTTCCGGAAGCGGATCTGGAAGTGCGCGTTGTTCTCGAGAAAGTCGATGAACCGGAAATCGAGACCGCCGCCGCCCGAGCTATCCGGCATGGCGTTGATGAAACGCAGACCGGCGGTCGGAATGGCGGGATTAACGGTAACCTCGTCGAGCTTATTGCACGCGCTCACGGCCCCTGCAATTACGCACAGCACCGAGAGTTGTAAGAAGCGTTTCATTCCACACTCCGTGATGATTAGGGCGGGGACCCTCAGCTAGGGTCGGAGGGGGATCCGCACGGATGCCACACCGGTCGAACAGGTATCACAACTAATCGGAACATTGATGCTGCCGCTGCCGATGATCGAGCGGGTCACGAGGTACGCCGCAAGACCGACTCCGGCCGCGGCCAGTCCCCACGTGCGGCCCTTCGAAAGTCGCCGCTCATAGGTCGTGCGAACGTAATCGGGCCTGATGCGCACCTGCTCGCCGCGCCACGCCGCCGTACCGCCACCGATGAACCGAACGCCGGAGACGCCCACGAGAACGCCGTCGGGTTCCTTCCCAATCACTCGACCATCGATCTGAACGATCTCGGGACCCATGGAACCGCCGAGAGCCGAACGGCCAACGTCCGTGATGTCGAACGTCACCAGCATTCCCGGTTCCGGTGCCGCTGACCTGATCGGCTGCTGTGTGTAGCAACCGACCAGACCGACGGCGAACAAAACCCCAGCGACTGCGAACCTCTGTGTCATGCGCATACAGCCATCACCACCCGTAGGTGCCCTTCGTCGCGTGCGAGTTGGGCGCCGTGCCCACGCCGTTGCCGGCGCTGTAGATGGGGAGATGCCGCGCCTGAAGCTCCTGATATGGCGTGGCCCAGAACAGCGGAATGTTCTCTGCCAGGTCGCCCCATCCGCGGCTGTCGAGGAACCACGGCGAATACGTCGTGAACCCGACCTCGATGCGCTTCTCCCACTTCATCGCCTCGAAGATGCTTCCGCACTGCGGCACCTGCGAGGCCGCCGACGGAACCTTCGGTACGCAGTCCGCCCCGCCCGGCACGACGTTCGCCGCCAGGTCCGCCGCGGTGAGCGGCGGTAGTTTGCCATTTGCGACGCGCGTGTTGTTGATGAGCGGCAACGCGGCCGCGCCCTGGTTCGTGCGCAGCAACCCCTCGGCTTGAAGCAGATCGATCTCGGCTTTGGTGAAGAAGGGGAAGAGTCCGACGCGCGATGATCCGGCGTCACCCGACACGGCCCACGAGTGGAAGCGGACGAAATCGTAGTTCGACCACCCCCATCCCGCGCCGGTGTACTGGTCGTTTCCGTTGCGGTTCACGAAGTACCGCTTGCACGGCGTGTTCGCCGCCGCGCACGTGGTGAGCGGGAAATCGGCCTGCTGCGCCGCGCGCGTCGTGCCCTGTGGGAACCGCTGGTCCGGGGTCGTCATCAAGAACCCCTGGTTTCCCGCGCCTCTGTTCGAGAGCGCCGTAGCCAGATATTGGGCGTACGAACCCGAGTTGTCGCCCATACCGATGATGAGCGGCGGCATCTGGTGCCAGGTGGTGAACTGTTCGAACTGGCTGGCCCATGAATTCACGATGCCCGTTCCCGTACCGGTACCGGAGCTGGTCGTGATCTTGAAATCCGACTGAATGCCGTTCTGCGCGTCGGCGACGATCGCCGCCCAATCGGCTGCATCGCGCTCCGCCTTCGTGCGACCGACTTGGGCGCGCAGTCGCGCCCGATAGGTGCGCATCAGCCGCACGAACGTCGCCGAGTTCCAGGATGCCGAGCCCGCGCTGTTTCCAGGAATCCACTCGGCCTTCAACGGGAAGCCGCCGGGACCGCTTGCGGCCGGGTCCTCCGCGTACGCGATGGCGCGTGCGAATGCGGCCATCGACGAATCGAACGCCACCTTATATCCCACCAACTCGCCCGCGTCGTCACCAGACTGGCCCACACTGACCACGGCCAACGAGTCGTACATCAGCGCGCTGTAGCCGATCGACAGCGCGCGCAGGAACTCGGCGAACGACTTGGCCCGGAGGTCCTGCGCCGGCGTGCCAAGCGTGGGGAGGTCGTCTGATCCGAGCGTCGTCAGGAAGTTCGTCGCAACCCGATTAACCTCGCTGTCGATGTTGTACAGCCGGTTCTGCTCGCCCTGGGCGATGTTCCCAGGGTCGTTGATGTTGATGAAGCTGGTAAACGGCGTGTGCGTGTTGAACGCGTTGTTCGCCAGACTGGAGAAGTTCATGAACGACATGATGCTCGTCAACGACTCCATGTTCGTGGTGCTGCCCTGCAAGCCGGCGAGGAAACGCTTGAAGTAGCCGGTCACCAGGTTTTCCGCGTCAGCCGGCGACGCCAATACTCGCCTGGTGTCCGGTTGCGTCTGGTTCGGAACATCGATCAGGCCTTCGCCGCACGCGGCAAGTCCGATCACGCCCGACGCAACCACACCGGCGCACAGAATCCGGATTCGATTCATGAAAGACGGCTCCTAGAAGCGCGTGGAAATGGTGAACGTGTAGGTGCGGAGGGTCGGATAGTCGAACGCGTCGATCTGGTTCACGAACCCGGAACCACCCTGACCGCCCGACGTACCGGTCTCTGGATCGTAGCCCGAGTAGTTGGTCCACGTGTGGAGGTTTCTGCCCACCAGGCCGAGCGTCCAGTCGCCCATGCCCTTCACCTGGCCGACGCGATAGGAGACCTGGACCTCGCGAAGCTTCATGAAACTGCCCTTCTCGACATTGTAGCTGTTCGGGCCGAGCTGGTCGTAGAAGCCGCCCGTGCCGCCACCCTCGAAGCTGCGCCAGGTGTAACCGACCGGCTTGGCCGTCTCGACGGATTTGCCGTAGGTGTCGAACGTCTCCGATGCGTAATCGAAGACACCCCATCCCTCACCCTGGTTGTTGATCCAGTGGCCAAACGTGCCGTCGAGGAGGCCGTACACCGTGAGCTTCTTGTACTGGAAGTTGTTGCTGTAGGTGAGCCGGAAATCGGGCAGCGTGTTGCCGAGAACCTCGGTGGAACCGGTGCCTTCGCCGGGCTGTCCCCTGAGCGGACGATCGACGAGCGGATGACCCCATGACACGACCGTGTTCCACGGGGAATCGGCTCTCGGCAGACGCGTCTGCCACAGGTTCTTCGTGATGCCGTCCTTGTAGCTGTTGCCAGCGCCGACCCACACCACCCAACCGCGGTCGTCAATGGTGAACTCCTTGCCCGTTCCGTCCGGACCACAGCGCGACTGTACGCTCTCGGGCAGGTCGCCGCACGACCGGTAGAATTTGCGGCCCCACATGTTGCCGTACCGGTTGAGCTCCCAACCGTTCTGCCAACGCGCCGAATCCGGAGTGCTGAAGTTGGAACGGGCCGAGACGTAGAAGAAGCTCCCGTCGCCGTTGCCCGAATTGGCCGAGAAGAAGTACTCCGGCCGGTTGAGCTCCGTGATGTACGTCCGCGTACGATCCCACGTCGCGCGCATGGACCACGTGAAGTTTCTGCGGTTCATGACCGGGAGGCTCGCCGCGATTTCCCACGTGTGGTTGTCCAGCGTTCCGGCGTTCTGCCACTGGGTGGTGAAGCCGAGCGCGGCCGGCGTGCCGACGTTGAGGATCTGGTTGGTGGTCCTGGAATCGGCCTTGGTGACCTCGACTCCGAGGCGGCCGAATAGCGTAAAGTCGGCTCCCAGCTCGGTCTCGTGCGTCGTCTCGGGCTTGAGCTGCGTGTTACCCGCCTGTCCGAGCGAGCAACCACTCAAGCTGCAGGAGTACGTCTCATACTGCGCGCTGAACTGCGGCGTGTTGCCTGCCGAGCCGAGCGACGCGCGAAGCCGGACGTCGCTCAACCGCGTCGAGTGCCAGAAGGACTCTTCCGACATACGCCAAATGCCCGAGACGCGGCCGAATGGCGCCCACCGCTTGCCGGCGCCGAACCGCGAGCTGCCGTCGTAACGGTAGGTGGCGTCGACGATGTAGCGCCCCTTGTAGTCCAGGCTCGCGCCGCTCGACAGACCCAGGTTGCGGTCTGTTTGGATCGACGACGTCGCGGTCTTCTCCGTCGTGGTGTTGCTGAGCGTATAGATGTCTTTCACGACGAACTGCTGGCCGGATCCGTCGTTCGATGTGGCGTCGGTGCGGTCGTAGAGGCCGGCCACCTGGAGCTTGCCGCTCAGGTCGTTGTTGAACTGCTTGCGGAACGTCGCGGTGAGCCCCGAGTTGTACGCTTCGTCCGTATTGTTGCCGATCGATTGTTGACCGTTATTCTGCGAGGTCGAAACGCCGCTCGTGCGATACCCTTTCGGGACCCAGCTCACGTCGTTGCGCTGGCGATTGTCGTAGGCGAACAGGCCCTCAACCGTGACCCAGTCGGCCGGGAAATACCGGGCGGTCACGTTGCCGACGAACCGATTCGCCTGGCGCTGGTTGAACGCGTTTTCCGTTGCGAACAGGAGGGCGCCCTGGCCGTTGCCGGTGCCCTTCATTCCCCCACCCACGCCTCTCACGAGGAGGCGGCCCAACGAGTCACGGGCGAGGTAATCCGTCGCCGCGGAGGCGCCGCGCAGCAGCGTACCGAACGCGAAGCCCCGGTTGTCGTTGACCGACCGGTTGTACATCAAGCTGCCGGAGATGATGAAGTTGCTCCGGAGGTCGTAATCGAGATTCATGCGTCCGCGGCGGTTCTGCTGGCCGGTGAATCCCTTCACGGCGCCCCGCTCGTCCTGGTATTGCGCGCTCGTGAAGAAGCGGACCGCGCCCATCCGGCCCGTTGCGTCGACCGAGTTGATGCTGGTGGGGAGGCGCGACGAAACCTGGGCAAACGTGTTGTAGGTCGTGCCGGGATACCTGCTGGCCTGATACACGTTCAGCAGCTCACCACCCGCGGGCGCCGGCGCGGCGTACTGCGTGGTCTGCGAGGTGCGGATCGTATCGGGGAGCGCTGCGTTCTTGATGTTGTTGATGCGGAGGATCTCGCCCATCCAGTCGAGCGTGCGCGAGCACGGGGCGAGGTTCGACGAGGCGGCGATGCAGAAGCGCTTGCCCGTTTCGTCGAGCATGACCGGCACTTCCTGCGCCTGGCCGAAGTGCACCGAGTTCAGGTCGCTGCGACCGTACTCGGTGCGCGCCGTGATCTTGACGCCGTCCTGCGAAGCGCCGCGCTTGGTCTTGATCGTGATGACGCCGTTGGCCGCCTTGGTGCCGAAGAGCGACGCACCCGCCGCGCCCTTGATGACTTCGACGGACTCGATGTCCATGCCGCCGAGCTCACTGAGGCCGCCAGCGGCGACGACGCCGTCCACGATGATGAGGGGACCCTGGTTGCGGCCCGTCGCGTTGATCGACTTGGGACCGCGCATCATGATCTCGGGCGTGGTGCCGGGTTTGCCGTTGATCTGCGCGACGCGAACGCCGGCCACTTTGCCCTCGAGAGCGCGGAGCGGATCGAGCGCCGGAACCGGGATGTCCTCATTGGTCAGACGCCCGATGGCGAACGGCACCTTCGACCGCTCGGTGGCTTCGACGGAACCCGTGACCACCACCTCGCTGAGCCGGTTGATGTCTTGCTTCAGCGTGAAGTTCTGTTCCTGGCTGCCTTCCGTGACCCGGATCGGCCGCACACCCGGCTGGGAACCGATCGAGCGAACCCGCAGGTTCACCGCCTGGCCGAGCACACGCGCCGACGGAATCGTGATCGTGTAGGTCCCCTGCGCGTTCGTCTGGGCTCCGTAGCCCGAGAACTCGTTCAAGTAGACTTGCGCGCCTTCGATCGGCTGCCCGAACTCGCTCGTCACCTTGCCGGTGAGCACAGCGGGTCGAGTGGCCTGTCCCTGCGCGGTCGCGCCGGGCAGGCTGACCAACGCGCCCAACAACAACGCGAACGCTCGAACACGATTCTTCGCGGTCATGGTGGTCATCTCACTCCCTAGATGAGAAAAGGGAACTGCGCCGTGCGCCTTCACTGGACGAACCGACAACAGCACCAAATGGTTCAAGCTTCGTCGCCGACGGTGCGGCGTGATGAAGCGGCGTGCCGGGTTGACAGGCGAATAACCAGCTAACGACATAGCCGCCAAGGTACGCGTGGCGGCGCTGTGGAAATGCGCGGAGTGAGCCTTGCGACGTGAGCGGGACGAGAAGCGCCCTGACGATCAACTCTCGATCGATGACAACAGGTCACATCCGGTTCTCTGGGCGGCCCGGAGGTGGTGCAAAACGGCCTGCGCATTCTTGGTACGGCGGTACGAACCTATGAGCGGGGTACGGGACCCGCAAGCCCGATGGCCGGCTGACCCCTTCGTTGGCCCACCGGCATCGCCGTCGGCCCGGGATAGCCCGGCACGGGCATCTCGTAAGCGCGAAAGATCCCTCGCGGCCCCATGGAAATCATTAAATACAGAGTCGGTAGTCGATCCGGCCTCGTATCCAACGGCCGAACGAAACCGCGGTCGTCGGTCCGCGGTAATCTTTCGCGGCATCCCACTGTCCCTCGTCCCGGCCAACGCACCTTCACGCACCCCCCCATGCCACGCGAACCGCAGACTCTCATTTTCCTCGGCATCAAGAACTCCGTCGTCGCGCTGAACGACCGCACCGGCGACGAGGTGTGGCGCACCGAGTTGCGCGGCGCCGACTACGTCGCCGTCTTGTGGGACGGTGAAGCGCTACTCGCCTCGAACAGCGGCGAGGTCTGGCGGCTCGACGCACAGACCGGGGCCGTCAGCTGGCACAACGAGCTCAAAGGGCTCGGCCGCGGACTCGTGAGCCTGGCGTCGACGCGGCGCCCCACGCTCACCGCAGACCCCGACCTGGCTTCGGCGAAGCGGCGGCGCGATCAGCAGCAAGCCGCGGCGGCAGCGGCGACCTGACGGGCGACCGGGCGGTAACGAGGGTGCGTGGGCGGGCGTCATTCCTTAGATGACAAGCCCGACCACACCCACCCGCGATCAAACGCCCGCCATTGCGCGGTGGGCGCGCACGCTGCTCACGCTCGCCCTCGTGCCGCTAGGCTGGAGCGCATTCCACGACCCGTACGCCAACGTGCCGCTGATCAGCGACATCGACCTGGCGATCCACGAGTTCGGGCACATGCTCTTCCAGCCGTTCGGGATCCAGTTCCTCGGCGAAACGATGGTGATCCTCGGCGGATCGCTCACGCAGGTTGCCTTTCCGGCGATCTTCGTGGGGTACTTCGCGCGCGCCGGCAACACGCGTCGCGACCTGCATGCCGCGACGGTGTGCCTGTGGTGGACGGCGATGAACATGCTCGCCGTCGCCGTTTACGCGGCGGATGCCCGAGCCGGGGTGCTCATGCTGGTGAACGGACAGACCGGCCACGAGAGCGACGGCCACGATTGGCACAACCTGTTCGCGCGGTGGGGCATGCTCCGGAGCGACACGGTGATCGCCGGCGGCATGCGCGACCTGGCCTGGCTGCTGTTTGCGGCCAGCATCGTCGGCGGGCTGTATTTCGTGTGGCGCGCAGCGGAGCCGGCGAACGAAATCCATAGCCAAATGGACGCCGATCGGGCGGCGTAAACAGAGCTTGGGGACCGAACAACAACCGCAGGACGCTGAATACGCTGATTCCGCAGAGCGGCGCTGCAACAGCGGCACCAAGGAACTTTCGTTGATTGTCGAAGGCCTGGGTCCGCTATACCGCGATCTCACTGACCGTCACGCTGGTGCTGCGACGCTCAGCGAATTCTGCGCAATCTGCGTCCAGCGGTTCGTCGCCAAAACACAGCCCGTTCCGGAATTCCCGAAGAACCCAAAAGAATGATTCGCGCGTTTTCGCTTCATTTCATTCTGGCAGTTTCCGCGTCTTGAGTTGTTCCTTGCATGCCCGCGAGTCGAAGTGGGAACCCAAGTTTGGACGGAAACGGCCAGAACGGTGCGAGCCCGAGCCTGCTTCGACGAAACCATGAATGCCGCTGCGCGTTGTGATCGTGATGCTTCACCGGAGCCGCGCATGTGGAATTTGCCGTCGCCCTCGATCGTCGCCCTGAATTCGCTGCTCGCGCCCACGACGTATGCGTCCAAACCGCCGGCGACCAGGACGCCCAAGACGCCGAAAGCGCCCAAGACACCCAAGACGCCGAAGGCGCCGAAGACGCCCCCCGTCATCGATCGGCGCGACGAACGTGGCACCAAGTATCCGGGGGACTTTCCGCATCCGCTCGGGGACCAGCGCGGCGGCTGTTTCTAGAACTGTCGTGGGCCAGCGGGCCCAACACTAGCTTTCGAGCATGGTCAACCTGCTCGAAACGCTGTACGTCGTCACGGCGCTCAGCGTGCTCATCGCCACGCTCGCCTGGGTGCAATCGCGCGGCGGTGCGCAGCGCGCCGAGCGTTATGGACGGCGGATGCGCATCGCGTTGGTCGCCGCCGCGCTGAGCGCGATCGCGGCGGCGGTGCTCTACTGGCGTTTGAGCGCCTAGCACCGCCGCGCGACCGGCACTTCCTCTCCCGCTACTTCACCGTCGGCGGGACGGTGAGCGTGATGTCCGAGCCCTTGAGCGTCTGGCTGAGGGTTCGGGCCTTCGCCAGAAATGCATTCGCCTCGGCGATCGCCTTGGGCAGTGCGAGCTTCACGTCCGCGTACTGCTTCAGCATCGACGCACTGGGCGTCTCCCAGAAGGCAACCATCTGCCCTTTGAGCCCACCGGCGCGCGCGAGGATGTTGTCCGGATCGGCGGCGCCGCCGCGGCCGCCACCACCACCGCCACCACCCCGGCCGCCGGCGGCGGCTTGCGCCGGCACGCCGAACTTCTTGCGGACCGCATCGAACTCCTTGTTCAAGGATTCGAATTGCGTTTTCGCGGGCGCCGGGACCTTCGCCTCGTTGTTGAGCTTCGAGGCGATGTCGGTCATCTGCGGATACAACGCGTTGAGCGCGTTGGCCGTCTCCTGGCCGCGACGCTGCAGCTCGTGCAGGTCCGTCGCCACGTCGTTGTACCGACGGCGCGCGAGGTCGGCCAACGTCACCACGGGATCGACGATGACGCGGAGCGGCTTGGTGTCCACCGCCTTGCCGTCGACCATCAGCGCGACCGTGTAGACGCCCGGGAGCACGTGCGGGCCGGCGCCGCCGCCGCCGAACCCACCTCCACCACCGCCACCACCTCCGCGGCCGCCGTCACCGGCGCTGTCCGTGGCGGTGCACGGATTCATCGGCATGTAGCCGGCGGTCGGCTGTTGAACGGGAATGCCCGGGATCGGACTTGCTCCACCGCGTCCGCCACCAGCACCGCCACCACCACCGCCTCGACCGCCGGCCGGCGCAGCCGCGATCGGCTCGACGCGCATGTCCCAACACATCGTCTGAATCCCCGCCTTGTTCTTGGCGGCTGGAATCGAGAGCTCGCGCACGGCGCGCCCCACGGCGTCGGTGATCTTGAGCGTGGGCGTTCCCACGGCGCGCTTGAGGTTGAACTGGATCATCGCATCCGCCGGCGGGTTTTCGCCGACGAATACCTGATGCCCCCAGAACTCGTCGTTGCGGTCGTCCTTCGTCTTGTACTGGAGCGACGCGGGAATGGTGAACAGCTTGGCGTCGGCGGCCTGTGCGGCCGTGTACTCCTGAATGGGCTCGAGATGATCGAGGATCCAGAGCGCGCGCCCGTGCGTGGCGACGAGCATGGCGTTGTCGCGTGGGTGCAGCGTGATCTCATCGACGCGCACGGTCGGGAAGTTCGCCTTTAGACGCCGCCAGTTCGTACCGCGATCGAGCGAGAGGAAAAGGCCGGTCTCGGTCCCGACGTACAACACGTCGCGATTCTTCTGGTCTTCGGTGAGGGTGCGCGCGACTTCCCCCGACAGGTTGCCGTTGAGGGAGCGCCAGTTGGCGCCGAAGTCGTTGCTCACCCACATGTGCGTTTCGTAGTCGTTGAGCCGGTGGTTGTCGACCGTGAGGTAGACGGTCCCGGCGTCGAAGCGCGACGGAACGACCTCGGACACGAAGGCGCCCGCCGGGAAGCCGGGGACCTTGGCCGTGACGTTCTGCCATGTCTTGCCGGCGTCGCGGGTCACGCTGACGGTGCCGTCGTCGGTGCCGGCGTAGTAGACGCCC
>Ga0137314_1000350_pt1:2500-13743 | contig 13743 bp, 7 predicted proteins | sample EasRivERMZT199_2_FD_102289 | JGI IMG/M metagenome (GOLD analysis project Ga0137314, IMG submission 102289) | Soil microbial communities from meander-bound floodplain in the East River, Colorado, USA - East River MetaG ERMZT199_2 | ecosystem: Environmental > Terrestrial > Soil >... | reverse complement strand
CGGAACCCCAGCTCCTTGAAGCGCGCCGCCAGCTCCTGGCTCAACGGGGGCTCAACGAGCCGCTCATGGCTCTCGGGGGCGCACTCGATGCGGGCGAGATCGCCGTGCGCGCGAACGCGGACGTCCCTTATTCCCCGCGCGAGAAGGAAGTCCTCGCACAGCTCGACGCGCTTGAGCACCTCCTTGTCGATGGGGGTCCCGTGGGGGATCCGCGACGAGAGGCAGGCCGAGGCCGGGCGATCCCAGGTGGGCAGGCCAAGACGACGGCTGATCGCCCTGACGTCCTGCTTGGAGAAACCCGCCTCGAGCAATGGGGCACGCGCCCCCGCCCGGGTCGCCGCATCCATCCCGGGACGGAAGTCCCCCAGGTCATCGGTGATGGCTCCGTAAGCAATGTGCGCGAGACCCTCGGCGCGCGCCGTCTCTTTCAGCAGACCGAAGAGCTCCTTCTTGCAGAAGAAGCAGCGGCTGGGTGCGTTGGCTACGTAATTGGGATCTTCGAACTCCGAGGAGTCGATCAGAACGTGGCGGGCCCCGATATGGGCCGCGATGCGGATCGCCTCAGCGCGATCGCGCTCCGGGTAGGACGGCGAAATGGCGGTGACACCCACGGCGCGCTCACCCAGAGCGTCGATCGCCGCCTTCAGCAGCAGCGCGCTGTCCGCGCCCCCTGAGAACCCGATGGCGACCGACCCCAGATCCCGGATGTTCGCGAGGAGTCGGGCGTAGCGCTCGTCGAGCGACGCGTCTTCAGTGGATTGGGAAGAGAGGGAGGGGTCGTCTTGAACGCGCATGCCGGGTTACGCGCGCGCGTCCCGCGCTCCGGTGATTGCGACAACCCCCGACACGATGGGAGCGGCCACTGCGATCTTGACTAGATCGAGAGGGAGGAAGACCAGCACCCCCTGCCTGAAGGCGAGCCCGAAATCCCCGCCGAGATAGACGGCGAGCTGAAGCATGCCGCACAGGTGCACGACGGCGACGCCGGCGGCCATGGAGAGGATTGTGCGGAAAAGCGAAGCCCGCTTCCCGTCCAGCAGCCACGCGCAGCAGAAGGCCCCCGCGATGAAGCCGACGAGATAGCCCCCCGTCGGACCGGCAAGATGCAGCAGCCCGGCCCCGCCTCCCTGGAACAGCGGCGCGCCGAGAAGACCCGCGGTCGCGAACAGCAGCATTCCGGTGGCCGCGGCCCACGGAGCGAGGAATCCTCCGGCGAGGAGCATCACGATGACCTGGAGTGTCATCGGGACGGGGCTGCCGGGGATCGGAACCCGCACCTGACCGGCGAGGGCCATGAGCCCTGCAGCGACGAGCGGCGGGGCAATCTGACGCAATCCGATCTCGAACCGTGACTTCTCGATGGCGCTTACGCGTAGCATCCCGAGGCCTCCCGGCGTGGTCCGGCGACGATGGTGACTCAGGGTAGATGGCCGCGCCTACGGTGTCAACGGGGATGGACGGCAGGTTCCGGACCGAGCGGTCCTCACCACATGCTGGACTGGCCGCCTCCTGGAGCGGCCTCGCGCCCGAGGTGCCGGCACGCGTTGGGCGTGATCCGGCGCCCACGTGGCGTTCGATCGAGAAAGCCGATCTGGAGGAGGTAGGGCTCGTAGATCTCTTCGATCGTGTCTCTCTCCTCGCCAAGGGCCGCGGCCAGCGTGTTGATGCCCACGGGCCCTCCCTCGAATTTCTCGAGGATCAGAAGCAGAAGACGGCGATCGGTCTCGTCGAGACCGTACTTGTCGACCTGGAGCCGTTCCAGGGCATCGCTGGCGATCGCGTCGCTGATGCACGCGGCTTCGGCCACTTCGGCGAAATCGCGCACGCGGCGCAGGAGGCGGTTCGCGACGCGCGGGGTGCCCCGCGCGCGTCGCGCGATCTCGAGGCAGCCCGACTCCACGACCTCAGTGGAGAGAAGGCGCGCCGATCGCTGGACGATGCGGCGCAGCTCGTCCTCGGGGTAGTAGCCCAGGTGATGCACGATGCCGAAGCGATCCCGCAGCGGCGCGGTGAGCAGACCGATGCGCGTCGAAGCCCCCACCAGTGTGAAGGGCGGGATGTCGATCCGCAGCGAGCGCGCCGACGGCCCCTGCCCGATGATGATGTCGAGGCGGAAGTCCTCCATGGCGGAGTAGAGGATTTCCTCGAGCTGCGCGGAGAGACGATGGATCTCATCGATGAAGAGGACGTCACCGGCTTCGAGGTTCGTCAGCATCGCGGCCAGGTCCCCCGCCTTCTCGATGAGCGGGCCCGACGTGGGCTTCAGGACCGCCCCCTGCTCGCGCGCGATGATGTGCGCGAGGGTCGTCTTGCCCAACCCCGGCGGCCCATAGAGCAGGACGTGATCCAGCGGCTCCTTGCGGCGCCGCGCCGCCTGGATGAAGACTCCCAGGTTCTCTTTGACCTGGGTCTGGCCGATGTAGTCGGCCAGAGAGAGGGGCCGCAGGGCCGTGTCGAAGCGGCCGTCGTCGTCGAGACTCTCGGGGCGGGTCAGTCCCTCCGCATCGGCGGCGCCTCTGTCGGCCTGAGCGCCGCGCCTGCCCCCCGCGGCATCCTGCCGTTCGGCGCGAGACGTACGGCCTGCATCCGGAACACCCCGCGAGCTCATGAGGCGAGGTACCTCAGGGAGCGTCGCAGCACGTCTTGAAGGATCTCCCCTTCACCGCTCCGCGAAGGCCGATCGCTCCCCTGCCGCGCGCCCGTCGATCCCATGGCCTTGCCCACGGCGTCCTCCGCCTGGTTCTGACGGTAACCGAGATTCAGCAGCGCCGAGATGACGTCGCTCCTGACGCCGCGCTCCGCCGAGGTGCCGCTCCCCTGCGACTCCGCGGGGCCGGACCGGACCATCTGCCGCACGCGGTCGCGCATCTCGAGCACGACGCGATCCGCCGTCCTGGGTCCGATCCCCGGAATAGCGCGGAGCCTGCCGGCTTCCCCCTCCGCGATGGCGTCCACCAGATCCTGAACGGGGAGCCCCGACAGGATCGCGAGCGCAAGCCGTGGCCCGATCCCCGAGATCTCGATGAGCCGCTCGAAGAGCACCTGCTCCTCACGCGTGGCAAAGCCGTAGAGGGCGATGCTGTCCTCCTTGACGTGCGTGTGGATCCTCAAGGCGACGGCTTCGCCGTCGGAAGGAAGCGTGTAATAGGTGGAGAGCGGGATAGCCACGCCGTAGCCGAGACCGTTCACGTCGACGACGACGCGCTGCGGCTCTTTCTCCACGATGCGGCCTGCCAGTCTGGCGATCATCGAGTCCCCAGGGCGGTCCCGGCGAGGCACCGCATCTTAACACACGGTCATCGCGCCGCCGGCGCGCGCACGGCTTCGAGCAGACCGAGCGCTTCGGGTTGATCCGGCTGCAGCCGCAGAGACTCCACCAGATACTTCTCGGCCTCCGCCGGCGCGGCATTCAGATAGCTCACGTAGCCGATCGCGTTCAGCAGCGACGTCATCTCTTCGGGCCGGGCCGATGCGCGCGCCTCGCGGAAGAGCGCGAGGGATTTCTCGAGATGACCCAGCTTGCCGTGGGCCACGATCATGTTGACCTGGACCTCGTGACCAGCCGGCTGCTGTTGATGGGCGCGCTCGAGGTAGGGCAGCCCCTCCTGGGCGCGATCCTCCCGCACCAGCATCGAGCCGAGGTTCGTCAGCGTCATGACGTCGTCGGGAAGCTTCCCGAACGCATCCGTCAGAATGGCCCTGGCTTCCGCTGCGCGCCCCTGCCGCTCCCGGGTCAGCGCGAGCCAGTTGGCGGCCCGCACTGCGACGCTCACCTGCTCCACGTCGAGACTGGCTTGCAGGGTTCGCGCCAGCGCCTCGAGATCCCCCTGTTCACGCAGGAGACCGTAGAGGCCTCGCAGCGCTTCCACCACCGAACGGTCCGAAGCCAGCGCCGCGGAGTAGTCCTCTGCGGCGCCTCGAGCGTCTCCCTGCGTCTCGCGCAGCATGCCGACCGCCGCGCGCCGGAACGCGTCGGCCCTTCCTTCGAGATCGAGCGATGAGAGGAAGGCAATCCCCTCGTCGGCGCGCCCCGCGCGCGCGAACACCCGTGCCGTCCTCGTCAACAGAATGGGCTGAGGGTCGGCGACGCTCAGCGCCGCCTTCAGATGAGGGAGAGCATCCTGCGGCCGGCCGCGCTCGACGCTGACCTGCGCCAGACCGAGGTGCGCCTGGTCGAAGCGCGGGGCGATGTCCCGCGCGCGCTCGAACTCGGACTGGGCGCGGTCCAGCTCCCGCTTCCTGAGGAAGATGTGTCCCGCGTTGACGTGATATGTGGCGGTGCCGGTTCCCTCTTCGCTCCCGCCGGAATCGACGTAGCCAAGCGCCCTGAGGCGCGCGATCACTTCGTCATCGGCCGGGGAGGCCCCCGATCCCGGCGCCTGGAGCGGCGTTCCCAGATCGTCGTAGCTGGCAACGCCGGTCGGTGGCGGGGCCGGCAGCGCCTCGCGCGTGAGTGCGGCCTCGATGACGCGACCCGGCATGTCGTCCGCCTGCGGCAGACCGAGCAGCGCCAGCACCGTCGGCGTCACGTCGAGCAGCTCCATGCCGTCGATGCGCCCCTGCCGTATCGGCGGGCCCGCTGCCACGACGATGCCGTCCATGCTGTGCCACAGTCCCGGCCGCCCCTCCACGTCGGGAGGGACGTCCACGGGCCTTTCGGCGCCGTTGGCGAAACCATGATCGGAGAGCACGAGGATGACGGCGTTGGGATCCGCCGCGTCGATCAGCTCGCCAATCAGGCGATCCTGGAGCCTGTAGAAGTTGGGGATGGCCTGGGCGAACGCTTTGGCATCCTCCGGATCCGCGCCGGCGACGAGCCGCATCGCCGGTGGCAGGAAGTGCGCGAAGCGATGGTTCACCTCGTCCAGCCCTTCGTAGTAGACGAGAGACAGCCCCGGAGCGTGAGTCTTCAGAAGACGCACGGCGGTCCTGTGATAGGTGAGCGTGCTCGCGAGGATCTTGATGAGGTGGGCGACGGGGTCGTCGTAGCTGCGCGAACCCTCGAGCGCCGTGCGGGCCTTCTCGAACCTGCGTCGCGAGATCCCTGCGACCGCGCGCACGTCCTCGTAGGAGATCGCGTCCACATCCACGCGCAGATCCTCCAGCTCCGCCAGCAGCGACGGCGGGTGCGCAAGACCCGGCTGGTTCCGATCGAGCGGCAGGTCGAACAGCGTGAACGCCACGCGATCCGTCACCATGAATCCATCCACCGGCTCCGCGGGCCAGGTTGCCCACCACCCGATCGTCATGCTGGAGAGCCCTACGTCCGTGGCGATGTTCCAGAGGGCCTTGACCCGGCGGAAGAGCCTGGAGATGGGGACCTCCAGCCCGGTCGCCCGGTCCTTCATGAGGAAGTCGATGATCCCGTGGTCCTCAGGCGCCCGCCCGGTGGCGATCGTGGTCCACAGGATCGGTGAAAGGGTCGGCGTCATCGAGTGGAGCACTCCCCACGCGCCCGCCTTCTTCAGGGCCGCGAGGCGCGGCAGGTCCCCCATCTCGATGAGGGGATCGATGAGATCCCAGTCCGCGGAGTCAACGCCGATGATGACGACGGGAAACGGGGGCCCCGCCCAGGCGTCGCGCAGCGGGTTCGGCGGGCCGGTCATGACGCGCTCCTTGCCGGCTCTGAGCGTCCCCTCGACGGCGCCCATTGGACGCAGGACCCCTTCGAGGGCCGCGGGCGTCGCCGCAGCGTCCGACAGCAGCTCCGACGCTGCCTCGCCAATGGCGTCATCGAGAAGGACGCCGCGATCCAGGCGGAGCACCAGCGGTCCCAGGGAGCTCCATTCCGCGCCGCTGAAATCGAACTCGGCCTGGAACGAGATCGAAACCGTGGAGCCCTCCGGTGTCTTGGCGCGCACCGCTCCTGATCGTGCGTGACGCCCGGACGGGAGCAGCACCCATCGCGTCAGGGGATGCGTCATGTGGATGCCCGGAGCGACGAGCGGGCCGGCCGGCGCCCCCGATCGGAGCGGTGCCCCGAGGTGGTCCGGGGGTATCCGCTCGATGAACAGCACCCCGGTCATCACGACGGCCACGCCGAGAATGATGGCAACCCACGCGGATTGCCTCACGCGCCGTGTCAGGAACCCTCCCATCGCCTTCGAACCGCCCGGACGTGAGCATGGCACACCGCGACGGCCAGCGCATCCGAGATGTCGTTGGGCCGGGGGAGCGTCCTGAGTCTCAGTAGCCTCTTCACCATGCTGCGCACCTGCTCCTTGCTCGCATGTCCGTACCCCACGAGAGCCTTCTTGATCGCAAGCGGAGTGTATTCGTGCAGTGGCACGGCGCTCCGTTCCAGTTCCACCATCAGGGATCCCCGCAGGTGGGCGAGAACGAGGGCGGAGCGAACGTTGATGTGCGAAAAGACCGTCTCGAGGCAGGCTTCGTCAGGCCGGTGGCGGTCGATCAGCTCGTGGAGTCGATCGGCCGCGTCGCGCAGCCGTGGCGCAAGGGCCCTGGTCTTCGGGAGGCGAAGGGCGCCCGCGTCGATCAGCGAGAGCCGGCTGCCTTCGATGAGGATGACGCCAAAACCAGTGACGCTGGAGCCAGGGTCGATCCCGAGGATCTTCACACGGTCGCCTGGCTCAGGAGGCCTCCATCTCGCTCTCGTCGATGTCGAAGTTGGCCCAGACATGCTGGACGTCGTCGTGCTCCTCGAGGGCCTCGATCAGCTTCAGCACCTTGCGGGCCGTCTGTCCCTCGGCGCGCACCGTGTTCTTGGGCGTCATGGCGACCTCCGACGCGGCGATCGGAACTCCCTTGGACTCCAGCGCCTCCTTCACGACCGGGAAGGCCTCGGGCGAGGTAAAAATCTCCTGGTTGGATCCATCCTGGCGCATGTCGTCGGCGCCAGCCTCGAGGACGATCTCGAGGAGTCGCTCCTCCGGTAGCGCCGTGGAGTCGACAACGAGGTATCCCTTCTTCTCGAACATCCAGGCCACGGAGTTCGAGGCGGCGATATTGCCGCCGTGCTTGGCGAAGATGTGGCGGATTTCGGGGAGCGTTCTGTTCTTGTTGTCCGTCACGGTTTCGATGAACACGGCGACACCGCCGGGAGCGTACCCCTCGTATGTCACCTCCTCCAGCTGCGCCCCCTCGAGCTCTCCCGTCCCTTTCTTGATGGCCCGCGTGATGTTGTCCGAGGGCATGTTGCATTCCTTCGCAGCGATGATGGCCGACCTCAGTCTCGCGTTGCCATCGGCGTCGCCGCCTCCCTCTCTGGCGGCCATGGTGATCTCGCGGATCACTCGAGTGAAGGCCTTTCCACGCTTGGCGTCGGCCGCGGCCTTCTTGTGCTTGATCGTGCTCCATTTCGAATGACCGGACATGGCGACCTCGGGATTTGCCCAGATGACAATCGTGCCAGGGTGGGCGGTGCGATGCGAGGGCAGATGATATCACAGCGCCGCCGGGCCCTCTAGAAACCGGGGGACATCGCGGACAAACAAAAAGAGCCCGCCGCGAGGCGGGCTCTTTTGTGTTTATCCCGGCAACGACCTACTCTCCCACACAGTTGCCCGTGCAGTACCATCGGCGCTGGAGGGCTTAACTGCCGTGTTCGGAATGGGAACGGGTGTTACCCCTCCGCCAGAGTCACCGGGAATCTCGTGCTGCAATCTTATCAGAAGTGTATGCGCGCTCCCACCGCCACCGAAAACGCGGTCAGATCAATGTCTCCCGTCTGAACGACCAGGGTTGACTTCGGTACTGCCTGACCGGACGGGCTCTCGGTGAGCAGCGAGTAGCACCGATCCAGTTTCCCGTCACCGTCGAAATCGCGCGACGTTGGGCACGATGTCCCTGGGTTGGCGTTCGGCGTGACGTTCCCCACATCCGGGTTACTGGGGTCGCAGCCGAATTTGTTGACCTGCCTATTAGGCAGTAAGGTGAACCACGTATTGGGGTCGTTCTCGGGATTCAATCCGGCAAAGACGTTGTCGTGCGTCTGACTGCAGGTCGTATTGGGCGCCGAACCCACTGCGTTGAAGATCTGGGTCGAGCCATCTGTCCGGAAGAAGGTTTCCGGGAACATGATGAAATCGACCTGGTCCTCCAGCCCGCCCAGCGTGATGGTGACGTCCTGATTGACGAAGGAATACCGCGCGTCGAAGATCATGCTGAAGCGGTCGTTGAAGAAGTACTCCACCCCGCCGTTCAGATGCCACTGGAAGGCATCCTCCAGCTCCGCCTCGACGAACCACTCCTGAGGCAGATTACCGGACGAGCTCGAATCGGAAATCTGCTTGCCAAACTCGTTGCCGGCGAGCTTCAGGCGCAGTGAGCCCAACCGTTCATTCAGCTCATCGATGTCCTGGGACACATCCACGTCCGTGAAGATCACGCCAAGACCCACACCGATATAGGGGTTCAGGGGGCTGTCCTTCCGGAACCTGACGATCCCCGAGAGCGTGATGGGAATCTCCCGGATCGTCCCGAATTCCGCGGGCTCCGAGATCTGCCGGTCGATGAGGCGCGTGAGGGGGCCGGATTCCGGGTTTGCAGGGCCAGACACGGGGACCACATCCCTCAGGAACACGTCCACGGGACCCACATCACCTTCGAAGTACCCTACGTCGACCTGCAAGTTGAGCCAGCTCGTGAGCCCGTAACCGGCCGTGAGCATTCCGTAGAATGTCTCTTCAATCTTGTTGTCCCGCTCGAGAAGGTCATCCGGTCGCGGATCGCAGAAGGGATCGCCGAACGTGTCGCTGCCGAACTGCCCGCATCCCTGGATCTCATTCGGATCGCCCGTGAATGGGATGTTGTCATCCCCGTACTGCTCGGTGAAGATGATGGCCGCATTGTTCCGAACGTCGTCGATCGTCGAGAGATAGGACAGATTACCGCCGAAATACCAGCGCTGCCTGAGATCTTCGCCTCGCGCCTGGCTACCTGCAAGCAAAAGGACAACCGGACAAGCTATCGCGAGAAACCTGGCACGCGCACGCAAACTCATGACCCTGGCCTCCTTGCAGCGCACCCAACCATGGCGCCGGGCCGAGGCTCCAGGCGCCTGGTCCACCTGGTACCCCACCCCACACATGGGGTTCGTTATTTGCTTAGACTTCCCCCCCCATGATGGGGTTTACATGGGATTACATCATTACAGCGAATACACCGACTCCGTCTGACCCCCCGGTCCCTCCGGAACGGTGCTGTCGGAGGGACCCGTCCTGCGGGAAGGGTTCGATCGAATTGGGGGTTGGATCATGGGTTGTCTGCGACTTCGCTGGGCACTGACTGCGGTCAAGCCTCACGACCGATTAGTACCGGTAAGCTGAGCAGGTTGCCCTGCTTGCACTCCCGGCCTATCAACCTTGTAGTCTCCAAGGGGTCTTCAGTCCGACCCGAAGGTCGGAAGGGATGCCTCATCTCGAGGGGGGCTTCGCGCTTATATGCCTTCAGCGCTTATCCCTTCCGAACATGGCTACCCAGCGATGCTCCTGGCGGAACAGCTGGTACACCAGAGGTTCGTCCATCCCGGTCCTCTCGTACTAAGGACGGATCCTCTCAAGCATCCTGCGCCCACACCAGATAGGGACCGAACTGTCTCGCGACGTTCTAAACCCAGCTCACGTACCGCTTTAATCGGCGAACAGCCGAACCCTTGGGACCTGCTTCAGCCCCAGGATGCGATGAGCCGACATCGAGGTGCCAAACCACGCCGTCGATGTGAACTCTTGGGCGTGATAAGCCTGTTATCCCCGGCGTACCTTTTATCCGTTGAGCGACGGCCCTTCCATACAGAACCGCCGGATCACTAAGCCCTGCTTTCGCACCTGCTCGACTTGTAGGTCTCGCAGTCAAGCTCCCTTATGCCTTTACGCTCTACGGCTGGTTTCCAAACAGCCTGAGGGAACCTTTGGGCGCCTCCGTTACCGTTTAGGAGGCGACCGCCCCAGTCAAACTACCCGCCTAACGCGGTCCCCGACCCGGATAACGGGCCTGGGTTAGAACTTCAGCACTATCAGGGTGGTATCTCACCGTTGGCTCCACGAGAGCTGACGCTCCCGCTTCAAAGCCTCCCACCTATCCTGCACAGACAGAACCAAAATTCAGCGCTAAGGTGTAGTAAAGGTGCACGGGGTCTTTCCGTCTAGGTGCGGGTAACCGGCATCTTCACCGGTGCTACAGATTCGCTGAGCCTCTCGTTGAGACAGCGGTCAGATCGTTACGCCATTCGTGCAGGTCGGAACTTACCCGACAAGGAATTTCGCTACCTTAGGACCGTTATAGTTACGGCCGCCGTTTACCGGGGCTTCAGTTCAGAGCTTCTCCTTACGGATGACCCCTCCCTTTAACCTTCCGGCACCGGGCAGGCGTCAGTCCCTATACGTCGTTTTTGTGACTTTGCAGAGACCTGTGTTTTTAGTAAACAGTCGCCTGACCCCATTCACTGCGGCCCCCTCGGGCTCCAGGCGCAAGGCCCTTCACCCTGACGGGGCACCCCTTCTCCCGAAGTTACGGGGCTAGTTTGCCGAGTTCCTTAACGAGAGTTCTCTCAAGCGCCTTAGGATATTCTCCCTGTCTACCTGTGTCGGTTTGCGGTACGGGCACCCGGAACACTAGCTAGAGGTTTTTCTTGGAGGCATGGAATCAGCAAGTTGGGCCAGCCGAAGCCAGCTTCCCTGACTGTCCTTGGAGTTGATGATCTCCTGGGTTTTCCTGGGAGATCCCCCTACGACAGCCACCCGACACGTCCAATGGTCGGTATGCTTATCCTTCCCCGTCGCCCCATCGCTTAAAGCGCGTTCCAGGCGGTGCAGGAGTGTTGACCTGTCTGTCCTTTCGCCTACGCCTTTCGGCCTCGGCTTAGGTCCCGACTGACCCTGAGTGGATTGACCTTGCTCAGGAAACCTTAGACTTTCGGCGGGAGGGGTTCTCGCCCTCCTTATCGCTACTTGTGCCGGCAGAGTCTCTTCCATGACCCAGTATCGGTTCTCGCGATCCGACTCGTATCTGTCATGGAATGCTCCCCTACCACCCATGGACTAAGTCCACGGATCCGCAGCTTCGGTAACAGGCTTTAGCCCCGTTGAATTATCGGCACAGAATCGCTCGACCAGTGAGCTGTTACGCTTTCTTTAAAGGATGGCTGCTTCTAAGCCAACCTCCTGGCTGTCTGTGCAATTCCACATCCTTTCCCACTTAGCCTGTATTTTGGGACCTTAGCTGGCGGTCTGGGCTCTTTCCCTTTTGACGACGGAGCTTATCCCCCGCCGTCTGACTCCCGCACT
>Ga0137314_1000349_pt1 | contig 13753 bp, 11 predicted proteins | sample EasRivERMZT199_2_FD_102289 | JGI IMG/M metagenome (GOLD analysis project Ga0137314, IMG submission 102289) | Soil microbial communities from meander-bound floodplain in the East River, Colorado, USA - East River MetaG ERMZT199_2 | ecosystem: Environmental > Terrestrial > Soil > Floodplain ... | reverse complement strand
CGTCAACAACGGGACCGACATCTACGAGCTGGATTCAACCGGGACCTCGACGCACTTCAGCGGTCAAGGCGGGAACTCAATGGTCTTCGGTGACTTCGGTTCGGGTTCCCGGCTGTACGTCAACAACGGGAACGACATCTACGAGCTGGATTCAACCGGTACTTCGACCCACTTCAGCGGTCAGGGCGGGAGCTCCATGGTTTTCGGATCTGAAGGTGTCGGAGCTGTCGGCGAGATCGTCGTGACCCGCGCCGGCACTCAAGACCTGCTCCTTTCCTGGGAAGTCGGCTGCGGCCCCCCTGCGATCGACTATGGGATCTACGAGGGGATTCTCGGCACCTACTACAGCCACACAGCCCTGCGTTGCGGTACAGGCAGCGCCACGAGCGTCACGGTGACGCCTAGTCCCGGCTCGCGATACTACCTCGTCGTGCCCTTGCGCACCGCCGAGGGATCCTATGGAACCGACAGCGCGGGTCGCGAGCGCCCACAGGGAACGGTCGCATGCAAAGTGCTGAAGATCCCCGCGTGTTCCCAGCCGTGAAATGGCTTCTCAGTGTTCCTCGATTAAGCCTTCACTTCCCTGCCTCCGATTAGGACACTGCCCCGACCACCAGCTTGCACTTCCGTGGTCCCGGTGACGTTGAGCGGAGCGTCGACCGTTAGGATGGAGCCATCTTCGCGCTTGCAGGCCGGGCATCCGGGTCCGTGGTGCTCGCTCCTCCGGGTGCACCGCTCGCGCAGTCAGGAGCCGGCCTCTTCATCTCGAACGGATCAGATTGCACGTCGGGGATTCTGCCGCCGTCTCAATACCGCTCCGGGATGAACTTGAATCGGTACCTAGGCTCCTTGTAGCCGCGCGGCTTGTCACGCTTTGGCAGCCTCACCTTCTCGCGCGGCATCTCCTCGTACGGAATCTGCTTCAGCAGGTGGGTGATGATGTTGAGCCTCGCGCAGCGCTTGTTGTTGGAATTGACCACGTACCAGGGCGCCCACCTCGTGTCGGTCGTTCTGAGCATCTCGTCGCGCGCCCGCGAGTAGTCGTACCAGCGGCTGTAGGACTTCAGGTCCATCGGCGAGAGCTTCCAGATCTTGCGACCGTCGTCTATGCGCGCTTCGAGCCGGCGCGTCTGCTCTTCCATGCTCACTTCGAGCCAGTACTTGATCAGGATGATGCCGGAATCGACCATCAGCCTCTCGAACTCGGGAACCTCCTTGAGAAAGCGTCTCGCGTCCTTTTCGGTGCACAAGCCCATCACGCGCTCCACCCCCGCGCGGTTGTACCAGCTGCGGTCCCAGATCACCACTTCTCCGGCCGCCGGCAGATGCGGGATGTAGCGTTGGCCGTACATCTGGCTCTTTTCGCGCTCCGTCGGCGTCGGCAGCGCGACGACGCGGAACACCCTCGGGCTCACCCGCTCGGTGATCGCCTTGATCGTGCCGCCCTTGCCCGCTCCATCACGGCCCTCGAAGACGACGCAGACCTTCAGGCTCTTGAGCCTGATCCACTCCTGAAGCTTGACCAGCTCGGCGTGCAGCCTGGCCAGCGCCTTCTCATACTGCTTCCGCGTCAGCTTGCTGCCACCATCGTGCTTTTGTGTCTTCTCTCTTGGCATACTCGTCTCCGGCGCAGTGGCGCGCTCAATGCGACCGATCGGACATCTGCGACGTGCGGATCCAGTACTCGCGTGCCTGCTTCATCGCGAGAGCAAGCAGGCTGCCCTCCGGGTATATCCCGCTCCGATCGCGCACGCCCGCCGGCATACCGGTGAGGATCTCGAGGGCCTCATGCACCGTTCTCACCGTCCAAATGCGAAGCATTCCCTGCCGTGCGGCTTCCAGAAGATCCGGGCGCAACATCAGGTCCCCGGCGTTTGAGGCGGGGATGATCACCCCGAGTGGTCTGCCGCCGGCGAGGTCGCGGCACGAGTCGAAGAACCCCTCGATCTTCTCGTTCACGGCGCCCACGGCGAGGATGTTGCCCATCTGATCGACGGCGCCCGTCATCGCAACGTCCTGCCGCAGCGGGACGGCCGTCAGCGCGGAGAGCAGGCAGCACACTTCGGCGCCCGATGCCGAGTCCCCGTCGATACCGCCGTAGCTCTGCTCGAAGGCGATCGAGGCGTTGAAGGTGAGGGGGTGATCCGTCTGCAGGAGTGTGCGAAGCACACCGCCCAGCAACAGGAACGCTTTCGTGTGGATCGCGCCCGACAACGCCGCCTCCCTCTCGATGTTGATGATGCCCGACGTTCCGGCACCGATCGTGGCAGTGATGCGGGCCGGGAATCCGTAGGTCAGAGGTCCCGCATGGATGACTGCGAGGCCGTTGATCTGCCCGACCGCACTGCCCGTCGCCAGGACGCGCAGCGTCTGTTCCGTGACCAGCTCGCGGAACCGCAGGGAGGGGAGACTCGCACGACGCTTGCCGGCGCGCAGTGCCTCCAGGACGTGCGCGCCTCTCACGACGTCGGTCGAATCCTGCCGGGTGATCCAGGAGGCCTCGCGCGCGATGTCTGCGAGCCGGCCGAAGCGGGCCGTGAGCTTGCCGCTTTGTGCGGCGATCCGGGCCCCGTGCTCGGCCAGGGTAGCGACGGCATCCCTGTGGAATGGGGGCAAGCCCTCCTGCTTTACAATCCGCGCGAGCACACCCGCGTAGAGAGCGAGCCCCTCTGCGTTCCTCGGAATGGCATGGTCGAAATCGACCAGGATTTTGAAGAGATGAGTGAAGTCCGGGTCGCTCGCGCTAAGGTGATCGAAGACCTCCTGGTCGCCCATGAGGATGACCTTGATGTCCACGTCAATCGGCTGGGGTGCGATCGGCCAGAGCGGATACGGCGCGGGGGGAGTCAGGTCCAGGCGGCCGGTCTTGAGGGTGCGCACGAGAACCTTCCAGGCGCCCTCCTCGGAGAGGATCTCCCGCGCCTCGAGCACGAGAAACCCACCGTCCGCCCGCAGGAGCGAGCCTCCACTGATCGAAAGATGGCTTGCCTCCCCGCCGGGGGCCGCGTCATGGTGGATCGTGCCAAGAAGAGAGTGGAGGGTCGGAGCCGTCTCGATGACGATCGGACCGGTGGTCGTTCCTTCCTCGTGGGCAAGAATGACATTGACCGCGTACAAGCGCGTGGAATCCGCTTCGGTCCCACCGCCGGATCGCGCGCGCTGGTGCTCCAGAACGTGTTGGATGATCTGGCCGAGGAACCGGCGGACGGCCGGCGAATCGAACTCGCTCGCTATCTCGGCGGCCAGCGGCTCGAGCAGCGACCGAACGTTTCGTTCGAGAAGGGCTTGCAGCTTCTCCTCGTAGGCATGCTCCACCTCACGAACGCGCTCACTGACCCGCTGCAGCTCTCCCATCTTCCCGGCGCGTGCCCGCTGAAGGGCCTCCCGTTGTGTCGACGTGACCAGCCCCGCCGCGACCGCATCGTCGAGCGCCTCGGGAGGTAGTGGTTTGCCATTGATGAGAGGCACGATGTCCCGCCTGGCGATGGGACCCATCGAAATCGAGACGAGCCCGAGTTGAGCCGTCCGCAGCGACTCTTCGAAGGGGTTCACAATCGCCTCGATCTGCCGCTGTCTCTGCCGCTCGAGGGCGCTTTTCTCGGCGCGGACGATGTCGGAGTCGAGGACCCGATCCAGCTCCTCGCGGACATAGAGCGCGAAGCGGTCGATCGCCCGCCGGAAGGCGTGGCCGCGGCCTGCCGGCAGCGTGATGAGAGCGGGTCGGTCGCTGACCGTGAAATCGTGGACATAGCAGCGGTCCCGGGTCGGGCCGCACGGCACGTTCACGGCTTCCAGATTCTGGCGGACAAGGCTGGCCCTGCCGGTACCCTCGAGACCGCGCACAAAGATATTGTGTCCCTTGGCGCGCGTCTCGATACCGTATTGGAGGGCATCGGCAGCGAACCCCTGACCGATGATCCATGCGATGGGCTCGACGTCGCGGGTCGTCTCGAACGGGAACACGCCCGGGTCGCAGGTCCAGCGAAACCGCTCGGGAGAGAGGGGCTCGGGCAGCTTCAACGCGGCAGCCGCGGTAACGCAGGTGCGTCCTGAAACCTCGGCGCCCTGACAGCTCCGCCGCATCGGCAGGTCAGCAGCGGTCGTATCGCTTTCGATCTGAGCTTTCATGGGTTCCACCTCGCAACTCGACTGGCGCCCATCGGCGCATCGTCGCAGATGACCACCGGGGTGACCGTTGAATCCACCCCGGTCGGCGCTGAGGCTGCCGCCGGAGAGTCCATGGTGCAGCGCATCATGCGCCCCTTCCGTCTCCGCCACAAGACAGACGACATGTAACCGAAGAGCAGCAGGCCGACGAGGGCCAGGGCCCAGACACCGAGGGTTTCGAGCCAGCGGGTGGCTTCGGCGATCGTGTCCCGGAAGAGCCAGCCGAGCCCTACCGATCCGCCCGCCCATGCCAGTCCGCTGAGAGAGGAAACCAGGAGGAACCGGCTGATGGAAACACCCAGCGCGCCGGCCATCGGCGGGGCGATGGTCGCGATACCCGGGATGAACTTTGCCACGCCGATCGAGAAGAGACCACGATGCCCCAGAGATCGTTGCATCCCGGAGATGTACTCATCGGCATGCAGGGAGAAGCGGGAGAAGGTCTTGAGAACGTGACTTCCCCGCCATCTGCCCAGCGCATACCAGGCCAGGTACCGCCGTCGCCGAGAGCAGGAGGGAGGTCAGCGATATCTCTCCTCTTGCCGCGAGAGCGCCGCACGCCACCAGAATGGGTACGGCGGGGATCGGCAGGCCGCTCTGGTCCAGAACGACGTTGAGGAAGACCAGCAGCAGTCCGTATCTGGCAAGCGCGGTCGGTTCCATGTTCGACTCACTCCCTGCGTGTTTACGACTCGCCCTGGTTCGATTGCAGGCCTCGTGCCAGGGTCTTAGCCCCGGCCGCAGCAGCCGGACATGACCATGTCATGAGACTGGTCGTGAATTCGCGACGAACAGCCCTCCACCTACTCGCCTCTCGGAGCATCCGCTCCGGCTGATTCCTGGCGCCGAAACGCTTCAACGGCGGCGTGGACGGAGGGGAACAGCCACTCCTGGGGCACGTGCTCAGCGAGGCCGATGCGCTCGACAACCGCGCGAAGCGGACGATTGGCGCGCGCGAACTTCAGGGCCACGCCCTGAGCCGCAAGGCCTTCGGCCAATTGCTGGACCACCTCAGCGCCGCTTTCGTCGATGTCGGTCACCGCCTGCACATCCACGAGCACCCACTTGACCGGTTGCGGGCTTTCGGCCACGAGCGACCGGATCCTGCGCGCGAAGTGCTCGGCGTTGGGAAAGAGGAGCGGCGCGTAAAAGCGGTAAGCGATCAGACCCGGTACGGTGTGCGTCCGGACGTCGTCGCCGCCGACGTCGTGGAATCGCCCCGTGCCCGGCACCTCCTGGAGCACGGCATCGGTCGGTCGAGCGAGGCGCGCCAGCAGGTAGCCCAGCGAAAGGGTCACGCCGACAAGGATGCCGGGGATGACGCCGATGACGAGAACGCCCAGGGCCACGATGAGCGCCAGCCACCCTGCGCGCGGGCTGATGCGGAAGAAGGTGCGATAGGCCTTCACGTCGACGAGGTGGATGCCGGCGTTGATGAGGATTGCGGCCAGCGCCACCATGGGGAGCGGCTCGAGGGCCGGTGTGAGCACGAGAAGGAACGCGACGAGCAGCGCACCTGCGATCAGGTTGACCATCTGGCTCTTGCCGCCGGTGGCATCGTTGGTGACCGTGCGAGACTGGCTGGCGCCGACTGAGAATCCCTGGCACAGACCGGCGGCGAAGTTTGCGGCGGCGAGCGCGACGAGTTCCTGATTGGGCCTGATCTCGTAGCGGTTCTTGGCGGCGAAAGCGCGGGCGAGCAGAATGGCCTCTGGAAACGTCAGCAGGGCGATGGCCAGCGCGCCGGGGAGAATGGTGCGGATATCGCCCAGCGAAACCGCGGGCAGCCCCGGCTGCGGGAGCCCCTGCGCGACCTCGCCGATGACTTTCACTCCGCGCGATGGCAGATCGAACGCGAGAGAGACGCCCACCGCCAGGACGCTTGCGATGAGCGCGCCCGGCGCCTTCGGCACGATGCGCCGGAGGGCCGCGAGGATCGCCATGAGTCCTGCGCCGAGGAGGAACGTGGGCCAGTGCGTTTCGCCGAATCGTACGAACAGTTCCCAGAGGATCGGGAAGAATTCTCGAGAGACGAGCTCCACCCCGAAGAGCTTGCCAAGTTGCGTGGAGGCGAGGATCAGCGCGGCGCCGCTCATGTAGCCCACGAGGACTGACTTGGAGAGAAGATCGGTGATGACGCCGATGCGGAACACGGCTGCCAGGAGCAGGATCGCGCCTCCGAACAGCGCGACGAGGGCGGACAGGCCCACCGCGCGCGAGACGTCGCCCGCGACAAGCGGACCAATGGCGCTCGCCAGCAGCAGCGTGAGGGCGGCATCGGGCCCCGCAATGACCTGGCGCGAACTGGTGAAGAGGGCGTAGACGATCATCGCGGCCAGCGCGCCGTACAGACCGTGCTGTGGCGGGAGGCCGGCCAGTTCCGCGTACGCGATCACCGACGGGATCATCACGACACAGACGCTGGCACCGGCGACCAGGTCGGCGCGAAGCCACGCGGCGTTGTAACCGCGAAGCACGCCGATGATCGGAACCCATGTCGCCAGGCTTGAGCCGCGTGGGGCCTTGTCCTCAGCGGTGATCTTCATCGGTCACCCATGCGTGGCTCAATGCCTGAATTCGAACATCAGGCTGCCGAAGTCGGCCGTGGTGTCGGATTCGCTGGAGGCGACGTCCGGATCCACCGTGTCCGACGTGAGCGCGAGGTCGAGATGGATTCCCCAGCGCCACCGCTGGTAATGCAGCCCGAAGGCGACGAGGCCGATGAAGGTCTCGTGGTCGATGCTGTGGCTGTCGCGGAACAGATTGCCGTCGTAGGGGGCTGTGTGCCCGAGCACCGTCACGCCCGCCGCGAGCGACCCGTAGAACGTCCAGTTCGTCGGCTCGCGTGGAGGGAGCTGGGAGTCGTACGACAGGCGCCATCCGATCGGATCGGGGGTGTACATGAACCCGCGGGGCACGTGCCAGCCGAGCCGCCCCTCCATTCCCACCGTGCCGGCGGTGACCAGATTCCCCAGCCGCGCGTCCATGACCGTCGAGACGTCTCCGAAAGAAGAGCCCACCAGCTTGCGCTTCCACTCGTAGTAGAAGTTGATCAGCAGCTCGTTGTTCGCCTGATTGTCCCATCCCATGGCTTCATCGCTACCGATCAAGTTGTGGTACCAATTCTGAACCTCCTCGCCCTGGGCGGAAGGACCGATCACGCCCGTGAGCCACCCGAACCCGTAGAGATGCCGGTCGTCGTACGCGATCCAGGTGTTCTGCACCGCGAGCACCCCTGCGTACGGCACGTCGTCCTCAATCAGATCCTCCTCGTCGATGTCGTCGGGTGTCTGGATCATCTGGCCCACGGCCCAGCCTTCCCGGAAGTAGAGGCCTTCACGATCGTCGGGAAGGAACCACCGCGCCATCGCCTTCCCGAAGGCCGGCGTCCCTCGCGCCTTGTCCCAGCTTTCGGCCGGATGCCCATGAAGCTGAAGGGACCACCCATTGCTGTACTGGTTGTCGGAGTTCAGGACGACGTCGTTGTCCCACACCACGCGCCAGGTGGCTACGTCATCGACCGGATGCTGCTCCGCCGAGGCATTCGGGTCCTCCTCGGTGGCGAGGGCGCCGGCCGGGAAAGCGCAGGCGGCCAGGACCATCATTACGACCAGCTTGTCGGCTGCGAAACGGCCATGCGATGCGTTGTCCATTGGCTTCTCACTCCTCCGACCTGCGAACAGTGCAACGACGATGCCATGCATTTTTTGCGGGAGATCATGCCCGGCCGCAGGAGCGGGGTATGACCCGCTCACGAAGCTGGCGTGGATTCGCGACGAAACGACGGGGCGCGTCCTTGGAATGGAGAAGGAAAAGCTGATCGAGCTTGAGCCGAACGGTCCTCTGATAGAATGGGCTACCCGAAACAGCCGACTCTCAGTGGGAGGAGTGCCCGGGTGACATCGTTCGATCGCACGATCCTGCCGGGAGCGCGCGTCACCCCCCCCGCTCCTGCCCCCTCGCGATCCGCATGGTAACCCGGGACGGAGAGGCCGGCGAGACCGTCAATCTCCTCGTCCAGCGGACCTCCGACGGGGCACTGAGCCTCACGCTCGCGGGACGGCTCGACTCCCGGACCACCGGCCATGTGTGGCGACTGGCCGAGGAGGCGCTGGGAAATGCCGGGACCTCCCAGCTCGTGGTCGATGCGTCTGGTCTCGAGTACTGCGACATCTCCGGGATCGGGCTGATCGTCCATTGGCGCCGCCGGCAGCGCGACCTAGGTGCCTCGTTCGACCTCAGAGGAGAATCCGAGGAGGTTCGGCGTCTCCTCGATCTTCTCTGGGAGGGCGCCGGTGAGGAGCACGCCCCGGAGCGGAGCCGGGTCGCGTGGGTCGAGCAGGTTGGTCAGGCGGCGGTCGCGCAGTGGCACGCTTGCCGCGACCTGGTCGCCTTCGTTGGACATCTCACTGTCAGCTCGGCGCGGGTCGCTCTGCGCCGGCAGAAGGTGCGCTGGGACGACGCCATCCTGGTGGCCGAGGCGGCCGGCCTGAACGCCCTCCCGATCGTCGTTCTGATCGGCTTTACGATGGGACTGATCATCGCCTTCCAGTCGGCGGTCTCGCTGCGCCGTTTTGCGGCCGAGATCTATGTCCCCGACGCCGTGATCCTGGCCATGTTCCGCGAGATGGCGCCGCTCTTCACCGCCATCGTGCTCGCCGGCCGCTCGGGGTCGGCCTTTGCGGCCGAGATCGGCACGATGAAGGTGAACGAGGAGGTCGATGCCCTGCGGACGATGGGGCTCGATCCGGTGCCGTTTCTCGCCCTCCCCAGGGTGCTGGCCGGCGTCCTGGTCACCCCGCTGCTGACTGTCTTCGCGGACCTGTCCGGTTTGATCGGGGGAGGCGTCGTGTTCGCGTCCCTCGGATTCCCACCCGTCACCTACGTCAACCGGCTGCTGATGCGCGGCGACCTCGTCGATTTCTTCGGCGGCTTGTTCAAGTCGCTGGCATACGGCATTCTGGTAGCCGCAGTCGGCTGCCATCACGGACTGCAGACGGGAACCGGTGCCCGCGCGGTCGGGGAGTCGACGACCCGTTCGGTGGTTGCCGGGATCATCCTGATCGTGATCGCGGACGCTGTCCTGTCGTTCATCTACTACGTGCTGGAGATCTGAATGCCGCTGGCCGCCGATCACGACGCCATCATCGAGGTGCGGGATTTCACCGCCGCATTCGGGGATCGGATCATCCTGGAGGAGCTGAACTTCGATGTGCGCCGGGGGGAGGTGTTCGTCATCCTCGGGCGCTCGGGCAGCGGCAAGAGCACTCTGATGAAGCACATGATCGGCCTGCACGCGCCGCGCCGGGGCACCATCCGCATCGATGGGGACGACATCGCGTCGGCAGACGAAGCGCAGCGGCTGCGCATCCTGAAGAAGTTCGGCGTGATGTTCCAGAGCGGGGCATTGTTCGGATCGATGACCCTCCTGGAGAATGTCCGCCTGCCGCTCGAGGAGTTCACCGACCTTCCGAACGAGGCGCTCACCTTGATCGCCACCATGAAGCTCGCTCTCGTCGGCCTGGAGAGCTTCGCCCAGATGATGCCCTCCGAGCTGAGTGGCGGCATGAAAAAGCGCGGAGCGATCGCCCGGGCCATGGCGCTCGATCCGCAGATCCTGTTCCTCGACGAGCCCTCCGCGGGGCTCGACCCGATCACCTCGGCCGAGCTCGACGGGCTCATCCTCCGCATCTGCAGGACACTCGGGATGACGTTCGTTGTCGTGACCCATGAACTGCCGAGCATCTTCACCATCGCCGACCGGGTGATCATGGTGGACGAGCGGACGCCGGGGATCGTGGCCGAGGGGCTGCCACAGGACCTGAAGGAGCACAGCGAGGACCCGCGCGTTCGCCGGTTCTTCCATCGTGAAGGGGGAAGCGAGTCATGACCCACAAGACGCGCTACTTCCGCGTCGGCCTGTTCGTTCTGGTCGGGATGGCGCTCATCGTGGCCGGCGTCATCGCGTTCGGTATGGGAGTCCTGCCCAGCGAGGAGCACTTCTACGCCGAAACCTACTTCCAGGAGTCGGTGCAGGGGCTGGAGGTCGGTTCTCCGGTGAAGTACCTGGGTGTCGAGATCGGCAGGGTGGAGCTCATCACCTTCGCCGACCAGGTCTACGACATCGAGATGACGCACGAGTATCAGCGGGCGATTCTGGTCCGGTCCGCGCTGTTCCCTTCGGCGCTTCATGTCCCGTCCAACAAGAGGTTCGAGGAACTCGTCCCCGGCATGGTCAAGGCAGGGATGCGCATCCGCCTCGCCACGCAGGGGCTCACCGGGGTGCGCTACCTCGAGTCGGTGCGTCTCGATTCCGAACGCTATCCGCCCATGGAGATCTCCTGGACCCCGAAGGCGCTCTACGTCCCCTCGGCGAAAGCGCAGATGTCGGCGATCGTCGATTCGATCGACACTTTGGCCCAGAAGCTCGCGGCGATACCGTTCGAGGAGCTGACGGACGGCGTGAACGCACTGGTTCAGACCGTGAGTGAAGCGGTCAGCGAGGCGGACATCGCCGGTCTGAGCGGCAGGACCAACCGGCTGCTCGACAACCTGAACCGGGCGACCGGTCCGGATCTGGCAGAGACCACGGCGCGCGTCGATCGACTCCTCGATCGCCTGAATGCCATCGCGACCGACATCGACGTCGCCGATACCATGGGCCACATCGAGGCGACGATGGCTTCCCTCGAGGACACGACCGCCGGGCTGCCGGATACGGTGCGGAAGCTCGACAGACTCATCGGCGAGATGGAAGCGGTGATGGGCTCCGAAGGCGAACCGATGTTGCGTGACCTGCGCCAGACGGCGTCGAACCTGAGGGATTTCACCGAAACTTTGAAGCGCTATCCGAGCGTGGTCATCTTCGGCAAGGAGCCGCCCCCGTCGGATCCGGAAGGGAAGCGCGATGGGAAAACTCCATGAGGCTCGCTCGACCAAGCGCGATGGTGCTGGTCTCGGTGACCCTCCTGGCCGCCGGCTGCAGCCTGAAGCGTGAGCTGCCAAGGAAGCACATGTACCTTCTGGACGCCGGCAGCCCCGAGGGCCTGAGTGCGGGCGCGGAGGGGATCGTGCTTCGCGTCCAACCGGCGCGCGTCCATCCTCCTTACGACTCCAGGAGCTTCGTCTATCGCCGCGTCGACGGAACCTGGGAGAGCGACTACTACCACGAGTTCTTCGTCCCGCCCGCCGAGCTGCTCACGGGGCAGGTCAGACGCTGGCTGGCCGCGGTCTCCGGTTCGTGGCGTATCGTCGAGATGGGTGACCGTGAAAGCGCGACCCACACCCTCGACGTCCGGATCCACGAGCTGTTCGCTGACTACGCGCAGAAGGGGACCCGGCACGCGGTGATCGACCTGGAATTCACCTTTCACGGCACCGGGCCGAAGAGTCCGGAGTCCTTCGAGCGCCGCTATCGGCGCGAGGTGCCGTTCGATGATTCCGGGCCGGCCGCGCTGGTCGCCGCCTGGAACGCGGCCCTCACGGGGATCCTCTCCGATCTGGTGAACGACCTGAACGCAAACGCGTTCGCAGCCCCCGGCCTTTCGCACGAACCCTCCCACTGACGTTTCGCGCGGCACCGCGCGCCCGCGAATAGTCGCACGCTTCGCATCCCTCTCGGTGCAGTAGCCCATCACGCGCGAAGGCTCGTCGTGAATCCACGACGAACCTCTTGTCCACAGCGCGCCCGCATGCGGTAACCCTCTTCTGATCTCGGCCGGGTTGAACCGATCGAGTCACTCCAACGTCCTTCTCTCTCTCCGGGTCGCTGGCACGCTCATTGCTGTTCTCCCAGTGCGACCAGCTCCCATCGAGCCGGTCCAAGGAGGACAAAAGCGATGTCGTTCAATCTGTCAATGAGATCGTTCACAAAGCTTCTCGATTTCACGCCGCGTGAAATCCATTACCTGCTTGATCTGGCGAGAGACCTCAAACGGATCAAGTACGCCGGAACGGAGCAGCAGGGACTGAAAGGCAAGAACATCGCCCTGATCTTCGAGAAGGCATCCACGCGCACCCGCTGCGCGTTCGAGGTGGCGGCGTTCGATCAGGGCGTAAACGTGACATACATCTCCGGCGGCTCCCAGATGGGGCAGAAAGAGTCGGTGAAAGACACCGCACGCGTGCTCGGGCGCATGTACGACGGAATCGAGTTCCGGGGGTTCCGTCAGTCCGACGTCGAGGACCTCGCCCGGCATGCCGGCGTCCCGGTGTGGAACGGGTTGACCGACGAATTCCACCCCACCCAGATCCTCGCCGACTTCATGACGATGCTGGAGTACGGGCGCGGCAAGCAACTGCACGAGATCAAGTTCGCCTATCTCGGCGATGCCCGAAACAACATGGGGAACTCGCTGATGGTCGGCGCATCCAAGATGGGCATGGACCTCCGGCTCGTCGCTCCGAAGAGCTTCTGGCCCAAGGAAGACCTCGTCCAGACGTGCCGCCAGATCGCCCAACAGACCGAAGCGAAGCTCACGTTCACCGAAAGCGTCGATGAAGGGGTCGCCGGCGTCGACTTCCTCTACACCGACGTGTGGGTTTCGATGGGAGAGCCCAAGGAAGCCTGGAAGCAGCGTGTCGCGCTGATGAAGCCCTACCAGGTCAATCTCGGGGTCATCGCCAAGACCGGGAATTCCCACGTGAAGTTCATGCATTGCCTCCCGGCATTCCACAACAACGAAACCGTGGTCGGCAAGGAGATCGAGGAGCTCTACGGCCTCAACGGGCTCGAAGTCAACGATGACGTCTTCGAGTCGGACTACAACATCGCGTTCGAGCAGGCCGAGAATCGAATGCACACCATCAAAGCCATCCTCGTCGCGACACTGAGGTGACTGTCATGAGAATCGTCGCTGCGCTCGGCGGTAATGCGCTGCTCCAACGGGGGCAGCCCATGACCGCGGAGAACCAGAAGAAAAACATCCGCACCGCGGCTCTCGCGCTGGCCGGAATCGCTGCGGACCACCAGCTCGTGCTCGCGCATGGCAACGGTCCTCAAGTGGGGCTCCTTGCTCTGCAGGCAGCGGCCTACAAGGGCGATGACCCTTATCCGCTGGATGTGCTTGGCGCGGAATCGGTGGGACAAATCGGATACATGCTCGAGCAGCAGCTGGGCAACATGATGCCGCCCGAGCAGCGGTTCGCGACCATCCTGACCCAGATCGAGGTCGACCCCGCCGATCCCGCCTTTGCAAATCCGACGAAGTTCATAGGGCCGGTGTACACGCAGGAGCAGGCCGAAGCGCTCGCAAAGGATCGCGGCTGGATTGTGAAGCAGGACGGTGTGCATTGGCGCCGCGTCGTGCCGTCGCCGCTGCCGAGGCGAATCTTCGAGATCAACGTCATCCGGATGCTGATCGAGCAGCGCGTGATCGTGATCTGCGCCGGAGGGGGCGGAATACCGACCACCTATCTGCCGGACGGCAGCATCACCGGGGTTGAGGCCGTGATCGACAAGGACCGTGCCGCTGCCCTTCTGGCCAGGGAAGTACAGGCGGATGCGTTTCTGATTCTCACCGACGTGGATGCCGTCTATCAGAACTGGGGCCGGGAGGATCAGCGATCGATCCGAAAGGCTTCACCG
>Ga0137314_1000345_pt1 | contig 13800 bp, 11 predicted proteins | sample EasRivERMZT199_2_FD_102289 | JGI IMG/M metagenome (GOLD analysis project Ga0137314, IMG submission 102289) | Soil microbial communities from meander-bound floodplain in the East River, Colorado, USA - East River MetaG ERMZT199_2 | ecosystem: Environmental > Terrestrial > Soil > Floodplain ... | reverse complement strand
TGCGCGGCTCGGGCGCGGTGTTCGTGTACTAGCGCTGGCGCGGACCTAAAAGGTCCGCGCCGCACTAGAGTTCAATTTCCAATTCCCAACGCCCAACTCCCAAGAAGTCGCGCCTCCGGGCACTTCGGGAGTTGGAAGTTGGATGTTGGAAGTTGCGGGAATCAAGGCGCGGCGACCGTAACACCCGCGCCGGTCTCCAGCGCTTTCGCGAGCACGTGCTCGGCGGCCGCAAGATCCTCGATCCCGAGTCCCAGCGAGCGAAACACCGTCAGCTGCCCGGCCGACGTTCGACCCGATCGCTTCCCCGTCAGCAGCTCGCCCAGCTCTGCGGCGGCGTCCGGCCCCCTGATCACACCGTCAGCCACCGCCTGTCGATAGTCGCCCGCCTCGGCCTCGAGGGACTCGCGCCGATCGGTGACGAGCACCGCGTCCGCCAGCGTGCGCGTGTCGATCTCACTGTGCATCGGGCGGCTGGCGCCAACGGCGTTCAGGTGCGCGCCGGAGCGAAGCCATTCGCGCGCGATGACGGGGGTCGGAGAGCTGGTGGCGGTCACGATGATGTCGGCCACGCGAACCGCGGTTTCGGTGTTCTCGGCGGCCTCGATCGAAAAGCCGCGGCCATTCGACGCCTCGGATACAAATTGCCGCGCGTGTTCCGCTGTCCGCCCCGCGATCAGTACGCGAGCGATCGAACGAACGAGCGGAATCGATTCGAGGTGCTTTCTCGCCTGCACGCCTGTGCCGACAATCGCAAGCACGCGGGCATCCTCCCTGGCGAGGAGCCGAGTCGCCAGCGCCGACACGGCCGCCGTACGGATCGCGGTCACGGCCGACGCGTCGAGCAACGCGCGAAGCTGCCCGGTCTCGCCGTCCGCGAGGATCACCTGTCCCTGGTGACTGTCGAGACCGCGAGTGGGGTTGTCCTGCAGCACGAAGAGCAGCTTCGTGCCGAACATCGCCTTGGGGCTCGACCGATACGCCGGCATCCACATCGTCCCGCCCCTGAGCCCCGGCGGCACGTAGAGAGTGCGGAGGGGCTGTACGAGAGCGCCGTGCTCGAGATCGATGAATGCACGCGCCATCACGTCGATGCATTCGCGCATCGGCAGGAGGCGCTCGATCTCTGCGGCGCCGAGCACGACAAATGACATGTGGGAGGGAATTCAACCACGAAGCTCACGAAGAGCACGAAGGAAAATCGTTTTCTTCGTGTCCCTTCGCGTTCTTCGTGGTTGAGTGAGATCAACAACTTCCAATTCCCAACCCCCAAGGAGTTGCGCCCGCGGGCGCCTTGGGAGTTGGGAGTTGGGAGTCGACTTAGTTCGTAGCGTTAGCGCGCAACGTCACCTTCGACACGCGCCAGTTGCCGATCTCGGCGGCCCAGAGCTCGTTCTCGCTTCGGCACTCAAGCTGGTTGACGCCGTTGAACTCTTTCGCGAGACGGCCCGCCCTGCCGAACTTGCCGAGCAGCTTGCCGGTCAAATCGACTTTGTAGATCTCGCCTTCGACATCGATGTCCTCAGGGACATTCGAGTTCGACACATACATCACCTGACGAGGACCCGACGTGATGCAGATGGCTCGCGGTGTCCCGACGTTCAGGAATCGCCCCTTCAGGTTTCCATCGCCGTCGAACACCTGGATGCGGCGGTTGCCGGCGTCGGCGACGTAGACGAGACCCTGCGCATCGATCGCGATGCTCCGCGGCTGGCGGAACTGGCCTGGCGCGGTGCCGGTCTGGCCCCACGAGCGAACGAACTTTCCGTTCTTGTCGAACTTCGCGATGCGCGAGTTCGTTCCGAGCCCGTCCGCGACGTATATGTTGCCCGCCGCATCCCATGCGACGTCGGTCGGGCGATTGAAGACGTCCTGTTGTCCGCCAGCTCCCGGAGGCCCACCGCGTCCGCGGCCACCGGCCGGTGCTTCGGCGTCACCGCCGCCGCCACCGCGTCCCCCTTGAGGCGGCGCTGGAGCGCCACCCGCACGTGCGCCTCCCTGCGCCTGCGGGGCGGGACCACCCGCAGGACCACCCGCTGGCGCCGCAGGCGGTGCCGCGCCACGAGCCGGCACGGCTTCGGCCTCCGCCTTCCGTCCGAGCAGCATCACGAGCCGTCCCTCAGGGTCGAACTCCATAATCGTGTTCGACATCTGATCGACGACCCAGATGTTGTCCTGCGGATCGACCTTTACCTTCTCGGCGAACAGGAACGCGTAGACGCCCTGGCCGATCTCGCCGACGTACTTGCCGGTCTTGTCGAACCGGAACATCCGCGAGCCGCCGTGCGCAAACGGGCGGGCGGTGCCAAGCGAGAGCGTCGGATGACCCGTTCGCGTGTAGACGAACACGTCACCTTTCGAGTTGGTCGCCACGCCGGCAACCTCGCCGAAGTTCAGGTTCGCCGGAAGCTTCAGCGGTTCGATCGCGGCCTCGTACGCGAGTTCAGGAACCACAAGCTGTGCGCTCAGTGAGACACCGGCAAGCAGGGCCGCCGCGAGCGAAATCTGGAGTGTACGTTTCATGATTGCCTCCCTTATCTCGCTGCCGTTGTCGTCGGCTTGACCGGGGCGCCGGTCGTTGGCTTCAGCATCAGCTTCTGCACGCGCCACGATTCGATCTCGGCGACGATGATCTGATCGGGGTTACGGCAGTCCATCATGTGCACCACCTGGAAGCCGCCAAGCTGTTTGCCGGCGTGACCGAACTTCCCGATGATCGTGCCGTCAAGCTCCATCTTGTAGATTTCACCGGTGATGTCCCACGAGCCGGGCGTATTGCCATTCGGGTTCGAGTTCGAGCTGAACAGATACTGGTGCGGACCTGGCGAGATGCAGACCGTCCACGACACGCCGATGTTGTCGTAGATGTTGCGCAGCACCAGGTTGTTGTCGAACACCTGCATTCTGTTGTTCGCGCGGTCGGCGACGTACACGTTGCCGTTCAAGTCGACAGCGATCCCGTGGGGCGTGCTGAACTGGCTTGGCTCCGACCCGGGAATCTGGCTGCCCACCTGCTTGACGAAGCGGCCGTTCTTGTCGAACTTGACGACGCGGTGGTTCACGTAGCCATCGGAGACGAAGATGTTCCCCTGCGGATCCCAGGCGACGTCGGTTGGCCGGCCGAACGTGTACTTTGCGGGCGGCGGCGCCGGGCCGGGCGGCGCGGCGGCCATGCCAAGGACGGCTGGCGGTCTTCGCCCGAGGACCATCGTGACGTGCCCTTCCGGATTGAACCTGACGACGGTGTTCGTGCCTTCGTCGAAGACCCAGATGTTGTCCTGCGAGTCGACGCGGACGCTGTGCGCAAACTAGAAGTTGTACGCGCCTTCGCCAATCTCACGGACGTAGGCGCCGTTTTGATCGAATTCAAACAGCCGCGTATTGGCGCTGCGCGTGTAAACGAAGACGTGGCCTTTGGAATTGGTCGACACGCCGATGGCCTCACCCAGATACAGTCCGGGTGGCATTTTCAGAAAGTTCGGAACCGAATCATAGGGAATCTCCGGCACGTTCTGCGCGGTGGCTTTGGCCTGCGCGAAGGCGGGCCCGGCGCAGATGAGCATGGCCAGGACGAGCTGGGACGTCAGACAACGCGTCATGTGAAGCCCTCCAAAAAAATGCGGGACGAAGCGAATAGTACCGAGGAGGCGGTAGTACCGGGGGACTGTATACCGAAGCGCTACGGAAATGAAGATGAAGTGCCGAAGTACTAAGCAGCCTTACTATACTAGTTTGATCGCTTTCCATGACTGATCTCACACACGATCTGGCCGCTTTGCGCATCGAACGCGAACCGGAACGCCCGGGTGCCGGGCGATGGATTCTGTGGATTGGGCTGCTGATCCTGCTGTCAGGGGGCGGGTTCGCGGGGTGGCGGTGGTTTACTCGGGAGCGCCCCATCGAGGTACAGGTCGCAACGGTCTCGATGCGCGCCGCCGGCACGCAGGGCGCGGTGCTGAACGCATCCGGGTACGTGACCGCGAGACGTCGCGCAACGGTCTCATCGAAGATCACGGGCAAGGTCATCGAGGTGAACGTCGAAGAGGGGATGATGGTCAAGGAGGGCCAGGTCCTTGCCCGGCTGGACGCGTCGGGACCACGGGCGGCGCTGGCGCTCGCGGAGGCCCAGGCGGAGGCCGCGCGGCGCGGACTTCGCGAGAATGAAGTGCGGCTCGAACAGGCGCGCCTGGCCGAGCGCCGGGTGACGCAGTTGCTCACGGACCGGATCGTGTCGCAGTCTCAGGTCGATCAGGCGAAGGCCGACGCGGATTCCATCGAAGCGCACATTGCCGCTCTCCGAGAACAGATTTCCGTCACCGAGCGTCAGATTCAAGTGGAGCAGGCTGAGTTGAGCAACTACGTCATACGGGCGCCGTTCGGAGGCGTCGCGGTTTCGAAGGACGCGCAGCCTGGCGAGATGGTGTCGCCGGTCTCGGCCGGCGGCGGCTTCACCCGCACCGGCATCTGCACCATCGTCGACATGAACTCGCTGGAGATCGAAGTCGACGTCAACGAGAGCTACATCAGCCGCGTGAAGCCGGGCCAGGAAGTGGTTGCGGTGCTCGATGCGTACCCCGATTGGATGATCCCGTCGCGCGTGATCACCACCGTCCCGACCGCGGACCGCCAGAAGGCCACGGTCCTCGTCCGCATCGGCTTCAATGAACTGGATCCGCGAATCCTGCCGGACATGGCGATCAAAGTGTCGTTCCTGCGTGACGCGGACGAATCGGCCACGCCCGTCGCGCAGTCGACGACCCTTGCGCCAAGGGCCACGATCAAGACGGAAGGCGGCAACAGCTTCGCCTTCGTCGTGAGCGGGGACAGCGTCGAGCGCCGTGCAGTCAGGCTGGGCGACGCCAACGGCGACCGCGTTGAAGTCATCGCGGGACTCCAGCCAGGCGATCGTGTGGTAGTGTCGCCTCCCGCGGAACTGACGGCCGCGTCCAAAATAGTCGTGAAATGAACACGGAAGTACTGGTTCGAGCTCACAACGTCCACAAGGCATTCCGGCGCGGCACAGAACGAATCGACGTCCTGCAGGGCGTGAACGTGAACGTCGCGAACGGTGGGTTCCTCGCGCTCATGGGTCCGTCCGGTTCCGGCAAGACGACCCTGTTGAACCTGATTGGCGGCCTTGATTCGCCGACGGAAGGCTCGATCGAGGTCGGTGGCATCGACATCAGCGGCCTCAGTGCCGCCGCGCTGGCGCGCTGGCGCTCAGAGAACATCGGCTTCGTGTTTCAGCTTTATAACCTGCTGCCGGTGCTGACCGCAGAGCGCAACGTTGAATTGCCACTGCTGCTCACGAAACTGTCCAAGGCGGAGCGCCGCAGGCACGTCTCGATCGCGCTCAAGGTCGTCGGCTTGAGCGACCGCGCGAAGCACTATCCGCGGCAGCTGTCCGGCGGTCAGGAGCAGCGCGTCGGCATCGCGCGTGCGATCGTGACCGATCCGACGCTCCTGCTGTGCGACGAGCCCACGGGCGATCTCGATCGAAAGGCGGGGGATGAAGTTCTGGATCTCCTGCAGGCGCTCAACCGCGAGCACGGCAAGACGATCATCATGGTCACGCACGATCCGCACGCGGCCGACCGCGCCACTCAGGTGTTGCACCTCGAGAAGGGCACGCTGATGGAGGCAGTGGTATGAGATACCTCCCGTTGATCTGGCGCAACCTGATGCGCCGCAAGGTCAGGACCATCTTTACGCTCGCGTCCGTTTTCATCGCGCTCGTCCTCTATAGCTTCCTCATGGTGGTGCAGACAGCGTTCTCCATGGGTGTCGACATGGCGGGCGCGAACCGCCTGATGCTGATGCACAAGGTCAGCCTGATTCAGCTCCTGCCCATCTCGTATCAGCAGCCAATCGCGACGACGCCGGGGGTCAACGGGGTCAGCACCGCCACGTGGTTCGGCGGCTCGTACCAGGACAAGTCGAACGAGTTCGCGGTGATGGCCGTCGGCCCGGAGTACTTCTCTCTCTACCCGGAAGCACGCGTGCCTGAGGACCAGATGCAGGCCTGGATCAAGGATCGCCAGGGCGCGATCGTGGGCAAAGCCTCGGCGGAGAAGTACGGCTGGAAGATCGGCGACAAGGTCCCGCTCCAGGCAACGATCTGGCAACCGAAGGAAGGCCAGACGTGGTTCTTCAACATCGACGCGATCTACGACGGCGACAGGGACTTCGACAAGACGAACTTCTTCTTTCACTACGAGTACCTCGACGAAAACCGCCGCGGCGCCTTCGGCCAGGTCGGCTGGTACATCGTCAGGATCGACGATCCGTCGCATTCCGCGGAGATCGCGGCTCGCCTCGACTCGCAGTTTGCGAATTCATCGGCGGAAACGAAGACGTCGACAGAGAAGGCATTCCTCCAGGGATTCGTCAACCAGGTTGGCAACATCAAGGCGATGATCATCGCGATTCTCGCGGCGGTCCTTTTCACGTTGTTTCTGCTCGTCCTCGCCAACACCATGGCGCAAGCGGTGCGCGAACGGACGAGCGAGATCGCCGTCCTGAAGACGCTCGGGTTCTCGAACCCGCTCATCCTGGTACTCGTTCTCGCTGAATCGATGTTTCTCGCGCTGATCGGCGGGGGACTGGCTCTGGCCCTCATGTGGGTGGTCGTGGGCCGTGGCAGCTTCAACAACGCGCTGCTGCCCGTCTTCGTCATGCGCGGTAGCCACGTCGTCATCGGGCTGGGTCTGTGCTGTGCGCTCGGCTTCGTCGCCGGCGCGCTGCCCGCGATGACCGCGATGCGCCTGCGCATCACCGACGCGCTCCGGAGAACCTGACGTGTTCCGATGGCTCTCGCAGACAGTGATCATCTCGGCGTTGAGCGTCCGGACAATCCCGCGTCGCCTCAGTTCGTCCGCCGTTGCGGTGATCGGCATCGCCGGTGTCGTGATCGTGTTCGTCGCGGTGCTGTCGATCGGCGAGGGCTTTCGCGCCGCCATGGCGAATGCGGGATCGCCAAATCGCGCGCTCGTGATGCGAGGCGGCGCCGACTCGGAGATGACCAGCGGATTCAGCGGGGCCGAAGCCGACATCATCAAGGAAGCGCCCGGCCTGCGGCGCGACAACAACCGTCCGGCAGCCTCCGCGGAACTGTACGTGCTCGTCGATTTGAACAAACGATCGACCGGCACGCCCGCGAACGTGCCGCTGCGCGGAGTCGAGCCGATCGCGCTTCAGGTCCGCGACGAAGTACACCTCGTCGAAGGCCGCATGTTTCAGTTCGGGACCAATGAGGCGATCGTCGGCCGCTCGGCCAACGGTCAATTCGCCGGTATCGACCTGGGCTCTGAATTCACGTCCGGCAATCTCAAGATCAAGATCGTCGGGATCTTCGAATCCCGCGGATCCGTATCGGAGTCGGAAATCTGGTGCGACAGCCGGCTGATCCAAGGCATCTACCAGCGCGGCAACTCCTACCAGTCGGTCGTCGCCGCGCTCGACTCTCCGGCCTCATTCGACACGTTCAAGAACTGGCTGACCGCAAACCCGCAGCTGAACGTCCAGGTGCGCCGCGAGACCGAGTACTACGCGCAGCAGTCGCAGGTCATGACGGGATTGATTAACGGCATCGGGTACACGGTTGCCGTCCTGATGGGCATCGGCGCGGTGTTCGGCGCAATCCTGACGATGTACACCGCCGTGTCAACGCGTACGCGGGAGATTGCGACGCTGCGCGCGCTCGGCTTCAATGCCGGAGCGGTGCTCATTTCGGTGTTGGCCGAATCGCTGGCGCTTGCGGCACTCGGTGGCATCCTCGGCGGGGCAACGGCCTACCTGGCGTTCAACGGGTACCAGACATCGACGATGAACTTCCAGACGTTCAGCCAGGTCGCCTTCGCGTTCGCGGTGACGCGAACGCTCCTGATTCAGGGCCTGAGTTACGCGCTGGTGATGGGACTGGTCGGCGGGCTCATGCCCGCGATCCGGGCCTCGCGGCTACCGATCGCGACGGCGCTGCGAGAACTCTGATCGTCGCAGCCAGCCCTGAATCAGCGAAACTGCACGTGCCGGATTGCGCCCGCCAGAACGAACATCTTCAGGTTGTTCGTCTTGCTATCGAGCGGTGAGACGAAGAAGCCCGGACCACTCTGGCTGTAGCTCAGTGTTGTTCCTCGCACAACTTCGCCGTCCACAAAGGTGATCGTGATGCGACGGCCAACCGCACGTCCATCCTCAGCCGATGGCTTTCCAACGTACGCCGCGTCGCCCTCGAAATCGTGGACGAAAAATACGGCCTTCAGTTGCGCGAGCGGGATCGTGATCCTTGTTTCCGCTGCGTCAGGCTCGGACCACAGATCAATCATTCCTCTGGTCGGCTGAAAGTCGCGGCCGAAGCCTTTGAGGAGTCTGCCGTCCAGATACCGCACGACAAGACGATTCCACCCGCGCGAATCAACGGGCGCAGGGTCCTGGCTCACAGTGATGTCCTGCTCCGGCGCAACCAGCGTCGAGCTTTGGCAGTCCGACGCGAGATTTCTTGTGACACCGATCAAGTGGGCGGCGCCCTGCAGGAGCTGGAGGTGCCAATCCTCCAATCCGCAGTCCGCTGGAAACTCAACCACAAGCCGGGCAGCTGCGCCGTCGCCGTCCGACGGCAACTGGAAAAAGACAGCATCGTCCCGAATCGTCCCGCCTGCGCCAGCCTCTATGACGCGCACAGCCATCGACGGAACGGCGCGCCGCAGCCTCTCAATCATTTCCGTCGCGATCGCCTCAGAGGCCGCCGCGTTCTCCACTGATCGCGTGATCACGCGCAGCAACCGACCCATTTCTCCCGTGAATTGGGCACCGGACGCGCGCCCTCGAGCCGCTTCGATCATCGAGAAGGCCGCGTCCAGCGCGCGAGCCCCAATTGGCGTCAAGGCACTGCCGGCGCTCGTGGCCGCGAGTTGGTCGCCAGCTCCGGACACCCGCTTCAGCGCGAGATTGAGCCTTGCGTACTCGTGGAAAGGGTTGCAATCGACCTCGCCCGCATCCTCGACAGAGGACGGTTCAGGAAAGTCGAAGGGACGCTTGAAGAGCAGCGCGCCGCGATACTTGGCATGAGGCGCAAGACCTGCGATGTGGCAGCGAAGAACCTCGGCCGGGACTGCGCACGAGCGCTCGCCCACGGCAATCTCGATGACCACGGTGCTGCCGGGTTGCAGCGGGTAACTGCTGGTCTCGATTTGCGCTCCGCGTGACGACAGATCGATCAATGAGACTTGCGGGCCATATTTGAGCTTGACGTGATTGAGCCACGAGAGCTCCGACACGACCATTCGCCGATGCGCGCGCCGATCGGACCCCGACTCGGCAATCGCTTCATGCTCGTCTGGCGTGGCTGCCCGTACAAGGGTCAGGTGACCTCGTGAAGATGCCGATACGGCGGTCGGGGACGGTGCGGCGCTCGATGGCTGTACGGAGATCATGGGTATGTGTCGAAGCTTGAGCAAACGGAGAACCAGAGAAGGTCGCTTCGACAACCTCTTTGCGCTTAGATATTTAGCCGGAATTGCTTCCTGAAAAATCCCCGGTGCGTGTTCCGAATCGAAACATCGCCGAACAATTTGCGCGAGATCGGCACATGTGCGAGGTCGAAAACCCGCGGCCTTGATCCAGTCGACACGGACGGCTGTTGGCGGGACCGCCGTCGCCGGTGAACGCCCGGAAGGGTTGCTCTTGATCGACGCGATTTAGGCGAGCGCCGCGGCGTACTCTTCGTAACTTCCCTTGAAGTCGCGAATTCGTCCGTTTTCGAACTGCCAGACCCGCGTTCCAACTTCTTCCAGAAGGTCCTGGTCATGAGTCACCAGGAGAACGGTGCCCTAGTAACGCTGGAGAGCCACATTCAATGCGTTGATGGATTCAAGATCGAGATGGTTCGTCGGCTCATCCAGCACGAGCACGTTTGGCTTCTGCAGCATGATCCGGCAGAACAGGAGGCGCGCCGTCTCGCCGCCTGAAAGGGCGTCAGTCGGCTTGAGCCCTTCTTCGCCGCTGAACAGCATCTGCCCGAGCAGTCCGTGGATCTCCTGCCGTGACGCGTCGGGATCGAAGCGGTGCAGCCATTCCACGGCCGTCATCCCCTTCTCGATCTCGCCGGTGGAATCCTGCGGGAAATAGCCAATCGACACCTCGTGACCCCAGCGGACCTTGCCGGAATCACGGTCATCGGGAGAGAGCGGCAGGTCTGGGGCGTCCGCCATCAGCGCCTTGAGGAGCGTCGTCTTACCGACGCCGTTACGACCGACGAGGACGACCTTCTCTCCGCGATTGAGCACAACATCGAAGCCCGAGAAGATGGGCGTTCCACCGTAGGCTTTCGCCACGCCGCTGCATTCGAGCGCCACCTTGCCGGACGGACGCTTCATCGAGAACTTGATGAACGGACGCTGAATATTAGAACGCGCGAGCTCGGTCGTCTGGAGCCGCTCGACTTCCTTGCGCCGGGACGTCACCTGGCTCGCGCGTGTGCCGGCGCCGAACCTCGCGATGAAGTCATTGAGCTGGGCGATCTTCTTATCGCGCTGCTCGTTCTGCGCTTCGAGCGTTGACCGGATTTGTGTCTTCGCCACGACCATATCGTCGTAGCCGCCGGTATACGTGATGATCGTCTGGTAATCGATGTCTGCAATGTGGGTGCAGACGTTGTTCAGAAAGTGCCGGTCGTGCGAGATCACGATCAGCGTGCCTTCGTACCGCCCCAGGAACTCCTCGACCCAGTGGATCGAGTCGAGGTCCAGGTGGTTCGTCGGCTCATCGAGGAGCAGCGCCGCAGGATTGCCGTACAGCGCCTGCGCCAGCAGGACGCGGACTTTCTGACCGCCCTGCAGCTCGCCCATCGTGCGCTCGTGCAGCGCATCAGGGATGTCGAGGCCCTGGAGGAGCACTGCGGCATCGCTCTCGGCCGTGTAGCCGTCCTCGTCGCCGACGATCCCCTCGAGTTCGCCCAGCCGCATGCCGTCCTCGTTGGACATGTCTGGCTTCTCGTACAGGGCGTCACGCTCGGCCAGCGCGGTCCAGAGCCGCTGGTTGCCCATAATCACGGTGTCGATGACGCGGTAGCTGTCGAACGCGAAATGGTCCTGCCGGAGCACCCCAAGCTTTGGCGGGCGCGTCACCGTTCCGCGCTGGGGGTCGAGCTCCCCGGTGAGCAGCTTCATGAACGTGGACTTACCGGCGCCGTTCGGGCCGGTGAGCCCGTACCGCCGCCCCACGGAGAACATCGTCGTCACGTCGTCGAAGAGCACTTTCGACCCGAACCGCATGGACACGCCGCTGACTGAGATCATGAACCTTTCATTGTAGCAGGCGGTTGTAGGGCGGGCATTGTCATGCCCTCGCGGTCGCTAGCCGCTCCTCGAATCGAGCTCGTCCCATCGCGCGTAGGCTTCGAGGAGCAGCTCGTGCAGCGATTCCAGCCGGGCGAGCGTCTGCCTGATTGCCTCGCCGGACTCTCTGTAGAAATCCGGCCCCGCGACTTTCGCGTTGAGCTCCTGCTGCTCGACCTCCAGCACCTCGATTCGCGCCGGCAGCTGTTTCAGCTCCTGCTGCTCGCGATAGGTGAGCTTTTTTGAAGGCGCCGGATCCGAAAGGATCCGGCCTCCAGGCGTGGGAGCCGCGAGTCCGGGCCGCGGATCGGGCCTTTGACGAAGCCAGTCCTCGTATCCGCCGACGTACTCCTTCACGCTCCCGCCGTCTTCGAAAACCAGGGTACTTGTCACAACGTTGTCGATGAACGCGCGATCGTGGCTCACGAGCAGCAGCGTGCCGGGCCAGTCGATCAGCAGCGTCTCGAGCAGCTCGAGGGTCTCGATATCGAGATCGTTGGTCGGCTCGTCGAGGACCAGGACGTTCGCAGGCCGGGTGAAGAGCCGCGCGAGCAGCAGGCGATTGCGCTCACCGCCTGACAAAGACCTCACCGGAGAAGCGGCGCGCTCGGGGGCGAAGAGGAATTGTTTGAGATAGCCGTGCACATGCTGCGGCTCGCCATTGACGACGACGGTGTCGTTGCCGTCGCCAATCGTGTCGAAGACTGTCCGATCGAGATCGAGCTGTTCGCGCTGCTGATCGTAGAGCGCGATCTGAACGTTGGCGCCGCGCGTGACTTCGCCGGCGTCCGGCACGAGCTCCCCCATCAACAGCCGCAGCATGGTCGTCTTCCCGGAGCCATTTGATCCGATGAGGCCAATGCGGTCGCCACGCATCACGCGAAAGGTCGCGTCGCGAACGACCGGATCGCCGCCATAACTCTTCGTGACGTGCTCGGTTTCGAACACCATTTGTCCAGACCGCTCGGCCATCTCGACCTGAAGACGAACAGCGCCCATACGTGCGCGTCGTGCGGCACGCTCCGCCCGCATCGCCATGAGCGCGCGGACGCGTCCCTCGTTTCGAGTCCGCCGTGCCTTGACGCCCTGCCGCAGCCACGCCTCCTCTTCCGCAAGGCGTTTGTCGAACTTCTCGTTCTGTACGGCTTCATTCGCCAGCCACTCCTCCTTCTTCGTGACGAAGGTTGCGTAGTCGCCGGGCCATGACGTCAACCGGGCGCGATCGAGTTCGACGATTCGCGTCGCGACGTTCTGGAGAAACACACGATCGTGCGTCACAAAGACGACGGCGCCGGGATAGTCGGCGAGAAAGGTCTCGAGCCACGTCATCGTCTCGATGTCGAGGTGATTGGTCGGTTCGTCCAGCAGCAGGAGGTCCGGCTGGCCTACCAGCGCGCGCGCAAGCAGCACGCGGCGGCGCCACCCGCCGGACAGTGTCTGCACGGGTGCATCCGGGGACAGGCCGAGCCTCGCAAGCACCATTTCCACGCGTTGCTCGAGACGCCATCCATCGCGCTCTTCGAGCTCCTGTTGCAGCCGTCCGAGTGTCTCGAGGGCGCCACCCCCTTTTCCCTCCGAGACCTGCACGGCCGCATGGTGGTACGCGGCGACCAGGTCACCGAGATCGCCCAGCCCTTCAGAGACAATGTCGAAGACGGGACGCGGATCGGACAGCGGCACATCCTGCGCCAGCCTGCCGATGCGCAGGCCCGGCTGCCGCCAGACCGTCCCGCCCTCCGGCGGCACATCGCTGCTGATGATTTGCAGGAGCGTTGACTTGCCGGTGCCGTTGCGTCCGATCACGCACACGCGCTCGCGCGGCTCGATCTGAAGGCTTGCATCGGCAAGGAGAGGCAGATGCCCGTACGCGACGGACACGCGATCGAGCGTTGCGATCGGCATCTATTGGCGCCTGTCCTGGACTTTCATAACGCCGGACGGTCGGTTACGACGCGTGCCCGCGGATGGCCGCGAGAAACAGATCGCCGAGATCGTCTGCCTTGCGTGCGCCGATGCCTTTGACCGTCAGCAACGCCTCGAGTGTGGATGGACGTACCCGCGCCATTTCACGAAGGGTCACGTCGTGGAAGATCACGTACGGCGGGACACCCCGCGACCGCGCGATCTCGAGACGCACGGCGCGCAGCCGCTCGAACAGCGCGCCATCGACGCCTTCCCACGATTCGGCTTCGACGCGAGAGCGCGCACGCGGCGCCTCCTTGCGCGGCGGCCGCTGCCGGGCCAGCGCCAGTCCCGGATAGCTCGCGTCGTTCTTGAGGAGCTCGATCCCTCTCGCAGTCAGACCGAGCACGGGATACTCGTCGCCATTCAACCGGAGATGATCCAAGCCGACGAGTTGCTCGATGTATCCACGAACCTCCGCGACAGAAGCCTCGGATAGCAGGCCGAACGTGCTCAGTTTCGCGTGCCCTCTCGCGACGACCTGCTCGCTGGCGTGCCCGCGAAGGAC
>Ga0137314_1000340_pt1 | contig 13920 bp, 20 predicted proteins | sample EasRivERMZT199_2_FD_102289 | JGI IMG/M metagenome (GOLD analysis project Ga0137314, IMG submission 102289) | Soil microbial communities from meander-bound floodplain in the East River, Colorado, USA - East River MetaG ERMZT199_2 | ecosystem: Environmental > Terrestrial > Soil > Floodplain ... | reverse complement strand
GTCCTATAACAATTATTATTAAATAGTTTTCCACCGATCAAGGATCGATCGGTGTTTTCTCAATCCCTATAAAAAATACACTATTTAAAAATAATGCGATAATGTGCATTATTTTATTGACGCTATATTTAAAACGCTGTATAACAGGCGTTATGTTGACCATTATTTTAATAACATTAATTATCTTCGCATTATCCGACGGGTTATCTTCAAGAATTATTTAATATCTTGTTGACGATATTATTTAAATCATATTAAGGTGACGATATGAAAATAAATTTAATTTTATTGTGCCTAATTTTGATCCTCATGGATTTTATCGCCAGGGCGGTGATCCGGTGAGCTTTTATTTATGTATTGAAAACGGGGATCAATTTATTATTGAAGCTTCAGACTTGGCAACGGCCACCGAGGGCGCTGAGTTATATGGTGGCAATGTTATAAGAAAATTGACGGCCAAAGAGGTTAAAGAGGTTAAAGAAAAGGGGCATATCGATGGATAAAAATCAATTTATGATTTCCTGCCTTAAGGATGAGGATTTTATTGGTGTTAAAAATGCCCTAAAATTTGGGGCCGATTTGGCCTATAAAGACTATTTGGTTATTAAGATGGCCCAATATGCGGTTGATAATGGCCATCCTGAGTTTTGTCCCATATTGGTTTATCTAAAGGATTTGAAAAATGAAAAAAAATAAGATTTTCAATCAATGGAGAGAGGATCAAGCGGATTTTTTTCCTGATAATAAATTTATTGGATTTTATCAAGTGGAGATCCCACCAGATAAAATTTTGATTTTATGCTCGTCAGGCATTGATCTAACAACGGCATTAAATGAATATATTGATTTTAGATTTGAAGAAAAGAGTCAAAAATTTAGGGATAAACTTTATTTTGATATAAATGAAATTTATAAACTACAAAAGGACGAATTCAATCGTTAAAAGGAACAAATGAAAGAAAAAATAATTGTCCAATACACCATAGCAGATCTTAAAAATGAATTAAAATCTATGGGAGTTTTAAGAAATAAAAAAAACATTGATAAAGCAATAATGATAATTGACTGTATGGACATTGCAAATTTTTATCAAGAAATTAGAGATAATTTAGAGGCACAATTCGATGAAAAGAACAGATAAGCAAATAATTAATTATTGTGAGAGGATGATAAAAAAATATGATTTTGATAAAGAGTTATTCAGGGAAAAGATTTTAGGTTATTGGATCAAATATGATTTAACTCATAACCAATGCAAGTTTTTAAACGATGTAAAGGATCGGGTAAAAATGCCTGATTGGAATTTAGTAAACTTCAAATGGTAGGGAAATAAAATGAAAATAAGAATTGATCTTAATATGAGTGATAATGATATTGCCAGGGCAATTGCCTGTATGGAAATTAGTGGTTATAAGAAAATAAATTCCAGGTCGGTTAGGGAATATCTTAAAAGCTATTTAAGAGGGTATGCCGAAGATAGTATGCATATTTTAGGAAAAGAGTTTCAACATCCTCAATATAAATTTTACGATGTTTTTATGGAATCAAGGGAAAAATTAAAAGGAATCAAATGATTGATTCTTTATATCATGGAGTGATTATGCTAATTATAGGGACATTGATTTTTTTAGTTTTATTGGCATCGTTCTAACTAACAGGGTAAGAGGGGAATGATGTTAGTAAAAATTAGGGCCTATTTTAGGCCCTTTTTTATTCCAGTAGTTTGGGGTTTATAAAAACCTTTTTTTCATTCCTATGTTTTTCTACCTTAATCATATTTCTTTTTTTAAGTTCATTTATAATAGCGGTTATTTTAGTAAGGGAATTGATTTCAGGTGGCATCATTCTGGCCTTATAAATTGAGTTAATGGTATCTCCATTTTTAATTATTCCATTTTGGAACATGGAAATTACTAGTTTAGCGTCTGAAATTACGGATTCGCAAAATGCAAGTCTAACATTTTCGGTGTTAAATTCGAGTAATTTAATGGCAGTTTCCAAAGACTTCAAAGAAACTGTAGTAGGTACTACAGGACTTGAGATAAACTCATAGAGATATGCCACTCTTACGACTAGACCGGAGTATTTAGACCAGAAGGTTTTGAGTTGCGGTGATTTTTCATTTTCAATTAACTCAATTAATTCCTGCTCATATTTTCTGTATCTAGCGTAAGCATCGGGATCGAATTTAGCGGTTGTTCCAGGGGCCAAATTATATGCCTGAAAAAATGTTTTGGTGACTTCTTCTGCTAGCATTGGATCTATCTCCTCGTCAATCGGTGGATATTTTTTTTTAACGTCATAGACTAGAAAAGACCTTTGGGCAAGACCATCATCAAAACTGTTTATGATCCTAGTAACGTGTTTTTGATATACTGTTGGCTGTATGGCCATAATGAGAGATAGGGCAAGAGATTCGGTGGTTGCCCCGCCTGCGGTTTTGGTTTGGTAGTCGTGGCGAGATCCATCCCATGATTGGAGTAGAAATGGCCTAAGATGCTCCCATCCTTTTTTAGACATGGAATCAAATAGGCCTGATCCTTCTAAATGTAGGATTAGGCCACCAGTTACATTTGACTCCGCAACCTGCATCATTTTCTCAGGGGTCATTCCTTGCATAATTGGGTAATAGGGAACGGTAGAATTTTTGATTTGTTTCTCAAGAAAATTTAGCTGTGCCATTTCTTTTTTTATTTCATTAGCAGGCGCATTTCCCTTTTCCATTTTAGTTATTTTTCTTTTAAGTAGTTTTATATCGGCATATATGGCCTCTTTTGCGCTTGCCGATGCTTTGGATATTTCTTTGGCCTCTTTTATGATAAATTTGTTTACTTGATGTAGAGGGTATAGGGCGAGATCGGAAACTGCGGATTTCCTTGATCCTGGCTCTGCTATACAGGTAACCCAAATGTTTGCTGCTTGGGTGTAATTTGCCTTTTTTGGTTTAATGGAAACTTTATTGCCTATTAGAGATGATATGGCAGCTATGGCCTGAAATAGCATTGGAGCTTCTGCAATGGAAGAATTAGCGGAATTTTTAATTATCCATTCTCTCCAAATGGCAGGGATTAGATCGTGTGTAAACAGAGGTTCCTTTTCTTTAAATTCCTCAATTTCTTCCCAATCTCCTTGAGAAAATTCTGTAATTGATTTTGGGACTTCAAGTTCTTCGATTGATGTTTTCTTGGAATTTAAGCTCTCCAACATTTTGGCATAAAATGCCCCTGCATTTATTCTAGCGGATAAGGTTTTAAAGCCTTTTGAGTGATCTAGGAAGTAGGGATTTAGGTGATTTCTTTCTTGATCGTGTGCCAAAAGTAAATCAACAGCATCGTCTAAAGTAGTTTTTTTCCTGATTAGATCAGAGGTAAATGCCATCATGTCTTTATATCTATGGCCATCTTCTTCATCACTTTCAATCCTAGTCTTTGGCATATTTCTAGGGTCGTAATAGTTTTTAACCGCTTCGATATTGGTTGGATCGAATACTGGCAAGGAATCGAGGTCGATATTTAGGAGAGTTTGGTTAGTAGTCCATCGATAATCAAATTCTTTTCCATCAGGGTGAGCGCCAACTATTACAGTTTGCTTCCCACCAAAGAAAAATTCTACCTTTCCAATAGTAAGGATTTGTTGAGGTGGATTCCATGGATTAAGCTCATCCCCGAAGTTAATTCGATAGAATCTGGTAAATCCTTTCTTACCTCTTTTCTCAACAGGGGAATACTGTAAGATTTTTATCACTTCGGGGTCGTCGGTGTCACAATCAATGCAACAGATGTTAGATGCAGGCCCTAAACAAAGCCCTATCCCTGTCGGATCGGTGAATTTCTCCCACTCTTTAAGCATTTCCATTGGCGGTAATTTGTTACAATAATCCGACCAGGATTTGATTAGTGGCATTTTCCCTTTAACTGGAATTACTGAAAATCCTTTATCCCTATATTGTTCCATCAATTCGAACAAGTTTGTACCCATCCTTCTATCTCCGTTAAAACCTGGTCAACAGACCTTCCAACAATGTGAAGTCCACCCCTGGATTCCCACATTTTCTTAAATGATATTTGTTCTTTTCTTAATTTCCCTTCGCCTGACTTTACTTCAATCGCAACGACCGACAGAACTTTTCCGATAGGAATACAAACGATGAGATCTGGCCACCCATCGATCCCAATTCTGATCCAATCACCTTGTCTTTGAACCAGACCGGAAAAAAGAGGGAAGAAAATAGCGTCTTTATAAATTTTTTGAACTTCAATTTGAATACTCCGCAATAGTTGTTGATGTAAATGATAAGAGCCTTTCAATGGGAATAGCTCCCTCTTCGTGGTCTATTTAAAACATTGTAAGCATGGTATTTATTCTCTGAGCTTGTGACCCATTCTAAGTTTTCAACATTATTATTAGTTTTATTTCCATCCTTATGATTCACTTCTGGAAGGGATAGAGGATTAGGGATAAATGCATTAGCAACTAATATATGAATTTTTTTATTTTTCCTTTTTCCATCTTCATTAGTCAGAAGAATGGCAAGATACCCGTAGGCAGCTTTTTGAAGTTTCCTTATTCTTCCTTTAATAAAAAGAGGTTTTCCGTGTGATCTCATTATTTTTCTTTGAATTGAAAGCACCCTTCCATCTCTTGTAATAAGGTATCCTGGGTAATCTTTTATAGCTTCAGTAAAACATAAATTCATTTTTCCCCCAATAAACTTTTCGGGAATCCTATTAGATTTCCATATTTTTTACATTTATCACTTCCGAATCTTTTTTTAAGCTCTTGCATTTCCCAGGAAGGCACAAAAATTCTTTTCCTAAGTTTAGTTAGTTTCAACTTTTCGTACTCCCTTACAAATAATTTTTCTTGTTCTTTTTCTTCGTCAACTTCCAATGGAACTAAATCGCCATCTAGGTAGTCAATCCCCCTACCCTTCTTTTTTTCTTTGACGTGGAAGCAATAAGCACATTCCCCACTACCTTCATTGACTCTCCAGCATTGATCACAAACCCATGCCTTTACCTGACTTTTCTTTTTCGCTTTAACGGAAAAAGGTTCCCTAATAGAATAAGGCGATCCATGTCGAAGTGAATTGCCGGCAAGATCTAATATCAAACAATCCTTCTTTCCTTCAAATGGCCTAAGCCCACGACCTAGCATTTGCACATGAAGATTAAGGCTCATAGTAGGTCTAGCAACGATTAACAGAGAAACAAAAGGAATATCAACGCCGGTCGTAAGGATTCCCACATTGACAATCACTTTGAGTTTGCCAGAGAGAAAATCCGAAAGGGTGGAGGTATTCAAATCTTTGGTTTCTGATGAATTGATTTGCCCTGTGGGAATCCCTGCGCTATTTAGTTTATCACAGATAATTTTTGCGTGTTCAATGGATACCGCAAATAAAATAGCTGACCTATTTTCTCCGTATTCCCGATAACATCTAATGATATCCCCAATAACTTGGTTGGTTGAGCAAGCACCGGTTAATTGCTTTTGATTGAACTCTCCCTTCTGTATTTTTACAGAACTAACATCAATCATGGCAGGGATATAAGTTTTCTCAGGAACTAAAAATCCCATATCCCTAAGTTCAAATGGCAGGACTACTTCGATTACGGTCTGAAAGAAATCGCTGTATGGGTAACAGCTTCCACTAAAGCCTAAAACCTTAGAGTGAGGAAATTTCTCAATTAATTTCTTATACTTTTTACCTGTTAAGGTAAACTGATGGGCTTCATCTATAATAACGAACGGTATTTTATCATCAAAAAAATGATCGTTTCTTGCAAAGACTGTATCTATTGAGCAAATCTGCACCTGCTTTTCTCTATTAAATCTCCAATGATCTGCCATATAAATAGAATGGTCGATATTAAGTTTAATTAAATTAAGCGATGCCTGTTCTACAAGATGACGTCCTCTTACTACTAAGAAGATAGGTATTTTGGTAGATACCTGATTTATTACCATAGTAAAAATAAGGGACTTGCCTGCTCCGGTTGAGAGCGAGACAAGCACCCTATCGAAAGAATCAAATGCGCTCCTTACTTCATCAATTACTTGATTCTGGTAAGGTCTTAACTCTGGGGGCATACTTTCTTCCTTTCTTAAATGCCGATTTAGGTAATTTTCTTTTTAATTCTTTATAAGCATGAAAACAGTTTTCTGAGCGTGTTGACCATTCTAAATTAGAAAGATGGTTGTTTTGCTTGTTTCCATCTTTGTGATTAATTTCTTTTTTATTTTCTGGATTAAGCAGAAAGGCCTCAGCGACTAAGCGATGAATCCGACAAACTTTTACTTTTCCTTTTTCACATAAAACAACAGAAGAATATCCACAAGTATCATTGCCATGCTTTAATATTCTTCCATTTACCTTCATATAATTGCCTTTAGAGGTAAGCACTTTCCTTGTAAGACTAATCACCCTTCCATCCCTGGTTATTAAATAACCAGGGTAATCTTTAATTGTTTCTGTAAAACAAAGATTCATTTTTTCTTCCCCTTTTTTACTTCTTCTATACTCCCACCAACTAGATCGGCCACTTTAACTTTCCCGTTAGTAAACGCTTCTATTGCTAGCGCATATTTTAAGCTCGGCGTTCTACCACGAGTCCAACCAAATACAGTGGCCGTATCGGTGTCTAAAGCATTGGCCATATCACGCTTTGTTATATCCACGTTTGTTTTAAAATATTCCTTTAGATTCATAGCATTACTCCTTTGTTATTTTTTACTCTTTACAATCAATAAACGATATTCTAAATTAGGTCAACTTAAAAAAAAAGGGAGATCAAATGAACATTTACGAAAGATTCTTGGAAGTGCAGAATGAGATCAAAAAATTTCAAGAAGAAAAATTAGAATTAGAAAGACAGATTTACACTAAACACATGGATGAAATTAAAAGAGTTGGGGTTGGAACCGCCACCATTATAGAAGGTGATTATATGGTGAAAGTGGTTACCAGAATGAATTATAAGGTAGATCAAGCGATGGCGGCCACACTTGGTGGAAAAGTATTTAGAGTTACTTACGAGTTAGATAAAAGAGAATTTGATAAGTTGGATGAAGAAGATAAAGGATTGGTAGAAGGTGCCTTGACGACTACTCCCGCTAAACCTAGTTTCACTATCATCAAGGGACAGGAGAATTATGAAAATATTAAATACTAATGATGTTGCCATTAAAAGAGCTGCCATTTTAGTTGTAGGCCCATCGGGAATTGGTAAGACTACTTTGGTAAAAGATCTTCCTGAAAAGGAAACTTTAATCATTTCTATGGAATCAGGACTTCTTTGCCTACAAGGAACTAATTACCCTGTGGTGGAAGTTAGAACCAAAGACGAGTTAAACGAGATTTGTTCTTTCCTGCAAACAAGTAAGTTGTATAAGTATATCTTCATTGATTCTCTAACTGAAATGGGGCAAATGATTTTAGCTGAGTTAAAGCAAGATCCTAAATTGGCAGACCCTAAGAATAGTTTCTTGCTATGGGGAAAATATGCCGAGTTAGTTACTGCCTATGTAAAGTTCTTTAGAGACTTGGATGCTAATGTGATAATGACTTGTTTGGAAGGAAGTGGAGAAGATGGGTTGGAAAAAATATGCACTTTCAATATACCTGGCGCATCGATTAAAGATAATATTAAGTCTTGGCTTGATATTTGTTTGGTATATAAGATATTCCAAAATGACCAAAAAGAAAAAATAAGAAGGTTGGTAACTTCTCAAGAAGAACATAGTTTAGCGAAGGATAGAAGTGGAAAACTTAGGCCATACGAACCGCCTAATTTAAAAGATATTTTTAACAAAATTTTAAAAGGAGAAAACAAATGAGAATGAACTTAGACTTAAAAAACCAAAAACCTGAATCAAGTGGATTTGACGACCTCGTACCAGAAGGTGATTATGTAGCTGCCTTTTGCAAAGCGGATCTGATTACCACTAAAGCAGGTGGTACAGGACTTAAACTTTCACTTAAAATAGTTCAAGGTGACTTTGAAGGAAAGCAAATATCGGATTTCCTAAACATCAAGAATGCTAACCCCAAGGCAGAACAAATATCTTTAGGCCGTTTACGAAGGATATGTGATCTGACTATTGGCAGACCTGTTTTAGCGGATACCGATGAGTTAATGGGAAAGCGAGTTTGTGTTAAGGTTGAGAAAGAAACAAGGGATGGATACGAGCACAACAAAATAAAGTCATATAATGATTTAATTGATGTGGTCGAGAGAACTCCATCTGCTTATATCAACACACCATCACCCATAGTTTCTTCAAGAGCTAACCCGTGGGACTAAAATCTAGGGCCACGGAGGGCCCTTCTCTTAAAGCAGGGCAAGTTTGGTACGATCCTATTATAGATAGGCTTGTGCTTTTAGACGACAATCATACACATGGATTCTACATGATTTATTTTTATGGAAACAAAAAGGATCATTGGTGTTATTTGTTATCCGTTTATTTAGATAGATTAATTTACATAGGAGATTTATGAAAATATTAGTTATGTTAATTTTGATTTTTGGTTGCGGTAGGAACGAAGTAGATAACGATCCCCAATCCTCAACCTACGGCCAAACTTACAGGCGTGGTGGAATATGGCCTTGGAGACATCACAGAAGGAATCATCACCGCAGACACGGCAGGCATTATCTGTTAGATAATTGTGCTACTTTAGAAGGTCAAGAAAAGCTATCCTGTCAGGATGCTATGGAGAATTTAAAATGATACCAGGAATTTTAATGGGACTATTTCTAACTTTTATGCCAACAACAATTTCAGGCCCACACCTGATGTGTAACCAAGGTAAATGCCCAAAGATCGCTTGTTTCATTGGTTGGGAATACCAGGGTTACGATATGAATGGAAGATTATATAAAACGTGCAGGCAATATCCGGAGAAGAAAAAATGAAATTAGAAGTTGGCACTAAAGCAATGCTTACAGAAGCATTAAGACAAAGGAGTTTAAATGAGCCTAAAAGGGACTACTTGGGAGTATCTGCTCTTGGAGACGAATGTTCACGCAAACTTTGGTTTAAATACCATGAAGGAGAAAAAGCGACGAAAGTCGAGCCAAGAATACAGGCAATATTTGATATGGGACACCTTATCGAAAAGTACGTCTTGGATCTCCTTATCTCTACCGGAATGTCCGTATTCGACAAAGATGAAGATGGAAAGCAGTTTGAGGCCTTTTACGGAAGTGTAATCAAGGGACACATCGACGGAGTAATAAAAGGAATACCAGAATCCGATAAACCGCACTTACTAGAAATCAAATCAATGAATGATACCAATTTCTCAAAACTTAGAGAGAATATAGAGCATTCCTTTCCCCATTATTGGGTACAAATGCAATGTTATATGTTCCTGTTTAAGCTAGAACGTGGCCTATTCGTGGCAATGAATAAGGATAACTGCGAATTCTATACAGAGAGAGTTAAACTAGATCCCATAGTGGCGGAATCCTATCTTAAGAAAGGCGTTGAAATCGTTAATATGGGAATGGCGCCAAGTCCGCATTATCCATCAAAGACTTTTTTTAAATGTAGGTATTGTGAGTTCAACTCTTTCTGTTGGGATGGTGATAAGTGAAAAGTTATTGGACAATAATAAAGGAAGTACAGCAAACCGGAGATCATCAAAAAAATGTTCTCTGCCGATGTATTTGTGGAAAAGAAAAAACGGTAAGGCTAACAACTATAAAACAAGGAAAGTCTAAATCTTGTGGTTGTAAAAAAAATCCAGCGACAGGAATAAAAAGCGGAGTATATAAACATGGTAAATCACAAACAGCAGAATATCGGTCATATAGAGCTATGATAGGTCGTTGTTATGATAAAAAAAACGATTCTTATGAATATTATGGTGGCAGAGGAATTAAGGTTTGCAATAGATGGTTAAAATTTGAAAACTTCTATGAAGACATGGGAGATAGGCCAAAAGGAAAATCAATCGACCGATTTCCTGATGTTAATGGAAATTATGAACCTTCTAATTGTAGGTGGGCAACTTTGTCAGAACAAAATAAAAATAGGCGAAGCTGGTCTTAAAAATTTTCCTGCTTACTATAATCTACGTCTCCATAAAGATCCATTGTAGGTAGTTCTATAGGTTTAGGCGGCTTTTTTGCCAAAGGTGTTTCTTCTTTGGCCATTGGAACCTGCGCTGGTTTCTGTATTGGTTGCCCTGCTTTTAACTTCGCCATAACATCGTTAATTGCACTAACCCCTGTAGGCTTCTGTTGTTCTTCAATCTTATTGGCGGTATCTATATCTGCGGTAAATTCTGCGGTTTTATTTATCTTGTCGATGATTGCCGCTTTTTCAGAGGTTGGGATATCCTCCCTGTCGAAAGTTTCTTTCCTGGCACGATTCTTTGCTACGTTATCTATAATCTTTCCATTAATCCTTTTGTATTGGTCATTAATAAATAGCTGGGGGTATTGCATAGAATAGACAGTCATCATATCTTCGATCTTATCAGGCTCAAAGCTTAGAATATGAGATACGTTACCTAATTCTTCTGGAGCGTCTTGAGCGAATTTTGCCATTACTAATTCTTTATTAGCGACAAACTCTTGGGAGTTTCTTGGTAATTTCGCCATCCTAAGTTTATCTAGCATTTCCTTTTGCCTTTTTTCTTGTTGCATTTGCACCCTATTCATCTGCTCTGCTTGTCCCATCATTTGATCTACCTGCTCTAATCCTGGTGGCTGAAATGCCTGTTGTGGTACTCTGTCTAATTGCCCAAGTGGAGGTAATTCTCTTTCTTCTTCTTGTGTCCCCATATCCACTACTTTAGAAGATGCCCTGCCCATCCTGCTCGGCATATCTGCTAATGCTTCCCTTGGTGGCAATTTAATTAACGGAGAATATTCTTCCGGTGGGCGTATATAACTTGTTGGCTGTCCTGGCTCGTATTCTGCCCCGAAACGTTGAACATCTTTTGTTTTTTTAGTATTAAGTCTTGGTAGTGCAACAGCAGATGATCCAGAAGGAGTCTCCTTCGCTATATGATAAGGTACTCCGGCACGTTCTCTAACCTCTGCTAATGTAGTTCTTATAAAACCAGGCTTACTAGCATATATTTCCGGCAGATCAGATCCCTTCGCCTTAATCTCTCCCCTTAGCCTTACTTCATGCCTAACTTCATGGAAATCTTCCAAATCATCAAGCATCATCTCTAGCTTCTTAGATGTAGCAGGGTCTTTTATCTTTCCTTTAACCGCCCCTCTTAACTCTCCTGATATCCATTTATTTACATCTCTGCTTATTGCAGTTTCCGCTTCCCCTCTGTCACCAAAGGAATTGCGGATTTTCTTATCCATCTCTTTTCTAAGGTCGTTTAATAACTCAACAGAAGTTCCCTGTCTTTTTACTAAATCAAGTGCCTTGACTTTCATTTCCCTGATTACCTTAAGAGCGTCTGTTGCGTCTTTGCCGGTATATTCTTCGCTTATCTTTGTTTTTAAGGTTGTAAATATTTTATCTATATCGAATTGAACTACGCCACGAGTCCCTACTTCCCCTGCACCAGCTTGCTTTAATATTTCATCTGCCGCTTTTGCCGATCCTTTAATGGCGGTATTTATATTTCTTTCTATGTCTGAGACATTTGGCGCTTTTACCTTATAACCTTTCTTCGGAACAAATTGGCCTAAATGTGGGTCCCAATCTACATTGGTATGGGTTACCAATTTATTTTTAAACATTTTGTTGTAAATTCGTTTGGTGGATTCCCAAGTAGTCCTGCCTACGTTTTTTGATTTCCCTGCATATTTTTGTTTTTCTGTTAAGTAAGCTCCTAAGGTGTCTGCTGCCGCTCTTGCCCTATCTCCAAGGGCGAAATATTCGGCAACTTTTCCGGTAGCTTTTAATACACCGTGAACACTACTCGATATTCCTGCCCCGATAGCGCCATCTAGCAGATTTTGATCTATACCTTTCTTACCACTACTTCTACCTGTTGATGCTAAGAACCCTTCAAGGGCAGTTCTTGTTAATTGCTGGCCACCTTTGCCCATGCCTTTAATTATATCTAAAGTACCTTCTCCCATTTTTGCAGCAAACTTAAATTTGCTTAATACTGTTGGGGTTACAAGGCCTGCTATAAACGTAGAATGAGGGCTTCTGGCCCTTGATTTTTCTACACTTTTTTCTATATCTTGCTGGGCCTCCCTATAAACATCTTTCCATGTATCTGCCATGCTTCCGCCAGAGGGAGTTTCTGTAGCAGCGACATAAGTGGCAATTATCCCTGCCATTGCTTCATCACCAAAATCTAGCAAAAATTCATTGGCAAGGGATTTGGCGGTATCTACTCCTGCTTCCGCAAACCATTCTCCCCACCCTTGATCTTCATCTTCATCTCGTTCTATGTCAGTAAATTTAGATTCTTCTTCTTTCATATTATTTCTTTAGTAATTTTTGGTATTCTTTATCTTCCATATATGGAGTTTCAAATATCTTAGCCAAATGTTTATCTTTATCAGGGATATCTATATTTTGGGTAATGTTTTGTGCATATTTTAAATACTTGGTTGGTAAGTTTTGGAAAGAATCTCTAATTCCATTTATAGATTTCTCTGTTGCGTCTTGAAATCCTTTTAAAAGAGTGTAGCTGTATTTACCCCCTCCTTTCTTCCTGACTTCATCCATTAGCTTGCCCCAATAATCAAGAGGTGCGGTGTATCTTGCTGCATCTTCCTCGGTCATTCTTCCTTCGATCTTTTTAACTGTGGAGAATATGGCCTGTGTATTTTCGTATACATTTTTAGATTTAAGCATCTGTACAATCCTAACGAAATCTTTCTGATTTTCTATATGCTTTGTGGACTCTTCCCTAAAATCTTTAACCACCGGATCTAGCATTTTTGTTTGTTTTATAGATGCCCCTGGTATGTAAGGGGATGTATCCCCTACATCATGCTCAGTCTTTTTAACCAATTGACCTGTTTGCCGATCTGTATATTCAGTTATGCTTTTGTTATTTAAAGTATAGGTTTTGGTTATAAGCCCTGTACTCCCACCTCTAGTCTGTTGGATTACTTTCGGTCTTTGATCGAACGGGATATCTGATAATTCTTTTTTAGATATTGAAATATGTTGTTTTGTTACTGGATGTTCTACCGTAACAAAATCCATTCCCTTTTCTTCATACAGCTTTTCTAAGTCACCCCTTCGTTTGCCAAGATCTCTTATTGTATCTATTCCGCCCTTAGCGGTTATTTTATTTATATCTCTTTCGCCTCCGAGCTTCGCTTTAGTTCCTTCCAAGTAATCTTTATAAATTGCCTTTGTTCCTTCTAATTGCTGCCTTCCTCCGCCTCTCATTGTCTCTAATCTCTCTCTGCCTTGCTGTCTTAGCTCCTCAAGCGCCATTTGGTCAGTCCCAGCTTTACCTGTCTTCCCTGCCCCAGTAAGCTTGTACCAATCCTTTTTCTCTTTTTGGATCTTATCTATAGTGTCGGAAGCTATTTTAAAGGTTGCTTCATAATCCCCTCTACCCATCAAGGCATTTACAGCAACAGGAACAAGCGCTGGCCATATCTCATCCCAAACACTGCTATCACTTGCCATTTCCCTCTCTGTAGTCTCTTGCTGATCTCTCATTACTATCGCATTTCTCATTTGCTTGCCTTCAACGTGGTCAAGCCCCTCAGTTTGTTTCTTTACAAGTTCTTCAATCTCTGGTCTTGGTGGTTCAGCAGGCGCTCCCTCTAACTCATCTATTACATCAGGCTGTGCTGGAGGAGCTGGCTCAGTAGGAGGTTGCGCTGCTTCTGCTGGGCGAGGAAGCTCAAGAGATTTATTATATTCATATTTCGCTTTAGTTATTTTTGGCTTTCCGCCTATTTTTTCAGACAATGCTTTGATATCTACATTTGGATTTTTCTCTGGATTCATTGG
>Ga0137314_1000339_pt1 | contig 13927 bp, 7 predicted proteins | sample EasRivERMZT199_2_FD_102289 | JGI IMG/M metagenome (GOLD analysis project Ga0137314, IMG submission 102289) | Soil microbial communities from meander-bound floodplain in the East River, Colorado, USA - East River MetaG ERMZT199_2 | ecosystem: Environmental > Terrestrial > Soil > Floodplain ... | reverse complement strand
TGCGGCATCTCGGAGACATTGCTCCAGCTCGTGCTCAGCCGAATCCTGCAGGGCTTCGGCGGTGCGATGATGACGCCCGTCGGCCGGCTGATCCCCGCCCGCGCCTTCCCCAAAGACCAGCTCATGAAGGCCATGCGCTACTACATGCCGCCCGGCATGCTGGGACCGAGCATGGGGCCGCTGGTCGGCGGCTTCATCACGACCAATTTCACCTGGCACTGGAATTTCTTCATCAACGTGCCCATCGGCGTGATCGGGATCGCGCTCGCGCTTCGCTACATCCCCTCGATCCGCATGAAGCGGCCCTCGGCTTTCGATGTCACGGGCTTCATCATCATTGCCGTGGGGCTGGGCGTGGCACAGTTCGCGATCGAGAACCTCGGCCGCAACACGATCGATGATCTTTCGGAGACGCTTCTGCTCATCGGTGCCGCGGCGATCCTCCTGGGCTACGGGTTCTATGCCGCGCGGCACAAGAACCCGGTGCTCGATCTGCGCATGTTTCGCAGCCGGACCTTCTCGATCGCCGTGCTCTCGGGAAGCGTGATCCGCGCCGGCATCGCGACCGTGCCCTTCCTGCTGCCGCTGCTCTTGCAGGTGGGATTCGGCCTCAACCCTTTTCAGTCGGGGCTGATCACCTTCCTCAACACCGCGGGCGCGATGAGCATGCGCGCCTGGGTGGTGCATCTCGTCCGGCGCTTCGGGTTCCGCCAGGTGTTCATGGCCGGCGTCGGGCTCAACTCCGCGCTGATGGCGGGGTTCGCCCTGTTCGACGTCACGACGCCGCATCTTCTGATTGCGGGCTACCTGTTCTGCTTCGGCGTGCTGCGATCGGCGCAGATGATCGGCATGAGCGCGCTCGCATATTCGGACGTGCCGAACGAAGAGCTGTCCAAGGCGACCAGCATCTTCGCGCTCGGCCAGCGACTGTCGCAGAGTCTGGGTGTGGGAATCAGCGCGAGCCTCCTCACCTTCATCGCCGGAGAGGGGCCAATCACCGTGCCCGATTTCAAAATCGTGTTCGTCCTCATAGCTTTGCTAATGGCCTCCTCGGCGGTAGGGTTCAGGCGGCTAAAGCCCGGCGACGGCTGGCAGGTATCGGGTTACCGGGGCGATACCGCCTAGAAACGAACACGCCTGGAGGAGAAGCATATGTCCGATGCCGTGACGCCCCGTGCGGGTGCGATAGAGGCTGGCACCGACGAGCCTCGCTCGGTGGTTCGACAGCGCTGGCTCGTGTTCGGGCTCTGTGCCGCGACGATGTTCACCGAAGGCTACGACGCGCAGTTCATGGGCTCGGTTGTACCCGGCATCGCAACGGACTGGGGCGTGGCGCCCGGCACCTTGTGGCCGACGCTGTCGGCCGGACTCGTCGGCCTGATGCTGGGCGCCTTCTTCATTGCGCCCCTCGCCGACAATTTCGGACGCCGCCGGCTGATCGTCTATTCGGTCGCCGCGTTCGGCGCGCTGACGATCGTCGCGGTGATCGCGCAGTCGATCACGGAGATGGTCATTTTCCGCTTTCTCATCGGCCTTGGCTTGGGCGGCGCCATGGCCAACACAACGGCACTGACAGCGGAGTTTAGTCCGCCCCATAGACGTGCCTTTTACGTCGCCATGATGTTCTGCTTTTTCTCGCTCGGCGCCAGCTTCGGGGGCTTCATCTCCGCGGCGCTGATGCCCCTCTATGGCTGGGAGTCCATTTTTCTGGTGTGCGGGATCATGGCGGTCGCGCTGTTGCCGTTCCTGATCTTCCTGCTCCCCGAATCGCTGATCAAGGAGGATGCGAGGCTCACCATCCCATTCGGCAAGCTGTTCGCCGACGGGCGCTCGCGCTTTACCGTGCTCATCTGGATCATATTCTTCGCCAATTTGATGGAGCTCTACATCATCACCTCGTGGCTGCCGACGACGCTCAACGACAAGGGAATCGACCTCGTATGGGCCAACATCGCTGTCGGTCTGCTGCAACTCGGCGGTATCGCGGGCGCGTTTGCGCTCGCGCCCCTGGTCGACCGCTACGGTCCGCGGCTCGTCCTCCCCGCGGCGTTCGTCACGGCGGCTGTCTCGGTGGCGATCCTGGGGCTCTCGGGCACGTCGGTGGCGCTCACCCTCATCGCCGCGATCGGCGTCGGGATGGGCACTGTCGGCGCGCAGAATTGCAACAACGGCATTGCCGCCAAGTTCTACCCGACAGAGATCCGGGCCACGGGCGTCGGCTGGGCGCTGGCTGTGGGGCGCATCGGCTCGATCATCGGCCCGGCCGTGGGCGGCCTCCTGCTGGCCACCGGTCCCGAGGCGATTTTCATCTTCGCGATGGTCCCGCCGCTGGTCGCCGGGGCCGCTTATCTGGTGATGGGAAATCCGCCGGAATTGTCGAACCACGACGCTTAACTTTACGGCGCGGGGAATCATCCTTTCGGCCCGCTTGTTGCATTGCGGGAAAGGCTTTAGCCTGCTAATCGCTGGATAAAGCAAGGCTGTTATCCGCGCGCTTCACTTAGGACTAAGTCAATGAGTTTGCCACCGAAACAGGGTCTTTACGACCCGCGGAACGAGCACGATGCGTGCGGCGTGGGCTTCGTGGTCAACATCAAGGGCCACAAGACGCACGACCTCATCCGCCGCGGCCTGCAGATTCTCATCAATCTCGACCACCGGGGCGCGGTGGGCGCGGATCCCCTGGTCGGGGACGGCGCCGGCTGCATGATCCAGACCCCGGACCGGTTGCTCCAGGACTGGGCGGAGCAGAACAAGGTCACGTTGCCTCCGCCCGGCCACTACGCGGTCGCGATGTGCTTCATGCCCCAGGACGCCAAGTCGCGCGACTTCATGGTCAAGAAGTTCGCCCATTTCATCAAGGTGGAGGGGCAGACCCTGCTCGGCTGGCGCGATGTCCCGACCGACAATACCGGCCTGGGCAAGACCGTCATCGAGACCATGCCGGTGATCCGGCAGGCGATCATTGGCCGCGGAGCGCGCCTCGCCGACCAGCAGGCGTTCGAGCGGAAGCTGCTGACGATCCGCAAGCAGACGCAGAACCCGATCGCAGAGTGGGCGAGGAAACACCGGCTGCCGGGGCTGACCCAGTTCTACATGCCGTCCTTCTCGAGCCGGACGGTGGTCTACAAGGGCCTCCTGCTCGCGCCTCAGATCGAAAGTTTCTACGAGGATCTGCGCAATCCGCTGACCGAGTCGGCGCTCGTGATGGTGCATCAGCGCTTCTCCACCAACACGTTCCCGTCGTGGAAGCTCGCGCATCCCTACCGCTACATCGCGCATAACGGCGAGATCAACACGGTGCGCGGCAACGTCAATTGGATGAACGCGCGCCGCCGCACCATGGAATCCGACCTTTTAGGTCCCGACCTCGACAAGATGTGGCCGCTGATCCCGCACGGCCAGTCGGACACCGCCTGCGTCGACAACGCGCTCGAGATGCTGATGGCGGGCGGCTACTCCATGTCGCACGCGATGATGATGCTGATCCCGGAGGCGTGGTCGGGCAACCCGCTGATGGATCCCAAGCGCAAGGCGTTCTACGAGTATCACGCGGCGCTGATGGAGCCCTGGGACGGGCCCGCCGACATCGCCTTCACCGACGGGCGCCAGATCGGCGCCACGCTCGACCGCAACGGGCTCAGGCCGGCGCGCTACATCGTCACCGAGGACGATCACGTCATCATGGCCTCGGAAGCCGGCGTGCTGCCGGTGCCCGAAGAGAAGATCGTGCGCAAGTGGCGGCTCCAGCCGGGCAAGATGCTGCTGATCGACACCGAACAGGGCCGGATCATCGAGGACGAGGAGATCAAGCGCACGCTCGCCGAGGCCGAGCCGTATGAGGAGTGGCTGAAGAACACGCAGTTCAAGCTGCACGAGTTGCCCGAGCTGCCGGAGCCGACGCCGCTGATCCTGCCGTCGAACGAGCCTTCGGCGCTGCTCGATCGCCAGCAGGCCTTCGGTTACACGCAGGAGGACATCCAGTTCTTCCTCGAGCCGATGGCGAAGGAGGGCGACGATCCCATCGGCTCCATGGGCACCGACAAGCCGATCGCCGTGCTCTCGAACCGGCCGCAGCTGCTCTACAATTATTTCCATCAGAACTTCGCGCAGGTGACCAATCCGCCGCTCGATGCCATCCGCGAAGAGCTGGTGACTTCGCTCGTGTCGATCATCGGACCGCGGCCCAATCTGTTCGGACGCGACGCCGGTTCGCACAAGCGGCTGGAAGTGACCCAACCGGTGCTGACCAATTCGGACCTGGAAAAGATCCGCGCGATCTCCGAGCTGCTCGACGGCGCGGTCCGCACCACGACCATCGATTGCACCTGGCCTGCTTCAGAAGGGGCTGCCGGGCTCGAGAAGGCGGTCGAACGGATTTGCCACGAGGCGACCGATGCCGTTCTTGCCGACAACAACATCCTGATCCTGTCCGACCGCGCGGTGTCGGCGGATCGCATTCCGATTCCGGCGCTGCTCTCGACGGCGGCCGTGCACCATCACCTCATCCGCCAGGGCCTGCGCATGCAGACCGGGCTCGTCGTGGAAACCGGCGAAGCGCGCGAGGTGCATCATTTCTGCGTGCTGGCGGGCTACGGCGCGGAGGCGATCAATCCCTATCTCGCGTTCGAGACGCTGGAGTCCGTGCGCGTTCAGATGCGCCTGCCGGTCAAGCCCTATGAGATACAGAAGAACTACATCAAGGCGGTCGGCAAGGGCATTCTGAAGGTGATGTCCAAGATGGGCATCTCGACCTACCAGTCCTATTGCGGCGCGCAGATTTTCGACGCGGTCGGCCTTTCGACGCAATTCGTCGAGAAATACTTCACCGGCACGGCGACGACGATCGAAGGCTCGGGCTTGCGCGAGATCGCCGAGGAATGCGTGAAGCGCCACAAGGACGCTTACGGCGACAACCCGATCTACCGCCATATGCTCGACGTCGGCGGCGACTACGCGTTCCGTATCCGCGGCGAGGATCACGCCTGGACGCCGGATGCGGTGGCGAAATTGCAGCACGCAGTGCGCGGCAATGTCTCGGCGGAATACCGGACCTTCGCGGCGGAGATCAACGAGCAGAACGAGCGGCTCCTGACCATCCGCGGCCTGATGGATCTGAAATCGGCCGACAAGCCTGTTCCGCTGGACGAGGTCGAGCCTGCGTCCGCGATCGTCAAGCGTTTCGCCACCGGCGCGATGAGCTTCGGCTCGATCTCGCGCGAGGCGCACACGACGCTCGCCATCGCCATGAACCGGATCGGCGCGCGTTCCAACACGGGCGAGGGCGGCGAGGAATCCGATCGTTACAAGCCGCTGCCGAACGGCGACTCGATGCGCTCCAAGATCAAGCAGGTCGCGTCGGGACGGTTCGGCGTCACCGCGGAATATCTCGTCAACGCCGACGATCTCCAGATCAAGATGGCGCAAGGGGCGAAGCCCGGCGAGGGCGGCCAATTGCCCGGCAAGAAGGTCGACAAGAACATCGCCCGCGTTCGTTATTCGACTCCGGGCGTGGGTCTCATCTCGCCGCCGCCGCATCACGACATCTATTCGATCGAGGATCTGGCGCAGCTCATCCACGATCTGAAGAACGCCAATTCGAAGGCGCGTATCTCGGTCAAGCTCGTCTCCGAAGTCGGTGTCGGGACCGTCGCGGCCGGCGTCGCGAAGGCGCGCTCGGACCATGTCACCATCTCGGGCTACGAAGGCGGCACCGGCGCGTCGCCGCTGACTTCGCTCACGCATGCGGGTTCGCCGTGGGAAATCGGGCTGGCCGAAACGCAGCAGACGCTGGTGCTGAACGGCTTGCGCGGTCGGATAGCGGTTCAGGTGGACGGCGGCTTGCGGACGGGCAGGGACGTCGCCGTCGGCGCGCTGCTCGGCGCGGACGAATTCGGTTTCTCCACCGCGCCCTTGATTGCCGTCGGCTGCATCATGATGCGCAAATGCCACCTGAACACCTGCCCGGTCGGCGTCGCCACGCAGGATCCGAGCTTGCGCGCGAAATTCACCGGCCTTCCGGAACACGTCATCAACTATTTCTTCTTCGTCGCCGAAGAGCTGCGCGAGATCATGGCGAAGATGGGCTTCAAGACCATCAACGAGATGATCGGTCGGGTGGACAAGCTCGACCCTCGCCGCGCCGTCGCGCACTGGAAAGCCAAGGGCATCGACCTTTCCAAGGTCCTGCACCAGATGCAGGCGAAGCCGGGCGTTGCGATCTACAATTGCGAGACGCAGAACCATCATCTGGAGAAGGCGCTCGATCACGATCTGATCTCGCAGTCGCAGCCCGCCCTGGAACGGGGCAGGCCGGTGCGCGTCGAACGGCCGATCCGCAATGTCCACCGCACGGTCGGCGCGATGCTGTCGGGCGAAGTGGCCAAGCGCTACGGTCACGCGGGCTTGCCGGAGGATACGATCGCGGTGCGCTTCACCGGCACCGCCGGCGGCAGCTTCGGTGCGTTCCTCGCGCGCGGTGTGTCGCTCGAATTGATCGGCGACGCCAACGACTATGTCGGCAAGGGCATGTCGGGCGGGCGCGTCGTGGTGCGCCAGCCGCGCGAAGCCAAACGCGATCCGACCGAGAACATCATCGTCGGCAACACCGTGCTTTACGGCGCGATTGCGGGCGAGGCCTATTTCGAGGGCGTTGCCGGCGAACGTTTTGCCGTGCGCAATTCGGGCGCCATCGCGGTCGTCGAAGGCACAGGCGATCATGCCTGCGAGTACATGACCGGCGGGGTCGTGGTGACGCTCGGCGCCACGGGCCGGAATTTCGGCGCCGGCATGTCCGGCGGCGTCGCCTATGTCTACGATCCGAAGGGCAGTTTCCGCGAGCTGTGCAATCTCTCGATGGTCGGGCTTGAAGCGGTCTCGGCCGCTGCCGGCCCCGCCGATGATCCCGAGCGGCCGCGCCAGCGTTCGATCTCGGCCGAGAACAGCGGCATGGGCGACATGCTGCGCTTCGACGCCGAACGGCTCAAGATCCTGGTCGAGCGCCATCTGCTCTATACCGGCAGCGCGCGCGCCCGCTCGCTGTTGGACAATTGGAACGAGTCGCTGAAGCATTTCGTCAAAGTCATGCCCATCGACTACCGCCGCGCGCTGCTCGAGCTGAAAGCCGAGCGCCAGGTCGCGGCGGAATAATCGATTCGACCGGAACACGACGATGGGCAAACCGACCGGCTTCATGGAGATTGTGCGCCGCGAGCGGCCTTACGAGAAGGCGGAGTCGCGCAAGAAGAATTGGACCGAATTCGTCAAGCCGTTGCCGTATGCGGACGTGGCGGACCAGGCGGCACGCTGCATGGATTGCGGCATTCCGTTCTGCCACCAGGGCTGTCCGGTCAACAACATGATCCCGGACTGGAACAACCTGGTCTATCGCGACCAGTGGCAGGCGGCGCTCGAGACGCTGCACTCGACCAACAATTTCCCGGAGTTCACCGGGCGGATTTGTCCCGCACCCTGCGAAGCGTCCTGCACGCTCAACATCGACGACAATCCGGTCACGATCAAAACCATCGAATGCCAGATCGTCGACCGCGGCTGGGAAGAGGGCTGGATCCATCCCTACCTCGCGCCGAGGAAGACCGGCAAGCGCGTCGCCGTGATCGGATCGGGCCCGGCCGGCATGGCATGCGCGCAGCAGCTCGCGCGCGCGGGCCACGGCGTCACGCTGTTCGAGAAGAGCGACCGCATCGGCGGCCTGCTGCGCTACGGCATTCCCGACTTCAAGATGGAGAAGCGGCTCATCGACCGCCGGGTGCGGCAGATGGAAGCCGAGGGCGTCGAGTTCCGTGCCGGCGTCGAAGTCGGCGTCACCGTGTCGCTGAAATCGCTGCTCGAAAGCTACGACGCGGTCGCCATGTCCTGCGGCGCGGAACATCCGCGCGACCTTGACGTACCGGGGCGCGAGCTTCGCGGCATCCATTTCGCGATGGATTATCTCACCCAGCAGAACAAGCGCGTCGCCGGCGACGACGAGACCCGCGCTGCGCCGCGCGGAACGATCAGTGCCAAGGACAAGCACGTCATCGTCATCGGCGGCGGCGACACCGGCTCGGACTGCATCGGCACCGCGAACCGCCAGGGCGCGGCCTCGATCACGCAGCTCGAGATCATGCCGCAGCCGCCCGAGAAGGAAGACAAGGCGCTGACGTGGCCGGACTGGCCGCTCAAGATGCGCACGTCGTCGTCGCAGGAAGAGGGCTGCGATCGCGATTGGGCCGTGTTGACCAAGCGCGCGATCGGTTCGCACGGCAAGGTCGAGGCGCTCGAATGCGTGCGCGTCGAATGGGCCAAGGACGCGAACGGCCGGTTCCAGATGAAGGACATGCCGGGCAGCACGTTCCCGCTCAAGGCGGACCTCGTGCTGCTGGCGATGGGGTTCTTGGGGCCGCGTAAGCCGGGCCTGCTGGAGCAGGCGGGCGCCGAGCTCGACGCCCGCAGCAACGTCAAGGCCAACGTCATGGACTACAAGACGACCACGGCGAAGGTCTTCGCCTGCGGCGACATGCGCCGCGGCCAGTCGCTGGTCGTGTGGGCGATCCGCGAAGGCCGCCAATGCGCGCGCGCGGTCGATCAGTTCCTGATGGGCTCGAGCGACCTGCCGCGCTGAGGACTAAGTCAGAGCGGCCCGTGCGTCGATCGCCTGCGGGTTTCCGGCAGCCAAACGTTCCGCGCCAAGCTCCAGATGGCGAGAACTTAATTCGCCGGGCAGCCTTGCGGAGACACCGGCCCCTTATGGCCGCCGCCCGTGCTATAATCCGTCCAACCGCATGGGGGTCCAGCATGCTGAAATTCATCGGCGGATTGGCTATCGGGGTTGCCCTCGGCATGTATCTGGGATCGTTCCCGGCCGTCGGCGAGGGGCTGTCCCAGCTTGGTCAGATCCTATCGCTGTCCGCGCTCGCGACGCTTCTTTAGGACGGCAGGCTTTGATCCATCTACTCCTCAGGCTTTTTCTCTGTGCAGGCATGGCCGCGGCTCTTCTCGTGCCGGGGGCTGCGCTCGCGCAGACGGCGATCTCCGTTGCAGTGCTCTCCTTCGCCAACGCCTCTGGCGACGCCGATCAGGACGCGGTCGCCGATGGCTTGACCGAGGAGATCGCGGCCGCGCTCGCCAATGTTCCCGGCCTCGATGTCGGCGCGCGCGCGTCCGCGTTTCGCTTCAAGGCGCCGCCCCGCGACCTGCGCGCGATCGGCGCGGCGCTGCACAAGACGCATCTCGTCGAAGGTTCGGTGCAGAAGACGGACGATCGTGTGCGTCTGACGGCGCGGCTGGTGCGCGCCGCGGATGGGACACAGCTTTGGTCCGGAGAGTACGACGCGCCGTTCGCCGACATCTTCGCCATCCAGGAGACCGTCGCCAGGGAGGTCGCCGCGAATTTGCGTGTGACGCTGCCCGCGAACGCCAGGCCCGTGCGCAGCCGCACCACGAACATGGCGGCCTATGAGCAGTACCTTCGCGCCCGGCCGCTGATCCGCGCGCGGGGGCCGAAGCCGTTTGCCGATGCCGCCCTCCTGCTGGAGCAGGCCGTTGCCGCCGATCCGAACTTCGCACCGGCGGCCGCGATGCTGGCTTTCGATTACGACATCTTGCCGCTCTACCAGGCGTCGTTCCGCAGCGGAGACGCCGTCGAGACGCGGCGTTTCGTCGACTCGGTGATCCCGAAGGCCGAACGCCTGGCGCGGCGCGCGACCGAGTTGGAGCCGAGCCGCGCCGAAGGCTTCGTCGCGCTCGCCTACGCGAACATGGTGCAGCGGAAGATGCTGGCGGCCGACGACCTGTTCAAAAAGGCGCTGGCGCTCGATCCCAACCAAACCGACGGACTGCACGGCTACAGCCAGCTTCTCGCGGTGGAAGGGCGCATCAAGGAGTCGCTGGAGATGCGGCTCAAGCTCCAGGCGCTCGAACCGTTCGTCGTCAATTACGTTGCCGACACCGCGCTGATCTACTGGCTGGACAAGAACGACGCGACCGCGATCAGGATGCTGGACGAATTCCGCCCGGGCCGGACGGCGGAAATCTCGCAGATCCACGCGGCGCTGGGCAAATATCGGGAGGCCGCGAGCCTGCTGCGCGAAATGACCGCGGCGAACTACCTCCCGGGCGTGCTCGAGGGCGCCGCCGCGCTGCTCGACGGCGCGCCGTCCAAGACCACGGCGCCGGAACGCCTGCCGCGGCTCGGCAATCTCGCCTTCGTCTATCTCCATGCGGGTGCGCCCGAACGCGTGCTGGAGTTCTACGAAGCCGCGTTGCAGGCCGGCTACTTCCAGCCGATCTCCACGACGTGGCTATGGCACGAATCCTACGCGCCGGTGCGCAAGACCGCGCGCTTCAAGACCTATGTGCGCAACATCGGGCTGGAAGAATTCTGGCGCGCCCGCGGCTGGCCGGCGCACTGCAAGCCCACGGGCGCGCAGGATCTCGCCTGCGAGTGAATCGAACGCGCTAGACCGCGTCTCATTCTTGTGCGATGCAGCAATTCTCGCACAATATCGCGGCATTTCCGCCTTTGCCTGTTTCTTGATCAGTTCAGCTATATGCTGAAAAGAATAGATAAATTTCCAAATCTGCAATTTTATCCTGTGGCATGGGTTTTGCCTGTTGCAGTGCAACGGCCTGGACGTTTTTCAGGCCGAAAGCCTCGTTCGGCGCGGATTGCGCCTCGAGCGCACCACCAAGGAGAACACTCATGCCAAGTCTCAAATCAGCGACATCCGGTTTTCTTTTTTCTTTGGCGCTTCTCTCCGCCTTTGCCGTTACGCCGGCATACGCGAACTCCTTCCATGACCGCGATACCAATTTTCGTCTGAACGTCGGTTCGGCGCCGAATCCGACGCCGTTTGACCTGGGCGGCGACTATCCGCTGGCGTCGCGGTCGATGAACGAACAGGGACGCGTGGGGCTCAAGGTGTCCCTCACCCAGCGAGGCACCGTGAGCGGCGCTGTCGTGGAACGTTCGAGCGGCATCCCACGTCTTGACGACGCCGCCGTCAAATATGTGAAAGCGAATTGGCTTTACGAGCCGAACAATGGACAGGAAATGCCGACGGAAGTGCGAACCGTCGTGGACTTCCGGTTGCGGTAATCTTCGAGCGTCACAGCCCAGCGCAGCTCCGTCAGCCTAACCTCTCAGGCGAGGGTTAGGCGGCGGCTGCGCGTCGCAAGGCTTTCGTTCGACTCGACCGCCGTGGGTTCCGCTTACGCTGATTTCGGTCGTGGATATGCTATGTCTGCTCCACACGCGGGGGTAGAACATGGCTCAAGCTGCAAAAAAACGTCGGCGTCATTCGTGCGCTGCTTTTGCCGCAGCGGTCGCGACGGCGGTGCTGGTTCCTGGATTTTTCTCCGGCCTCGCGAACTCGACCGATCCCGCGATCAAGGAACTTCTCACGTTCATAAACTCGCTTTGCGGCCGGGACCAAGGCCTGACGCAACGCGCGGCATTGGGCAGGTTGCTCGCCGGCGCTTCCGCCTACGCACAGACCCTTCCGGCTTCGCCGCAAACGCCGCCGCCGCTGATGCGCGGACTCGGCGACGCACATATGCAGGTCACCACGTCCAACCCGCAGGCACAGGCCTATTTCGACCAGGGCCTGAGGATGCTGCATGGCTTCAATCATGGCGAAGCCGCGCGGGCGTTCCGCCATGCTCAGCTTCTCGATCCCAATTGCGCCATGTGTTTCTGGGGCGAGGCCTTCGCGCTTGGCCCCAACATCAACGCGCCGATGGATGCGAACAACAACGAGCCCGCCTATCGCGCGGCGCGCGCGGCGCTCGACAAATCCCGCGGCACGACACCGCCGGAGCAGGCGCTGATCGAGGCGATGGCTGTCCGCTACACGCAACAATCGCCCGCCGATCGCGCGCCGATGGATGCCGCATTCGCGCAAGCGATGGCGGGCGTCGCGGACCGTTATCCCGCCAATGATCTCATCCAGATCCTCGCGGCCGAATCCGACATGGATACCCAGCCGTGGGATTATTGGGATGTGACAGGGAAGACGCCGAAAGGGCGCGCGGGCGGGGCGATACAGCGCATCGAGACCGTGCTGGCGCGCAGCCCGCGCAACGCCGGCGCGATTCATCTCTATATCCATCTGGCCGAAGCCTCGACCAATCCGTGGCGTGCGGAGGAGGCGGCCGGCAGGCTCGCGGCGATCGCGCCGGAAGCCGGCCATCTCGTGCACATGCCGGCCCACATCTCCTACCGTGTCGGCCGCTTCCGCGACGCGATCCGGCAGAACATCACCGCGGCCGAAGTCGACGAAGCCTATATCAGGACCGCCAATGCCTCGCCGACCTATCGGTACGGCTACTACACGCACAATCTCCACTTCGTGGTGACGAGCGCGCAGCAGGGCGGCGATGGCCGCACCGCGCTCGATTTCGCCGACCGGCTCGACCGCGCGCTCCCGATGGAGATGGCCGCGCAGGTGGCGATCGCCCAGCCGATCAAGGCCGCGCCCTGGTTCGCGCGCGCCCAATTCGCGGCGCCCGACGCGGTGCTGTCGGCGCCGGCTCCCCCCGACGGGTTGCCCTATGTGACCGGTGCGTGGCGCTATGCGCGCGCGATCGCGTTCGTGCGCTCGGGGAAACTCGCGGAAGCGCGCAGCGAAGCCGCTGCGATCCAGACGCTGACGCAAAGCGGCGATTTCAGCATGCTGAACGCGGCCGCAATTCCCGCGCAGGATTTGCTGACGATTCTACGCCATGTCGTCTTGGGCAGAGCCTTGATGGCCGAGCAGAAATACGATGACGCGATCGCCGAACTCGAGACCGCCGTCGAAATGCAGCTGAAGGTGCCGTACACCGAGCCGCCTTATGTCTACTATCCGATCCGGCGAACGCTGGGGGCGGCATATCTCCTGGCCGGTCGGCCCGGGCCCGCGGTGCAGGAATTCTTGCGGACCCTGATCGAGAACCCCAACGATGCGTATGCCTATTGGGGTCTCGCGGAAGCCAACCGCATGCAGGGCGATGCGCGCGGCGCGCGCGCGGCGCGTTCGCTGTTCGATGCAGCGTTCATCGGGCCGCGCGGGAACGTGACGGCGATGAACCTGTAACTAGCGCCGGACAGCATCTGGATTGGACCTCGGCCGCGCAGTACGGTTTCCACCGCAGGCCCAAACGTCCGTCAGCCAAGTGACACACGCCTTCGCCGAGCCTTGCAGCCGCTTCATCATCGCGGCGGAACCCGGTCCGCGAGAGCGGCGACGGGAGTTGCCCTCTCGCCAACGCGGCTTGGTGCTCGCGGCCTGCATCGTCGCTTCGTCGATGGCGTTCATCGACGGTTCGGTGCTGACGGTTGCGTTGCCGAGATTGCGCGAAGATTTCGGCGCCGACTTTGCGTCGGTGCAGTGGGTCTTGAACGGTTACCTGCTCGCGCTGGCCTCGCTCACGCTGATCGGCGGCGCGCTGGCCGACGTCTATGGACGCGCGCGGATGCTCGCTGCCGGCAGCATCGCCTTCGGGTTGGCGTCGGTGGCCTGCGCGCTGGCGCCCTCTATTGCCTGGCTGATCGGGTTCCGCGTCGCGCAAGGGATGGCAGCAGCGATCGTCACGCCTGCCAGTCTTGCGCTTATCGGCGCCGTCTTCCCACGCGCGGAACGAAATCACGCCATTGGCGTCTGGGCGGCTGCCTCGGCGCTCACCACGGCAGGCGGTCCCATCCTGGGCGGCTGGTTGACCGAACGCTTCGGCTGGCCGGCAGTGTTCTGGATCAATCCGCCGCTTGCGCTTATCGCCGTTGGCCTGCTGCTGGCATTCGCGCCGAAGGATCACCGTGAAGCTCGCCGGTTCGATGTGGTCGGCGCGCTTCTCCTCATTGTGTCGCTTGGTGCACTTGCTTGGGCGCTCAGTCAGACAGGGTCCAGCGAGCCGCAAGCGACGCTTGCGTCAGCGGTCCCCGTCAGCG
>Ga0137314_1000337_pt1 | contig 13985 bp, 22 predicted proteins | sample EasRivERMZT199_2_FD_102289 | JGI IMG/M metagenome (GOLD analysis project Ga0137314, IMG submission 102289) | Soil microbial communities from meander-bound floodplain in the East River, Colorado, USA - East River MetaG ERMZT199_2 | ecosystem: Environmental > Terrestrial > Soil > Floodplain ... | reverse complement strand
CTGCCGCGACACTATGGCGCCAGTGAAAAACTCGCCGGCGCCGGCGGACTGATTGCATCGCAAGTGCTCGAGCGCGAGGTTGCTCGCGTGATCCGTCCCGCCGTTCGCGACCGCGATCCTGTGTCCGATGCTCGGGACCTCGCCGGATATCAGCAGCTCGCAGCGCCAGCATCGCAGCCCGTCGCGCGCGATCAGGTAACGCCGCGTCCGCCGGCGTGCCGCGTCACTGCGACGGAGCAGGCTCACGAGCGGGCGCCAGCGGCGGCGCGGGGGGACGCCGCCGCCGCCGGCATGATGCGCGCGCGGTCCGCCGCACTGCCGCGGCACTTGCGGCAGGCTGCCCGCGGCGGACCGCTGCGCACTGCGGCAGCCTAGCTGCTCGGCTCGGCCGGCTCGGCCGGCTCGGCCGCGTCGACGTCGACCGCCGTGTCCTCGATCGGATCGACCGGCGTTCCGTCCGCGTCGATCACGACTTGCTCGGACGGGTCGACCGGCGTTGCGTCCGGGTCGACCGCCGTGTCCTCGATCGGATCGGCCGGAGGCGTTGTGTCCTGTGGCATCGGTGCGTCCCTCATGCGGTGGTGCGGGTTTGTCGGATTGCATCATGCGTCCTGTGTGCCGGTCCGGTCCGTGATTCCCTCGAGGAACGCGCCGCCGTGCTCGGCGCATAGCGTCGTGAGGAATTCCGTCCGGCGATCGTCGCCGTCGCCGGTCGCGTCGTACCGCGTGCGGACCGCCCAGGCTGCCGGCTCGCCGCATACGTCACAGCCGCGCCGCCGTTGTGGGCCCTCGAGGCGCCACAGCTCGAGCTGCCGCAGGTTGACCGGGATCACGAGCGCCCGGCTCACAGCTCGGCGACCAGTGCGGCGAGCTCGGCAAGGTCCGCACCAGGACGCACGATCGCAGCCGTCACGCCTGGTACGGCGGACAACGCGCGCAGCCACTCGAGCTGCTCGCCGGTCGCGCGGCCGCGTTCGGATTTCAGCTCGAGCGCGAGCATGCGATCGCCGCGGACCGCGATCAGGTCCGGGAATCCAGGCGCCGAGCGCCTCGAATCGAACGTGTGATAGCAGCGCCAGCCGAGCAGCTCGAGCAGGCGCAGCGCCTCCGCCTGTAGCGCGCGCTCGGATACCGCCTGTGAGCTCACAGGACGGCGAGCGCGGCGTCCGCCCATCCGGACCGTTGTCGGAGGACCGAGCATGATATGTCGTCGTTCGTCACTCACTGTCCGCGCCGCCTGGTCGCGCCTGATCCGGGAATAGCGCCGGATCGAGCAGCGCCCGCGCCGCTCGCATTGCCGTTGATATCGGCGACCGGACGCCGAGCTGCGTCCGAAATGTGTCCACCCGTTGTCCTGGTAGTACGTACGTACGTTGTTCTGTATAGGCGGACACATTTCCCGGCCGAGCACGCTCGAGCGCCTCGCGCATTAGGTCCGCGAGGCCTCGCAGCATGCGAGCTCCGGCGCGCACCCAGGCGACCGTAGAACCGCGCCGGCCGCGTGTGCTCGAGCGCGCGATGATTCCGGTCCGCTCGAGCGCTCGCAGTGCGCGCGACACGCCGGCGGCGTCCGCGTAGCCCGCCTCCGCCGCCAGCGGCCGGAGGCGTTGCGCCGGCCGATGCGCGAGGATCACGAGCAGCGCCCGTTGCTGCTCGCTGATACGCACCGTCCGTCCCAGGCCCGGCGAATGGACTTTGATCGGGAGGCGGTCGATCCACACCGCCGCGCGAGGCGTCATACGGGAGGCGGGGTTGTCGGTTGCGGCACTCTGGTACATTTCGTCGGTCCCTTTCGTTGTGATTCTCTGGTACAGGTCGCAGGTGATAGCGGACACTCCGGTCGATACCGGCGAACGGTTCGGACTCCCGCAGGTCCGGACCGTTTGTCGTGTCACCCGTCATAGAATCCGGAGGACGACGGCGGCGGTTTCGCGTCCGCCTCCGCCGGCTCGGCGGTCGATCGCGGGTCGCGCAGCAGCGCGAGCAGCTCGCGCCGGATCGGCCGCATATGCATCGCGCACAGGTGCCAGCGGGTCGGATGCGCGTACACGTTGCCGACGAATCCCTCCGCCGGCTCGAGGCAACCGGGAACCGTGCAGAACGTCCGCAACCGCTCGCGTGTCGGCGCCGTCGAGCTGCTATCCATCGCGGCGCCGCCCCTGGTCGTATCGGTTGCGTGCGGCGAGCAGTCCGTCGACGGCGGCGCCGAGCAGCTCGCGACCATCGCGGCGCGGACCGCTGCCGGCCGGCGTCGTGATCCAGTAAGCCCAGGCGTGCGCGAGCTCGTCGACGGCGGACACGAGCTGCTCGAGCGGATCGGACGCCGGCGGCGGCGCGAGGTCCGCGCCGGCTTGCGTCGCGATCGGGGGACGTTGATACTCCGGCATTAGCGCGGCGTGCCTCCCTTGCGTGCGTGATAGTCCGCGGCAGGCGCGCCGCGTTTCCGCGTGTCCGCGCCCTCCGCACCGCGAACTATAGCCCGGCGTGTCGAGCACTTATCCACCGCGGACCGCCGGCGCGGTGGACATTGTGTGGACTCGAGCCCCATAGCAGCGCCAGCACGACGACGATCACGGCGACCGCGATCAGCTCGCCGCCCAGGTCGCGCAGGGATCCCTGCGGACGGCGATTGTTGCGATTCCTCAACCGTTCGTCAGCTGCGGAATCGTGCTCGCGGGTTGCGATTCCTCAACAATCACGCCGGCTCGGATCAGCGGAATTCCTTTTCATGGATATAACCGAGGCAATAGCCGCGGCCGGCAACGTACAGGACGGCGACATACCAGTCCGCGCCCTCGTTGCTCACGATCATGACGCCGGGAACGATCGTTCCGGCCGGATAGTCCTCGAGCGTCGGCGAATCCGCCTCCGGCCGCGTGTGCAACGCCGCCGGCGCGGCGTCACTGATCGTGAACCGCTGCCCGTAGGTCGTGCGCTCGAACGTACCGAGGATTTCCACGTCGCCCTCCGCTCCGGGTTGATTCTGCTCGAGCAACGGCCACGGATCGCGGCGTTGACTGCCCTCGCTGGTATCGAAGTGCAAGTGCGCGCCGCTCGAATATCCGGTGTTGTCGAGGCGCCCGATTTCGGCGCCAGCGGCGACCGGCTGCCCGGCGCGGACGCTGATCGTATCCATATGCGCGTATCCGGTTGTCCATCCGTTGCCGTGATCTATGCGCACGATCCCAGCGCCGCCGGAGGCGGCATCGAAAAACGCCTGGTACACCGTGCCGGCGCCCATCGCGAGCAGCCGCTCGCCGGTCGCGCCGTTGCCTATGTCGAGCCCGTCGTGTGGTCCGTACTGCGGGAGGGACTCATCGGCGAATCCGCGCGTCACGGCGAATCCGGACGCCGGGTCCGGCTTGCCGAGCGGACCGATCCGGCCGGCGACCGGGTTCGCAAATTTCACGATTCCGCCTCCGGATCGTCGGCGCGGTAGCGCTCGAGGAGGCGCGGGATATGGCGCCACCATATCGGCCACCATATCGGGCGCCAGTGCGGCGCATCCTCGCGCCGCGGGTCAATATCCGGCATCGTCGGAGGCTCGCCGTAGCGCGACACGCGACCTTCGGCCAGCGGGTGCGGCATCGGTTCAGCGCCGGCCGCGCAGGTAGCGGTCGACCGCGACCGCGGCGACAATCGCGATGATGCCGGCGCCGACGATGATCCCGAGCCCGAAACCGAGCAGCTCGCCGCTCATGCGAGCCCGAGGTCCTCGACCTGTATCAGTGCCGGGTTCGTCGGTCCGGCGACCATCGTCACGCTACCCGTACCGGACAGCCTGCCCCCCATGAGTTTGTAGGTGTGCGCGCCGGCGGTCGGTGTGAGCGTGATCGAGCCGAGCAGGCGGACGGAATCGTTCGCGATCACGGCACGCTGCCGCGCCGCCTGCATTTGCACGGCGCCCTCCGCGATTTCGAGGCCCAGCCGATCGTTGACAACGGAGGACTGCATGTTGGCCTCGCCGCTGATCCGGATGCGCCGGCCGGCGGCAACGTCGACCGTCACGGATAGTCCTGTGAGGTCAACGTCGCCGGTAATCGGTCCCTGATTAGCCGTCACTTGCGCATAGGCGAGCTCGCCGCCGGGAACGGCGCCGGCGTCGATTTCGTCCTCGACAGCCTGCGCGAGCGCGGCGATCGCGTTGTCGCCGTCCTGTACGCGATCGGTCCCGGTCGGATAAGGGAATCCGTAGGTCGGTGTGCTCCCAGGCATTACGTCAGAACCTCATTTCGCGCGGACCATTCATCCCAGGCGATCGACGGATCGAGGGTATCCCATCGTTGCGACGACGGGACGTCGACCCAGCGGTCCGGATAATCGACCAGGACCGGCGGCAGGCACGTGATCGCGTCCCAGGTCAACGACGGCGCCAGCGTGTCCCAGGTCCATAGCGGGTCCGCGTCGTCCCAGGTAGGCGCCGGCGCGGTGCGGCAATAGTCCGACACGATCAGCTCGAGCGCCCAGCGTCCCGCCTCGAGCGTTTCGACCCAGCCCTCGACAAACACGAACGCGCTCGGCATCGGTGCGCCGGCCGGCATGCCTGTGACGTTGAGCAGGTCGTGAACCTCGAGGCCGAGCAGGTCGGACGTCAGCGCGGCGTCGACCGCCGGCGACTGCAGCTCGAACGCGAGCCGGCTCAGGACCCAGGCGGGCGCCGCCTGCCGCGCCAGAATCAGGTTCAGGCGTTCGGTCGCGTCGGACACGTTCGCGATCCGCGTCGTGAGGGACGCGGCGTGCGTGCCGTAGGCGGCGATCGAGCTCGGATCAGCGCCGCGGACCTCCGGTTGCTCGCCGCCGGACGGCGGGACGCCGTAGCGGACGGCGACGTCGTTCGCGAGTCCCTCGAGCGTTTGCGACCAGGCGAGCGTGAGCGGCAGGTCGCAGGCGACCAGCTCGAGCGCTATGTCCGGCGCCCGTCGGTGCATCGCGTCCGCGTACAGGACGGCGCCGTCTGTCGCCTGCCAGACAAAGCCCGCGCCGTCGTATGCGGCGTCGCCGGCGACCGTCAGCGCCGGCGCGGCGTCGACGTCCCGCGCGAGGACGGTCAGGTATCCGGGGTCCGAGCGGATCGGATCGGTCGCGACGCCGGCGGCGACGATCGCGCGGTTGACTCGCGTCCCGTCGAGCTCGGCCGGATACGGCGCGTCGCCGATCACGCGCCGTCCCATATCGGCCAGCTCGCCGACGGCGATCAGCGTCGCGGTCGGAATGTCCACGGAATCCCAGCCGATCGAAACGTCCGTGATCCTGCCGGCGAATCGGTCGTATGCCGCGGCGGTGATCGGATGCACGCCGCGCACCGTCACGCCGGCGCCGATCACGGCCGCGGCCGGCAGCGCTCCGACCAGCTCGAGCGTCGCCGAGTCCGCCGCCGGCTGCGAGGTCGGATCGTCGCGTCCGTGTCGGATGCTCGCGTGCAGGACCTCACACTCAACCGCGCCGCCCTCGATCAGAACCTCAGCGGCCGGCAGCATTAGCGGCTCGTGCCGGCGCCCAGGTTCGGCGCGCGCCCGGTGCGGATCGCGTGTGCGTTGAGGACGCGCGCGACGGATCGCGCGACGCCCTCCGGGTCGATCGCGCCGTATACGTTGACTGTCAGCGGCGCCGCCGCCGCGCCTCCGCCGCCGGCGCGACCGGCTGCCGAGCTCGAGCCGGCCGCGTTGCCGATCCCGAACGGCAATTCCGGCAGCCGGAAGTTAGAAAACGGGTTCGCCGCCTCGAGGAACGACTGTACCGAGCTGATCGCGGTCCCGATCCAGGTCACGAGCTTGACCAGCCAGCCGACAACGATCGACAGGACGCCGATCACGATACGTAGCGCGCCGGCGAGCAGCTTCACGAGCGGGATCAGCAGCGGCAGCAGCGCCGTCACGAGCTCGCCGAGCACTTTCAGGATCGGCAGCAGCGCCGGCAGCAGCTCGGCCAGAACCGGCAGGAACGCGCCTCCGATCGTTTCGCCGATTTCGGCGAAAGCGTCCGCGCCTTTGGCGCCCATGCCGGCCGCGGACTCCGCGTACAGGTCCGCCTGCCCGGCAGCCGCCTTGCTCGCGGCGGCGATCGTGTCCGCGGCGGTCGCGCCTTTCGCGAGTCCTGGTACTAGCTTGCGCAGTGCGCCGTCCTGCCCGGCGTGCGCCTTCGCGACGGCATCGGAGGCGGTCGCGAGGTCAACGCCGGCGAAACGCGCTATGTCCTGCGCCTGTGTCAGTAGCGCGGTCGCGGTCCCGACGTCGCCGGTCGCGACGATCAGAGACTCGAGCCCGGCGCGCGTTTCGGAATCGGTGAACGCGCGTTCCTGCCCGGCCACGATCGCCGCCTCAACCTGCGCCGTTGACTCAGCCGTCGCGGCGCCGGCGGCGCGGATCGTCGCCTCGAGTTTCGCCTGCTCGGCCGCGTCGTCCGCGGCCGCGTTCGTCAGTCCGACAACGGCGGTCGCCGCCACTCCGACGACGCCGGCGACGGCGCCGATCGCGAGCGCGGACTTGCCGATGCCGGCCGAGAATCCTCCGACCTTGCCGGACGACGAATCGAGCGCGGAATCGAGTTTGCTCGTGTCGCCGCGGATTTCGACCGTGAGTCCGACGGCCATTAGGTCGCCCGCCTCGCGGCGCCGGCGTGCTCGCCGTAGGCCTCCGCCTGCGCCAGCGTGAGCTGCCCGGCGACGTCCGGCGGCAGCCCGGTTGCGATCGAGGCCTCAACCGCCGCGCGTGCCTCCGCGTCCGCGATCGGATCGCCGGCGTCGAGGTCGAATACCAGGTCCCAGGTTTGCGCCTGGTCCCAGGTCAACGCCGGATCACGGCGCCGCTCGAGCTGCAGCGCGAGCGCGTAGGCGAGCTCCGTCCCGCGCACGAGCTCGGCCGGGTCCGCGCCGGCCGGCGAGCCTAGCGCCCGGATCAGGCGTTGCGCGTCGGTCGTGCGGACGTTCGCGATCGCGCAGGCGCGCGCGAGCTCGAGGATCGTCAGCGAACGGATACCAGGCAGCGTGAGCGTCACGCGCCGCGGATCAGTCTGTGCGGAATCCACGTTGCCTCCCTCGATCGGTGAGCGCCTGGTCGTACAGCTCGAGCACCGCGTCCGCCTGCTCGGCGATCGTGTCGGCGACCATCCGGGCGCCTGGTACACCGTGCGCGCCGTACTCGACTGGTCCCGCGTACGGCACGCCGGACACGACGGCGCCGGCGACCTTGCTCGCCTCCGCGGACCAGGACGCCGCGAGCGCGCCGGACCGCCGCGGCGAGCGCTGCGACACGCCCGGTATCAGCAGCTCGGCGCCGGCGCGGTGCGTCGCCTCGAGGTCCTCGACATCGCGCGCCAGTGCATCGAACGCGGCGCGGACCTCGCGGTCGCCTGTGACGTTGACCGCCTGCGGCATGCCCTATACGGCCGCGGACGCGAGCTGATCCGCGTCCTCCGGCGAGAGGTCCGGTTGCGCCGGCGAATCCGTGTCGCCGCCGTTCGCGGCGGACCCGTAACGCGTGCCAGCCGGGAACGCGGACGCGAGCAGCTCCGGCTTGCTCGAGCACGGCAGCGTCACGTCGAGCTCGGCGAACGTGTCCGCCTCGCCGCCGTAGGTCGGTGCGATCAGCCGGACCTCGCCCATCATGCCCGGCGTCGCGTCGGACGGCGCGTCCGCGCCGGCAACGTCCGAGCCGTGCGCCTGGTAGCGGAATTCCGCGGACTCGCCTTCGTGCTCCCACAGCACGCGCGCGAGTCCCTCCGCGGACCAGTCCTGCGCCGCCGTGATATGCAGCGCGTACGAGCTGCGCCCAGGCTGCGAGAACGATCCGTCCGGACACAGCGTTTGGTACGTCACGACGTCGCCGGGTTCGACGGCAACCTCGACTGTGTGAACGTCGCAGTTCACTTCGAGCGCCGGCTCGGCGCCGATCGTGAGTGTCAACGACACGTCACGCATGAAAAGAGGATTACCGGACACGAGTTAGCCCTCCGCGGTGTGTATCAGGACGAACGCAACCGATGCCGGATGCGACACGTTGCCGAGCGTAATGTCCCGCGGCGCGCTCCAGCTCGGCAGCGAAACGCCGCGCAGCGAAAGTAACGCCGCGTCGATTTTGTCGACCAGCTCGGCGAGCTCGTCGTATGCCGCTGCCGTGTCGGTCCGCGCGGCGATCGCGGTCAACTTCCAGCGGACCAGGACACGCGGGCTCGGCGAATCGCGGTCGATCCACGGCTCGCCGGGTTCTACCAGGACGCACGGCGCCGCGTACCGTCCGCCGGTCGCGGTCCGGATGCCTGATCCCTCGAGCGCGTCCGTGAGCTGATCGCGCGAGGCGGCGAGCCGGCTCACGCAATCCCGACCGTCGCATGCCGCGCGATGATCGGCGCGACGCCCTCGAGGTAATCGCGCGCGACGCGGATCGCGGCGCCCTCGAGGTCAACGTAGCCCGTCAGCCCGTACACCGCCTCCCGGCGTTTGTAGGCCTCCGCGCCGGCGATCGTCGCCGCGTACGTCAGCTCCGGATAGGCCGCCGGATCGAGCTCGAGCGGCGGCGGCGGTTCGATCGGCGGCGCCGCCGCCGGCGTGCCGCGCATGCGGACGTCGATCCCGGCGTTGACCGCCGCGGCGCACGCCTCCGACCAGGCGGAATCCTCAGCCGTCGGCGACGTTACGCCGACGGCCGCAAGGATCCCGGTCCCGGTTGTCCATTCCGCCACGGACTACGCCTGCGCCTTTCGTCCCTTGTCGGCGCCGGCTGCGAACGGCAGGACGATTGCGGTCGCCTTCACGAGCCCGGCCGGAATGAAAATTCCGGTGGCGCCCATCGACCAGTACGCGCGGTTCTGTCCGAGCTTCGCGACGTCCTCAGCGGTCGCGACGAACGGTCCGTCCTCGTGCCACTGTGCCGCGCGCTCGTTCGTGAAGATTGCCGAGCCCGCCGTGAGGTACGGCGCCTCGATCACGGCCAGCCCGGACACGTTGATTTGGAGCGTGCTCGCCTGTGCCGTCCCTGTGACGTTCGCCGTCCCATAGGACGCCGGCGTCAGGACCGCGCCGAGCGCGGCGAAAACGTCGGAGGCGACCAGGACCGCGGACGCCGGCGCACCGGTTGCGCTGCGAACCTTCGCCGAGCCGGCGAAAAACGTTTCGCGCGTGTCGGCATCGGTCGCGATCGAGCCGGTCAGTGTGCCGGTCGCGCCCGCCTCGAGGTCGTCCTCGTACTCGCGCTCCGTCGTCAGCGCCCAGCCGGCGAGCATGATCCGCCCGTACGCCTCGAGGTAGGACGGCGAGCTGCGGCGGATCAACTGGTACGAAATGTCCGAGCCGCCGGCGAACGTTTCGATCGGTGCGTTGCCGTCGAGCAGGTTCACGACAACGCTCGTGATTTCGGTCTTTTCGGCGGATTGCTTGCCGACCAGTGCGCCCAGGTCGCCGGCGAAGTACGGCCAGTGCAGGGACATTCCCGACGCGCCGAGCGGACCAGGCCCGCCGGTCGCCTCGATCGCCGGCCGCGAGGCATCGACAATGCCTTTCACGTCCGACACGAACGACGGCGCCATTACGCCGGGGTTCGTCGCCGCCTTCTGATCGACCAGTGCGCGCGCGAGCAGGACGGCGGACTCAGGATCGCCGGATGCGTCCTTGAGGTACTCGCCGAACGCGGACCATCGCGCCATAAGGTGCGGTCCGCCGCGCCTGGTCGATCCCGCCTCGAGCGCCGTCATGCGTGCGAGCAGGTCGGACCGGAGGTCCTCGAGCGCGTCGAGCTGCGCGGGATTGTCCGCGGCGACACGCACGCCGGGATCGGTTGTCGGAGCGGCGACCGGCGCCGCCTGCGGTTCTGTCATCGGTTGTGCATCCTCACTTCGTACAGCTAGAACCTCAGCGCCCGGATAGGCGCCGCGTTCCACAATCCCGACGCGCACAAGCCGCGCGCGGATACGTTCTGTCACGCCGCTATCGCCGGCGCGGTCCTCGATCGGCTCGAATACCGCGGACGCGCCGCGGTATACGCCGTCCCTCGTCAGCTCGAGCAGCTCGTCGCCGTCCCGCGTGCGGGACACGCCGAACGCCGCGTACGCGCCGTCCTCGCGGTCCTCGAGGCGCGCGGCGCGGCCGGCAAGGCGCACGCCGGGATCGGCGCCATGCGGTCCGATCGCCTCGAGCGTCACGTCCTCCGGCGCGGTGCCCTCGAACGCGCCGCGGCGAAAGAGCTCGCGCCCGTCCGCCGTTTCGCCGATCACGTCCCAGGGAACGACGCGGACCTCGATCACGCGCTCAGCGGCGCCGCGCGCGGTAATCACGGCCGGGAAGGTTGTAGTTCGTAGGGTCATGCGATCGGGACCTCCGTTGCGGCCGGCGTCGGCGCCAGCGCTGCCGGGATATCAGGCGGCAGCGTGCGCTGCCAGCCCTCCCAGCGGTCTATTTGCTCGAGCGTGAGGAATCCGGCGCGCATGCCGGTTTCGTATGCGGTCCATCGCGCGGCGGTGTTCAGGCGTTCGATTTCGGCAGTGCTGAACCGCGCCGATTGCGTACCAGGCAGCAGGTCCGACAGCGCTTCCTCAACCGGCGCGAGGTAGAGCGGTTGCACCGTCACACGGAGGAACGTCATTAGCGCCTCCGCGATGTTCTGGTACGTCAGTGACGATCCTCCGACCTCCGCGAGCAGCAGCTCCGGCGGGAAGATTCCCAGCCCGCGCGCGACCTCGAGCGCGCCGTGCTTGCGAGTCTCGAGTAGCTGCGAGGCCTCCGGCGTCGATCCCGGCGTCGAGAGGTCCCAGCCTTTCGGCAGGACCGCCGGCGAATGATCGCGATGGTTCGCGATCCACCGATCCTTCACGCCTTGCGCCGCCGTGTCGTCGAGCGTGCCGTCGAATTTCAGGACGACGGACGGGACGGCGCCGGTTTCGTACCAGGCGCCCGCGTACAGCTCGGCCGCGAGGATGCGATCGAGGGACGACGCGATCAGCTCGAGCGGCGATCGTCCGAGCAGCTCGCCGGCGGGACGGTTGATCGCGATGATTAGGCAATCGCGACCCGGCAGCAGCTCGCGGCCGGCCCATTGCACCGTGCGCGTTAGGCGCGACTCGTCCGCCCATTGCACGGACACTTGATCGAACGGGAGGACGATCGACACGTCCGGCCGGCCGGCCGCGTTGCGCCCGCTGATCGGCTGCCACAGGACCGCGGTTCCGTGATCGAACAGGGACCCGACGAGCTGCGCGAGGTACTCGCCGCGCGTGATTTCAGGCGCCGGCCGGACCAGGACGCGCGGTTGCGATTTCGTCGGCAGCGGATAGCCGTTAGCCCAGGCGACCGGCTCGAGCATGCTCGCGAGGGACACGATCAGCTCGCGAGCTCGCGCGACGGCCGGGATCGCCTGGTAGTCCGCGATGCCTAGGCGCTTGTCGATCGCGTACGAAATTTGTCCTGCGAGGTCGGACTCAGACGGCGGACCGATCAGCCAGCGTTGCACACCGTCCCAGAATCCCACAGGCGGCAGTATGCGGCCGATACGTAGGTTTGCCTAGATTCCGACCGCTAGAAGATTTCCGCCTGCGCCGGCGCCGCCTCCGGCGCGATCGCAGCCCAGGCAGCCCAGGCTGCCGCGCGTAGCGCGTCGATCGCGCCGGCGGACTCGCGGATCGAAAAGTACCAGGCGCCGCCGGCGAGCGGTGCGGACGGACGCGCGCGGCGCGCCTGCGCCGCGAGTAGCGGATCGTCCGCGTGCATTAGGCGCCCTCCGATCAGCTCCGACCGGAAGAGCTCGGACGCGGCGCGCAGGTCCGCCGGCGCGAGGGACAACGACGGGAGGTCCGCCTCCGCCGCCCAGGCCTCGACATGCCTCGAGCTCGAGCCGGACCGCGCGAACGCGACGACGGCAGGCGACCAGGCGCGCGCCGCGGCGCCGAGCGCCTCGAGCAGCTCGGCCGGCGCGACCGTTTGTCCCGGCGGCGCCGAGAGGTCCGCCGCGATCCCGACGAACGTCGGCGCATCGGCGCCGGCAACGGCGACCGCGACGGACGCGCGAGTCCACGACGGGTCCGCCTCAACCGCGAGGACGATCCGATCGCCGCGCTCGAGCGGCGGCGCGCCGGCAGCCCGCGACCACACGCCGAGCGGTAGCCACTCGTCCGCGGCGTCGGACCACAGGTTCAGCCGTTCCTGCCGGAAGGTCGCCGGCGTCAGTGCGGCGAGCTCGTCACGGATGCTTGCGGCGTCGATCCGTCCCTCCGCCATTGCCGGCGACGCCTTCGCCCAGGCGCGCGGATCGTCCGGCGCGTCGGTTTCGTCGGCCGCGTACCAGGTCATACCGAATCCGTCCGCCGGCTCGAGCCCGTCGAGGATGCGCCGGCCGCGCTCCCACAGCCGACGGAGCAGGATCGAGCGCTCATCGCCGGCGGTGCTGATCTCGAATAGCAGCGGGTCCGGACGCGCCGTCATTGTCGGTTTGAGTCCCGCGTACGTGTCCTCGTCACGTTGCGTCCGGACTTCATCGAATACTCCGAGGTCGATCGAGTAGCCGCGGATCGCGTCGCGCGCGTCCCTCGAGGCGACGTGATACTCGCGGTGCCAGCCGGCGACCGCGGACCGGATGCCCAGGTAGCGCGTCAGCGCCAGCCCGCCGGACCGCTCGTGTCCGAGCCGCCGCTGCAACGGCGCGAGGTCACTCATTACGGCCGCGTACGGAATCCGCGCCTGTGCTCGCGTGTGCGCCAGCCCGTACAGCAGCTCCCATGCGGGACCGGCTGCCGTTGTGAGCGCCCATCCGACCAGTGCGCGGACGATCGCCGTTTTCCCGTTCTGCCGCGCCGTCGATATCAGGTACTCGCGGTGCAGCAGGCGCCCGCCGGCGTTGACCGCGAGCGCCCGCGTCACGGCGCGCGCCTGCCAGCGGTCGAGCTCGAGGCCGAGCTCGCGCCGCGCGAACGCGACAACGAGCGGACCCCAGGACCCGACGGCGCCGGCCGGCATCGGTGTTTCCCATCGCGGCGGCGGGACGCGCCGGCGGCGGGTTTTCGCGCTCGAGCTGCCGGATTTCGCGCTCACGCTCCGGATCGAGGCGCTGTAACGGCCGGGAAGGTGCCTGCAATGTCTGTCCTATGTCTGGACATAGGCGCGAGCTCGCGATCCGGCCGGCTGCGCCTCACTCGATCCGAGCCCGGTCGCGGCGTGTCAGCCGCGGCGCCCGTCCGCGGGTTGCGTCCGACGGCGCGGCGACCTGCGACGGCGGCGCCGTCACGTCCGACCCTGATCCCAGCTCGCGCGCCAGCTTGAGCGCGAGGTCCCAAAGCTTGAGGCGCGAGGCGAGCGCCGGCTTGCCTTTCGGCGCCTCCGGTCGCAGCTCGGCGATCGTGTCGGAGAGCTCGGCGCGTAGCGCGTTCCGGTAGCGCTCGAGCAGCTCGAGCGTCACGGCGGACGGAATCCCGCGCCGCGTGTGCTTGCGGCCGGCGTCCTGCGGACGGTCGGAGGCCTCCGGCATCGTCAGCGGTTCCGCAAATGGGGATTATCTGTCGCGAGCTCGAGGACCTCGATCACGGCGCGCGCTCGAGCAGGATCAGCGCCTCCGCGACCAGGATCAGCGCGAGGACCGTCACGAGCGCGACCAGGACCAGGACGTCGCCGTCGGATAGGCGGATCACGAGCCCGCCGGCGGATAGCGCCGCGCGAGCTGCTCGAGGCGGACCGTGATCGTCCGTTGCAGCTCGAGCATGCGCTCGGCCGGAATCCCGCGCGGGATCACGACGGCGAGCACGCGATGATCCCGCGCGAGCTCGGCGATCAGCTCGGCGACGCGATCGAGGCGAATCCGCGCGCGCTCGGCGTCCGTCACGGCGCCGGCTCGAGTAGCGCCGGCTCGAGTAGGACCAGCGCGCCCAGGTTCAGCGCGAGGACGGCGAGCAGCAGGACCAGAATCGCGATTCTGTCGCGATCGGACAGGATCACGGTCGATCCGGCGGAATGACGCCGATCCGGACCCGGACCCGGCGCACCGTCCCATTGTCGGCACCATTCCGCGCGACGG
>Ga0137314_1000336_pt1 | contig 14021 bp, 6 predicted proteins | sample EasRivERMZT199_2_FD_102289 | JGI IMG/M metagenome (GOLD analysis project Ga0137314, IMG submission 102289) | Soil microbial communities from meander-bound floodplain in the East River, Colorado, USA - East River MetaG ERMZT199_2 | ecosystem: Environmental > Terrestrial > Soil > Floodplain ... | reverse complement strand
TTTCGTCGCGCAGCAGGATCGGCTGGTCAATCTCGCGATCACCGGCGCGATCGACGAGAACGCGCTCGCCGCCAAGAACACGCAGCTGCGCGACCGGCTTTCCGCGATCAAGGTCAAGCTCGACGTCGTTGACCGCTCGCACGACGAAACGGCCGATCTGACCATCAAGGCGTTTGAACTTTCGCAAACGCTGCGGGCGCGCTGGCTTACGGCGGACTATGCGGCGAAACTCCGGATCCTCGGAATCCTCTGTTTGAACTGCACGCTGGACGGGAGGACGTTCCGCGCCGAACTCCGTCGGCCGTTCCACGCCCTAGCGGATGGCCTACTTGCGACGATCGAGCCTTCGGCGAGCACCGAGGACGGCGGCGGAAAACCGGTCGAATCGCGAAATGGTCGGGGCGACAGGATTTGAACCTGCGGCCTCCTGCGCCCAAGGCAGGCGCTCTAGCCAAGCTGAGCTACGCCCCGACGGGCCGGGGAGCTTAGCTCGGTCGTTGCGGAGGGGGCGGTCCGGCGCGCTCCGTCCGCTGCGCCCTCCGTTCGAGCGCCGCGTGACGGCGCGGCATCGCGGACCGGAGTCGGTTTGCGCGTCACGATCCGCTCGACGCGAGCATCGAGAGGGGCCCGCCCGCCGCTCTCTCGAGCTCCACCTGCGCGAGGGCGGCCTCGAGCAACGCCTCGATCCGGTGCTCCCGTGCAGTGAGCACCGCGCGCTGGCTTTCGAGCAGCGAGGGGAGCGTGACGCCTCCGAGGTCGTAGGAGCTGCGCGCGAGCGCGGCTCCCTGCTCGGCCTGCGGGAGGAGTTCTTCGCCGGCGAACTGCGCGGTCCGGGCGGCCGACGTCGCGCGGTCGACGGCGGCACGGACGTCCTGGCCGACTTCGGCGAGGAGGGCGGCGAGTTCGCGGCGCATGGCTTCGACGCGGTAGCGCGCGCCGGCGACCTTGGCCTGGTTCTGGTCGAAGACGGGCACGTCGAGCTTCGCGGCGGGGCCGGCGAGGAGGTCGACCGAGGCGCCGTGCTCGGGGCGTTCGAGCGAGACGCCGAGCTCCACGGCGGGGAACACCCGGCTCTTCTCGAGCCCCAGCTGATCCTCGGCGGCCAAGACGGCGTTCACCGCGGCGCGCACGTCGAGCCGCGCCGCGCGGCCGCGCGCGACCAGCGTCTCCCGATCGAACTCGAGGAGCGCGGGCGCCGGGAGCGCGTCGGTCAGCGGGACCGCGACCACATCGCCCTCGAGCGAGAGGAGCGACGCGAGGCGGCGCTTCGAAACGACGTCCTCTCGTTCACTACGCCGCGCCGCGAGCTCGGCCGCGAGCATCGCGTTGCGCGCGAGGCTCTCCTCCGTCGTTGTCGCCACCCCTTCGGCGACGCGCTGCTGCACGGCGACGAACGACTGCCGCGTCAGCTCGAGGTGGTCGCTCGCCGTCGCGCGCAGGTCGCGCGCCGCCACGCTCCGGAAATAGGCGTCCTTGGTGTCGGCCACCAGCGTTCCGGCGAAGCGGGAGAGGTCGAGGATCTGCTGCGAAAGCTCCGAGCGCGCGAGCTTCTTGCGCGAGGGGATCTCCCACAGGTCGACGATGCTCTCGAACACGTCGATGGCGATCTTGGGACGACCGCCTCCGGACGGCAGCAGGAAGGCGACCCCGAGCGACGGATTGCGGAGGAGCCCGGCCTGCACGAACTCGGCGCGCGCGACGCCGAGGCCGAGGAATCCCGCCTGCAGCCGGCGGTTGTTGAGGAGTGCCAGGCGGAGCGCCTCGTCGAGCGAGAGCCCGTCTTGGAGCACGGCGTCGACGTCCGCTTCGCTCATCGGCGCCGCCGAAGGGTCGAAGACCTCTTCGCGCTCGGTCGACTGGCGGATCAGCAGGCGCGCCTCCTCGTGGTCGGGACTCGGATCGACCGTCGCGCACGCCGCGAGGAGCGCCAGCGCCGCCGCAACGACGCTCACTCGTGCAGTTGCCGTCGCATTACGCATGGTCCGCTCCCAGTTCGATCGCGCTTCCCTGCTCGCGCCGGACGGGACGTCCGAACTGCAGGTAGAGCGCGGGCACGACGATCACGTTGAGGAAGGTGGAGGAGAGCAGCCCGAAGAGGATCACGATCGCCATCGGCGTCAGGATCTCGTTCCCAGGCCGCTCTCCGCGCAAGGCGAGGGGGACGAGGGCGAGCCCGGCGGCGAGCGCGGTCATGAAGATCGGGGCGAGCCGCTCCATCGCTCCCTGCCGCACGGCCTGCCGGAAGTCGTCCACGCCCTCTTCGAGCTGCAGGTGGCGGATGTGCGACACCAGCATGATCCCGTTGCGCGCCGCGACGCCGAAGACCGTGATGAAGCCGATGATCGACGCGACGGAGAGGACGCCGCCCGCGAGATGGACGCCGACGATCCCGCCGATCAGCGCGAGCGGCAGGTTCGCCATGACGAGCAGCGTGTCGCGCAGCGAGCGGAACAGGAAGTAGAGGAGCGCGGCGATGCAGAGCACGATCGCGCCTCCGAGCAGCGTGAGCAGCCGCCCCGTCGCCTCCGCGCTCTCGAACTGCCCGCCGTATTCGACGTGGTACCCCTCCGGCAGCGGGACGTTCGTCTCGAGGTCGCGGCGGATCTCCTCGACGACGCTTCGGATGTCGCGTCCGGAGACGTTGCAGGTGACGACGATCCTGCGCTGGACGTTCTCGCGGCTGATGAAGTTCGGCGAAGCGTCCTCCCGGAACGTCGCGAGCGCCTTGAGCGGGAGCTTCCCGCCGGCCGGCGTGTCGACGAGCGCCTCGGAGATCGCGTCCGCCGTGAGGTCCTGCACGGCGCCCGAGCGCAGCACCAGGTCGAACGCCTCCATGCCTTCGAGCACCTGACCGACCACCGCCCCGCTCGTCACGAGCTCGAGCGCGCGCGACACGTCCGCGACGCGCAGCCCGTGGCGGGCGATCGCGCCGCGGTCGTACTCGACCCGCAGCGACGGCACCTGCGACTGCTGCTCGAGGGAGAGGTCGACGACGCCGGACACGGCGCGCATGCGCGACTCGATGCGTGTCGCGAGCGAGCGCAGCAGGGAGAGGTCGTCCCCGAACAGCTTGACCGCGAGGTTCGCGCGCGTGCCGGAGAGCATGTGGTCGATGCGATGGCTGATCGGCTGGCCGAAGGTCGCCTGGACGCCTGGGATCAGCGCGAGGTCGGCGCGCAGCGCGTCGAGCAGCTGCGCCTTCGTGCGCCGCGGCTTCCCGAGCCGCGTCGGGGCGTCCATGTCGAGCGTGAGGTCGATCTCGCTCGCCTCGATGCCCTGGACGTGCTCGTCCTCTTCGGCGCGGCCGGTCCGCCGTCCGATCGCCGCGATCTCCGGCTGCCGCATCAGCGACTCCTCGACCATGCGGGCGAGGCGGTCGCTCTCGTCGAGCGAGGTCCCGGGCACCGTCACGATGCCGACGACGAGCGCGCCTTCGTTGAACGCCGGCAGGAAGCTGCCGCCCATTCTCGACGCGCCGAAGACCGCGGCGCAAAACAGCGCGACGCTCGGCAGCGAGACGAGCCAGGGGTGGCGCAGCGCAAAGTCGAGCGAGCCCGCGTAGCGCCGCTTGAGCCACGCGACGCTCCACGGCTCCTTCGCGGCGACGACCGTCCGGCTGCGCGGGAGCAGCAGGTGGCAGAGCGCCGGCGTGAGCGTGAGCGCGACGACCAGCGACGCGACGAGGGCGACGCAGAAGGCGATCCCGAGCGGACGCAGCAGGCGCCCCTCGACGCCGGAGAGGAAGAAGAGCGGCGTGAAGACGAGCACGATGATCCCGGTCGCGAGCACGATCGAGGCGCGGACCTCGACGCTCGCCTCGTAGACGACCTGGAGCAGGGATCGCCGTTTCCCCTCCGGCTGCGCGACCGCCTGGCGCAGGCGCCGGACGACGTTCTCGACGTCGATGATGGCGTCGTCGACGAGCGCGCCGATGGCGATCGCCATCCCGCCGAGCGTCATCGTGTTGATGTTGCCGCCCAGCAGTTCCAGCACGAGGATCGCCGTCACGAGCGAGAGCGGCAGGGCGACGAGCGTGATGACGCTCGCGCGCACGCTCGCCAGGAAGACGATGACGACGAGCGCGACCATGCCGGCGCCCTCGAGCAGCGCCGACGTCGCGTTCCGAATCGAGTTCTGGATGAAGGTCGCCTGGCGGAACAGGTTCTTGTTGATCTGCATCCCTTCCGGGAGCGACGCCTGGATCTCGTCGAGCGTCGCGTCGAGCCGAGCGGTCAGCTCGAGCGTGTTGGCGCCCGGCTGCTTCTGGATCGCGACGATCACGCCGGTCTCGATGACCGGCTCCCAGCCCGGCCCGCGCCGCGACGACGAGCCGATCCCCCGCTTGAACGCCGCTCCGACCGAGACGACGCCGAGGTCGGAGACGCGGATCGGCACGCCGTCGCGCACGACGACGACCGTGCTCGCGAGGTCCTCGCTCGAGCGCACGCGCCCGATGCCTTCGACGATCGACTCGAGCGGCCCCGCGACGAGGACGCCGCCGGCGAGGTTCTGGTCGGTCTCCTGAAGGGCGCGCGCGACCTCGGTGACCGCGATGCCGTAGGCGCGCAGCCGCTCCGGCGCGAGGACCACCTGGTACTGCTTCTGGTCGCCGCCGATCGGCGTCACCTGCGAGACTCCGGTGACCGACAGCAGGCGGCGGCGGACGCGCGTGAAGGCCGTCGTGCGCAGCTCGAGCTGGCTGTGGCGCGTCGACGTGAGCGAGAGGAAGAGGATCTCGCCCATGATCGACGAAATCGGGGCGATGGTGGGGGCCTCGACCTGGGAGGGGAGCGTGCCCGCGACGGAGCCGAGCCGCTCCGTCACGGTCTGGCGCGCGCGGTGGATGTCCGTGCCCCACTCGAACTCGACCCAGACCACGGCGAGCCCGACGGCCGTTCCCGACCGGACGCGGCGCACGTCGGCCGCGCCGTTCATCGCCGTCTCGATCGGGAAGGTGACCTGCGTCTCCATCTCGTGCGGCGACATGCCGTGGCCGTTCACGAGCACGGTGACGGTCGGCGCGGTCAAGTCGGGGAAGACGTCGACGGGCATACGGACCGCGACGAAGGTGCCCACGGCCATCAGGACGAGCGCGAGGACGACGACGCTCGCACGGTTCTTGAGCGACCAGCGGACGAGTTGGCGGATCATGTCGTTGGCCCCGCTCAGTGCTGATGGCCGGGGCCGAACGACGCCGGCGAGAGGGCCGCGAGCTTGACGACGTAGGCGCCGCGCGTCGCGACGTGCTCGCCGGCGGCGAGGCCGTGTCGCACCTCGACGAGGTCGCCGTCCCGGATCCCGAGCTCGAGCTCGCGCTTTTGATAGAGCTCCCCGTCGAGCATCACGTACGCCGTCGGCGTGCCCTGGTCCATCACGACGGCCTCGGCAGGGATCGCGACGGCGGCGTCCAATTCGGCGATGGCGATTTCGAGATCGGCGAGCATCCCGACGCGGAGGTCGGGCGACGGCCGGGCGAGCTCGCAGCGGATCACGACCGACCGCGACGCCGCGTCGACCACCGGAGCGAGGAAGAACGGCGCGCCCCCTTCGCGGCGCGCGACGTCGAAGCGCTCGCCCGGGAGCGCCGCGAACGTCACCGTGCCGCCGCTCGCCGCTTTCACGAGCGGGAGATCGAACTCCGAGACGCGCCCCTCGACCCACGCGCGGGACGCATCGAGGACGCGGAAGAGCGCCTCGTTCCCGCCGACCGACTCGCCCTGCACGTGGCCCATCGAGACGACGGTCCCGTGCAGCGGCGAGACCAGCGCGATGCGCAGCGCCGGGCCCGACCGCCGCTCGATCAGCCGGTCGAGCGCCTCCTTCGTGGTCCGCGCGGAGGCCTCCTCGCTGCGCGCGAGTGCCAGGTCGCGGTCGGCCTCGTCGAGCTGCTGCTGCGTGCTAAGGCCGCGTTCGCGCAGTCGAGCGACGCGCTCGCGCTCGCGCTCCGCGAATTGGAGCTTGGTCTGGGTGCGCGTCACGGCGCTCACCACCTCGAGCGCCTTCATGTCGAATTCGAGGTTCAGCGCCTGGAGCTGCGCGAGGTCGGGCGCCGCGAGCGGGGGCTCGACGAAGCCGAGGACCTGGCCCTCCTTCACCTCCTCCCCTGACGAAGGGAGATGGCCGTCGGGCGGAGCGAGCAGCCGGCCCGCGAGCGGCGCCGCGATCTCGGCCTGCGCGCCCTCCGGCAACCGCGATTGCGCGGGCACGATCAAGTGGCGCACGAGGCGACGCGGAGCCGCCTTCGCGAGCAGCAGCTTCACCTTCCACTGCTGTTCCATGAGGAAGGGCACGGCGCCGACCGGATCCTCGCCCTGCGCCTCCGCGGCGACGCGCGCCTCGTCCTTCGTCGCGTGGACGACGATCTCGCCCAACTCGAGCGACTCCGCCGCCTGCTCGCCCTCGACCACGAGCCGGCCCGGGAAGCGGCCCGCTTCCGGGAGCGCTCCCTCCGGGATGATTAGCCCATCGCGCTTCGGCGCGTCGACGGCGAGCCGCGTCGCTCCGATCGTGAGCGCGACGCGGCCGGCGCGAATCGGCTCGCCCGTGGCGACGACGGAGAGGTGGGCGAGGAAGCGCGCCGACTCCCCTCGCACCAGGTGCGGGTATTCGAGGAAGAGGAGGATCCGGCCGCCCACGACCGTCGCGCTCGTGGGCTCGAGCTCCTGCGCCGCGTCGGTCGAGCCCGGCGGCGATCCGCTCTGCGGCTTGCAACCGAGGGCGGAGAAGACGGAGAAGACGGAAAAAGCGGTGATCCGCGCGAACGTTCGAAGGTTCAAGCGACGCTCCTTGGCGTGAGACCGGGGCGACGAAACCCCGGACGCCTCAGATCAGGAGCGCGTGGCTCGAACGCAGCAAGGAGACGATGCCGCCGGGTGCGGCGCGGGGCGGCGCGCGCTGTTGCGCGCGCTCGATGCGGGAGTCCTCGTCCGCGAGACGGCGTGGATTCGTCGACGGGAAGGAATCGAAGGGGGCGCTCGGAGCGTGTCCCGCCGGAGCGGGGCACGGATTTTCGAGCTTCGGGGCGACCGAGTCGGCGAGCCGGTGCCATCGGTGCGCGCCATCGTGGTCGTCGCTCGACTCCATTTCCGGACCGTGCGCGGGATCGCCGTGCGGCACGCCGTGCTCGGCGCGATGCCACGCCTCGAAGTGGGCCGCCGCCGGCGCATCGACTTCATCGTGCGCGAAGTGCGCGTGCCAGCCCTCCTCGCCGTGCGCGTGGAAGAGCGCGGCCTTCCCGCCGGCGGTCGGGACCAGGACGAGGACGGGGAGCACGACGACGAAGATCGCGAGCCTCGCGAATCTCGCGGATCTCGCGACGAAGCCGATCTTCCGACGAGCGCGTGGGGTCCGACGGCGCATGGGGAGCGCGGAGTATCGCGGGCTCCGCCAGGGCGTCAACTCGTCGGAGCGATCGAGACGCCATGATCGGGGCGGCCGCGCCTCCGGCGCCGCCCTTCGAAGGGGAGGGAGATGAGATGAAGGTGAGGAAGTCGCGGAATCTCCGGCTGCTGCTCTGCCTGCTCGCCGCCGGCTGCTCGACGTGGGCCTACCAGAACGAGCCGCTTCCCGACGCGTCGAAGGAGAAGGCCGCCAAGGACACGTCTCCCGCGCCGCCGGTGCGCGCGACGTTCGCGCTCGACGACAAGAATCGCATGAAGGAGGACGTCGTCGTCTGCCTCGCGCTCTCGGGCGGCGGGAGCCGGGCGGCGTGGTTCTCGTCGGCGGTCATGTTCGAGCTCGCGAAGATCGAGACCGACCCCGACCTGCTCGCCCAGGTCGACGTCATCTCGTCGGTCTCGGGCGGGAGCCTCGCGGCGGCCTACTTCGCCTCCTCGCAGGACCCCGCGCCGCGCGCGCGCCTCGCCGCGCCGCCGCGCGCGGCGCTCCCGAAGGGCACCGACTCGAAGCTCGAGTACGACCAGAAGACCCGGCTGCTGACGGTGAAGGACGAGCTCACGGACGACGAGGGGAAGCAGCTGCGCGCCGCCTGCGATCCGGCCGACACGAAGCGGATCGACCGCCTCGTCGTCGCGTCGCGCGGCTGCGTGTCGAAGCGCGACTGGGACTACGCCACGGTGCGCGAGCTCATGACGCGCAACTACGTCCGCAGGCTCTTCTGGAACTTCTTCTGGCCGCAGAACATCGCGCTCTACTGGACCACCGCCTACGACCGCGGCGACATCATGGCGGAGACCTTCGCCGACAACCTCTTCGACCGCAAGGGATTCGGCACGGGCAAGGACCTCACGTTCGCTGACCTCAATCCGGTGCGGCCGAGCCTGATCCTCAACTCGACGGACGGCACCGACGACCCCAAGCCCGTCGACGCCGCGGGCAAGCCGCGGGAGCAGGGCCGCACCTTCGGCGACGTCTTCGCCTTCACGCGCGAGACCTTCCAGGACCAGCTCGCTTCCGACCTCTCGAAGTTCCCGCTCGGGTACGCCGTGATGTCGTCGGCGTCGTTCCCGGGCGCCTTCCCGTACCGGACGATGCGCGATTTCACGGCGAAGCCGTCGCACGATCCCGCCTACGTCCACGTCTTCGACGGCGGCAACTCCGACAACCTCGGCCTCAGCAGCATCAAGGAGGTGATCCGCAGGCGCGAGACGGCGCGCGGCGCGGGCAAGACGACCTACGTCGTGATCTGCGTCGACTCCTACACCGAGCCGCGCGGCGCGCGGCCGCGCGACGCCGATCCGCGCTCCGCCGTCGACTACGTGGTCGACACCGACTTCTTCGACGCGATCGACATGCTCTTGAAGCTCAACCGCTACCACTTGCTCGCGACGTTCATGTCGGAGGAGCAGCAGACCAGGCTGACGGCGAAGGCCGACGCCGACTCGAAGCGGAGGAAGCCCGGCCGCACTCGCGGCGTGCAGAACGACCCGAAGCAGATCGAAAAGCAGACCACGCGTGCTCCCACGAAGGGCCGTTCGACCAAGGATCCCGAGTGGGAGCCCAGCGACCTCGGCGACCACCTGGTCTTCTGGCACCTCACCTTCCGCGACCTCTACGACTACGGCGAGAACCACGAGCTCTGGCGCAGCCTCAACGCGATCCCGACCGACTTCAAGATCGAGGACGAGGAGGCGGACGACCTCGAGAAGGCGGCGAAGCTGCTCGTGGAGCGCGATCCCAAGATGGTGGAGAGGATCCGGAGCCTCCTCGCGCCGCGCTGACGACCCCGGGCCGAGCCGCTAGAGTTCTCCGCCCCGAACGGCGGGTCCGCCTTCGGGACTGCCGAGGGAACTCTCCCCGCGATGCTCGAGGTCTCGTACTTCGCCGCGCCCGTGCTCGCCCTCGCCGTGCCCGGCGCCGCCGCGCACGGGCAGGATCCGCCGAAACCGGCGACTGTCGCGTGGACCGTCTTGAAGCCGACCAAGCTCGCGTCGACGGGCGGCGCGACCTTCACGGCGCAGCCCGACGGCTCGATCGCCGTCTCCGGCAAGAGCGCCGAGAAGGACGAGTACCGCCTCGAGTTCGAGTGCGACCTCGCGACCGTCACCGGCCTGCGCCTCGAGGCGCTCGCCGACCCGGCGCTGCCGCAGTCGGGGCCGGGCCGCGCGTTCAACGGCAACTTCGCATTGAACGAGATGAAGATCGAGGCGGCCTCGAAACTGCAGCGCCGCTTCCGTCCCGTCACGCTGCAGAACGCCTCGGCCGACTTCATCGAGAACGGCCGCTGGCCGGGCCAGGTGTGCGACAGCGTCGAGGACGTCGGCGCCAACAGCTGGGCGGTCCACGGCGGCGTCGGACGCGACCACGAGCTCGTGGTCGAGACGCACGCCGACGTCAGGTTCGACGCGGGCGGCGGGCTGCTGCAGGTCGAGCTGGTCTTCCACTGGGGGCAGCAGCACACGCTCGGCCGCTTCCGCCTCTCCGCCACCGGCGACGCCCGCCCCTTCTCGGTCGCCGGCGCCGGCGTCGACCCGTGGTCGGCGATGCAGGAGAAGATCAACGTCGCCATCGACCGCGGCGTCGACTGGCTGGTCGAGCACCAGCAGATCGACGGCTCGTGGCACCACGAGCAGTGGACCTACCGCTGCGGCGCGACGGCGCTCTCGACCTACGCCCTGCTCAAGAGCGGCGTGGCGCCGCGCCACCCGGCCGTCGTGCGCGCGCTCGAGTACATGCGCGCGACCCCCTCGAAGGAGACCTACACGATCGGCTGCCAGCTCCTGGCGCTCGGTGCGCTCGACGACTCCGCCGTCGAGCCGTGGATCAAGGAGCTGGCCGAAACGCTGCTCACCTTCGAGAGGGGGGGCCTCTTCAACTACCCGTGGGGCGGGCGCGACCTCTCCAATACGCAGTACGGCGTGTTGGGGCTGCGCGCCGCGGCGCAGCACGGCGTCAAGGTGCCGCCCGACGTCTGGGAGAGGGCGGCGCAGGCGGTGAGCTCGCTCGGCGAGGAAGACGGGAGCGGCGCCTACAGCCCGCTCAGCTTCCGGTACAGCGGCGGCGCGAAGCCGACCGGCAGCATGACCGCCGCGGGCGCGACGATCCTCGCGATCTGCGACGAGCAGCTGCGCGGCAAGGGGAAGAGCGGCGCCCTGAACGCGCTCGCGCGGCGCGGCGGCGAGTGGATCGGCGCCCACTGGGCCGGTCCGAAGAACCCGCGCGAGCCGAGCGACCGCTGGAACGTCTACTACCTCTATGGAGTGGAGCGGCTGGGCAGCCTGCTCAAGACCGAGACGTTCGGTGCCCGCAAGTGGTACCGCGAGGGGGCGACCGCGCTGGTCGCGATGCAGGGCGAGAAGGGCGAGTGGGGTACGAGCTACGGCGAGAACGTCGCCAACACCTGCTTCGCGCTGCTCTTCCTCAGCAAGGCGACCGCGGCGGCGTCGGGCGTCCGCGCGACGCACGTGAAGGCGTGGGGCGAGGAGGACCCGAAGAAGGCGCTCTGCTGCAAGGCGTCGGGCGACACGCCGCTCTCGCTCTGGGTCGCGCGCATCGGCGACGCGGCGCTCGCCGGCGGCGAGTGGCCGAAGGAGGCGGGGCGCGGGCTACGCGTGCGGCGCGTCGAGTACGTCGCGACCGGCTTCCCCGGCGATCCGGCGGAGAAAACGCTCGCGACGGTCGAGAAGGACGGCCAGCAGCCGTGCGGCCGCGAGCGCTTCGCCGCGCAGTGCTCCTTCCCGAAGCCGGGCGCCTACAAGATCCGCGCGCGCATGACCTACCTCGGGCCGCCCGCCGCCGGCGGCGGCGCGCCGACGGAGGGGACGCTCGAGTCGGACGCGCTCGAGGTGACCATTCGCGAGGCGCTCGACCCCGAGCTCCTGCAGTACGCGCGCGACCCGGCGCGCAACCTCCTCGCCGGCCAGAAGGTGGCGGCGAGCGCGTCGTCGCAGCTGAACAACGACTGGCAGCCGGCCCACGCGTGCGACGGCCTTCAGTGCCGCGGCTGGGCGTGCGACGATCACGATGCCGCGCCCAAGCTCGAGCTCGAGCTCGAGAAGCCGGTCCGCGCGACGACCGTGCTGCTCACGCCGGCGAAGATCGGCGACGCGTACGGCTCCGCGATCACGCGCGTCGCCGTCACGCTGAATGGGAAGGGGCCGCCGCTCGAGGTCGACGTCGCGACCGGCGGCGAGCGCCGCAAGATCCGCATCACGCTGCCGCAGCCGCAGGTGGTGCGCCGCCTCGAAGTGAAGATCGTCGGCGTGAACCTCGGCGCGAAGCCGGAAAAGGCGGTCGGCTTCGCCGAGGTCGAGCTGCTCTCCGACAAGGCGGGCGACGCGCCCGCCGGCATCGCGAACCCCGGCTCGAAGGGCGGTCCGTGACGCTCTTCGTCATGCTCGTCCTCGGCATGGCGCCGCGGCCGCAGTCCGACCCGGACTGGACGCCGCTCAAGGTCGTGCGCGCGTCGTCGGTCGCGGGCGCGACCTTCGAAGAGCAGCCCGACGGGTCGACGCGGGTCGCCGGCCCGAGCGCCGAGCGCGACACCTACACCGTCGAGCTCGTGGCGCCGAACTTTCCCGTGACTGCACTCCGGCTGGAGGCGCTCCCCGATCCGGCGCTCCCGGCCGGCGGCCCCGGCCGCAGCGGCAACGGCAACTTCGTGCTGATCGAGTGGCGCCTCTCGTGGGGCAGCCGCGCGATGAAGGTCCGCAAGCCGGTCGCCCTCTGGCACGCGACCGCCGACTTCGCGCAGGAGGGCTGCTCGCCGCTCGGCGCGTGCGACGGCGTGCCCGGCACCGGCTGGATGATCCACCCCAAGACGAACACCCGCCACGAGCTCGTCGTCGAAACGAAGGGCGACGTGAAGTGCAGCGACAAGGACGTGCTGCAGGTCGAGCTCGAGTTCAGCAGCGGCGAGCAGAACACGCTCGGCCGCTTCCGCCTCTCCGCGACCGGCGACGAGCGTCCCGTCCGCGCGGCCGGCTCGGCGCCGCCGGCCGACCTCTCGGGCCTGCCGCTGCGCGTGAACCAGGCGATCGACCGCGGCTGCGACTGGCTGCTCACGCAGCAGCAGATCGACGGCTCGTGGGCGCCCGAGCAGGCGAACTACCGCAACGGCGCGACGTCGCTCTGCGCCTACGCGCTGCTGAAGAGCGGGATCCGGAAGGACCACCCGGCGATCGTGCGCGCGGTCGAGTGGCTGCGCGCCGGCGAGCCGCGCGAGACCTACACGCTCGCCTGCCAGATCCTCGCGCTGCACTCGCTCGAGGATCCGGTGCACGACGGCTGGATCAAGAAGCTGGGCGAGGCGCTGCTCGCGAATCAGAGAGGGGACGGCCACTTCGACTACGGCTTCCAGGACGGCAGCGACCTCTCCAACATGCAGTACGCGGCGCTCGGCCTGCGCGTCGCCGCGGCGCACGGCTACCGGATGGCGCCCGAGGTCTGGGAGAAGATGGCGGCGCAGGTGCTCGCGACGCAGAAGATCGACGGGACCGGCGCGTACGCGGCCATCGGCTTCTCGTACAAGCGCAACGACAAGCCGACCGGCAGCATGACCGCGGCGGGCGTCGGCATCCTCGCCATCTGCGACGAGCAGCTCAAAGGCCACTCGAAGTCGGGCCCGCTGCTGCCGGTCGCGAAGCGCGGCGGGAACTGGATCGCGCAGAACTTCGCCGTCGACGGCAATCCGATGTCGGGCGTGAAGTGGGGAGCCTATTGGCTCTACGGGCTCGAGCGCGTCGGCGCGCTGCTCAAGACCGAGAAGTTCGGCGACCACGACTGGTACCGCGAAGGCGCCCGCTGGCTCTGCGACAAGCAGAAGAGCGAGGGGTCGTGGGTGGTGAGCGAGACCGACGTGCTCGACACCTGCTGGGCGCTCCTCTTCCTCACGCGCGCGACCGCGGCGGTGTCGGGGATCGGGCCGCGCGACTCGCGGATCTACGGCGCCGACGACCCGCGCAAGTCGGTGTCGATCCGCGCATCGGGCGACGCGCCGCTCACCTTCTGGATCTCGTCGTTCGGCGAGGCCGAGCGCGCCCACTTCGAGTGGCCGGGCGAGGAGGGGCGCGGGCTGCACGTCGCGTCGGTCGAGTGGTTCGCGCGGCCGCTCAATCCCGCCGCGGGCCGCGACGAGCTCGCGATCGGGAAGGTCGAGCGCGACGCGAAGCAGCCGTGCGGCGCGGAGCGCTTCGGCGCGCGCTGGTCGTTCGCGCTGCCGGGGAAATACAAGATCCGCGCGTCGGTCCGCCTCCTCGCGCCGCCCGAGGCGGCCGGCGCCGAGCCCAAGGAGGTCACGTCCGACTCCGAGGGGCTCGAGGTGAACATCCGCGAGGTGCTCGACCCCGAGCTCATGGACTACGCACGCGACCCCGCGCGCAACCTGCTGCGCGGCCAGCGTCCGACCCTCACCGCGTCGTCGAAGCGCGACGAGTGGTGGGAGCCCAAGTACGCCGTCGACGGCATCGTGAACCGCGGCTGGGCGTGCCACGACACCGACGCGGCGCCGACGCTCACGATCGAGCTCGAGAAGCCGCTGCGCGCCTCGCTGCTGCTCGTCACGCCGGCGGTGCTCGGGCCCGACTTTCCATTCCGGATTCGCCGCGTGCAGGTCACGCTGAACG
>Ga0137314_1000333_pt1 | contig 14046 bp, 12 predicted proteins | sample EasRivERMZT199_2_FD_102289 | JGI IMG/M metagenome (GOLD analysis project Ga0137314, IMG submission 102289) | Soil microbial communities from meander-bound floodplain in the East River, Colorado, USA - East River MetaG ERMZT199_2 | ecosystem: Environmental > Terrestrial > Soil > Floodplain ... | reverse complement strand
CTTGTCGTTGCCGGCATCGTTGACCGAAAAAGCGAACCTTATTTGGAGCGGATTCGAGCCCTGGCCGCTGAAGATCCTCACATCGAATTTCGCATATTCCCCAGTGATGCAGAATTGGCGGATTTATACAGCCGCTGCTACGGTGTCCTGTTCACGGCGTTCAACGAAGATTGGGGGATCGTGCCTTTGGAATCGATGGCCTTCGGAAAGCCTGTCATTTCGACAGACCAGGGCGGCCCGCGAGAAACGGTACTCCATGAAGTGAATGGTTTCCTTGAATCACCAAACCCACAGGCGTTTGCGCGACGCCTGACGGAGTTGGCGGGAGATCAGGCCCGCGCTGAAAGTATGGGAAAAGCCGGGCATATCCACTCGCGGCGATTTACATGGACAGAGTTCACCGATCGCATCGATCGGATGATTGAAGAGATAGGGCCAACTGAGCGTCGGCCGAGTACAGGGCCACAATTTGTGTCCGGCACAAACTGAAGTGGAAAGGCGAAAAAAGGAGCAACGATAATGTCGGTCAAAGTTTTCCTCGCAGACTTACGCTACAACTATTCCGGAGTGCTGGCGAACGACTGTATGCCATTGGGTGTGGCATACATGAAAGCTCAGATGGACAAAGAGCTGCCCGAGGTTAAATCCAGACTCTTCGCCTACCCGGACAAGCTATATGACGCCCTCGTCGAGGAAAAGCCCGACGTTTTGATGGTGAGCAATTACACCTGGAACGAAGCCCTCAGCTTTCTTTTCGCCAAGCTTGCAAAAAGGATTCGTCCGGACACCTTCGTCGTTATGGGCGGACCGAACATTTCGCTTGAGGATGACCGCCGGATCGCTTATTTCAACGACCATCCGGAAATCGATCTCTATGTTTTGGGTGAAGGCGATTTCCTGGCGGCGGAAGTGGTCCGGCACTATCTGGATGCAGGCAAATCCTTGAAGAAGATGGGAACTCGTCAGATACCTTCTTCACTCTATCGCGGACCGGAGGGCGAGACGATTCTGGAAAAGATGTGGCCCCGTCACTCCGAGATTACCGACATCGCGTCGCCCTGGTTGACGGGCATCCAGGATGAGTTCTTTGACGGCGTCTTGGCGCCGATGATCGAAACGAACCGCGGCTGCCCCTTCACCTGCACATTCTGTGTTCAAGGCATCGGTTGGTATACCAAAGTTCATAATTTCAGCATCGACCGCATCAAGGAAGAGATCACTTACATTGCAAAAAAAATCAATGAACTCTCCCCCTCGATGGGAACGCTCCGAATCGCAGATTCCAACTACGGCATGTTTGAGCGGGACATCGAAATCTCCTCGCATATCGGACTGATGCAGAAAGAGTATGGTTGGCCGAATTATATCGACGCCACTACCGGCAAGAATCGTGCTGATCGAATCGTGAAGTCCGTTGAAAAAGTCAGCGGCGCTCTCGTCGTTTACCAGGCAGTGCAGTCGCTGGATGAAACGGTCCTGAAGAACATCAAACGCTCCACGATCAAACTTGAAGCCTATGAGCAGTTGTTGATGTGGATCCGGGGACGCGGCATGCGTACCAATTCCGACTTGATCCTGGGCCTTCCCGGAGAAACTCTGGAATCGCATGTCAGGTCCATTCAAAGGCTGCTCGATGGCGGAGCAAGCCAGGTCACCAATTTCCAGTTGCTCTTGTTGAAGGGCTCGGAGCTGGAGACTGGGGAATCGCGGAACCAGTTCAAGTTTGAGACCCGTTTCCGCATCGGACCGAAAAATTTCGGCATGTACGGCGACGAGAAGGTCATGGACGTGGAAGAAGTCGTCGTCGCAACGGACACGATGACGTTCGACGATTATCTGCAGGCCAGGCAATATGCTCTCGTTGCCGCGGCTTACTGGCACGACAATCTTCTCGATGACGTCCTCCAATTCTGCGACCGAATGGGCGTTAAACGTTCGGCCTGGCTGAATTCGGTTCTGCAAATCATGCAATCGTCGGACGGCGTACTGCGGGAGTATCTCGACAATTTCCTTCGAGAGACTCGCGGCGAGCTGTTTCCAACTCACGAAGCCTGCATCGAAACCTACAGCCGCCCGGAAAACTTTGCACGATTGGAGCGCGGCGAAATCGGCGACAATCTGATGCACAAATATCGAGCCATCGCCAGTTTTCATATCTGGCCGGAAATTCAAAGAGCAGGTATGAAAGCAGCGAAGGATTTGTTGTTGGCCGCCGGAGCCGAATCGCGCGTTCCACACTTCGAGGAGTTCTGGGAAGACCTTGACACTTACGTCCTGTTGACGCACTCCCACGGCCGGACAATTGAAGATATTGTGAGACCTGCGCGAGGCATGATGCGGTATGACATCCGACGCTGGCTCACCGACGGAGCGCCCATTGATCCCAGCGCGCATCGACTCGATAAAGCTCACGAATTCGACTTTAAAGTGACGCCAACGGGAGAACGAGAACTGCGGAAGGCGTTCGCAGTTTGGACATCAAGCATCAAGGGAATGAGCAAACTGGTTACGAGAATCCAGGTCGTGTGGCAGGTCCGGACATGTGAGCCAGTGGAAAGTTCTATGGCAATGGAGGCAATGCGTTAGATATGACAACCGCCATACGACATCGCCTCATTTGCGCTGTATCAGCCGTCGCTCTAGCCATACCGTGCCTGGCCGCACACCAGGCACCGGAACCGCAACAGCCTGCGGCGGTCTCTCCGCTTCAGCCGCCTGCCGCACAGGCACCCGAAACTCCCGTATATATTTTGCAGGCAGGCGATGAGCTGGAAATCAAGGCATTCAACTTACCGGAACTCGATCACAAGGTCAGAATACGCCCGGACGGCAAGATCTCGCTGTTGCTGCTGGACGATGTTCAGGCGGAAGGTATGCCGGCAGGCGATTTGTCGAAGTATCTGAGTTCCAGGTATGCCGAGCATTTCCGAAATCCACGCGTCACCGTCGTCGTTGCTTCCTTCAGCAATCGAAACATATATGTCGGCGGCGAGGTGAACATGCCGCAGATGATCCCACTCAACGGAACGCTGACAGCTGCCGGAGCTATTTTTCGCTCCGGAGGTTTGAAGACGACCGCGAAAACCAAAGAGATCGTTATTCTCCGAAATTCGGGCAACAACACGCCCGTTATGACAAAACTGAATTTGAACGACGTGTTCACCAAGGGGGCAGCCGACGTGACATTGCAACCCTTCGATGTGGTCTTTGTGCCGAAATCAACGATTGCAAAAATTGATCAGTTCGTGGACCAGTACATGAAGCAATTGCAACCAATCTCGATAACCCTTGGATTCAACTACCTGCTCGGTGGGCAGAGCATTGTCATTCCGTAGGAAGGCTCGTTAACCAATGGATAACTCCCGATTCGAAACATCTGTCGGCGATATCGCATTCGTTCTATTCAAACGCAAATGGAGCCTGATTGTCGTTACTCTCACGGGTTTGCTTGCCACAGCCATCTGGTTATTCGCCATCCGTGACGAATTGTTCGCAGCCCATGCAAAGGTCCTGGTGAAGTTGGGACAAGAGCAAGCATCGCCTTCAACAGTACTCGGAGCTGCGCCTCCCTTAATCGGCTATCGTTCTCAGGAGGTGAATTCAGAAGTCGAGATCCTCAAAAACAGTGAGCTGTTGGGAATGGTTGTCGATGAAATGCATCTGGATCGGCCGACGCCGCCGGTTCCCCCGCCTACCGGGTTTGTTCCGCTGGTCCGATATCGTCTGAAGAATACGGTGGCGCAGGTCAGGGATTATGTCGACGAAACCCTTATCAGCATTGGTCTGCGAGAAAGACTGACGCTTCGCGAGAAAGCCATCAATATGCTGGCGGGTGGATTAAAAGTTGAGGCGGAAAAAGATTCGAATGTTTTCTCGGCTCAGATGCTGCTTCCCGTCCGGCGCGGGGCATCAGTCGTTCTCAACCGGATGCTTGATCGTTATTTGAGTTTCCGTTTGAAGATCTATCAAAACAGAGGTGTGGAGTTCTTTCAGGAGGGCGTCTCCAATGTAGGGACGGACCTCCAGGAGGCCGAACAGGAGCTCCAACAGTTCGAATCCGACGGCAATATCAGCTTGTTGCAGGAGCAGCAGGCGCAGCTCATCAAACAGATCGGCGAAACCGAAGCGGCAGTCCATGACGCTCAATTGGCCTTGAACGATTCGACTTATCGTGTGTCGCGTCTGGAAGAGGAACTGAAGAAGGACGAACCGAATTTTGGCGCCGTAGGCGACTTTGAGACCAATTCGTTTCCAAGCGGGATTTTGCGACAACTTGCGCAGTTGCAGCAGGAACGCGAGGCTCTCCGAATGACTCAGCTGGATTCCGGCGAAAAGATCAAGAACAACCGGAGCCAATTCGGCGTGCTGGTGCAGATGCTGGCGGCCAACCTGCGATCCAACCTGGAAACGAAGAGGGATGATCACCGGATGCGCCAGGAAGCGCTCGATGGCTTCCAGACACAACTCCAGAATTTGCATTCGAAGCAGATGAATTGGATTGAGTTGAGACACAAGAGCGGCGCCCACGAAGAATCTTTAACGTTCTATCGCAGGAAACTGCAGGAGGCATCCGCCGCTGCAGCAATGGAACGTGAACGCATCGGCAACGTGATTATCATTCAGCCTGCCATGGATTCACTGCAACCGGTAGGCCTGCGAAAGACGACGCTTTTTGGTTTGGCAGCGCTCGTATCCGTCTTTCTCGCGATTTGTTGGATCTGCTTGCTTGAACTGCTGGATCACCGGATCTACAACATGGAGCCATTGGAAACTCAACTGGGTCTCCCGGTCTTCGCAGTCGTTCCGGCAGGGATAGTAGTGCCGCGTATCCCCACGATCCAAACCCAGGAGCCCGATGTTTCAGAAACTTGAGGAGGGTTACTGGCGGATAGCGTCGGTTCTCGCCAACGCCGTCCGAGACCAACAATACCGTTCACTACTTATCTCAGGAACAGCGCGTGGCGATGGTGCAACGACCGTTACGCTGCAGGCGGCTTCGAGGCTGGTCACCAAGTACAACATTCGTCCTCTCGTTGTCGAATTGGATTTTTGGAGACCGAAGTTCGTCAAGAAATTCCGCCTGAATAAGGAACGGACAATCGACCGCGTATTTGAAGGACGGCTCTGCATCGGTGAAATAGTGCAGGACAGTGGAGCCGGGTTTCCAGTCGTCGCGGCCGCAGCCAGGCGCTCACCTCCGAAGGGAGACATAACGCCCCTGCTGGGTCGGATCATCACGGAGCTCGGACCGCAAGCGGACATCGTGCTTGTCGACACGCCGCCATTGCTCACACATGCGGCGATGTTGACGGTGGGCAGCGTCGTTCCGAGAATGATTCTGGTCGTACGCGCAGGCCGGACAAGTTCTGAAGTCGTTAGTCGGGTTCAACGAGAAGCGAAAAACGTCAATATTGAGTTGATCGGCACGGTCCTTAATAAGCATCGCCGATACATGCCTGGTTGGCTCTATCGATATTTCAAACGATGATGAGGATTCAGGAGTGAACGCACCACAGGAAAACCAAATCACTGTCTCGGTCGTTATTCCGACGTGGAATCGGCGGGAGTTATTGCGGGAGGCGCTCCAGGCGTTACATGCTCAGACGTTGCCGCCTGGCAGGTTCGAGATCATCGTCTGTGACGACGGATCTACCGACGGAACAGCCGAGATGGTGAAAGAATTCCAGGAACTGCCTGGCCTTAACGTTATTTACCACCGCCTTTCCGATAACCGCGGCCCTGCCCGGGCCCGCAACATCGCCGTGGGCATGGCAAGGGGGGAAATCATCGCGTTCACCGATAGCGACTGCCGCGTGGATTCGCACTGGCTGGAGCACGGCATTACAGGTTTTGCCGACGATAAAGTCGCGATCGTAACCGGAGCGATATTCCATAAGCCTGAACAGCAAATCACCTATTTTTGCCGGTCGCACGATCCCGTGACTGAGGAACATCCGTCCTATCCCGCCCAGAATGCAATGTTTCGCAAACGGGTGTTTTTAGAGCTGAATGGTTTCGAGGAAACACTGTGCTTCAGGAATTTCCGCAATCGTCAGGTTGAATGCGCCGACACAGATCTTGCCTGGAGAATCAAGGAAGCCGGTTACCGGACGGTTTTCCTCAAAAACATGGTTGTGTACCATGAGATCGAGCTTCAAACTCCCATCAATTGGATTGTCGAACCATTCCGGCTTTTCGTGGTCCCCGCTCTTTTGAAAAGGCATCCCGATCTTCGCCCTAAATTGTTGCGCTGGGGATTGTTTTTCGGCGGGCTGAATGTTCCGTTCTATGTCCTCGCGGCCGGTCTCCTTCTCGCGCTCGCTTTCTGGAACCCGTTATTTCTCATCATGGTCTTTCCTTACTTCTATTTCATGTTCCGGGCCGGCTATAGGAGGTACTCATTCTCGCCTCTGAAAATGGCAGGCTGGGTAGCCTTGATGACAATGCGCCAGGCTGCGTGCTGCGCGGGATTGCTATACGGCAGCGTACGATTCCGGGAGTTGGTCTTATGATCATGAAGACCGATCCCGGGCAAGCCGGGCAGTTCATCAATGGCTCACCTGCAGTGCCGGCACTCGTCCTGGACGGCATCGGCAAGCGTTATGTCCGCCGGAAGCTTTTACGACGTTCCGTCAGTACGATCACCGAATCGCTGCGCGATGTTTCATTTACTCTGCACGAAGGGGAAACGCTAGGACTGCTTAGACCGAACAGAGCGGGCAAGACGACACTTCTGAAGATTATCTCCACACTTCTGTACCCGTCTTCCGGCCGGGTGACGCTCTTTGGCAGAAACATTGTCGATCATCCCATTTGGGCTCGCCGCAACATGGGTTTGGTCACGTGTGATGAACGGAGTTTCTACGCACGTTTAACTGGCCGGCAAAACTTGTCCTTCTTTTCGTGCATGTATGGCATCCCTGCAAACCTGGCTGAGAAACGAATCGAAGAGTTGCTGGATACGCTCGGGATGACTGAAGCCGCCCAGCGCCAATATCAGAGTTACTCGTCGGGGATGAAGCAAAAGATGGCGATTGCCCGAGGACTGCTGAGCGATCCACGCATCGCGCTTTATGACGAACCCACACGCAGCCTGGACCCGTTAAGCGCACAGAACATTCGCAACTGGATTCAGGAGAACCGGCATCGCTGGCCTCGCCAGGCGCGCATCCTGGCAACCAATCAATTGAGAGAAGCCGAAGTCATTTGCGATCGCATCTTGATTTTGAACAAGGGGCGGGTGATTGCGCATGGCACTGTTCAGGAAATACGAGAACGCTGGGAAAAGCGGGACTACGCCATGCACCGGATCACATGCGCTCCATCCGGCGCCAAAGTGGAATTTCGACCCGATACCGCAACAGGGCTTTTGTCGGTTGAAGAGGATGCGGGCGCCCCCGATGCAAGAACGTTTCGCGTTTGCACCAGAAAGAACGGCACCGCGCTTTCCGGGGTTCTTGCACGCTTGATCGAGCGCGGCCTGAACGTGGTCCGCTGCGAAACCGAACAGACTCCCTTTGACGAAGTGTTCTGTTCGCTGGTCATGAGTGAATCGGAGACTCGAGAATGAGACTGGCCTGGGCTTTTTTCAAGCGCGACGCTCTAACGGCACTGAGTTATCGGATTTCGTTTGCCGTTCAAATCCTCGGAAATTTCCTGATCCTGGGGCTCATTTACTTCATCGGGAAAACGGTTGGTGCGCAGCCAATCGCGGCGCTGGAGCCTTACGGCGGTAGTTTCCTGGCATTTCTATTGATCGGCATCGCGTTGACCGATTGCGCGGGCGTCAGCTTGACAACGTTCGCTCGGGAGATTCGTGAAGGCCAACTCACCGGAACCCTCGAAGCGACGTTAATGTCGCCGGTGCGGCTTCCGGTGATCCTCATCTATTCTTCCCTCTGGAGTTATTGCTTCAGCGCATTTCGCTTCCTGCTGTACCTGGGCTTCGGGAGCGTGTTGTATGGCGTCAGTCTCGATAAGGCGAACCTGGGATCGGCTTTGGCGCTCTTCGTGCTGACCATCCTCTGTTTCATGGGTATTGGGATACTTTGGTCGAGCGTGGTCATGGTGGTCAAACGGGCCGACGCCATCATCACCAGCCTGGGTTACGTTGTTTTGCTTCTGGGCGGTGTGTTGTTTCCTGCCGCTGTCCTGCCCGCGTGGCTTCAAAGTCTTTCGGAACTCGTGCCGTTAAAACATGCGCTGGACGGCATGCGAATGGCGCTGCTTACAGGGGCTTCAGTCAGCGAACTCCTGCCGGTCATCGTCAAATTGGGAATTTTCGCGGCTATTCTGTTTCCCCTTGGCTTGCTGACTTTTACCGCGGCAGTGCGCGCAGCCAAGCAAAATGGATCGCTTACCGAGTTTTAATGTCAGCTGTGGAGATTTTCCATGGACCGGCCGACTGTTGATGTGGTGGTTTGTTCTCGTAACAACCGCGACATCATTGCCCATACACTGAATTCGATCGGCCGGCAAACGTTTCGCCCCAACTCCTGTTTTGTGATTGATGGACTATCGACGGACGGCACACCTGAATTCATTCAAAACGAGTTTCAATGGGCAGAAGTGATCCGCAAGAAGGCGGACTCCGGACCTGCGGCAAGCAGGAATATCGGCTTTTCGAAAAGTTCCGCGGATTACGTTGCCTTCGTCGATAGTGATGTCGAGTTGAGTCCCGATTGGATCGAGACTCAGGTCGCTTTCCTCGAAAACGATCCGTCAATCAGTTTGGCCTGCGGCAAACTTCTCAATGCATCTCAACCTGATCGGCTCGACGCTGCCTACAATGCGATCAACCGATATGGAGTGGCATGGGATGCCGGTAATGATCAACCTGCGGGCCACTACGAGTCGTCGTTCCGTTGCCTCGCCTGCACATCGGCCGCAATGATCGGACGGCGGGCGGATCTGGAAAGGATCGGCGGATTCGACGAAGCGATGTTCGCCATTCACGAGGACTCGGATCTCGGTTGGCGGGCTAACGTTCTGGGATACGTCGTGTTTCACAATTCGCGTGCAGCGGCCATGCACAGGCGGCACGGAACGCTGAACGCCCAGAATATCGGTGACGGCAAATGGTATCTGTTGTGGAAGAACCGTCTCCGTTCCGCCATCATCAATTATGAACTTGGAAGTTTGATCCGTTATGGAAGTGTATTGATTGTGCTTTCGATCGTTGGCGCGTTGCTGATCAGCCCGCGCAAACCAAAACTCCGCGGGCTCTTTTGGAACGTGAAATATATTCGCGATACCCTAAGGCGAAGAAGACACGTCCAATTACAAAGGCGTCGCAAGGACTCCGATCTGTGGTTTCTGTTCGAACCCGGACTTCGGGGGCCGCGACGCTATTAGTTTCCAGCTTCGAGGAGGTATCTCCAATGAGCAGTCGTCTGGTTCGAAAAACGATATTAGGCATGCTTTTCTGTTTCTGTTGTGGGATTGCCGCCACGATGTCCGGGCAAGGCCGGAATCTGTTGCAGAACCCGGGGTTTGAAAATGCAAACGGAAACCTGCCGTCGTCGTGGAATCTGGACGATTCGGCAAAATCAAAGGGGCAAGTCGGTATTGAAGGTCGTGCGCACTCCGGCAGAAACTCACTGAGACTCAACCCGAATAACCGAAACACCGACGACGGAAACCTGTTTGGGGTGGCGCAGCTCATTCCGGCTCGGGAGTTTGTTGGACGACGCCTGAATATACGAGCCGCAATGCGTGTCAACGGCGGCGCAGTCGCTCAGGTCATCGCATTTTCCATCTCGGCACAGTTCCGGCCGTTGTCCAATGCGATCATCGCGGTGTCGGACCAGAGATCAGACTTCGAAGAAGTCAGCGGTTCGTTCGAAGTCGATAGAGAAGCCGCGCAAATACTCGTGGGTTGCGTCGTAAAAGGAACACGCGGACAGGCATGGTTTGACGATGTGGTCCTTACCGCAGATGGAAACGCGGCGGTCCGGTTGCCCAACTCGATGGCGAGAACCGAGACTGCCAGGAATACAAACGCGAATTCGAACTCGGGCGATGCTACTGTTTCCGTGGACGCATCGAGAGTCATCAGAACCGTTCCGCGATTGCTCTACGGCACCAACATCGAGTGGATCAACAACGCGAACGGAATCTGAGACGCTTCTCAGAACCGTGCCCGGCCTGAAATTGTGCAAGCTGCAAAGGACCTGGGCATCAGCCTCATCCGGTTTCCCGGCGGCATCTTCTCCGATTACTACCATTGGCGTGACGGCATAGGGCCGCAAAGCTCGCGGCCTGTCCGTGATCATTATGCGGACGATGGAAAGTCGAAAAACGTATTTGGAACGGATGAGATCGCTCAATTCGCGCGTGCTACTGGGGCCGAGCTGTTACTTCAAGTGAACATTGTCACCGGCACTCCTGAAGAAGCCGCGGAGTGGGTTAATTACGTCAATCGTCCGGATCATCCGGAGCGGGCCCGCAACGGTTCGAAAGAATCCTACCGGGTCAAATACTGGGAGATCGGCAACGAACAATACGGAAAATCGGACAATCCCAAGATCGCCAAATCCAGTCTGACCCCGGAAGAATACGCCAGCCGATACACGCGTTTTGCGGCCGCCATGAAGAAAGCCGACCCATCCATCGTTCTCGTAGGCGTGGGTGGCTACAACACCGGCAAGTACCTCGGTGTTTCAAACAACGATTGGAACCGAGTATTGCTGCAGAGGGCAGCCAGTTCAATGGACTACCTCGCTGTCCACAACGCCTATGGGCCTATGTTCGTCAGTGCGGGCGGTCATGGATTCGACGACGTCTATCGCACGCTGCTGGCGTTTCCACAACTGATTGCGCGCAACTTCGACGAGGTCAATCGTCAGATCGATTCGTACGCCGGCTCATCTGCCAGCCGCATGAAAATAGCGATCACGGAGTGGGGGCCGTTCTTTCATGCCATCCCCAATGACCCTTACGTCGGTCACACCAAAACACTCGGCTCCGCGCTATTCGTCGCCGGTGCTCTACACACTTTCCTGCGCGATGAGCGCGTCGCGATGGCGAATTTCTTCAAGTTGACCGAGCCAAACTTCATGGGATGGATCGATGGAAAGGGTGTTCCCAAGCCGAGCTATTACGCGCTGCAGATGTATACGCGCCATTTCGGTGACCAGCTTGTCGATGTCAGATTCGATAGCGGCAAATTCAGTAGTCGCGCCGCCGGCTTTACCGATTCCGTCAGCCAGGAACCGTATCTGGACGTCGTCGGAAGTACCAGCGCGGACGGGAGGCGCTTGTACCTTATCGCCGTAAACCGCCATTTCACAAACAGCCTTCAGACGAAGATCACTTTACGCGGATTTCGCCCGCGAGGCTCGGCCAGAGCGTGGGTCCTGACGGCTCCCAGCCTGGATGCGAACAACGGAGACGATTTGCCCAGGATTCCGGGGCTAAAGTGGGCCCGTCAGGCGTCGGCCCCAAAGGGCTCAATGTTCGAGCAGGGCCGGCCGGGCCTTGTGGTCCCTCAGGAAACAGCCATTCCGAATGTGTCGGAGTCGTTCACGTATAACTTCGCTCCAAGATCGGTAACGGCTATTGAACTCACGCAATGAACACTGTTCTTCCGACGGTATCCATCGTAGTACCCGTATTCAACCGCAAAGTTTACGTCTCGCAACTGTTGGCGTCCATCGAGTCGTTGACCTATCCACGTGACAGGTTTGAGGTCATTATGGTGGACAACGGCTCGACTGACGGAACCTGGGAGATGCTTGTTGACGTCGCCAAAACACTGCCGTTCAGGTTTCAGTGTTTCAAGAACCCTTCCGAGATAAAACTGCCCAGCGCCTCTCGAAACTTTGGGGTGTCCAGGGCAAGTGGCGAAATTATCGCTTTCACTGATTCCGATTGCATGGTCTCTCCAGGCTGGCTCGACGCAGGCGCGCCTTTGTTTTCTGAAACCGTCGGCATCGTCCAGGGTCTTACGGTTCTCGATGCAGCCGATCCGCCACCCGTTCTACATCACAAGGTTGTACCCAGTGCGCAAGGTACGTATGCAGAGACGTGTAACATTTTCTACAAGAGGGAATTAATTCAACGAGTAGGCGGCTTCGACGAGACCATGAGGACGCTTAACGATTCAGGCTGGGGCAACGATACAGATTTGGCTTATCGCGTCAAAGCTCTTGGTTACAAACTCGTATTCTGCGAGGAAGCTAAGGTGATTCACCATATCGTACCTATGAATTTTCGATCGTGGCTGCTCCAACCGCTGAGGGCGGCAACATGGTCGAGAGTGGTGAAAATGCATCCGGAGATCCGCCATGATCTGATGGTCTGTCGCTATTTCGCTACGAAAATGACCGCCTTGTTCGACCTGATGCTTGCCGGACTGTTGCTGGGCGCGGTGATCAAATGGTTTTTTGTCCTGCTCGCAATTCCATTCCTCATTCTGAAATACCGCGAGGGTGGACATCATCTGAGTCCCGTATTACGCATAGCCCGGCTCGGCGGGGGATCATTACGCGCTTTCGTCCTCTTTTGCACGCTCTTATACAGCAGCGTCCGATTCCGCGCCCTCGTCTTATAGTAAGCACTCCGAACGATGAAGATTCTGATTACCCACCCCTTTAGCTGGCCGTACGTAAGACGCGGATCTGAGCGATTTCTCGTTGAGTTAGCGCGCTACCTTACAGATCGTGGTCACGAAATAACCGTGGTCACCACCAAACCGAATGGAGATCATGACGAAGTCACCCAGGAGGATGGAGTCGTCTGGGTCCGAAAACCCGAACTCCGTAGCCGTGTTTTGCGGTGGCTCAAGATAAGAACCGAGCAGACGTTCTTCCTGCAATGTCTGCCGTTCCTGGTTAAACAGAAGTTCGATCTTGTTTACTGTTTGTATTTTGGGGACGGGTGCGCCGCCAATCTCGCGAGTTTCTTCACGGGAACTCCATACATCGTGCATTTCACGGGTTTGCCGATACGGAAACACCTTCTTCGGCGTCCCCTGGAATACGCCATGCTCAAGCTTGCGATGTCCCGTGCTTCCACTGTGGTCGTCTCATCGCAGGCGGCTGCGACGGCTTTTAAAGAAGGCTTCAGGAACCGGGTGACGATGCTTGTACCACCCTCCGATGTGAAACGATTTCAGCTTACTGTCGGCAGGGATCTCGCACGTCCGCGGATATTAGGAGTAGGCGCGTTCAACGAACGGCGCAAAGGATGCCGCGTGCTGATGTCTGCCTTCGTACAACTGAAGGCGATCGTGCCGGGCGCCATACTGCAATACTCCGGCTTCATGCCCGATGATGTTCGGAAAGAACTGCTTGAAATGGCAGGACCGGAGATCGCCGCCGACGTTGAGTTTCTGGGCGTCGGCAATATCGACGATCTACCTCGTTTGTACGGACAGGCGGCTGTCACGGTGCTACCATCCCTGTTCGACGTGATCGGCCTGGTCCTTATAGAATCGCTCGCCAGTGGAACGCCCGTGGTGGGCACTCGTCACGGTGGAATCCCAGAAGTCATCAAAGACGGCATTGGCTGTCTTTTCGAACCGGGATCCAGCGAAGTCGAGGCGACAAACGCCCAGGGCCTGTGTGAAGCAATTCTTAAAGTACTGCAATCCTACAGCAACCCGGAACTTCCGGTACGCTGCCGAAAGTCCGCCGAGAATTTCGGGTGGGATGTGGTGGGCCCCGATTACGAAGCGTTGTTTGAAGAGGTGGTCTCCTCGTATGGCAAGTTACAGGATCTGCCGAAAACTGAGGCTTGATTCAAACACTCGGCTGTCCTATGCGTGTGGTTTGTTAAGGGCGCAGGAAGTTCTATGCTGACGCACGCCCTGGAAACTGCGTTTTCGCGTTTCGTCCTTTTTCTGGCCGCTATTGCAGTGGGACTTCTTGCCGCCATATCGGTGGCTTACGGAGCCGAGATTGACAGGCGAAGCGCCGTTTTGCTTCTCGGTGTGATCGGGATCATCGTGCTTTCGATCGTGTCCGGACGGCCGCGTTGCGTGTTGTTGTTCGGTTGGGTCGTTGCGCTGACTTACGGCAAAGCTTTCTTCATTACCGAAGGTGG
>Ga0137314_1000332_pt1 | contig 14049 bp, 18 predicted proteins | sample EasRivERMZT199_2_FD_102289 | JGI IMG/M metagenome (GOLD analysis project Ga0137314, IMG submission 102289) | Soil microbial communities from meander-bound floodplain in the East River, Colorado, USA - East River MetaG ERMZT199_2 | ecosystem: Environmental > Terrestrial > Soil > Floodplain ... | reverse complement strand
GTGCGGGATCTTCTCCTCTGCGAGCCGCTCGGCGATCCAGTCACCGACGCCGTGGTGGTGGTACCAGATGACCCCGCGCTTGGTCTCGCGCGCCCACTTGGCCGCTGCCGCAACCTTGAAGTCGCACACCCGCCGCACGATCGAATCGCGTTCGGGCATGCCCTCGAACTCGCGGTCCTTCGCCGCACGCCAGGTCTCGAAAAGCTTCTCGCTCCGGACCTCTTTCGAGCCGTGCTTCTTCAGGCTGGCGCCGACGAGCATCGGCGTGTCGACGCCGGGGATGTGCCTCTCCTTCAGCCAGCCCCGGAGTTCCTTGTGGTAGACCTGGAGGTAAGCGTGATGCTCACGGGCACGAGCAAGCAGATCGACCGCAACGGACTCCTCACAACCACGCCGTCGCGCAAGCTCCGCAGGGGCAGGCCAGACGAGCGAGTTGTAGAACCCGCTCGCGAGCTCGAACGCCCACTTGTAGAGATGGATCTGGTAGTCGATCTCGTCGCCGTCCGGCGTGAGCCACTCTTCCTCGAGCTTGATCTGGAGGACGCGGAGGTCCGCCCACCCCGGGCTGGCTTCAGCATCGACTTGAGCCACAGGTCGATTTCGGATGCTGAGACTCGTCCGGACTTCTTGATCTGACGTCGCCACCGTGCAAGGTGCGCTGGTGAGGCGGTGAGAATAGGCCCGGCGGAAACCTGCCGCGTTTGGTGGGCAGTCGCCGGCGCCCGGCTGCTTTCGCGCCCACTCGAGGAGCGGCCGGACCGGGCCGACGTTCGCCGCGGAGATGTCCCTGTTCGTGTCGAGGACTTGCGCCCACTCATAGACGAGCCTTTCCTTCAGCGGCAACGGGCAGAGCATCCCGAGCGGCTTGACCAGGTGGTAGTAATCGAGGATGGATTTGGACGTGATCGTTCCAGAGAGCGCCACGACCTCGGGGACGGGCTTGCCCTCTTGATTGATGTAGGCAAGCAGGCGCCGCGTGCGCGCCGCGTTCTTCGCCTTGACGTTGTGCGCCTCATCGAGAATGACGAGCTGCGGCGAAATGAGCATGAGGATCTCGAAGGCATCCTCGGCGCTCAGCATCGAGTACGGGAAGACGTAGCAGCCTCGCTTCTTCGACGTCGCGATGGCGCGGCGCTGCTGCTGCGAGCCGGTGACGGGGATGAACGGGCACCCGTGGAGGACGAGGCGGCTCCTGGCCCAAGGGATGTCGTTCTTCAAGAGCTGGAGCATCACCTGGGGCGGCACGAAGAGGACGGTGCGCTGGAAGCCCTTCTGATGCGCCTTGCCGGCGATGAGGAGCGTGATCGCGGTCTTGCCGTGGCCGACACCGATCGGTCCGAACAGCCCGCCGTATTTCTCGTATGTGAGGACCGCGTCGGCTTGGATCTCGTGGAGCCGGAAGCCAGCTTCGTACGCCGGCGCGAGGATGTTGTTGCGCTGGAACAACAACCGCTCCGCTTCGGAGTACCCGAGCACGATCGGGAGATCGCAGATGCGGTTGATCTCGTGCCACGCCGGCGGGTCGACCTCGGCGCGGGCCTTGTCGAGAATGGCCCGGAGCGAGCCCGTCGGCGGGGGCACGACCGGGGCCGGTCGAGGCGCCTGCTTCGCCCCACGAAGGAACGAGAGCAGACGCCCCGGGTCGACCGCGGCAGCACGTACCGCCTTCGTGGCGGCCGAGGATAGGAACGCGCGGAGGGTCACGTCGCGGCAGCTACCTTCAGCGGGTAGTGCTCGATCAGATAGTTCAACACGTCCCCGAACGTGTCGAACTGATAGACGTCGTCGAGGTAGTGGAAGACGTTCTCCTTCGGACCAACGACGAGGACGGTCCTGGGGAGTGCGAGCGCGTACCCCATCTCGACGAGACTGCCCCCGGTCGTCCTCACGCTTCTCGGCGTTTCGGAAAACCGGATGAAGAGGTCGCAATCCCGGATATCGGCAAGATCTCGGCGGGCGATCTCCGCCCGGACATCGTCGGTGATCGCCTCGAAGGTCGCGGCGTCGCTTTCCTTCAGCCACGAGGATGTGATGACGTATCCCCACGACCGGAGTCGCTCCGCGTACTCGGACAGCTCGGCGCGGCGCTCGTACCGTGCGGCAAGGTAGATCTTCAAGGCTTGCTCCATTCGGGCACGATCCCGTTCTCGAGACGCGGGATCGGGTGCGCGCCACCCCATTTCTTCTCCGCGAGGTAGCCCGCGAGGAGGACGCTGTAGTTGATGATGTCGAGAAGGGTGTCCTCGATGCTCTCGTCCTTGACCTGCCCGACCTTCTGGACGAGCGTGGCGATCCGGATCAGCTTGTCGCTCATCCGGACCACCATGCCGACCTCGGTCGAGCAAAGACCCAACGCCTCAGCCTGGACGAAGTTCGCGTAGGCCGATCCCTTCGCACTCTGCCCGTTCGTGTAGTCGTGGTTCTTCCGCGACATCAACTCACGGGCGCGACCGCAGAGATCCTCGTGCAACTTGAGGAGACGCGACGTCGGCGACAGGTCCGCCTTCGATGGGGGCACGAGACATTCGCCGGAACTCACGAGCCACCGCCCTTCTGCTCCTGTTGGCACTTGGGGCAGTCCGGATCCTTGCCGACCAAGTGCGATCGGAGATGCCCATCCCTCTTCGGGTCCTCGGAACGGATGATCTCCGTGCCGGTGGGTCTGAGCACCATCACGAGATCACCGACTGGATCACCGTCGATGCGTAGGGGCGGAGCGCATCCACGAATGCCTTGAAGTCCACGCTCGCGCTGCTCGACGTAGCGACCACGATGTTCGTGCCGAAGTCGTCGGCGTACTGATCGGCCGCGAAGCAGATCTTGTCGCGCCGCCGGAACGCATCGATGTCCCAGTAGTTTTCGACGCCCATCGCCTCGCACATCTTCTTGCGCAGGTCGCGGAAGACGTCTTCGAGGTAGATCACGCGCCGGGTGTCGGTCTTCTGGATCACGCACCCGATCAGGAGCGTGAAGAACTTCCTCTTCCGACCGCCCTTCTCGGGTTCGGGCTCGGCGTTGTGCTCGGAAGGCGGCGCGGCGTTCGAAGTCGCCTCGATGTCCTCCTGCGTGATCTCGGTCTTCTTGACCGGTGCCAGCGCGGGCTTCGGTGCGGGCTTCGGTTCCGGGGCGACCTTCGCAGGCGCGATCTTCGCCGTCCAGGTCCTCGGGCCCGTGACGACGCAGTTCTCGAGGATGCCCTTCCGCGACGGACTATCGCTCACGCAGATCCGGCACGGGTTCCCCTTCGAGTTCCATCCCTCGCCCTCGCACGCTCCACAGTCCGGGTTCGCCCACGGCGGGATGGTCGTCTCGGGCACGGCGGACGCCACCACGGTCTTCTGCGGTGCCGGTGGCGCTTCCTGGGCCGCCGCGGCGGGTGCCGGGGCCGGCGCGTCGGCCGGCTTTTTCAGGAGCCCCATCAGGCGTCCTGCGGGCTTCGGCGGGTTCGTGGTCGGTGCGGGCGCCGTGGACGCCGGCGGTGCCGTCGCCACTCCTGGACTGTCTGCCTTCTTCAACTTGTCGAAAAACCCCATCGTTGTCGTACCTCCTTGGTTAGATGCGAACCGCGCCATGCGGTTCGCGTTCGTCAACTCGATCCGGGCCTTGTAAGCCTGGACCGTTTCTTGGTGACCGCAGATGCGCTGGAACTCGCACCCACCGTAGGCGAAGCACGCCCCTGGTGTCGGACCCTGGACATCGGCGAGCGTCAGGATCTTGGAAGTCTTGAGCATCTTTCGGATCGGCTCGACGACCTCGGTGATCCAACGTGCTTCGATCTCCTCGCGCGTGATCTCCGCCTCGACTTGGCGGACGCGCTGCTCGATCGGGAGCGTGCGGTCCTTGCAATATTGGTTGTGCCGGATGATGAAGCGGTCCGGGATCACGCCACCGCCGGCCTTCGCCTCCTCGAGCAAGAACCGGCAGTAGATCATCAACTGCGGATCCTTGACGAGCCGGGCTTTTCCCTTCGCGTACTTCCAAGTCTTCACCGACTTGTGGTCCTCGATCACGTCGGGCGGGACCGCGAGGTCGATGATGCTGACCATTTCGACGCCGTCGAAGATCTGGGCGCGCACCGCGAACTCGATCCGGCGCCGCGCCTGGCGCTCGAGCAGCCCTACGGTGATCGCGGCTTCGATCAGCCTCGGGATGTCGGTGCGCTCGTCGTCGTCGAGCCTGCCCGTGATCCGTTCCGTCGTGTGCCGGATCCCCGTGGCGCCATCAGTGACCTCCTCGTACGCGATGTCCCATCCAGGCGGGTAGAGATCGACCGGGCTCCCGTCGGGGCCGCGGCCCTGCTCGTCGGCCTTCAGGTAGCGTTCGATGACACCGTGCAGGCAGCGCCCGATCACGAACGATTGCTTCTGCTCCGTCGGGAGGCCGATCACGCTCTTCAGCCACCACTTTCGGTTGCAGAGTTCGAAGTTGCCGAGCTGCGTCGATGAGACGTGCTCGACCTTCCGCATCTCGATCCCGCTGGCGTGAATCATGTCTTGAGCGCCTCCGGCAGCACGAGGCCGTAGATGCTCGCGTGCCGCAGGATCGCGGTCTTGTCGAGCCTCCACCAGCGTTGAGATGGGCTGTCCTTGTCCGGCAGCCTGCGCGGGTACGGATCCCAACCATCGACCGAGAGGCCCTGAAGAACGCTATGGATGCGCCGTAGCGTCAAGCGGTTGCTGAGCGCGGCCCAACCGCGTTGACGGTAGAGGACGATGACGTGGTCCTTCACCGCCGAAACCGTGACGTGGTATTCGTTTTCGTGGACAAGCACGCCGGGACGGAGCTCGCGCTGGCACAGCATGTCCACGATGACTTCGATGATCTCGGGTGCATCGCCCGAGCTCGTCGCCATCTCGGTCACGAGGTCGGAGTTCGGGTCGCCTTGGACGAGGAACCTCTGGCCGAACGGTGGCTTGACCCGGTTCTTGTAGAGCCAGAGGAAATGTCGCGCGACCTCGAAGTTCGAGGGTGAGCCGTCGTCGCCGCGAATCCAGCCCTTCGTGTATTCGAGGCCGCCGAGGTTCATCAGCCAGCGCGCCCCGCCATCATCAAGATTACAGTGGAGCAGCCGCATGCCGAGCGCGCGACGGTCGTTCGGCGAGAGGTTCTTCGTGTAGATCGACCGGATGATCTCGTCGTTATTGCCGGTGATGATGACGCGGAGCGGGTTATGGATCGAGATGATCCCCCGACCCTTCTGCTCGACGTGCATCGTGTCGCCGCTGACCATCGCCCGGAATATGTCCGCGGGGTCCTGAGCGCCGTCGCGCGAGACGCGAGGGAAGCCCTCGTCAACACTGAGGAAGCACGTCTTCAAGATCTGGGACTGGAACCGTCCCGTCATCTCCTTCGCGTGCGCGACCGTCTGGGTGGTGATGCACTCTGCAAGCCCCTCGACCAAGAGCTTCTTCCCGATTCCGGGCGGGCCGTTCAGACTCAAGGCGCAGATCGGCCCCTCGTCGAAGGCGGGCGCGTGCGAGATCCAGTTCTCGATCTCGGGGTAGTGATCGCCGGCGAACCTGCGCAGCCATGTGTCGACGCGGTTGCTGAACGCCGGGATGAGGTCCGTGCGGCGTCCGTAGAGCCTGAACATCAGCGCGGCTGCATCGGTCCCCAGATCACGCACGTAGCCGCCCTGGATGGTCCCGGTCGCGACGCCCTCACGGTTGAAGAACCGTGTGGCGTGTTTGTTGATGAGCGTCTGGACATGGACCTGCCGGGTGCCCTTCTCTTCGTGGACCTCGAGTTCGATCAGCGCGTCCATCCCGAGTTCCCTGATCCGCGCGTGCAGCGACGTTTGCGTCGTCGGCTCTGGGTCGTACGTGCCGTCGCCGCGCATCGGGTAGAAGTGACCGCTCCCGTCCGTGGCGATCAGGACCCGAAGCGCCGCCATGAGGGCGCTGGTGTCGTCCCCGTAAAATCGTGGGTCCTTGCACCACTTCCGAATGCCCTCAAGCACGACGACGCTGAGCTTCCCCGACTGCTCCTGACCGACGATCTTCTCGATTTTGGCGTGCTCAGCCTGCGCGGCTTCCTTATCCCAACAGTGCCGAACGACGTCCCACAGGATCTCGATCCAGTCACGACCGCTATCGGTGCCCGTGCGTGCCTGGAGCTGCTCGACGGGATCGACCCATAGCGCGTACACGAGTTCCGGGGTTGTCGACTCGGGTTTGTAGAAGAGCATCCCAACGCTCGCGCCCACGAGCTGGGTCAGGTGGTTGTTCCGGGTGGTTGGGTTCCCCTTCTCGTCCTCCTCGATCTTCTTCTCGCCCTTGATGTAGGCGAGGACGTCACGGCCCTTCAGGCGCGAGAGTGCCGCCGCGTGCCATTCGGTACGGGAGCCTCGCTCGGTTGAGATCAGTGTCTTCGCCGTGTCGGGGTCCGGGCGCCGGGACGGATCGGTCGGCACGACGTAGGCAAACCGCTTCCCGTCGTCGTCGGGGACGTGCGGGTGAATCTCCCACGGATCGATCACGACCTCTTGGGTCCGGTAGTCGAAGAAGGCGTCGAGGTCGGTGCGCACCCTCTCGCGCACGACGCGCGGGCACCGGAAGAGCCTCGTCCAATCGCTCGCGGCCGTGTCGACGAACTTCACGAGCGGCGTCTGCTGGAAGCGGAGCACCATCGTCCGATGAACCGCCTCGGCCATCAGGACGTCCACGGTGGATTTGAGGACGTAGATCATCCGCCAACCGTGCAGCGTCGCGTACCAGACCGCCCACTGGGCCGCGAGCGGCTCCTTGTCGGCTGCCTCGTTCATCGCCGCCACCGCTTCGCCGGCATACGCCTCGGTCCACGCCGCGTGCCCGGGGAGATCGAAGTCGAACGCGAGGATGCGCGCCTCGAGCGGCGAACCGTGCTCGATCAGCGCCGATCGGATCGGCTTGTTGCAGCGGCAGAACTTGTCACCTTCTTGGGCGTCGCGCGGGAGGTAGGTGACGAAGTGCGCGTCGGTCGGGTGGAATGTTTCGAAAGCGCTCTTCCAAGAGATGATCGGGAGGAGTTCGAGCCCGTCGCCGCTCAGAAGTTGGGCCAAGTTATCGGCCCCGCGGTCGAACTTGTCGGCAGCAACGGCCACCGGTGGGAACTCCAAGCAAACCTCCCGCGCCCGCAATAGAGACAGTGCCCCCTTACCCCCGAACCCGCCGCCCTATCTCAGCCCATCCCCCTTCGTGCGCGTGCTCCCGCGCTGATGCACCGGATCCCTGCTTTCTTGCAAGCGCCACGCAAGATCTCGACACAGTGCAGGTATTCGATCCACGGACCAGAATCGGCCTTCAGGATCACGAACCGGCGGATCTTTCCGCTCTTCGTCCGGTACTCGCCGGTGACCTCGCACACTTTCCCGAACTGATCCTCGTAGTTCCGGACGACCACACCGTTGACCCACATCAGGTCGGGGTAGTGGAAGTCGGCGACTTCAGACTCGGGCCGTTTGACGAGTAGGTTCATCAGATGTCGGTGACGAAATGGATGTCGGCTGGCACTACCTCGATGAGCGTGACCGTCGAGGGCGTGACTACGACCGACAACTCGATCGCGGAAACGAACTTGCCGAGCAGGACACGGGTCCCTGCGTCGTTTCGATAGATCGTCTTCTCCCCGGACCCGAGGCCAGGGTAGTCGTCCGCGTTGATCCTGAGCTTCACCGTCTCGGGGGACGAATACTCGGCCCCCGGGATCGGAGGCGCGACTACCGGGACGTGATGCGTGATGATGATTCCGAGCTCGCCCGTCCAGATGTTCATCCACGTCGAAGTGAGCACGGTGAACTCGTTCGAGTGCTCTCGCGTAGTGAACGGGATGCCCGTCGTGCCGAGGAGATCCTCGTCATGGCCGTCCACGACGCACGGGCGCATGAGGCGCCCCTTGCGATAGATGCTCACGCGGTCGTCGGCGGCCTGGAGTTTCTTGAGCCAGTCGAACCAGAAGAACAGGGGGTCGTTGATGACCGGCTCGGCACCGGGGATTAGGTTCGCAACCTGGGCATTGCAGTTGTACGACGGGATGCCTCCGGCGTGCCAGATAATCATGCACGAGAGCAGCAGGCCGGGGACTTCAGCGAGCGAGTTGGATCCGAGCAGGTTCTCGAACGTGCTCATCCGGACGTGCTCGCCGTACACGATCGCGAAGTCGCTGCTGAGCGCGTACGACCCCCCGAAGGTGTAGCCGGTCAGGAACATCAGGTCGGTCACACCGAGGAGGCTCTCATCACACCATTCAGTAATCGTCACCGATGTCGGTACGACGAGGGCATAGGTGCTCTTGATGGCCGCGGCCATCGCACGAAGGCCGGCGTTCCAGTCCTTGAACTTCCAAGAGCTTCGCGCGACGTCGTAGTTCTCCTGCAAGAAGTTCGTCACCGCGTCAAGGTACAGGCCCTCCGGCAGGTTCGTGCTCGCAGGTCCGCCCATCTCGGCCACCATCTCGGCCATCGCAGACAGGGCGACGTTGATCGCCCCGGCCTGGGCGTAGTCGATCGGCGCATTTCCGAATGCGTCCGCGTTGATTGTCCCGTCGGAGCCTTTCAGCACGAGGGCGCTGACGTCAACTCCGCTGAATCCGAAGATGTTGTATTTCCTGGTCAGCGTCTCGTTCCACGAAACGGGATTCCAGTACGCGATCGGATGAACGCCGGCGGCCTTCATAGTGGCCCACGCCGTCAGCATCGCCGAGCGCACCGTCGGCACCTGGGTCCATCCTCCCCCTCCGATGTAACTCCCTGCGAAGGTGCTCCCCTGGAGATCGTAGGTGTCCGCGTTGATGACCGTTACGGTCCAGTCGGTGCCCGGGAAGCTGTTTGCGTTCGTGACGCCGACGACGCCGTTGACGGTCACGTGGTTGCCGGTACTTAGGCCGTGCGCCGCTGACGCGATCCGGATGAGCCCCGAACCGTTGTTGGTGACGTTCGTGAGGGCCGAAGATTGGATCAGGTCGGGGAAATCGTTATCGAGTTGCAGGTCGTGGTTGAACCAGCCGTAGTACCACTCGAGAAGTCCTGGCGCCCCCATCCAAGTCTTGAGCTTCGTGGTCTCCGGCGCCATCAGGACGTCGTACGCCTGCCCGTGGTGGATGGCGAGGGCACCGGCGGTCTGGATCGCGGCGGGCGTTTGGGGGTTCTGCCATCCCCTCCTCGTCATCCAAGGACGATCAACGTGCGTGCCCCAGGGGCGGTACTTGAGCGCCGCGTCCCAGTGGCCGCGCTTCCCGCCGACCTTGCCGCGGAACGACTCAAGCGTCAGGCCGAACGGCTGCGCGTACCCGAGATTGTCGGCGTGGTGCGAACCATCGGGCGTGTGCGAGAGGAAGATCGTCGTCCCGAGGCCGTCTCCAGTGAACTGCCAGATCTTCTCGTTGTAGTCTTCGTCGTCGGTCGCAACGTAGAAGTGCTGCCGCGAACCGGTGTCGAACATCGAGAAGTATTGCATCGAGCCCGGCGAGCCGAGCACGCCGCTCTTGCCCGCCAGATGTGGCTCGGTCACGACGAATCCCGATGCCTGCGGCCACGCGAGACACGCCTGGTGTCGCTTCGCGATCTTGAAATACGGGTAGCGGACGCGCGCGAGCGCCTTACCGGTTGCGTGCGCGTCGACATCCACGTCGAAGGCCCATCGCCCGTCTTCGAGGCGGAACGCGCTGGCGACGACGCTGATCGAAGCGTAGGGCGCCTTGCCCTCACACGACACCTGAATCGAATCCCCGTCTACCGACTCCTCGACGAGGTAATCGAAGTTGCTCGCGCCGAGGGTCGTGACGGCGTGCGACGTCCGGTCGTACAGGTCGATCTCGAGGAACTTGCCCGCGCTGAGCATCGGCCAGGATACGCCGGCCTTCGTGAACTCCGCGAAGTACGGGACGCCGTTCGCGTCGAGTTCGACTCCCAGAGTCGAGTCCTCTTGGAGAGTAATCGTGCGTGTGGCGCGGATCATGGAAGCATGTGCTCCAAGTCCCGAATCCTCCGCGCCGCTTCCCGCATCAGGCCAGCGGGGTCCATCGTCAAGAGGAGATGGCCGTTGGGCACGACGTCCGCGAGTTCGATCGCGGCATCCTCGATGTTCTTCTTCTCGGCCGCGTTGGTCATGGTTGCACGTACAGGTGAAGGATGGCCGCGAGCTTGCGGTCCCAATCCGTTTGTTCGCACCGAAGGTAGACACGGAGCACACCGAGGAACCCCGGCGGTTGGGCGTCGAGAAAATCTTGCGTGAGCCCGACCGTGAAGCGGCCCTTGGCGACGTGCACGATCAAGGGGACGGCGGTGAGCGGGTCGTCGATCGTGAACCCCAACCGCAGGGTCGGATCGATCTCCGCTTCGCTGAGATCGACGAACTCGCCCGCGTCCTCAATCTCGATCTGGTGGCGCCACGGTGCCCCGCGCTCGATCCGGATGAGCGTCGACACCGCGCGGTCCTGGAGGAGGGCGGTGCTCAACGCATCACCGCGTAGTAGGCTGCACCGACGCCGAGGACGACGATGAGGAGGAGCAGCGCGAGCGCCAGTCTGTGCAACGGCGACACGCGCGTGTTCTTAGGCAGCTCGATTTTCTGGAACGCGGTCGGGTCGAACTCCTTGTGGAACCGAGCCGGACCGTTGCTCATGCGAGGAGGCCGGTGGACGTGTTTGTTCGGAGCGTGATCGACGCCGCAACGACCGCACAGGATGGGCATGCGGAGAGTCTACGGAGCGAGTCTACGGGCGTCAACGACTTTTTTTGTCGACCCCGCGCGTCCCCGCACCGAGTCCTTGCCTACGGTCCTGCCTACGGTCCTCGCCACAGCCCGATGCACCAAGACGGCACCACACAACCGGTGGCGGTACGACTCGAAACCGAACGCTATCCAACAGGCCCGGCGTGGGCCGACCCGGACGCGCTCGTCGCACTTCGGGCAGTGGATCGGATAGGGGTCGTGCGGGTAGATGTGGGTCCGCGCACGTACCCCGAGACGCTTGCAGATCGTGCCCCAGATCGATCCATGCCCGTGCCCTGCCGGTGCGAGGACGTGGGCGAGCTCGTGCAGAACCGTCTCGCGCAAGAGTTCACGGTTCGCGTCGATCCGGAAGACCGCGCGACTGATTTCGATCGTTCCTGTTTTCGTACACGCTCGGCCTGCATGCTTGCCGAGGGCGCCCACCTTAATCTGGACCTCACGGCGCGCACGAACACGCCGCAGCGCCCGCGCGACTATCCGCGTCGCGCGGTCAACTATCTCATCGTCAATCACCGAGTCCCCCTGTCCTCTGTCCCGGCACCCCGCGGGGGCTCCGGTACAGCAAACCCGAACGTCTGTTAGAGAAACCTACTCCGGCGCAATCAGCGACGCCACGCTCCCTCCCAAGTCTCGTTTGTTGTCGTCGTACGTGAGCACGGTCTGGATGTTCCGGTGCCGACTGAACCGTGCGACCGCGCGCACGTCCCCGTTCGTGGCATCGAGTCCGGCCGTGATGGCCGCGTGCCTGAGTCCGTGCGGGCGCGTCCTCTTCTCGAGTCCCGCGCGCTTGCCCGACTCGACGACCATCTCGTAGATGCTCTGGCAGCTCATCCGCCTCGGCTCGTTGTCGCCGTCCTTCGCGGCACGATCGATCGCCGTCTTCCACCGGTTCATGAGAAGGGGCCCGTCCCCCTTCCCGCGCTCGGCCCGCAGGTACTCCTCCAACGCGATCCGAGTCGGCTCGGGAAGCGTGAGGCGCTCCTTCTCGTCCCGCTTCTTCCCGAGGACCGCGAGCGTCGCGGACTTCGCCTCGATCGCCGGGTGGATCGAGTTAGCCGGCTTGCCCGCGTGTCCCGGTTCGTAGTCCTTCATGTCGAGGCGATGGACTTCAAGGCGCCGGAGCCCCATGTCGAAGAGGAGCCGGAGCACGAGTCGCGCCCGCAAGTCCTCGGTCGTGTGGAGCATCTTCAGGTAGCCGTCGAGTCCTGGACCGCTCGTGTCCTTGTACGGGATGACCTGGCCGATCGGGACGGTGATCGTCCAGTTGATGAGTCCGAGCGTGCGCGCGAGCTTCGAGAGGGACCGGAGCGCCGCGATCGAGCGCGCGACGGACGCGGTCCCCTGCTTCCGGTCCTGCATCTTGCAACGGTAGTCCATCACGCGGAGGTTCGCGTTCGCGGCCGTGAGCGAGAAGAGGTACGAAACGGCGGAGCCGATCGAGTCCCCGAGATCGGGAGAGACGTGCTGCTTGATGTAGGACTGCCAAGCGCGGAGGTCGCACTGGTAGCCCCGGAGGGTGCTCGCGCGCCGGCCCGCGAGCCATGCGTCGATGACGCGCTTCGGCGTGATGGGCTCGTCCGTGATCCGCGGTAGGAGCACGAGCGCCGTCGCCTCGACATCGAGCACGGGTCCCGGGATGTAGTCCGGCGCTGCGTCCTTCGGCTTAGTCCTTCTCATAGGTCGTTCCCGTCGTTCATGATCGCGCGTTCTCGGCGGCAGGTCTCCGCGTCCGGGCGACAAGTCCCGCAGCAACACGCGGCCGACCGCATGACCGGCCACTGAGCATGCAATGCCTCGGTTCCCCGGAGATAGTCCTCGGCGCATAGCGGCACGCCGGCAACCGTCATCTCGGCCGGTGCGCGGCACTTGGGCCAGGCGCAGGTATCGGGGGATTTCATGCGGCCCCCTTGAGTACCGCCCCGCAGTCGAGGCACGCGATACAGAGCACCTTGCCCGACGGCTCTCGGTCATCGCGCGCGAACCAGGAATAGATCCGGCGCGGTGCGTGCATGCACGGACCTTGGGCCCGCGCCTTACGTGGCTTTTTCATGCGTCCCCCTAATCAGTCCCGGGCTTTCGCCCGGTCGTCAGTGTCCCCCGGGATCGTCAGAGCCCGAGGAACGGTCAAGAGTCTACCTCATTTCGTCCGCTTGTCCAGTTTCCGGCGTGGCCGACTCAGCATCCTCCGAAATCCGCTCGAAACATCCGACGCAAGAGTCCCCGTCGTAGGTCCGCCCGTCGTCCAGGTCGCAATCGACGCAGAGATTTGGGGGCCCGAAAACGCTCGGACTGTGGCACATGTTGTGCCGACACTTCGGGCCCGTCATGAGAGCTCCTTGAACCAGTCGACGAGCGTGCGGATGCTCCCTCGCGCAACGAATATAACCTGACCGTTCCCGCAGCATTCTATTTCAAGATCCACCACGTTATCGATACTGAAGTCTACTAACTGCCCATTAAGGCCGTACACACTTACGTGCTTCATGAAAGCCCCTTTCCTTTCGATGAGTCCTTCGGAACACTGCTCACCACGAAGTTAAATAGCTCGATATATGCTTTCTGCGACGCAAGGTACACGGTATGCCATTCGATCGGGTTTCCCTCGCCATCCTCCGATTCATCTCCCCATTCCCCGCAGTCGAAATGCGCGTTTGATACTGCGGCTATCAGTCTCGCTAACTCGATCTTCCACGCCTCGGATCCTGGTTTCATCCTTTCACCTTGTCCTTTCCACAAGTCCTCAGATCAAGTCCGTCCGCGTCCACGTAGGGCGCGTCGTCGCACGGGTGCCGGTCAAAGGGCAGGTCCCCCGTAAGACTGTCCGTACAGCCGCAAACGTCGGGTGCCTCGTCCTCGATTACTTCGCATAGCCGATCTACCAGGTCAACGAGTAAGTTAGGGCACCCAGGGATGGCCCGCACAAGCGCCCGCGCCCGCTTCGTATCCGGCTTTTTCATTCGGCCCCCTTGAACGGCGAGAGCGCGTCCAGGGTCGAAACCACAAGCTCGGACAAGTCCCGGGTTAGGTCCGTGAACGCCTGCCCGTTTCTTGCTTCATGTTTCGATGCAAGGTCCGGCGCTTTCACGATCCAGTCCGAGCACGGCATACCCTCGCATCCGAACGAGAGAAAAGGCGTCCCGTCCGCAAGCCTGTATCCGGTCCACAAATAACCCCCGGCCACCCCCTGAATGAGTGAGCGGTTATCGAAGACCCGCGCCTCGCCGAAGACCTGCGCCTCGCCGAAGACCTGCGCCGAGCCGGAGACCACCGCCGAGCCGTCGACCACCGCCGCGGCGTAGACAACCGCCGAGCCGTAGACCCGCGCCGTGTCGGCGACCCG
>Ga0137314_1000331_pt1 | contig 14050 bp, 11 predicted proteins | sample EasRivERMZT199_2_FD_102289 | JGI IMG/M metagenome (GOLD analysis project Ga0137314, IMG submission 102289) | Soil microbial communities from meander-bound floodplain in the East River, Colorado, USA - East River MetaG ERMZT199_2 | ecosystem: Environmental > Terrestrial > Soil > Floodplain ... | reverse complement strand
TTAAGTCGCTGAAATCGTTCGCCGCCCGAATAAACCGGGCGCAGGTCGTTGTCGTGTTACACGATGGTCACGATCGCGTCACGGCCGTGGATTTCGCGTGACCCTTCTTTAGGGTCGCATCTGGAACCCGAAGTTCACCGTGCGGCCGGCATGATAGAATTCGCGCGTTACCGTTCCCTGAACGACGTCGTACGGCGAGTCGAGCAGGTTCTTCATGTCCAGCCGCAGCGTGACGAGTTGCGTCATCGTTCGGCGGAACGACAGATCGAGGACGTTGCGCGGCTGGTCGACGACGTCGGGCAGCGGGCTGCTCCCCGCCGCCGTGATCCGCTCCCCGACGCGGTTGAACAACAACGTCGCTATCGACGCACCGTTTGACGACGAGTAGCTCAATCCGGCGTTGACCACGTACGGCGCCTGACCGACCATCCGGCGGCTCAAGTTCGTCGCCGCGGCCTGCGTGCCCTCGTACAGACGAATCTTGCTGTTCATCACGGTCACGTTCGTGAACACGGTGAACGGCGTGAGCGCGGCCGCGTAGCCGCCGAGGTCCTTCCGCGCCTCGAGCTCCACGCCGTAGTTGTCCGCGCCCTTCGCGTTCGTAAAGAACACGAAGCTCGTGCCTCCGCTCCCCGATCCGTACACACGCTCGATCGGGTTCGTGAACTTCTTCGCGAACAGCGCGATGCTCACGATCTCGCCGGAGCTCGGATACATCTCCCAGCGCAGGTCGGCATTCGTCACGTTCGTGCGGTTCAGCGTCTCGTCGCCGCGGACGTTCTCCCCGCCAATGATGTCGCGACTGATGATCGGGGACAGCTCGCGATATTCCGGGCGCGCCAGCGTACGCGAGCCGGACAACCTGAGCTGCTGCGTCTCGGTGAGCTTGATGTTGACGGCAAGCGACGGCAGCAGATCGTTCCACACCTTGTGAGTGAACACCGGCGATCCGAGCGTGGACGCCGCGTCGACGTCGAGCCGGTCGCTCTCGTACCGCGCTCCACCGACCATCCGCACCCGCTGGCCAAGCGGTATCTCGGCCATCGCGAATCCCGCGGTCAGCTTGTCATGCGCCGTGTACGAGCCGCCCTGAGACAGCGTGCCGAAGGAAAACAGGGTCGACGTCGGCGAGGCGTAACGGCCGTCGAAAATCTGTTCGGGCGACAGCTCACGGATGGCGTTCGTAATGGACTGCGGGTTGCCGCCGATCGCGAAAGAAAGGCTCTGCGCATCGCGGCCGGTCGTCCGATACAGTCCGCCGACTTTGATCGTGGTCCGCGCGTTCGCCGGACCCACGCCAATCTGGTACTTCGCGCTGTACTCGTGGTTGTTCTCGTTCAAGTCTCCGAACGTCCGCACCGAGCCGCCGCTTCCGCCGTTTTGCCAGCGCAGCTTCTCCTCGCCGTTCGGCGTATCCCGCTCGAACACCTGGACGAGCTCGGAGCGGTCCGGCTCGAAACGGCGCACGCCGCTCGATGTCGCCGACCAGTCGATCCGCTGCGACTCGCCGATCTGATGCTCGCCGCCCAGCTGGCCGGAGTAGATGCCACGCTGCACGTACTGCATGCGCGTGATCTTCACGCGAATGTCTTCGGAGGTGAACCGGCCGGTTTCCACCCGCGCATCGTTGTCTGCCGAGCGATTGAACAGGCCGTTGAAGAACACGCGGGAACGCTGGCCGAGCATCGTGCTCAGATTGGTCAGGCCGCCCCACAGCACGCCGTGGCTCGTCGTCTTTCCCTCGAAACGGTCGATCTCCACCGTGGACCCGGCGACGTTGCCGCGGTCAGCGAGAGCACGCACCTGGCCGTCCTTGACGTCGGTGCCCGACGAGATCGAGCCGGAGACGAGATAGCCGATCCGGTGCCCGAAGAGCAGCGGGTCGTTCCCGCCGAACGACGCCGACCCGTTGACGAGCGGCGTGCCTGTCCCGGCCTTCGGTGTCCACGAGTTGCGGAACGACCCGACCAAGCGGTTGATGTCCGGCTGTTGGAGGTTGAGGTTCTGCGCGTTTCCCAGGTTGCGAACGAGCGTCGGCAGATCGCGCTTGTGGTTCACCATGCCGAATCCCTCGCCCCCCACCGACGTCGCCGAGAGGAGATTCGCGCCCGTGGCGCCATACGCGTAGCCGCTGCCGAGAACGAGCGCGCCCGTCCGGCTCGCCGGGAACTCTTTCGTCTTGATATCGATCAGCGCGCCGCTGAAATCGCCCTGAAGGTCGGGCGAAAACGTCTTCGAGGCGGTGATCGTCTGGAGCAGTCCCGCGGGGAACATGTCCAGCGGGACGACGCGCTTCTCCGGCTCCGGACTGGGGACCCGCGTCCCGTTCAGCGAGCTGGTGGTGTACCTCTCGCCGAGCCCGCGCATGAACGGGTACTTGCCGTCCTGCACCGTCACGCCGCTCACGCGTTTGAGCGCCTGCGCCGCGTCGCCGTCCGGACTCTTGGTGATCTGCTCGGCGGTGATCGAGTTCACGACGCCGACGGACACACGCTGCTGGTCCAGCGCTTCGTTGACGGTGCCTCGCTCGGCGGTTGCACTCACGACCGTCGCCGCGATCTCTGTCGCCGCGGAGGCGAGGGACACGTCCTGCTGCAGCGTATGACCGGCCTCGAGCATCAGGCCCGTTATCTGCTTCGCCCAGAAGCCGAGGCGGCGAACCTGAATCGTCACCGTGCCCGCGGGCACGGTGTTCAGGGTGAACCGTCCGTCGACGCCCGACTGCACGCCGATCAGCGTGCCGACGACCTGAACTCCGGCGTCCGGGATGCCCGTTCCGGTGGCGGCATCCACGACACGACCAACGACCCGGCCGGTCTGGGTCGATGTTGCGGGAGGCTGTTGCTGCGCGCTCGCCGATGCACCGAACAACGCGAGGACGCCGAGAAGTCGAAGAATTGAAGGACCGCGCATGGGTCGTATGATCCGCGATTCGGGTGAGGTGCCAACGAGGCCGCAGACGACCGGCGTCGGCAAGGCGAACTCTGTCCGAATCGGGTATCGGAACACGCACGACACTGCAACGACCGTGTAACGAGAGCTCTTTTACGAAGCGGTTACGGGGTCGCGGCAGAACCGTCACCCTGGGCGTTCGTTACATCGCGAGCTTGGGCCCATGACGGAAAACATCATCTGCGCGCTCGCGGAGCTGGGCGCGGCACTGGAGGAGACGCATAGCTCCGACGCCGCTAATGCGTCGCGCCTGTCGCAGGATCCCACGGTTCGTCTTGCCGTTGCGCGGCTGTGTGTGGCCGCCCGCCGCACGGGCGTTGGAGCCCAACACCTCGTAAACGCAGTCAGGGGTCTGGCGGCGCCGAACGACGCGCGCGAAGTCATCGCCCTGATCATCGGAACGTATTTCTTCCCGCGCAGCCACGCCTTCAACGTCGATGAGCAACTGCTCAACCTCAACGCGAACGGCAGCGCGCAGATGTCTCTTCAGGCGTAACGCCCAGCAGCCCAGCAGCCCAGCAGCCCACCCGCCTGCAGTTCAGTCCCCGAAGGCCACACGATCTGCGTAGGAACGCTGCCCAGCAGCCCAGTCGCCCGGTTGCCCAGCCTCGGCGAGCACGGCGCGGTAGCTGGCGTCCAGGCGGTCGAGCTCGGCCTCCCACGTGAGAACCTCGGCGGTCTGCCGAGCTCCCTCCGAGAGCCGCCGGCGCAGATCGGCGTCGAGCGCCAGCGAGATGATCGATCCGGCCATCCCGTCGCTGTCGTTCGGAGCAAAGGCGAGCCCGTTGCGGCCATGACGGAGATGCGCCGCCACGCCGCCGGCCGGCGTCGCGATCACCGGAAGGCCGCTTGCCATCGCCTCGAGCACGACCAGGCCGAGTGTCTCGGTGAGCGAGGAGAATAGAAAAGCGTCGGAGCTGGCGTACAGCGATGGCAGTGTCGTGTCGCGGTCGAGCACCCCGAGGAAGGTCACGTTCGCCGGAGCGCCGGCCCGCAGCGATTCCTCCTCGGGGCCCGCGCCGGCGATCACCAGCCGCATGAACCCCGACGGAAAGAGGGCGCTCGCTCGCGCAAAGCCGCGCAGGATGCGGTCGACGCCCTTCTCGGCGGCAAGACGGCCGACGTGCACGAACAGCAACTCCGTTTCGGAGACGCCATACGCCGCGCGAACCCGCTGGCTTCGGTGCGCCGGAGAGAAGGCGGCGGTGTCCACGCCACAGCCCCACACCTCGACGCGATCGACGCCAATCCCGGCCAGATCGTCGCGCGCCTGTTCCGACGGCGTGTACACCCGCGCGCTGCGACGATGGAACCGCCCGATGTATCGCGATACCGTCTGGCGAAGCCAGGGTACGCCGTACGCCTCGGTATAGCGGCTGAAATCCGTGTGATAGGACGACAACGATGGAACGCGTGCGCGCTGGGCCGCGATCTGCCCGAGACGCCCGATCATGAACTCGGTTGCCGAGTGAATGAGATCCGGCTGGAAGCGTCGCACGATGTCTTCGACGCGGCCGTATGCCGGCGCGGCGAGGCGGATGTCGGGATATGGAGGAAACGCGAGACTCGGGATTCCAAACAGCCCGTCACTTCGCGGCGCGCGCACTCCCACACGAGGAGCGGTGGGATACGTAGGGGCGATGACCTGGCACTCCCATCCCCGCTTGATCAACCCGGCGATGGACAGGGCGGTGACGACGGAGACGCCGTTCACCTGCGGCGGGTAGGTGTCCGTGCAATAGAGAACGCGAGGCGATCGGCCGGATGGGCTCATGTTGGTGAGACGATCGGTTTCGTCGAATCGCATCTCAGGCTGAGCCCGGCGCGTAACCGATCGATCAGAGTCTTGTCACAGTGTGGTGTCGAAACGAGCGGACGCGGCCACGGTAAAGCGTTACCGCGCCGATGTTGTTTTGTCCCACGAAGATGACGTGACACGGTGAGGTTTTGTATCCAGGTCAAACCTGCGGAGGATCGGATGTTCGACTCGCCCGGCGTTCGACGCGTAATCCTGGTGGTTCTGGATGGACTACGTCCGGACGCGATCGAAAAGTTCAACCTCGTACACCTTGCTCGCCTTATGGAGGCCGGCGCCTCGACGCGTGATGGCCTCACCGTAAGCCCGCCCATCACCACGGCCGCGTTGGCGTCACTGTTTACCGGCGTCAGCCCGTCGACCCACGGCATCACGCGCGATCGCTTCGTTCTGAACGGCGGCGATCCGAGCACGATTTCGCTGGCCTCGTTGTTGTCCTTCGCCGGCCAACCCACGTCGGCGTTTCTCGCCGAGATGCCGGCCGTGCTCAAACCGCTGATCGGACGAATCAAACGACGACTCGGGTTCGGCGTGCTTCGGCCGACCGGCCGCACGGCGGAGGAAATCCTCGAAAATGCCAAACCGACACTCCATGATCAGCGCCGAGGACTGATCGTTCTTCACTGGCCGGACGCGGATCGCGCCGGCCATCGTTTTGGGTGGATGTCGGAGCCCTACGGCGCCGCTGCACGCCGCATGGATGAAACCCTCGGACGGCTCGCCGAGTTCTGCGCGATTCCGCACGACGCCTCGACGCTGCTCGTGCTGCTCGCCGACCATGGCGGCGGAGGGGTGCGCGAGAAGGATCACTCGCAGGAGCACCCGGTGAACCGGCGAATCTTCGTAGCGATGTGCGGAGGCGGGGTCGCCCCCACGCAGCTTCGCGACGTCACGATGCTCGACCTTGCGCCAACGATCCTGTGGGTGCTCGGCCACGAACCGCCACCGATGTATGAGGGGCGCGTGCTCGACGAGGCGTTCCCGCTGGGCGAGACGTTCAGCCGGCCCGCCCTAGAAACCCCGGCGGTCGCATGATTGCGCGAACCCCCGTGTTCAACCTGCTCTCGCGCCTCGACGCGCGCGATCGACAGCTGTTTACGCGGCTGACGGCCGCCGCGCATCCGTCCACGGCGTCTCGGCGCTTCTGGACCGCGCTCACCCATCTGGGGGGCACGGAGTTCAGCATCGCGGCGGCAACCGCGCCATTCGCGGTGCGCGGCGATTTCGGATCGGTGGGTCGGCCGGCGCTCGCTACGCTGGTGATATCGCACCTCATCGTACAATGCATCAAGCGAACGGTGGGGCGCCGCCGCCCGGCGCGGCAGCTCGGCATCCGCGCGCTCGTCGCCGAGCCTGATCGCTTCTCCTTCCCCTCGGGACACTCCGCCGCGGCGATGTCGGTCGCGTTCGGGTATTCCATCGCCTTCCCCAGCCTCGCGGTCGTCCTGCTTCCCCTTGCTTTTCTCGTCGGCATGTCGCGCGTCTGCCTCGGCGTCCACTATCCGAGCGACGTGTTCGTCGGCCAACTGATCGCGGCGTTGTCGGGGGTGTCACTCACCTATTGGTTTCCGCTCCTGACGTAGACGGTCATTGTCATCCCGCGCGTAGCGTCGGGATCTGACAGAATTGATGCCGTTACGCGGTTGTTACACGGTGGTCGCTAGCGACGGCCTATCTCACGCTCACACTTCAGCGGCTCGTTCCCACCCACAGTCAAACAGCGGAGATCGCGTGAGATATGCCGTCGTCGTCGCCGTCGTCGCCGCCAACCTCATCGGTTGTGGAGGCGGTTCGGACAGCAGCGGCAAGCCGACGCAGTCAGGCTCATCCGGAGGTACGGTTGTTTCCAACGGGGTGGATCTCACCGCCGCCGGGGCGACGTTCCCTTATCCGATCTACGCGAAGTGGATCTCGGAGTACGCCGCGAAGTCCGGAGTGAAGATCAACTACGCCAACCTCGGGTCCGGCGCCGGGATCCGGCAGCTCATCGATCAAACGATCGACTTCGGCGCGACCGACGCGCCGATGACCGAAGCGGAGATGGCGAAAGCCAAGGGGGGGCAGATCCTGCACGTTCCCACCGTGCTCGGCGCAGTGGTGATCGCGTACAACCTGCCGGGTGTGACGCAGCCGCTCAACCTCACCGGGTCGGTCATCGCCGACATCTTCCTCGGCAAGATCACCAAGTGGAACGACCCGCGCATCACCTCGCTCAACCCTGGTGTTACGCTCCCATCCCGCGACGTGCTCGCCGTGCATCGATCCGATGGTAGCGGTACCACGTACATCTTTAGCGATTTCTTAAGCGAGGCGAGTCCGGCCTGGAAGTCGGGTCCCGCGCAAGGGAAGGATCTCCAGTGGCCGGTCGGCCTCGGCGGAAGCGGCAACCCCGGGGTGGCCGGCACGGTGAAGCAGACGCCGGGGAGCATCGGTTACGTCGAGCTGGCGTATGCCCGGCAAAACAATCTGCCCGCCGCGTCGATCAAGAACCCCGCGGGTGTTTTCGTCGCACCGACGGTCGAGGCGATCGCCGCGGCGGCGTCGAACTCGGTGAAAGCGCTCCCGGCGAACACGGACTTTCGTGTGTCGATGGTCAACGCGCCCGGTGCCGACGCGTACCCGCTGGCGTCGTTCACCTGGCTGCTCGTTTACAAGAATCAGAAGGACCCGGTGAAGGGCAAAAAGCTGGTCGATTTTCTGCACTGGGCCACGCATGACGGCCAGCAGTTCGCTCCGGCGCTCGACTACGCGCCGTTGCCGCCGGCGCTCGTCACACGGCTCGACACGTTGGTCGCCGGCATCGTCGTCGGCGCGCCCAAATGAGCGAGGGCGTTCGCGACATCGTCGTCCCATCGATCGCTCCGGCGGCGATCGATGGCGAGAAGCGCGATTGGCTCGAGGTAGGATCCGGGCTCGCCGATCGCGTGTACATTGGCGCGATCACGGCGTCGGCGCTCGTGGTGCCGGCCATCCTCGGGCTCATCTTCGTCGCCGTGGCGATCGCCGCGTGGCCGGCGCTGCGCACGTTCGGGCTGGCGTTCGTCTCGACGAGCGTGTGGAATCCCGTTGTGGGGCAGTTCGGTGCGGCGCCGGCCATCTACGGAACGATCATTTCCTCGATCATCGCGCTGGTCATCGCCACGCCGCTGGCGCTGGGCGTGGCCATTTTCCTCGTCGAGTTCGCCCCACCCTGGTTGCGCCAACCCGTCGCGTTCACCGTCGACCTCCTCGCCGCGATTCCCAGCGTCGTCTATGGACTATGGGGCGTGTTTGTGCTCGTGCCGGCGCTGAGCGAGCACGTGATGCCGTTCATCGCCGACACGCTGCACCTCGGCAACACGCCGCTGTTCTCGGGTCCGGCGTACGGCCGCAGCATGCTGGCCGCGGGGCTCATCCTCTCGATCATGGTGCTGCCGTACATCTCGGCCGTGACACGCGAGGTGCTCCTCGCCGTCCCCCGGTCGCAACGCGAGGCTGCGCTCGCGCTCGGAGCCACGCGCTGGGAGATGATCCGCGACGCGGTGGTGCCGTACGCGAAGTCCGGCATCATCGGCGGCATCATGCTCGGCCTCGGCCGGGCGCTCGGCGAAACCATGGCGGTGACGATGCTCATCGGCAACCGCCACGAGATCTCCGCGTCGCTGTTCGCGCCCGGGTACACGATGGCGTCGCTCATCGCCAACGAGTTCAGCGAAGCGACCGGCGACCTCCATCTCTCGGCGCTCATGGCCGTGGGGTTCGTCCTCTTGCTCGTCACGTTCGCCGTGAACGCACTCGCGCGCTGGCTGGTATGGCAGACGTCGCGCGCGAGCGTGGCGGAAACGGGCAAATGAGCGCCGTCGGCGTGACGCGTCGGCGTCGGGTGACGAATCGGGTGATGGTCGGTACGACCTACGCCGCGGCGGCGGTCGCGACGATCCCTCTTCTCGCGATCCTCGCCTACCTCGTGAGCCGGGGTATGTCGGCGATCAGTCCAGACTTCTTCACGAACATGCCGCGACCGGTGGGAGAAGCCGGCGGTGGAATGGCGAACGCGATCGTCGGCACGCTGATCCTCATCGGCGTCGCCAGCTTGTTGGGTCTTCCGATCGGCATCGGCGCCGGATTGTATCTCGCCGAGCGACGTGGATCCAAACTCACGGCGCTAGTGCGGTTTCTTGCCGACGTGCTCAACGGACTACCGTCCATCGTGATGGGGATCTTCGCCTGGCAACTGCTCGTGCGTCCTGTCGGACACTTCTCGGCGTTGGCGGGCGCGATCGCGCTGGCGGCCATGATGATTCCGATGGTCACGCGCACGACCGAAGAGATGGTGCGGCTCGTGCCAACGGCGCTACGCGAGGCAGCGCTCGCCCTCGGCTATTCGCGTTGGCGGACGTCGCTCACCGTCGTGCTCCGTACGGCGCTCGGCGGCATCGTCACCGGTGCGCTGATCGCGATGGCGCGCATCGCCGGGGAGACGGCTCCGCTGCTTTTCACATCGCTCGGCAACCAGTTCTGGTCGACGTCGCTCGCGCAGCCAATCGCCGCGCTTCCTCTGCAGGTCTACACCTACGCCCTCAGCCCGTATGACGCATGGCATGCGCACGCCTGGGCAGGCGCGCTCGTCCTCGTCGGCATCGTCTTCGTCATCAGCCTCGTCGCGCGCATTGCTACGCGACGGCGCTACGCTGCCGGAGACTGAAGTCGGCCGTTCGGTCGTGCCCGTCGCCGACGCGAACGGATCGCGCCGGATCGTGCCGCACGTGCGCGTCGAGCAGCTGGACGCGTTTTTCGGGGCGGTCCATGCCGTACGCGGCGCGAGTGTCGAGCTCCATGACCGCTCGGTGACGGCGATCATCGGCCCGTCGGGGTGCGGCAAATCAACATTTCTTCGCTGCCTCAACCGGATGCACGAAACGGTTCCCGGCGCGCGCGTGAGCGGGCGTGTGCTGGTCGAGGGCACGGACGTCTACAACGGGAAGGTGAGCGCCGTGGCGGTCCGCCGGCGGGTCGGGATGGTGTTTCAGCGCCCGACGCCATTTCCCACGATGTCCATCCGCGACAACGTAGCGGCCGGGCTGCGCGTGATGCACGACGTGCATCGCAGCCGTCGCGCGGTGGACGAGGTCGTGGAGCGCGCGCTCCGCCGCGCCGCGCTGTGGGACGAAGTGCGCGACCGGTTGCACTCGAGCGCCACCAGTCTCTCCGGCGGACAACAGCAGCGTTTGTGCATTGCGCGCGCGCTGGCGACCGAGCCGGCGGTGTTGCTGCTCGACGAGCCGACCGCGTCGCTCGATCCCATCAGCTCGCAGCGCATCGAGGAGCTCGTGTACGAGCTGCGCTCGCAGATGACCATCGTCATCGTGACGCACAACATGCAGCAGGCCGCGCGCGTCTCCGACGACACCGCGTTCTTCCTCATGGGAGAGCTCGTCGAGTTCGCGCCGACCTCGCAGATGTTCACCGCGCCCCTCGACGAGCGGAGCGAAGCGTACATCACCGGACGGTTCGGCTGATGGCCGTCGCCACGATTCAGGAGACCGGACAGGTCGAGGCGCGCCGCTTCTCGGTGTGGTACGGCGACAAGCAGGCGCTCACCGACATCGATCTCGTAATCCCGCCGCGCGGCATTACCGCGCTGATCGGGCCGTCCGGTTGTGGCAAATCCACATTTCTGCGCTCGATCAACCGCATGAACGACCTCATTCCCGGGGTCCGTCACAGCGGCGAGATGCAGCTCGACGCGCAGGACGTCCATGCGTCCGACGTCGACGTGGTCGCGCTCCGCCAACGCGTCGGGATGGTATTTCAGCGATGGAATCCCTTTCCCAAGACGATCTACGACAACGTCGCCTACGGTCCGCGGCTGAACGGTAGGGGGAAGGGCGCGCAGCTCGACGGGATCGTCGAGCACGCGCTCCGGCGCGCCGGTCTCTGGGAGGAGGTTCGCGACCGCCTGCGGCAGAGCGCACTGAGCCTGTCAGGCGGACAGCAGCAACGGCTCTGTGTCGCGCGCGCGCTGGCCAACGAGCCGGAGGTGCTGCTGCTCGACGAACCGGCCAGCGCGCTTGACCCGATCGCCACGCAACGACTCGAGGAGCTGCTCTACGAGCTCAAGAGCGACCTCACCGTCGTGATCGTGACCCACAATCTTCAACAGGCGGCCCGTGTGTCGGACCGGACCGCGTTTTTCTTCCTCGGCGCGCTCGTCGAAGCCGGTCCGACCGACGAGATTTTCACCACGCCGCACAACGAACGGACCGAGGCGTACGTGACCGGGAGGTTCGGATGACGACCGCTTCAACGGCGCCCCCCTCGACCGGGTTCCGCCACTTCCACGAGCAGTTGACCGAGCTCAAACAGCGGCTGCTCGACATGTCGGCGCGCGCCGAGGAGCTCGTCGACGTGGCTATGGACGGGCTCCGCTACCGCGACACGAGCAAGGCCGAGGCGGTGATCGCGCACGACAGCGAGATCGACGCCCTGGAGATCGAGATCGAGCATCGCGCGATCGCGCTGCTCGCGCTTCAGCAACCGATGGCGAAGGATCTTCGGTTCATCGTGGGGGCGATCAAGATCTCCAGCGATCTGGAGCGGGTGGGGGACCACGCCGTGAACATCGCGCAGGCGACGCTCCGACTTCGCGGAACGTCGACGGCGCTCGCGCATTCCCCCGCGCCGGAGATCGAGGACATGGCGCGCCGTGCGCGCAAGATGCTCGGCGACGCCCTCGACGCGTTCATTCGCGCGGATGGCGCGCTCGGCCGCGCCGTGTGCGCCGCAGACGACGAAGTGGACGCGCTCCATGAGTCGATCTTTCGGGTGTTGCTCACCCACATGATGGAGAACCCGAGCACGATCTCTGCTGCGCTCCAGTTTCTGCTCGTCAGCCGCAATCTCGAGCGCGTCGCCGACCTGGCGACCAACATCGGGGAGGACGCGGTGTTCCTGGCCGAGGGAAAGCAGATCAAGCATCATTTCGAGGACCGTCCTCCGCCGCGCCGAGATGCAACCTGACCTTGCCGGGCATCCGCACCGCCTCCTTGGGCTCCAATCCTTGAGCTGTCACGCCGGCAGGGTACATTGAGTCCGCGGCGACGCCGACGTTCCCCGCCCAGGACAGACTCGATGCACCCCGTGCCCGATTCGCACTCCGTCTTACAAGAGGTTCGTTACTTCAATCGCGAGTTGAGCTGGTTGGGGTTCAATGCACGAGTGCTGCACGAGGCACTGGATCCGCGCACACCCCTCCTCGAGCGGCTCAAGTTCCTCGCGATCTTCAGCTCCAACCTCGACGAGTTCTATATGGTGCGGGTGGCCGGGCTCCGCCGTCAGGTGGCGTCCGGCGTCGTCCAACCCCCACCCGACGGGCTGACCCCGCTGGAGCAGCTGGCACGCATCGAGGTCGAGGTCGGCACCCTCGTCAAACGGCAGCAGGTCTGCTTCAACGCGTTGCTGCCGGAGCTGGCGGACCGCGGCATCCGGCTGCTCAGTATGGCGGAGCTGACCCCGCCGGAGTTTGCGGCGCTCGACCAGTTCTTCGAGGCCGAGGTGTTCCCGGTGTTGACGCCGCTCGCCGTCGATCCGAGCCACCCCTTTCCTTATATCTCGAATCTCTCGCTGTCGCTGGCCGTGGAGATCCACGATCCACAGCGCGACGTCGATCACTTCGCCCGCGTGAAGGTTCCGAAGAGCCTTCCACGGTGGGTGCCGATCCCCGGCCGCCCGCACCAGTTCGTGCCCGTGGAGCACCTCATCGGCGCCAACCTCGGCGCCTTGTTCCCCGGCATGGAGGTGCGCGCGTGGTACACGTTCCGCATCACGCGATACTCTGATTTAGAGATCTCGAACGCCGAGGAGCCGGAAGACCTGCTGGCGTCGATCGAGGAGCAGGTGTTCAACCGCCGCTTCGGCGAGATCGTGCGGCTCGAAGTGCAGAGCGACATGCCGCAGCATCTGCGGGCGCTTCTGCTCGAGGAGCTGCGCGACGACGAGGTGCCGTTGCCGGCCGCGCTGAGCGAACAGGACATCAAGGAAGCGGGTACGGTGCTCGACCTCGGCGACCTCCTCACGCTCGCGTCCCTCGACATCCCGGCGCTTCGCGACGCGCCGTTCACGCCGGTGGTGCCCCCCGAGCTGAGGGCGCAGACCCGCAACATCTTCGACGTCATTCGCGAGCGCGACATGCTCGTGCACCACCCCTTCGACTCTTTCGGCGCCAGCGTCGAGCGCTTCATCGAGACGGCCGCCGAGGACGACAACGTTCTCGCGATCAAGCTTACGCTGTATCGCACGTCGGGCGACACGGCGATCGTCAAGGCGCTCACCAACGCCGCGCAGCGCGGCAAGCAGGTCGCCGTGATCGTCGAGCTCAAAGCGCGCTTCGACGAGGTGAACAACATCTCGTGGGCGCGCCAGCTCGAAGACGTAGGCGTGCACGTCTCGTACGGATCGCCGAACCTGAAGACTCACGCCAAAACCGCGCTCGTCGTGCGCCGCGAGGCGGACGGCATACGCCGCTACCTCCACTTCGGCAGCGGGAACTACAACTCGAAGACCGCGCGCGTCTACACCGACCTTGGCCTGTTCACCTGCAGCCCGTCGGTCGGCGCGGATATCAGCGATCTGTTCAACTCCCTCACCGGCTACTCGCACCGCCGCCTCTACCGCAAGCTGCTCGTCGCGCCCACGAGCATGCGCGAGCGGTTCATCGAGCTCATCGAACGCGAGGCTGGACATGCGCGCGCCGGTCTCCCGGCCCGGATCGTGGGCAAATTCAACGCTCTCGTCGACGCGCCGACCATCGACGCGTTGTATCGCGCGTCGCAGGCCGGCGTGGACATCGATCTGATCACGCGCGGGATCTGCTGTCTGCGCCCCGGCGTTCCGGGGCTGAGCGACAAGATTCGCGTCGTGAGCGTGATCGGCCGCTTCCTCGAGCATTCGCGCGCCTGGTACTTCGCCAACGGCGGCGCCGAGGAGTACTTCATCGGGTCGGCCGACTGGATGCCGCGCAATTTCGACCGTCGCGTCGAAGCCGTGGTCCCCATCGAGGACGCCTCGCTCCACGCGCGGCTCAGCACGATCTTCTCGGCCTGCCTCGCCGACAATCGCCAGGCGTGGGACCTGCGCGCCGACGGGACGTGGCACCAGCGCGTGCCACGGGACGGTGAACCGACGCGCGCCACGCACGCCGCGCTTCTCGCCGACGCGCTCAACGCCGGCGGCGCGGGGATTCAGTCGAGCTCGACGTCCACCGAGGACAACACGCTGCCGTCCGGCGCGACGATTTCCACCGGC
>Ga0137314_1000329_pt1 | contig 14141 bp, 12 predicted proteins | sample EasRivERMZT199_2_FD_102289 | JGI IMG/M metagenome (GOLD analysis project Ga0137314, IMG submission 102289) | Soil microbial communities from meander-bound floodplain in the East River, Colorado, USA - East River MetaG ERMZT199_2 | ecosystem: Environmental > Terrestrial > Soil > Floodplain ... | reverse complement strand
GTTCACTGGAGCGATTCCCGCGGGGTTCCAGGCGGTACTCTACATCCTGCTTTTCGACTCGTTGGGCAACTCGAGTAACGTCGTCGCCGTGTCCTTCCGATTCTGACGCAGCGTCACTGTCCCGGAGCAACACTTCGAATCGCGGAAAGAAACGCTTCGGGATCGTCGGGACTGATCAGAACGGAATAATCGAGCCTCGTCGGGATGTAGACGGCTTTCGTCCGATCCGTCAGGTAGAGCAGAGCTTTCTCTCCATTGCGCAGCCGGAACCAACCTGCGCTATAACCCGGCATTCCGGTCCCCAGCGTCCGCCAGCGCGGCCGGAATTCGCTGTCTGCGACGACGTCGACGCGGCGTGCCGCGCCTCCGCGAAGCTCAGAGGCGGATATGGTTCTACCGTAGAAATCACCACTCAAACGCAAGCCCTCTGCGGACACATCGAATCGCGCTGCTCGCATGCCGCGCAGGGATTTGGTCACAACGACAGCAGCAATGAGAAGCGGTATCAGCACAACCGGCAACAGCAACCACAGCGCCCGGAAACTTGCTGGAGCAATCGGAAAGGTCTGCATCAAGCGTCCTCCTAAAAAAATGGGGTCGTAGCCCTATTTACCTATTTTGCCGCCACCATGTCGGCGTACGCGAACCAGTCGGTCGGCAAAATAGGCAAATAGGGCTACGACCCCATTTTTATCCATTCCCTCCCGTTGCTCTCGCTTTCCTATTCTGGCAGTCTGAGGGGCGATGCACGCGCTTTCGTTGATCCTTGCTGCTGCGTTTCTCGCCCAGAACGTATCCACGCCGCCCTCGCTGCGGGCTCATCGTGTGGAGACGCCACCAGCCATCGACGGAAGGCTGGATGAGACTTCGTGGCGCAACGCGTCGTTTGCCGGAAATTTCCGGCAGATTGATCCTGGTGAGGGACAACCGGCAACCGAGCGAACTGAAGTCCGTGTCCTTTACGACAATTCCGCGCTTTACGTCGGCGTGCGGCTTTTCGACCGCGAACCTGCAAAGATCGTCACCCGTTTGTCCCGGCGCGATGAAGATCCCGACGCGGATCGCTTTACCTTCTATGTGGACGCCCTGCACGATCGTGTGACGGGCGCGGCTTTCGAAGTCAGCGCTGCGGGTGCTCAGCGCGACGCGATCATATCCAACGATACGAACCGCGACAGTTCGTGGGACGGCGTATGGGAATCTGCCGTCACGATCGACGACGAGGGCTGGACCGCCGAACTGCGCATTCCTTTGTCTCAGCTTCGATTCCTGAATTCCGAGCATCAAACGTGGGGCTTCAATGTCGAACGCGTCATCTACCGGAAGAACGAAGTGGACTGGTTCGAACTGGTTCCCAAGAAAGAGAACAGACTTGCGTCACGCATGGCGGACCTGACCGATATCGACGGCGTCGAGCCTCGCAACGCGCTCGAAATCATGCCGTACGCGGTATTCAGGAGCGAATTCATCCGGCCTCCAGCCGGCGGACACCCATTCAACGACGGCTCGAGGTTCTTCGGCGCGACGGGTTTTGATATCAAGTACGCCCTGCGATCGAACGTCATCCTCAACGCGACAGTGAATCCGGACTTCGGCCAGGTGGAAATCGATCCTGCCGTCGTCAACCTTGGCGCTTTCGAGACATTCTTTCCGGAGAAGCGCCCTTTTTTCATCGAGGGATCGCAGATCTTCTCCAACTTCGGATATCTCGGCGCAAACAATCGCATGGGGTTCAATCGCGCGGATCCTCTTTTGATTCACACCCGACGTATCGGACGCAATCCTCAGGGGTTCGCCTCCGGCGACTTCGCCGATGTGCCGTCGAGCACGACGATCCTCGGCGCAGCGAAAGTCACGGGGAAAACCAATGGAGATTGGAGCTTCGGAATACTCGACGCAATTACGGGACGTGAGCACGCCCGGACTGAAACCAGCGGCGAGCGATCGCGCACGGAAGTCGAACCGCTCACGAACTACTTTGTCGGCCGGTTGCTCAAGGAGTTTGGAAGCGGCCGATCCGGCATCGGGACTCTCGTGACGATTGTGAATCGTCAATTCCGGGAGCCGGCACTCAGGGACCAGTTGCCGGGACGCGCGAACGTCGCCGGAATCGACGGCTACCATTTCCTGGACTCCGATAAGGAATGGGTTGTGAATGGAAGACTTGTTTTCAGCGACACTGCTGGAACGTCTGCGTCGATCGAACGGCTTCAACTCGCGCCTCAGCGATACTTCCAGCGGACAGATACACCCCACATTCGTTTTGATCCTTCACGCACGTCGTTGCGCGGCTGGAGCGGTGACATCAATTTGAATCGCAACCAGGGCGCATGGAACGTGAATGCGGCGTTATGGTCCACCAGCCCCGGGTTTGAATCCGGCGACCTCGGATTTCATTTCAACGGGGACGCCTGGGGAAATCACGTTGGTTTCTCGTGGAGGCAGATCAATCCCGATCGCTTCACGCGCAACCGCGATGTGCTGATCGCAAATTTTCATGTCTGGAACTTCGACAACACGCGGATCGGCGACGGAACGATGATCTTTGGGAATATGACCTTCCTCAACTACTGGAACATGGGAGGAAATACGGGCTTCTTCCGAAAGGTCCAGGACGACCGGCTCACCCGAGGCGGGCCGCCTTCGATCGGCCTGCCGAGCAAATCCGCTTTCCTCTATCTCAACAGCGACTCCCGGAAGAACGTCGTATTCCATTGGAATGGTTCGCGCGGCTGGAACGAACCCGATGTCGCTTCGACCGACGGATCGTTCTCAGTGGAGTGGAAACCCTCGCCGGGCCTGAAACTCTCCAGCGGGCCCGCATACTCGCACAACATTAATTTCGCGCAATACGTGGCGACAATCGACGATCCCACGGCAACAACCACCCACGGAAAGCGATATGTCTTTGCTCGCCTCCAGCAGAGACAGCTCTCGATGGACAGTCGGGTCAACGTTCTGTTCACGCCCAAGGCGTCGCTGCAGGTGTACATGCAACCGCTGATCGTCGCGGGCGACTATCTCGACTTCAAGTCACTCGCGGCGCCCAAAACATTCAACTTCGATGCCTACCCGAATGTGCCGTATGATCCCGACTTCAATTTCAAGTCGCTGAGGCTGAATGCAATCTTCAGGTGGGAATGGCGTCTGGGATCCACCCTGTACGTCGCATGGACGCAGCAACGCCAGGATCTTCGCGATCCAGGTCAGTTTCAACTCGGCCGGGATTTCGCGCGCGTGTTTTCCGGTCCGGACGACAATATCTTCATGGTCAAAATCAGCCGCTGGTTCGGCCGTTAGCAGATCTTGAAGGGTCACATCCTCATTTACGGCGTTTCTGGCGGACTCCTCATCGTCTTGCTCAAACTGATGGAGTATCGCTACATCGTCATCGACCGGGCCGTCGAGATTTACGGCGGCATGGTCGCGGCGCTCTTCGCCTGCCTGGGTATATGGCTGGGCCTCAAGCTGACCAGGGTCAGGGAAACGGTCGTGGAGACGATCGTGGTGAAGGAAGTTCCCGTTCCGGTTTCCGAAACCTTCATCCTCAATCAATCGAAGCTGGACGAACTGGCGATCACGCCCAGGGAACTGGAAATCCTCGAATTGATATCAAAAGGGATGAGCAACCGGGAGATCGCGGAAAAACTCTTCGTCAGCGAGAACACAGTCAAGACTCATTCCAGCCATCTCTTCGACAAACTGAGGGCGAAGCGGCGGACTCAGGCGGTCCAGATCGGCAAAGAACTGCGCCTGATTCCGTAACCGGGTAATCCCAAAGAATGATTTCGACGGTTTAACGCAGAATCACCCGAAAGTATGACGACAAACTTGAGAGCTTTCCTTATCTTCCGCATCGCAACGTCACTTGATTCGATCGGGAGGAGATTCCAATGAAGAAAGTCGTCATCACTTTCGGGCTGATTTCAGGGGCCGTTATTTCCCTGATGATGTTACTGACCATCCCCTTTATGGACAGCATCGGATTCGAGAACGGCGCGATTCTCGGATACACGACGATGGTGCTGTCGTTCCTGCTCGTGTACTTCGGAATTCGGTCCTATCGCGACAACGTCGCCGGGGGAACCATAACGTTCGCGAAGGCTTTTACGACGGGCCTTTTGATCACACTGATCTCGTGCGCCTGCTATGTGGTGACGTGGGAGTTCATCTATTTCAACTTCATGCCCGACTTCCTCGACAAGTACCTGGCGCACACGATCGAGACGGCGAAGGCGGCTGGGGCGAGCTCGGAATCGATTCAGACTCAGATCAAAGAATTTGACGAGTTCAAAGCGCTGTACCAGAACCCGTTTTTCAACGTGGCGATGACTTTCATCGAGCCGTTTCCGGTTGGGCTCATCATGACTCTGATCTCGGCGGCGCTTCTGAGGAAGCGGGCAAAAATGGGGTCGTAGCCCCCATGCGGGTTACACGACTTCCAGTTCCGCATACTTCGCGATCATTTTCTTGAGACCGTGAGAGATGAAACTGACGGTGAGCTTGAGGTCATCGCCGGCCCCCTCCGTCCGGAGGATCGTGCCGTAGCCGTATTTGGCGTGTTTGACGCGGGTGCCGAGTGTCCAGGTTCCGGCGGGTTTCCTCACCCCCTGCGGCTTTGGAGACGGCTGCTTCTGCACGCCGCCGCCCAGCACCTTCATGACGGCATCGACTGTATCGTAGCTGGCACCTTCGTACTTCGCGGCCGGCTTGCGCCGGCGCTCACCGACCTCTTCGACCAGTTCCAGGGGAACCTCCGCGAGAAACCGCGATGGTTCGGAAATCTGCTGGTCCATGTTGCCGAAGTATCGGCGGAAGCGTGCTGAGCTCAGATACAATTTCTGCTCGGCACGGGTCATGCCGACGTAAAACAGGCGGCGTTCCTCTTCCAGTTGTTGCGATTCCGTGATCGACCGGTTGTGCGGGAACAAGCCGTCCTCGAGACCCATAATGAAAACCACGGGAAACTCCAGCCCCTTGGCGGTGTGAAGAGTCATCAGGGAAATCGGTGATAGTTCGTCGAAGGCATCCTGATCCGAAACGAGCGCCGCATGATCCAGGAAATCGCGCAGTGACTCTCCACGTTCATGACTCTCTTCAGCCGCGGTCAGCAGTTCGCGAATGTTCTCGATTCGGTTTTCCGATTCCTCGCTGCCCTCTTCCTGAAGAATCTCGACATATTTCGTCGATTGGACGATCTTTTCCAGCAGCGCCGATACCGACAACTCCTGAACGCCCTGCACGAATTCCGCAACCATCCGGTAAAAACCGTCGAGCGAACGAATGGTGCGCATTGGAAGCCGCGCTTCCCGAATCGCGATCTCAAGGGCATCCCAGACCGACGTTCCGCGCTCGACTGCGAGTTCTTCGAGCATGTCCGTTGTCGTTTTGCCGATGCCGCGGGCCGGAGAATTGATGATCCGCAGCAGATTGACCGAGTCGTGCGGATTTTGTGACACGGTCAGGTAACTGATCATGTCCTTGATTTCCGCGCGCTCGTAAAAGCTGAAGCCGCCAACGATCCGATACTTCATGTTGTAGCGGCGCAGCTTCTCTTCGAGGACTCGCGAGATGAAATTCGTTCGATACAAGACGGCGATGTGCGCGCTCGGGTCCTGCTTCTGATGGTTAAGAATGCGGTCTGCCACATACATGGCCTCGGCATCCGCATCGGACGCTTCGTTGTACGTGATCAGTTCGCCGGAAGGGTTCTGCGTCCACAGCGACTTACCTTTCCGCAACTCATTCTTCGCAACTACCGCGCTGGCAGCCGCCAGAATGTTTTTCGTCGAGCGATAGTTCTGCTCGAGCTTGATGGTGCGAACACGCGGATAGTCCTTTTCAAACGACAGGATGTTTTGAATGTCCGCACCGCGCCAGCTGTAGATGGATTGGTCTTCGTCGCCGACGACGCAGATGTTGTCGTGCACGCGCGTGAGATGGCGCGCGAGGCGGTACTGCTGGCGATTCGTGTCCTGGTACTCGTCGATCATGAGGTACGGGAATCGCGTGCTGTACTTTTCGGCGGTCTGCGGAAATTTGTCGAATATGTCGACGGTCTTGATCAGCAAATCGTCGAAATCGAGTGCATTCGACTTCTTGAGACGCTTCTCATATTCGTTGAAGACATTCGCGGTGTATTCCCATGACGGGTCAAAGGATTCGTCCAGAATGCTCTGGGCCGTCTTGCCATGATTCTTGGAGTGGCTGATCCGCGACTGAATCGTCTTGGCAGTAACCACACGCTCGTCAACCTTGAGATCCTTCATCGCCGACTTCACGACCTGAACCTGATCGGACTCGTCATAAATCGTGAAATGACGCGTGTAGCTCAGCGCTTCGATCTCCCGGCGCAGCATCCGGACGCAGAACGAGTGGAAGGTCGAGATCAACGGGTCGCCGGAACGCGGTCCGCGCAACAGGTTGCGCACGCGGGTTTTCATCTGATCGGCGGCCTTGTTGGTGAACGTCACGGCGAGAACCTGCTCCGGACGCACACCGCGATCCTCGATCAAATGAGCTATCCGATAGGTGATGACGCGGGTTTTGCCGCTGCCCGCCCCCGCAAGAATAAGGACGGGCCCTTCGGTGCTTTCGACGGCTTCAAGTTGTTGGGGATTGAGAAGCTTGGCTAAATCCATCCAGGGATCATTTCTCGATGGCTGCGCGCTATCGCGCTTGCATTCGCTCCGCTCATTCTACCGTAACGCTCTTGGCCAGATTTCGCGGCTGATCGATATCGCACCCGAGCCGCACGGCGCAGTGATATGCGAGCAACTGTAGAGGCATGACCTCCAGAATCGGAAGCAGATACTCGTTGGTGGATGGGATCGGAACGAAATGATCCGAACTTTCCATCAGATCCGCATCGCCCTCATTGCCGATCGCAACGATGATGCCGTCGCGCGACTTAACTTCTTTGATGTTGTTCAGCACCTTCTCGTATCGCTGATGCGATTCCGGCGAACCCGGATCGTGCGCCGCAAGGAACACGACCGGCAGGTTCTCATCGATCAGAGCATTCGGGCCGTGCTTCATTTCACCGGCCGGGTAGCCTTCGGCATGAATATAGGAAAGCTCCTTCAACTTGAGCGCGCCTTCAAGCGCGATCGGGAAGTGAATTCCGCGCGCGAGGAAAAGAAAATCACGCTGGCGGAAAAGCCCCTTTGTCATGTCCTCGATGCTTTTGGCGCCCAACAGAACGTTCTCCATCTTCTGCGGCAGCTCGGTCAGATCGGTGAGCGCTTTGCGAATCTCCGCGTCACTGAGTTTTCCGTGCAGTTTTGCCAGATGCACCGCGACGAGGTACAGACAGGCGAGTTGGGTCGTGAATGCCTTTGTCGACGCGACGCCGATTTCCGGACCCGCTCGCGTGTACAGGACGGCGTCCGCGACTCGCGTGGTCATCGATCCGACGACATTTGTGACTGTCAGGCACTTTCCATGCTCGCGGAGCTGACGTTGCGCGGCGATGGTGTCGAGCGTCTCGCCGGATTGCGTAATAAATATGAACAGCGTATCCGGCAGGATCACCGGATTGCGGTAGCGATATTCGCTCGCGTAATCCACTTCCACGGGCACCCGGGCCAGAGACTCGATCATGTACTTCCCCGCCGTTGCGGCGTGCCAGCTCGTGCCGCAGGCAAGAATGCGGATGTGCTTGACGCTCTTCCACAAGTCGTCGCTGAATGCCACATCTTCGAGGTGGACCTGATTGGTGTCGAGCGAGAATCTGCCGAGGATCGTATTTTCGATGGCGACGGGCTGCTCATAGATTTCCTTGAGCATGAAATGCTTGTACCCGCTCTTCTCCGCCATGATCGGATCCCAGTTGATCTGCTGGAACTGCGGCTCGCGGGGCTTTCCGGCGGTGTCGAACAGACGGATGCCGTTGCGCGCAACAACCGCAACTTCCCGATCGTCGAGGAACAGGATCGATCGCGTATAAGGCAGCATGGCGGGAACGTCGGAGGCGACGAAACCTTCGCCATCGACCGCGCCGACGATCAGTGGGTTGCCTTCACGCACCGCGACGATCTTCTGTGGATCGTCCGCCGACACGCAGATGAAGGCGTATAGCCCTTTCAGCTGCGACAGCGTCTTGAAAACCGCTTCTTCAAGGTTGCCGTTGAAGTGTTTTTCCAGGAGATGCGCGATGACTTCGGTGTCCGTCTCGGTCGTGAATTTATGGCCTTCCTCAATGAGCTTTCGCTTGAGGGAAAGATAATTCTCGATGATTCCGTTGTGAGCGACGACGATTCGGCCCTTGCAGTCGCGGTGAGGATGCGCGTTCTCTTCCGTCGGGCGTCCGTGGGTTGCCCAGCGCGTGTGCCCAACGCCGAACTGGCCCTTAACCGGATTGTTTACAAGCAGTTCTTCAAGGTTTTTAAGTTTTCCTGATGCTCGGCGTACCTGAAGGGTGCCGTCCTGAATGATGGCGATCCCGGCAGAATCATATCCGCGGTATTCCAGCGATTTAAGCCCGCCCATGATGACCGGTACAGGATCTCGTGTTCCGACATATCCAAAGATTCCACACATGGCGGACAGAATACCAAAGATGACAAAAGAAAAATGGGGCCGTAGCCCTATTTAATTCGGGGTCGGACGCTTGTCTCATCAGCTCGATGCGTCTGACCCCGAATTAAATAGGGCTACGACCCCATTTTTTCGTCTGTTTCTCGTTACGGCTGGACTGCAGGCAGGGTGGCCGGGTCAGCGGTATTGAGGCACTCCGGATGTCCAAATCCGCCCGTGCTCTTACCGGTGCCGCCGTTGGGATTCGGAAGAATGTCATAGATGATGTTGTCGGGCCGGTCGGGATCGCCCGAAACACCGCCTACACCTTTCAGGTGATCGAGGCCAAGCAGGTTTCGGACGCGCCACCCGATCATGTGATCGGCGCAGGACGTATCACCGCTCACTCCAACCCCGCCCACGACACTCTGTCCACGAGCATACAGTGCTAGGCCGCCGCCAAATACGTTCACGCCGCCGATCTTCTCACCGGTCAGTGGGTCGTTGGCACCTCCGAAGTTGGCCGAAGGTCCTTTGTATCCGGCCCCAGTGTCAACTGGATTGCTGAACGGCAGAGCAAAAAGACTGCCTCCCGGTTGTACGGGGGAGTAAAGGTTTGCCGTAGACAACGCCAGACCGACCGCGATGCCGGAACCGCCGCTGGCTGAAGTCTTGTCCAGGCTGAAAGAGTTCGCTGTATTCGCTTTCTGCGCTGAAATTACGCGGCTGCCAGGCCATTGCGCGCCACGATCCGTACCTGAGAAGGCAACGGCACATACGATACCGTCGCGATCGACGATCGTCGCCCACATATGAAGATTCAATCCACTGCCTTCAGCCGCCACAGCAGCGCTCAATGCTGTTTTAAGGGCGCCATGCCCCGGAAGGCTCGCACAATTATTCTCTGCATAGGCATTAACGCCCATCGTTAACATGGACGCTACAGCAAGAGTCAAGACTACTCTCAACGATCTGGTTGCAATCATCTGGTTTACCTCCCGGAAATTTTCTTGATTGATTTTTTAGGAAACGCGTTCAGTTTACCGAACAGAAACTCTATTCACCTTTGCGTTTTTGTCAAAAGAACGTGAAAACTTCCGGCTAAAGGCAGGAACTCCTTGAATTTCGTTTGACACAGTCTTTGTAGCAGCTATTCTCGTTTTCAAAATCTTGATATCGATCGCACGTTCCGGAGGACCCATGAATCGACACGTCTCTATGTTCCTCGCAGCACTTTTGCTGTTGGCTGGAGTTGGTCACGTCGAGGCCGCGACTGCCTGCGAAAACCTGACGGCCGTCGCGCTTCCAAACACGAAGATCGATACCGCACAGATCGTCGGCGCCGGAGCGTTTGTACAACCGGGAGGACGTGGCGCGGCGACAGCGTTTGCGAGGCTTCCAGCGTTTTGTCGGGTCGCGGCGACTCTGACGCCAACCACCGACTCCGATATCAAGACTGAAATCTGGCTGCCTGCGACGGGCTGGAACGGCAAGTTTCAAGCCGTCGGTAATGGCGGCTGGGCCGGAACGATTCCGTATGCTGCTCTTGCAACCGCCCTCGGTTACGGTTACGCGGCAGCAGGAACCGATACCGGACATGTCGGAGGCAATGCCGATTTTGCGTTTGATCATCCGGAAAAACTCGTGGACCTGGCATACCGTTCGATCCACGAAATGACAGTGCACGCCAAAGCAGTCGTCAATGTGTATTACGGAGATCCCGCGAAATTCTCTTACTACGTCGGATGCTCGCAGGGAGGCCGCCAGGGCCTCGCCGCAGCTCAACGATATCCGGAAGACTTCAACGGAATCGTTGCCGGCGCCGCGTCGTGGGACCAGATGCGCGCGCACGGCGCGCGCGTGGCCTTGAACCTCCTGGTGAACAAGGATGCCGACAGCGTGATTCCCTCCTCGAAGTATGCGTTCATTAATGGCGCCGTAATCAACGCGTGCGATGCGCAGGATGGAGTGAAAGACGGTGTCATCGAAAATCCTCTGATGTGCAAATTCGATTACACGGCCCTTCTGTGCAAGGCCGGAGACGGTCCGGCGTGCCTGACAAAGGGACAGGTCGAATCCGCCAGAACAATGACTTCATCGCTGAAGGATCCGGCTACGGGACGAGTGCTCTTCGAAGGGCGTTTGATGCCGGGATCGGAGCTCGGCTGGGCAACTTTAGGTGGACCTCAACCCCTCGGCTTGTCGGTTTCCGGACTGCGGAATGTCGTATTTCAGGATCGCAACTGGGATTTCCGCAAAATGGATCTCGGCGCGCACGTCGATCGCGCTGCCGCATCAGACAATGGTGTGATGTATACCGGCGATCCGAATCTCAGGCCGTTCTTCGACCGCGGGGGCAAGCTCCTCATGTATCACGGATGGAATGATCCTCAGGTCAACCCGATGTTGAGCGTCACCTATTACGAAAATGTGTTGAAGACAGTCGGCAGCAAGGCGGCCGGCTCGATCGCGCTGTTCATGATTCCGGGTGTGAATCACTGCGGCGGAGGGCCGGGCACCGACAGCTTCGACAGAGTAAAGGTCATCGAGGAATGGGTTGAACAAGGTAAGAAGCCCGCACAGATCGTCGCCTCGCACTCAACAAACGGCCAGGTCGATAAGACGCGTCCGTTATGTGCCTATCCGGAAGTGGCGCAGTACAAGGGGTCCGGCAACCCGAACGAGGCCGCCAGTTTTGTGTGTGGTAAATAACCACAGAGGTTATTTCTTGCGGCGGGCCCTGACCCAACCTTCTTTATTGACCTGCTTGCCCCGAGCAATGGCGAGGGATTCGGGCGGAACATCATCCGTGATGGATGACCCGGCAGCGACGTAGGCATCCTTTCCGATTCGAACCGGCGCGATCAATTGCGAATCCGTACCCACGAAAGCGCCGTCTTCGATGACCGTCGCGTGTTTGTTGACCCCATCGTAATTGCACGTGATCACACCCGCGCCCACATTGACGTTCTTCCCGATAGTGGCGTCACCCAGGTAAGCCAGGTGCATCGACTTCGTTCCGGCGCCGATCGCGGATTTCTTGATTTCAACAAAGTTGCCGACCCTTGCCGTGTCGCCGAGTGTTGTTCCCATTCGCAGATGGGCGTACGGCCCGATCGAGACATCGTCGCCAATCGTGCTGTCGACGACGATGCATCCTTCAAGCACCACGCTTTTCGTACCGATTTTCGAATTGGAGATTCGGCTGAAGGAATGGATGGTTGCGTCTTCGCCGATTACCGTCTGCCCGTATATCTGGACTGAAGGATAAACGACCGAGTCAGCACCGATCTGCACCGTGTCGTCAATGTAGGTGGTCTGGGGATCAACGATCGTGACGCCGTCGGTCATCAGCGACTCGCATTTCCTCCGGCGCATGACTCGATCGACGGCTGCAAGCTCCTGTCGCGTGTTGATACCCAGGATTTCTTCCGCCGAGCGCACTTTGAACGCCCCGACTTTTTCCTTCTGACCGGCAAGAATGCCGATGACGTCGGTCAGGTAGTACTCGCGCTGCGCGTGTCATTCCGAATTTTCGACAGCGACTCGAACAGGACTGCGGCATCGAAGAGATAAATGCCGGAGTTGATTTCCCGAATCTTCAGAACATCGGGATTGGCATCGCGATCCTCGACGATTGCTTCCACCTCATTGTTGTTTCGCCGGACGATGCGCCCATAGCCGTGCGGGTTATCGATGTCCGCGGTCAAAACCGATGCCCGGAAGCCGATATCCGAGTGAAACTGCAGGAACGCTTCGAGCGTCGCCGCAGTGATCATCGGAACATCACCGGGCATGACCAGCACCTGACCCGTATAGCCCGAAAAGACTTCCCGCGCAGCCAGCACCGCGTGCCCCGTACCAATCTGCTCTTTCTGGTCGACGAATGTGACTTCGGAAACCGAGGCTTTGACCTGTTCCGCCGAATGGCCCACTACAACCACGATGTCGCCGGACAGTCCTCGCGCCGTTCGAACGACGTGGTCAACCAGAGTACGTCCGCCGGCCCGATGGAGGACCTTCGCGTACTTGGACTTCATGCGGGTACTCTTGCCCGCGGCCAGGATCAGAACTTTAAGTTTTTCCATGCTGCATCTCGAAAACCGCCGCTGCAAGCCGGTCGGGATCATGACGAATCATTCCGTCTTCAGCGAGCAAGTCCCGTTCCACCACGTTCAATCCTAATGCTGCCAGCCGATCGTGATCGATCGGGACAACCGCGGCGCGCTCGGCCTCGTATCGTTTCAGCATCTCCGCCGACGGCATTCGATTGTTCACCAGGACGGTCGGGAACAAAACGCCGCCGCAGTGTTCGGAAAGCGCCTGGACATGGTCAGCGGTCGAAAAGCCGTCCGTCTCGCCCGGTTGGGTCATGATGTTCTGAACATAGACCTTCACGGCCCTGGAAGCCCGCACCGCTTCGATAACTTCCCTGACGAGCATATTGGGAATCAAACTCGTGTACAACGAGCCCGGCCCGATCGTGATCAGGTCCGCCGACGCGATCGCCGCCAGCGAGTCCTTCAGCGGAAGTGCGTCCGGCGGATTGAGCGCGACACGCCGGATCTTCTGGCCGGATGACACGATGCGCGTTTCACCTTCCACCCACTGCCCATCCTGAAGTTCGGCTCGCAGCCGGACATTGGCATTGGTGGATGGATAGATGACTCCCTTGATCGCGAGGACTTCGGACGCGAGCCGAACGGCTTCTGCAAAATCTCCGGTGACACTGGCCATGGCTGTGAGGAAGAGGTTGCCGAAGCTGTGATCGTGCAACGACCCGTCGCTGTTGAAGCGGAAACGGAAGAGCTTCGACATCAGGTGCTCGTCTTCGGATAACGCGATCATGCAGTTCCGGATGTCGCCGGGAGGCAGAGTTCCCAGTTCTTCGCGAAGCCGTCCGGAACTCCCGCCGTCGTCAGTGACCGTCACGATGACCGACAACTCGACGCGGAACTTCTTCAATCCTCGCAGCAGAGTGGACAGCCCGGTGCCGCCGCCGATCGAAAGAATCCTGGGCTCCAGGGCGCTCACTTTTCTGAAAGTGTTATCAGTTGCCGGAAATCGGGATCTTCCTGAAGCGATTCGAAATCGCTGTCACGCGCCGCCAGAAATCGATTCTCTCCGCGGTAGTGAATAGATTGTTTGAGGTAGTCGAGCGCCTGATCGCGATTTCCCTTGAGCGCGTTTGCCGTCGCCAGCGCGTACAGGATGTGTTCCGCTTTCGGCGTCAGCTTCAAAGCGTGCTGCAGGTGATCGATAGCGGAGTCGAGTTCCCGTCGATTGAGGTCGGCGATGCCGACGTTGTAATGATCGTCGGCCGAGCGCAACACCGTTCGGCCTTTCTCCTGGATCTTCTTCCCGCAGGCATGAAGAAGGACCTTTGCCCGCTCCTGGATTTCCGGTTCTTCGGTATGTTCCGCGACCAGATCCTCGAAGCAACGCATTGCCTTTTCGAATTCCTCCGCATGCATCAATTTAAGTCCAGCCTCATAAGCCTGGATCGCACTATCGAAATGCTTCGACCGAACTCGAGGGGGTGTCGTGGAGCGGGATGTGGTCGATTGAGCTGACGCCGACGTGCGACGTGATTCCACTTTTGTGTCTTTTGATGCTCTGCGCGC
>Ga0137314_1000326_pt1 | contig 14170 bp, 12 predicted proteins | sample EasRivERMZT199_2_FD_102289 | JGI IMG/M metagenome (GOLD analysis project Ga0137314, IMG submission 102289) | Soil microbial communities from meander-bound floodplain in the East River, Colorado, USA - East River MetaG ERMZT199_2 | ecosystem: Environmental > Terrestrial > Soil > Floodplain ... | reverse complement strand
CTGCTCTTTCTGCGCGTCGCTCGGATTGTCGTTGTTGTAGTGGCCCCAGGTGACGTTCTCGCCGATGCCGTTGAAGCGCAACCAGTCGTCACCGAAGCCCATCGGCAGCGTCTGCGTCAGCTCTTTGAAGTCTTCGAGTTCGCGGTCGCGGCGCGGCGCGCTCAAGCTGTAGCGCACGCGCAAGGTGAGCCCGTGCTCGCGCCAGACCTGGAACAGCGGCTGGTAGTCCGGTATGTCGATGTTGTAGCCACCCGGATCGCTCACGCCGGTGATGCCCATGGCGTTGAGGGCGCGGAAGAACGCGCGCGTGCCTTCGAGCTTCTGCGCGAACGTCGGGCGCGGCAGCAGGTTAAAGAGGTCGCTGATGGCGCGGTTGTCGCCGGCGAGCCAGCCGGTCGGCTTGCCGTCCTTGTCGCGCTCGATGGTGAGGCGCGCCGCCCATTCGGAATTGCCGGGGATGCCGAGCGCGTCAGCGCCGCCCGGGCCGAGCAGCACATTGCTGTAGAGCAACTGGATGTAGACGTGATGATCGGGGGCGGCGGCAGCGATCTCGGCCTGCGTCGGTCGTCGGTCTTCGCGGAACTGCCGGTCGGTCCAGCCGCCTGCCACCACCAGCCATGATCCCTGCGGGGCTGTCTTCGCTGCCGCGCGTATGCGCTCGAGCGCTTCTTTCAGCGTGCGAACGCCGGACCAGTGCACCTCGGTGGTGTAGCTCAAGCCTGCGCGGATGGCGTGGATGTGCGAATCGATCAGGCCGGGGATGACTGTGCGGCCATCGAGATCAATGACGCGGGTCGAGGGGCCGGCCAGCGCGCGGATGCCCGACGAATCGCCGATCGCCGCGATTTTTCCGTCGCGCACCGCCAACGCCTGCGCAGGCACGCCGTCATAGACGACTAGCTTGCCGTTGACGAGGATTGTGTCTGGCGCGGGCGCCTGGACCTGCGCGCGCGCAGTGTCGGTTCCGACCAGCCCAAAAAGAAAAACTGCGACGACGCAGGCGTGTGATACGGGGCCGCGCCTTACTGGCGCTGCATCGTGCATTCAGTCTCGATGAACATGGCCGTGCCGCCGGGCGGCGTGCGGCGATTGACCTTGACCTGCTTGTAGCCTGCCTTCACGCAGGAGATCTGCACATCGTCCGGCTGGACATCCTTGCTGATGTGGCCGCGGTAGAGGCCGAGCACATTTGACTTCAGCGACACGGGTTTGCCTTTTTTGGGCTGCAGCACCACCTGCGCATCGGCCACCGGCGAGCCGCGCGCATCGCGCACGAAGCCGAAGTAAGCGGGCCCCGCGCCTTTGACGTCGTTGGCCGCGTCGTAGTCATCGCCGCCGGCGTAGGCCTGCGTCGCCCCCGCCACGGCGATGGCCAGCAGTGCACGAATCAGCATATTGACCTCTGATCTCACAAAAACGATGTTAGCGGAAACTGCCGCAGCCTTGAAGGCGCGCTGCGGTTACCACCGCCAGTAGAACTTCAACGAATAAATCAGCAATGGCAGCAACACGATGGGGACGACCCACGCCAGCGCCAATGGAAATTTGCTGCGGATTGTTTCCGGCAGCAGGGTGGCGAGAACGCCGAGAATGGACGCGCCGAGCGCAGAATTGGCGATCCAGCCATACCAGTACATCGCCGGCCCTTCGTCGCGGACCGCCCGCGCGAAGCCGGGATCGATGCGGCCGGTTCCGGGGTGATAGGTGAACATCGGCAATGCCGCCATGTCGCAGATCACGTAGAGAATGCCGAAAAAAATGCCAAACACCAGGGCAAAGGTGCCGAAACGCGAGGATGTTTCCGGGGCAGTGTCCGTACTCGCGCTCATAATCCGAAGCCGCGAACGTTGTTGACGACGTGGCCGGTCAGAAACGCGTACCAGCAGATCGCAGCCAGCACGACGGTCAGCCCTTTGCGCGCGCTGTCATACGCGGCGTTGCGCGCGTTCTTCCAGAGATGCCAGTAGAGCGGCAGGAGCCCGAGGCCGATCGTGGTGAGGTGCTCCTTCAACTCGAACGCGCCCAGGGTTTTAAAAAGACCTTCCTGTTCGATCGGGATGCGCACGTAGATGCGGTACTTGGCGTAAATCCAGCCACCGAGGATGAAAGCGAGAACCCACAACGTGCAGACGGCGGCGGCATAACTGGGTCCCGACACCGAACGAAAGCGCGTGACGAAACCGCCGGCGGCGCCGGCGCGCGGCGGTGCGAGCACGGCCGCCGCCTGATGCGTGAGCGCACCGAGCAGTGCGACCGCCAGCAACGCATGGGCAATGAACAGGATGGTCCAGAACGTGTTGACGGAAATGTAGTCGAGCACGAAATCCATCAAACTTCCCCCAGCGGAAGCGGCGGCGCGATCGAGTTACTCGCGCCGCCGGTATCTCAGTGCGCCAGCGGATCGGGCCTGAGCTGGAAATGCGCGGCCAGCGGTTTGGTGCCTTTGCCGCCTTCGATCAGCCATGGCGTGCGATCGCCATTTGCGGCCCACAGGCCGCGGCCCTTCCAGCCGGCTTTCGGATCGTCGATGCGGCCGTCAAATCCCTTGGCGTAGAAACCGAGCGGATAGGGCACGCGGATCGAGACCATCTTGCCGTCCTTGTTGAGAGCGACGAGCCCGTCCATCAGGTTGGCGGTGGACATCGGGATGTCGTCGCCAAGCCCGAAGGTGTTGTGCTGGTCGACCCACGAGTAGTAGCTCGCCTCGGCGCTGTTCTCGCCGATGCCCTTGAAGCCCGGGCCCGGATACTGGTGGAACGCCCAGCCCTCGGGGCAGTGGTCGCCGGTTGCTTTCGGGCCATTGAGCGGACCTTTGCAGAGGCGGCGGTCGAACACGCCCATGTGGCCGCTCGCGAGCGAAACCCACACGCGGCCCTGCTTGTCGATGTCGCCGCCGCGCGGGCCGAAGCCGGGCAGCGGAACTGTGTACTGCTCGGCCAGCGACTTGTGCGGATTCTTGGTCGGATCGATGCGCACGATGGCGCCCGGGTTGCCGCGCAGCGTGCCCCACACCGAACCGTCGGTCGGGCTCGGCATCACCGAGTAGAAGGTCGCGCCGATGCGCATGTCCTTGGTCGGATCCATCGGCTTGCCCGGCTCGGTGTACTCGTCGCGCACGCCGTTGCCGTTGGTGTCGAGCACCAGCGCGGTCCAGCCCTGCGACTTCTGGATGTCGCCGGTCTCGTCGAGCATCTTGGTGTTGATCCAGCCGACATTGCCGCCGCCGCCGCCGGTGCTCATCCACACCGTCTCGTTGGCGTCGTAGCCGAACTGCAGATGATGCGAGCCGAAGCAGGTCTGATAGGCGGTGTACTTGCCGGTCTTCGGATCGTACATCGTCACGCGGCGGTTGGTGCTGTTGAGCGGAAACTCGACGGCAGAAGGATGGCTCGAACCTTTTTTGCAGAAGGCGGGGTTGTCCGGCTTGTGGCCTGTCGCCGCGAGCCAGAGGCGGCCCTTGCGGTCGAACATCGAGTTGTGGTTGTTGGCCCTGCTGTCCCAGATGTTTTCTTCGCCCCAATAGGCCGAGGACTGCAGGATCTTGACCGAGCCGGCATTGCCGGGGCCGAGCGCGAGCGGCATGTCGGGCGTCGTCGGCAGCACGAAATTCGTCGCGACGTTCTTCACCGGATCGAGGATCGGCATGTCATCGCAGGCGTGCTCGCACTGCCCGTAAAGCGGCCCGTAGGCGTTGACCGTCGGATAACGCCGGTCGCTGGCGATCAGGTCATGCAGGTATTGTTTGGGATTGTGCCAGTCGCGCAGCGTGACGACGATGTTGCGTTCGACACCTTGCGGCCGCGTCGGCTTGGCAAACGGCAACTCGCCCCCGGCGACGCGTTCGGTCCAGTCGGCGAGATACTTGAACGGCATGCCGCCGAGCTGGCCTGCGGCCTGCAGGACCATGTTATCGCCCGCCTGTCCGGACTGGATGCGGCGTACCCAGGCTTCCTGGTGTGTCTTGCCATCGAGGTGGATCTTCGGAATCGTGCGGGTCGACAACTGGCCGAGCTGGTGGCAGCCGACACAGCCGTTGTTCTTCATGCCATTGAGATAGTCGGTGATCTTGACGTTCGCTGGCGCTTCTTTACTGCCGAACACACTGGCCTCGGGGATCTTCATCATCGAGTACCAATAGATCGCCGGGTAATACTGCGCGGCGGCCGTTTCGTTCGGCGCGGGCACGGCTTTCAGGTTAAGCAGCTTGCCGGGCGCGCTCTTCACTTTCGGCGAATCGACGAGGCCGTAGCCGCGCACCCACACGTCGTAATTGGCTTTCGGCAGGTCGGGGATTACGTAGCGGCCCTGATCGTCGGTGACGACGATGCGGATGAATCGCACCTGCAGATCGCGCGTTTCCGCGATCACCCAGACGCCGGCCTCCGGCCCCTTCGGCCCGGTGACCGCGCCGCCGATGTCGTCGTTGTCGATGGCGACTGCGGCCTTCTGCTGCGCCTGAAGCGAAGCCGGTGCAACCAAACCCAGGGCTGCAATACCGATTGCAGCCACCCCAGTCAAGAGAATCTTGCGCATTGTCATGCCTCCTCCTTGTTGACCCAGGAATTACAGTCGCCAGTAGGTTGGAATTCTGGACTTATTTTACCCAGTAGCACCCTATCACCGCGCTCAGAAGCCGTCAAACGCCCGGGTATTCAATTGAAAACTTTTCCGTATGGCCGGCGGCCTCAAGAACATTAACCTCTCGCAGTACCGCGGCTGGATGCAAAGGCGCATCGAATTCCTCAACCACGCGCTGCGCGGGCTTCCGGAGGAGCGCATCCGCTTCCACATCTGCTACGGCGTCAACTTCGGCCCGCGATTGAGCGACCTGCAGCTCGACCAGGTCATGGACCTGATCCTCACCATCCGGGCCGGCGCCTAATCGCTGGCGGTAACTTTGGCGGTAACTTCGAGCTATTCTTCGTCTGTAGCCCCGAGATGTGGGTCCCGCCCTCCCGCCAGTCAGCTACAGGACCGGAAATGTCGGGAAAACCCCCAGAGAGTCGTAAGGTGTTCAGTACATTCGCTTCAAGATATGGACTCGGTTTCGATTTGGGAATATAAGCGGGGAAGCGTCAACATTCCAAGGCGCGTGGATGCGCGTCTCGACTCCCGTTATGGGCTTGCATACTGCAACTACCGGCACACTATCGGAGGCGCTCCTGGCGATCGCCAAGGATGCGGCAAATAAATTTTCGCCCGTGGAGCGCGATGCTTTGATCGATTTGTTGTCAAGTGAACGATACTTCAGACAACCTGCGGCCAAGTGGCAACCCTTCGACGAACGCCTCTTGTCTGCCGGCATCGACCGCAGCAGCCACCAGCACCTGCTTGCGCTATGGCTGGCGCTTCGAGTCTGCCGGTACGCCGCTAAGAACGCAAAACTCGAACGTCGCACCCCGCCCAGGAATCGCTACAGCCACTGATAGCGCAGCCCGACCCAGGCTCCCCGCGGAACCCCGGGACCGCGGAATTGCTCGTCGACCGCGTTGGCGCCATCGAAGGTCTTGTTGGGACCGGTGAAGAAGTTCTCGCCGAGGATGCCGAAGTTCGAATACTCCTTGTTGAACAGGTTCACCACCCGGGCAAACAGATCCAGGCCCTTGGCGACCCCGACTCGAGCATCCAGATTCACCACCACATAGCCCGGTATCCGGCCATTCACGTCCTGGTTGTTCTCGTCGCCCCGGGCGTAGATGCTGCTGCTGTAGATGACGTTCGTCCCGAGCGAAGCCCGATTGCCGAAATCGTACTGAAGCCGCAGTTTCAGGTTGTGCTCCGGAATGCCCGGGATCCGGTCACCGGGCTGCACCTGGATGGCCCCGTTGGCATCGGCCGTCGAATTGCTGGGTGAATTTTCCATGAAAGGGGATTCGTAGGTGGCAATGACGTAGCTGTAGCGGGCCGAGGCCGTGAGCGCATTCCACCGGGTGCCCAGGGCGAGTTCCAGCCCCTGGCGGCGGGTGTCGCCGACATTCTGGAAGAAGCCGGCATTCACTGCGCCGCCGGAGCTGATGAACTGAATATCATCGGTCAGTTCCGTCCGGTAGATCGCTGCGCTCCACTGCGTGTCCCGGGGAAGCTTGCCGCGAAGACCCGTTTCCACCGTCCGGGACACGACCTTCCTGAGTGCCGGGTCCGCCAGGAAGTTGTTGGGCAACTTGCACGGCGCCGCCGGATCGGCGCAGGCGAGCTCGATCGGCGTGGGCGCCCGCATGCCTTCGTTGTAGGCGGCATAGGCGGTCAGGCGTTCGCTGGGGGTGAAATTGATCCCGACTGCCGGATTGAAGCGGGAGAACGTGTGCTCGCCGTTCAACAGCGGAGCCGCGCCGGTCAAATCCTCGATCTTCACGATCGCGCGGTTGTATCGGCCGGCGACGGTGAGCGCCCATTCCTTGTTCAGGCTGAGCGTGTCGGTGAAGAACAAGCCGTAGTACCCGTTGCGGGTCCGGGCATCGGTGTCCTGCACGAAATCCGACGTGGCGAGCGCTGCCCGGTCGGACGTGAAGACGGCCTCCTGGGAATCCTGGGTGAATCGCGCCTTGCCGATATCCCCGCTCGCCCCGACCGCGAAACGATTCTCGCGCCGGGCCAGAGCGCCCAGCACGGTCAGTTGCAGCCCCAGGCCGTAGCTCTCCTGATCGATCACCGAGCGGTCGTTGAAGGCCTCCACCGGGTCGGTGACCGGGTCGAAATCGTCATTGACGTTGCTGCTCACGTTCTCGTTCTTGTATTTCCGGTAATAGAGATTTCCGCCGAGGATGACGCTATCGGTAAGGAAGCGGCTGCCTTTGACGGTGAGGAAGGCGAGCTTGTTGTTGTTCTGATCCGGAAATGTGTAGGCCTGGCGAATGTTGTCGAAAAAGGACAGGGGAATGGTCTGGGTGCCCTGGAGGGTGTTGTCCGCAAGCGTCAGGCTCACGTCGAAATCGGTCTTCGCATCCTGCCAGCCCACCTTGCCGAAGAACTGCTGGACCGTGCTCGGGTTGTGCTCGGCCCAGCCGCGATCGTCCACATAGTTGCCGGTGAAGAAATAGTCCAGCTTGTCCTTTTTGCCGCCGTACTCGAACCCGGCACCCTTGCGGCCGAATGACCCTGCGTAGGCCTCGATGTCTCCGCCGTGATAGTAGCTGCCGCTCTTGGTGTAGATCGCCAGCGCGCCCCCCAGCGTATTCAAGCCGAAGGCCGGATTGGAGCCCGGAATGAGCTGGATGCTGGAAATGGCCGATTGCGGGATGAGGTCCCAGTTCACCGCGTCGCCGAAGGGCTCGTTGATGCGCACCCCGTCCTGGAACACGGAGAGCCCCTGGGGCGCGCCGAGTATCGGCGAAGCGGTAAAGCCCCGGAAGTTGACATCGGACTGAAACGGATTGCCCTGGGCCGAATTGATCGTGACGCTGGTGGGATTCTGCTCCAGGTATTCGCCTAGATTCGTCTGGTGCTGCTGACCGAGGTCCTTGCTGGTGTAGACCTGGACGTTGGCCGGCACGTCGCGGACCGGGGTCCCCAGTCCGGGCAGAGGGGAGACGCCGATAACCACTACCGCCTCGGGCGTTTCCAGCGCCTCGGCAGGGTTGCCCGCTGCAGCATGCGGCGCCAGCAGGCCCGCGACGACACCCCCCACCGCTATTGCCATAGTACGACGGCGGATTGAGGCGCAGGTTGCTCGCTGGCTATCTCTTAGTACGCTGGTCGTGCGCGGTGGATTTGTTGCGATAGCCGAGTGCCGGCATGGTGCCACTTCGATTGAGTTCACGAGCGGAATAAAACCCCAGAGTGTCAGAGAGTCGGTTGCGCGCCCGATGCGGCACTGTATCAGTTGCTCAAGCAGTTTGCGCAACATGCCTGAAGAAGGTGCTCGTTGTGACCCCGGCGGCTTTTTCGGCCCTTCGTTGATCCAGATCAACTCCCCCCCGGAGCAAGCAATAAGAATTGCCCATGACCGGGCCGCAATCTGCGTTTCGCGCCCGGACGAGGGGGAAAGAATGCCGATGAATGCCGCCGAGTCCCTGCTTTCGACGGGAGACGACCGGCAGATCGCGCTCGAATGCGGCGAGGCGCGCATGACGTATTCGGAGTTGCGCGATGCCGTGAGTCGCGCAGCCGCGGCGTGGCGCGGGCTCGGCCTGGAGACCGGGGATCGCGTCCTTGTCTTCGCGCCGGACAGCATCGATTGGGTGATCGCCTACCTGAGCGCGATCTGGGCGGGCGGCATCGCCGTGGGGCTCAACTCGAGGCTCTTCGAGAAGGATCTGTCGACGGTGCTGGCCGATTGCGGCGCCCGCTTCGCGTATAGCGACCCCACGGGGACTGCGATGCTGCGCCAACTCCTCGCCGGGAAGTCCGGCGCATTGCGCATCGTCGATCGCGACGAGGCGCATTCCCTCTGGGACGGCGCGAGCGCGATTGCCACGGAACAGCGCCCCGAGGAATCCCCGGCCTTCTGGATCTACACCTCGGGCACCACCGGCGTGCCCAAGGGCGTGGTGCACGCGCAGCGCGCCGTGATCGAGACCGGGAGCTTCGCCCAGTCGGTTCTCGGGCTCGATGCCAGGGCGCGCGTGTACGCATCTTCCAAGCTGTTCTTCGCCTACGCGCTCGGCAATGCCCTCTTCGCCGGATTGCGGCTCGGGGCGACGGTGGTCCTGGACGCCGAGTGGCCCACCGCGGAACGCGTCGCCGACATCGTCGAGCGGCACCAGCCGAGCGTGATGTTCTCGGTGCCGACCCTGTATCTGAAAATGCTCCAGGCCGGGATCACCCGGCGTCTCGGAGGCGTGCGGCATTTCGTCTCGGCGGGCGAGGCCTTGCCGCCCAACGTGCGCCGGCTGTGGAAGGAGGCGACGGGGATCGCTCCGGTGTCGGGCTACGGCGCTTCCGAAACGATCGCCTTGCTGCTCTACTGCGACGACGACAGCAAGCTGCTGTCGATCTCGCCCGCGGTCGAACTGCGCGTGGCCCCGGGAGGCCCGGACATCGGCCAGACGCCGCAGCGCGTCTGGCTGCGGCACCGGTGCGTCGCGCTCGGCTACTGGCAGCGCCCGCAGGCCGAGGCCGACAGCTTCGACGCCGGCTGGTTTTCTCCCGGCGATCTCTTCCGCCGCGCGGAGTCCGGTGTCTGGGAGTTCTGCGGACGCGACGACGACATGCTGAAGATTTCAGGGCAATGGGTGAGCGTGCTCGACATCGAACAGTCGCTGATAGCGTGCACCGCCGGAAGCGTTCAGCAACTCGCGGCTGTCAGCGATACCAGCCGCGACGGGCTGGGGTCGATCGCGCTGTTCGCGGTTGCGGCGCCCGGAAAAGAGACCGAAGCCCGGGAGCGGATCGAAGCCGGGATCGCCGCGCTGCCGAAGATCAAGCGGCCGCGGCTGGTGAAATGGATAGCCGAAATGCCGATCACGGCCACGGGCAAGCTGCAGCGGCGCAAGCTCAAGGACCTTTATCTCGCCGACGTCTTTGCATAACGGGACTCCAATGGGACACATTCTGATGGACACGCAGGACCCGGGTTCGACGCAGCATGCCGGGAAGGCCGAGGAGGGCGCGCAGCGCTCGCCCATCCAGGATCTGCGCGAGTGGCTCGCGCGCGTCGAGAAACTGGGCGAATTGATCCGCATCGCGCAACCGGTGAGCCGCGACGAGGAAATGAGCGCGGTCAGCTATCTCGTCGCGAAACAGCAGCCGTCTCCCGCCATCCTGTTCGAGCGCGCGAGCGGCTTCGAGAAGAGTGCGATCGGCGCGCGGCTGCTCTGGAACATCCTGGGGCCGAGCCTGAAGCGCATCGCGCTCACGCTGGAGGAGCCGCCGGATACGCCTGCGGTCGAACTGATTCGCCGCGCGAAGGACAAGTTGAAGCGCCGCATTCCCCCGCGCGAGGTTGCTCGCGACCGGGCGCCCGTCTACGAACACACCCTCACAGAGAAGGCGATCGACCTGGACCTCTTGCCGATTCCAAGGCACTGGCCCCTGGACGGCGGGCGTTATGCGGGCACCGCCGACGCGGTGATCACCCGCGACCCGGACAGCGGCTATCTGAATATCGGCACCTACCGCATGATGCTTCAGGGCAAGTCCGAGGTCGGTCTCTACCTTTCGCCGGGCAAGGATGCGCGCCTGCACATTACGCGCGCCTGGGAGAAAGGCGAGCCCATTCACGTCGCGGCCGCCTGGGGGATCGATCCGCTTTTCATGCTGGTGGGCTCGCAGACCTTCCCCAAGAACGTTTCCGAGTACGAGTTTGCCGGCGGCATCAAGGGCGAAGCCATACCGGTCGTGCGCGGCACGACGACCGATCTATTGCTGCCGGCGAACGCGGAACTCGTGATCGAGGGAATCATCCGGCCGAATTCCGTCAAGGCCGAAGGTCCGTTCGGCGAGTTTCCCGGCTACTACGGCAGGCCGGAGGCGGGCGCCCCCCTGGTCGAAGTGACCGCCGTCCACTACCGCTCCAATCCCATTCTGACCAACGCCCTGATGGCCGACTACCCGTCGTGCGAGCAGAGCGGATTCTTCTCCATCATCCGGTCCGCCAAGATCTGGGATGACCTCGACAAGCTGGGCATCCCGGGGATCCGCGGAGTCTATTCGCACCCGGCGGCCGCCGGCGGCTTTGGCATGACGGTGATCAGCCTCGAGCAGCGCTACGCCGGTCACGCCGCACAAGTGCTGTCGCTGGCGGCCCAGGTCCCGGGCGGCGCCTACTACACGAAATGGATCATCGCCGTCGACGAGGACGTCGACCCGACCGACATGAACGAAGTCATCTGGGCCATGGCCAGCCGCTGCAATCCGGTCGACGACATCGATATTCTGCGCAACACCTGGAGCACCTGGCTCGATCCGACGCAGAACCCTCCGGAAAAACGGCCCTACGGCTCGAAGGCGCTGATCAACGCCTGCAAGGAGCATCGTCACCTACCGGTGTTCTCCAAGCGGACCACGCTGCGCAGGGAAACCTACGACCGGATCGCCGCCCGCTGGAAGGAGCTGGGCCTGCCCGGGCAGGTTCCGCAGGTGAGAGCTTTCGAGGAGGACCGTGCAGTCGTCTATCACGAAATCGGCGGCTTTGAGCCCGGCCGCTGAAATGCTTACGCTCGAGCGCGTCGGCCGCGTTGCCGTGGTCACGCTGTCGCGCCCGCCGGTGAATGCGCTCGACGCGACGCTGGTTGCACGCCTCGACGCGGTGCTCGACGAGATCGCCGGCGATGACGATGTAACGGTGCTGCATATCCGCAGCGACCAGAAAGCCTTTTGCGCCGGCGCCGACCTCGCCCTGATGCGGTCGTGCTTCGCCACCGCCGACGGACCGGACACCATGCTGAAGCTTGTGTCTCGCATGCAGTGGCTCTTCGAGCGCATCGAAACCTCGCCCCTCGTCGCTCTCGCCGAGATCGGCGGCGCGGCCTTGGGGGGCGGAATGGAATTGGCGCTCGCCTGCGACCTTCGCGTCGCGGCAGCCGAGGCCAGGCTCGGTCTGCCCGAGGTGGGGCTGGGCCTCCTGCCCGGCGCCGGCGGCACGCAGAGATTGACGCGCCTGTGCGGACACGGCGTTGCCAGCCGTCTGATTCTCGGCGCCGAGGTCATCGACGGAGCCGAGGCCGAACGGCTGGGACTCGTCCAATGGGCGCAGCCGCGAGAGCGGCTGGCCGGCTGGACCCGGGAATGGGCGGAGAAAATTTCCGTCTTGCCGAAGGCGGCCCTGGCCGAGGCCAAGCGCTGCATCGCCGCGCAAGGCGATCCGGCTCGAGATGGATTCGCCGAGGAGCTCGCCGCGAGCCGGCGTCTTTACCACCATCCCGAAACCCGCCGCAGGGTTTCCGAATTCCTGAATCGAAGCGCCCCGCAAAGTCATTCCAAGGAGACATCATGAAGTTCAGCGACAGAGTTGCCGTCGTCACCGGCAGTGCCTCGGGCATCGGCAAGGCTACTGCCGAGGCGCTGGCCGGGGAGGGGGCGACGGTGTGCATCGGCGACATCGCCGCCGACAAGGGCGAAGCCGTGGCCGCCGAACTCCGCGCCAAGGGGCGGCAGGCCGAGTATTTTCCGCTCGATCTCACCGACCGCGACTCGATAGCGAAATTCGCCGCAGCGGTGCTGAAGCGCTTCGGACGGGTGGACATCCTCGTGAACGGCGCCGGCTGGGGCAAGACCGTGCCCTTCGTCGACTCCGACGACGCCTTCTGGGAAAAAGTGATCAACCTGAACTTTGTCGGGCCGATGCGGCTCACCAAGGCGCTGCTGCCGCAGATGTTCGAGCGCAAGTACGGGCGCGTCGTGAGCGTGTCGAGCGACGCCGGCCGGGTCGGCAGCCTCGGCGAGACCGTGTACTCGGGCGCCAAGGCGGGCCTCATCGGATTCACCAAGGGCCTCGCGCGCGAAGGCGCGCGCTACAACGTCACCGTGAACGTCGTCTGCCCGGGACCCACCGACACGCCGCTGCTCGCGGCGGTCCCGGAGAAATACCGGGACGCCTTTATCAAGGCGATCCCGATGCGCCGCTTCGGCCAGCCGGCGGAGGTCGCGGAAGCGATCGTGTTCTTCGCCGGTCCGAACACGGGTTACATCACCGGTCAGGTGCTGAGCGTCAGCGGCGGCCTGACGATGGTCGGCTGAAGGAGCGAGCCCATGAAAAAAGTGAAACTGGCCGACTACCAGGCCTCGCATTTCGCCTACGCCGTGTCCGGCAAAGTCGCGACGATCACGCTGAACCGGCCCGAGCGCAAGAACCCCCTCACATTCGAGTCCTACGCGGAGCTGCGCGACCTGTTCCGCGAAATGAGCTACGCGAGCGACGTCAAGGCCGTGGTCATGACCGGCGCAGGCGGGAATTTCTGCTCGGGTGGCGACGTGCACGACATCATCGGCAAGCTGGTGAAGATGGACATGACCGAGCTGATGCAGTTCACGCGCATGACCGGCGACATGGTCAAGGCGATGCGCGCCTGCCCGCAGCCGATCGTTGCGGCGATCGACGGCGTCTGTACCGGGGCAGGCGCGATGATCGCCTGCGGCTCGGACCTGCGTTTCGGCACCGCTCGCAGCAAGCTCGCGTTCCTGTTCGTGCGCGTGGGCCTCGCCGGCGCGGACATGGGCGCCTGCACGCTGCTGCCGCGCCTGATCGGCTTGTCGCGCGCGGCCGATCTCCTGTACACCGGGCGCGTCATAGGCGGCGACGAGGCCGAGCGCTTCGGCTTCTACAACCGGCTGGTGGATCCGGAGCATGTGCTGGAGGAAGCCACCGCGATGGCCGCGAGCCTCGCCGACGGGCCCACGTTCGGCCACGCGATGACCAAGACCATGTTGTTCCAGGAGTGGAGCCACGGCCTCAACGAGTGCATCGAGGCCGAGGCGCAGGCCCAGGCGATCTGCATGAAGACCCGCGATTTCGAGCGCGCGTATCACGCTTTCGTCGCCAAGCAGAAACCCGTATTCGAGGGCGACTGATGGCCGACACGAGCTACCTGGCCTGGCCGTTCTTCGACGACGGCCATCGCGATTTCGCGCGCGAGGTGGAGCGCTGGGCGGCCGAAGCTCTGCCGCCCCTGCTCGCGGGCGCCGGGGAGAACTCGGACGCCGTCTACGCCTGCGTCGCCCGGCTGGTGGCTGAATTGGGAAAGGCGGGATTGCTGCGCGTCTGCGTCCCCGGCGCCTATGGCGGCCTGCGCGAGAACCTCGACGTGCGCAGCCTGTGCCTTGCGCGCGAAATTCTCGGCCGGGCCTCCGGGCTTGCCGACTTCGCGCTGGCGATGCAGGGTCTGGGCAGTGTCCCGATTACCCTTTACGGCAGCGAGGACCAGAAACGCTCCGTCCTCCCGCGAGTCGCGGCGGGGTCGGCGATCGCCGCATTTGCGCTTTCGGAGCCCGACGCCGGCTCCGACGTCGCCGCGGTCACGACCACCGCCGTGCGCGAGGGCGACTCCTGGCGCCTCGAGGGGATCAAGACCTGGATTTCCAACGGCGGCCTCGCCGGCTATTACGTCGTCTTCGCGCGATCCGGCGAGGCGCCGGGTGCGAAGGGCCTGTCCGCTTTCATCGTCGACGCGGATACTCCCGGCCTGGATGCCTCCGAGCGCATCGAAGTCATCGCGCCCCATCCGCTGGCAACGCTGCGCCTGAGCGCTTGCCGCGTCCCCGCCGACCGTCTGCTCGGCCAACCCGGCGAAGGCTT
>Ga0137314_1000325_pt1 | contig 14203 bp, 21 predicted proteins | sample EasRivERMZT199_2_FD_102289 | JGI IMG/M metagenome (GOLD analysis project Ga0137314, IMG submission 102289) | Soil microbial communities from meander-bound floodplain in the East River, Colorado, USA - East River MetaG ERMZT199_2 | ecosystem: Environmental > Terrestrial > Soil > Floodplain ... | reverse complement strand
CTGAGGCCGTCTGGATCAACCCACCGGAGAACAAAGCGACACGAGAGCAAGCCCTGAAAATCGTCGGGGGCAGTAACTAAATGCAGAACGCCACTGTCTCAAAGTCGTTGACAACTTCCGGGTAGGTTGCAAGTATCGTGCGCCCGATAACTGCATCTGGCAACGGCCGAGCTACTACGAATCCTAGATAGTGTTGCTGCAACCGTGCTTCAGTCAGTCCCTCGTCTGAGCCACGAATACAAACCGCGAACTGTTCTGCAGTGAATGCGCAAGCGAAGAAGTGCACCCGCTTGCACCGCCGGTTGTAGGTGTTGAAGCACTTGACATAGAAGGATGCGAAATCATCGAGATAGTCTCGGTCGATGTAGTCGGCTTCAATCACGACCGTCTTGGCGTTGATGGATGTGAGATAGTCGAGAAGGTACTTGATGGAACGATTCGAGGAGAGGCGCTCTGGAGGGCAGAAATCATTGCTCAGAGCTTCGTGCAACGTCCGATCCGTGAAGGAAGCAACGGTATACGGACGGTCGACCACGTTAGACGCTAAACTGCAGTTTTAGAACTTCCTGACTGACGGTGCGAGCCTTGTCCAGAAGTTCGAGGGCGCTCTTCACCTCGGCCGCCCGGAGGCGCAATTCCCCCTCGGCTGCAGATGCATCAACCTTACGAAGATCTAGCTCTCTAGGAATCTCCCGCGGTCCCTCTGTGACCATCGGCCTCCCTCCTCGATCACCCGCCTACGCAAGTAGTGGGCGGGCTCCCTGCCCCGGGGTTATCGTATGAGCAGCCGGTATAGATGAGTCACGACACTACTGGCCCCAGGTTCAGCGAAGGAAATGCGGCCGAGCGCACGACTGATTTTAGGTCCGAATAGGGCTCTGGGTCAAGGGCCTAAGTATATGTAAATGAGCGAATTACCGTAAGAGAATCGATTCCTGCACGCTGGGAGGTAGTAGGGCCATGTCGCACACTTGCGTGATGCGTGCGCGACTAAGTCCTGTAGCTCTCGCGATCTCCGCGTAGTCCTTCACGACGCCGCTCTGAACGAGTCTCTCGAAGTGGTGGCCGAGGACGAGCAGTTGGGTGATCCTCGGCACCTGCGGCGGCACCGGCTTCAGGGGAGGGGTGGAGCTCTCCTGCTTCGCCCGAGGGGCACGTCGCCGTCCCTTCGTCGCAGGGAACCGGACCTCGAACTCGACCCGGGCGGTGCCGTCCGGAGCGGCCTTCACTTCGCTCCCTCCTTCGCCAACGTCCTCACGCCCTCCGGCCGGAACGTGATGGCCATCTTCCCGACGCTGCCGTCGTAGTCGATCCGTTCGATCAGGAGTTGGACGACCCGGGCCTGTTCCTCGGTGGTCAGGTTGGCCCACACCGGGTCGAAGGCCTGGAGGGCGGCGCGCAGGTCGCTCGCGTCGATCCGCTGCGCCCTGAGCGCGATCAGTTCGTCCTGGGCGGCGGCGAGGTGATCTTCGAGGTCCTGGATCCGCCCGTCTGTCCCGGTGGTCTTCGCCGCGGTGTTCACTCGACCGGTGACTGTCTCCATGTCCTCCCGCATCTCGAGGTGGGCGCGGTCGAGGCGCTTCTTGATCCGCCCGATCTCGGCCTCCAGTTCCACCTTCCGCTCGTTGAGCTGCTTGCCCGCCTCCTCGACGGTGCGGGCCACCAGCCCCTCGTCCCTCCCGATGGCGCGGATCTTCTCGACGACAAACCCCTCGATGTCCGTCGCCTTGACCGTCGGCGAAGGACAGCTCGCGTGTCCTCGCCGGTGGGCTCTGTTGCAGACGTAGTACCGGTAGCGGATACGGCCCTTCTGGCTGTAGGTCGGCGTCATCGCGCAGTCGCAGGCATCACACCGGAGGATTCCGCCGAGAAGGGAGGTGGACCGGGTGCTGCGGCGTCGGGGGCCGTGCGCTCCGTCAGTAAACAGTTGCTGCACCTGGTCCCAGGTCTTCTCGTCCACGATGGCCTCATCCGCGCCCGCGTAGACCTGCCCGTCGAAATGGACGCGGCCGACGTAGAGGGGATTGGTCAGGAGCCTCCGGAGGGAGTGCTTGTCGAAAGCCCCGCCGCCGATTTCGCGTCCCTCCTTCGTGGTCCAGCGCTTCAGGGTCCAGCCGCGGCGGTTCAGGTTCTGGACGACTTCGACGATCGAGGGGATTGTCAGGAACATCCTGAAGATCTGCCGGACTAGCTTCGCCTCGGCCTCGTTGACGACGAGGCGGCCGCCGTCGGGATGCCTATCGTAGCCCAGGGCCAGGAAGCCCCCGGTGAAGCGGCCACGCCGCCGCGACGCGTGGACCTTGTGCCGGGTCCGCTCGGCGATTAGTTCCCGCTCGTACTGGGCGAACGTGAGCAGCATGTTTCGCTGCATCCTGCCTGCTGGTGTGGAGGTGTCGAACTGCTCCGAGACGCTGACGAAGCTGACCTCGTGGCGATCGAACTCCTCCATCAGCTCCAGGAACTCGCGGATGTTCCGGCTGATGCGATCGCCCCGGTAGACGACGACGCAGTCAATCTTCCCGGTCGCGATGTCGGCCCGGAGCTGCTTGAGGGCGGGTCGTTCGAGTGTGCCGCCGGAGAAGCCACCGTCCTCGTACCTCTCGGGAAGAGCCTGCCAGCCTTTCTCCTCGAAGAGGCTGACGTACTTCTCCCCGGCCTCGCGTTGGGCCTCGAGGGAACCGAACCCGCTCTTACCACGTTCCTCCACGCTCTGGCGCGTGTAGATGGCGCACCGGACGACGGATGGCGCAGGCTGGGGAGCGACGCTTCGGCTCCTCATCGGGCCTTCACTCTTTCATTGAGGCCGAAGAAGTGCCAGCCGTTCCAGTGTGTTCCCGTCACGGCCTTCGCGATCGCGGTGAGGGAGGCGTAGCGCTCGCCATCGAACTCGAAGCCGTCCGCAAGGACGGTGACGGCGAGGGTCCGTCCCTTGTACGCCCGGGTGAGTACCGTGCCGGGTGAGGGGAGCCGGCGGTCACCGTTCGACGGGGAGGCCGTGGGTGGCTGCTTGAACGCCTTCCGGCCCAGCGGCATCCAGACCTCGGCAAAGGGGAGGAGCTCCTCGAGACGCGCCTGGGCGCGGGCGGACAGGCCGCCGTACTCACGTGCTTGGATAGCCCATGCCAAGCGTTTGAACATCCATTGGCGGTTGTAGGACCGCGGCTCCTCGCCCATGACCCGCCGCCACTCCTCACGCAGGTCGGCCGTCGTCATCTGCTGGAGCTTGGCGATCCGGGCAGCCATCGCTTCAGGCACGTCGACGTCTCCGCGGTGTGGTCATGGCCAATTCATCGCTCTCTTGTTCCGGAGAGTCCAGCGGATTCTGTCCGTCATGGGCGGCATCTCGGGCTGCGAGCAAGCGGAGATAGCCAGCGGCAAAGAGGGAGGCAAGCTCATTTGCATCGGTCTGCAACACGGCTCCGGGGAACCGGGCCTGCAGAGTCGCTGCCATCAGTCGAACTCCCGATCCGTGGAGCCGAGATCGAGTCTCGTCTGCTCTGGTTCAGTAGAGTCATCCAGCCGCGAAGCCTCAGGAACTCGCTCAGCGGGGCGCACGTCGACGACCTCAGCGCTGAAAGCGTTCTTGGCGCGAGCGACCGAAACGATGTCTTCGTGCGTAATTCGTGGCGCGGTGAGTAGATCGATCAGCTCATGGGCGGTCCAGGTCCGTCCCCGCTGAATGCCCTCGCGTTCGAGCATCTTCGCGCTCTCCTCGTCGGGCACGAACCACAGGGTCTGATCGAGACCCGGGACTTCGACTTCTATGGAGCATCCCCGACTTGCAAACTCGCTGAGTGGGAGGTCGAGGAGACGTTCCTCGAGGCGAACGTGGGCAAGCAGGTCGGACCTGTGCTGAACCAAGGTCTCACGTACATTTGCCGAAACCACGCCCTCGGGAGCCTTCAGGCGGAGTCGATCCCCTTCGGTCCGGACGCGTACCCCTCGGTGTCGCAGATCGGCGAGAACCTCGATGGCGGGGGACCGCGTCATACCTCGATGTCCTCCCAGCCCTCAGCAGGTTCGACAGGTAGGGATTCTTCGGTATCCCCGGGGTTCTGATCCGCAACAGCCGCAACATCGCTTTGTTCATGGGCACTTACACTCGTTCCCACACCCGCAACAGAGCGGTTGGTGTTGCGGCTCAGATCCTGCTCTAAGTCATTGGCAACACAGGCTTGTTGCGGCTGTTGCGGCTCTGAAGGGGTGAGGTAACGAGAGAAGGTGTCCTGGAACCAGCTCAGCTCATAGCCTCTCGGGGTCGTGGACCCGATCCTGATGGTCTTGGAGCGGACGCCGAAAGGGCGGAGCAGCTTCGCCAGCTGTGTCTCGGACATTGGCTTGCCCTTGTACCACTCGGGCCAGGGCCGATCCTCCATCTGCACGAGATGCGCGACGATCTCCCTGGACGGCAGTCTGTCCACGGTCCGCAAGCGGAACAGATCGCGGATGTCCCCGAGGAGCTGGACCGAGGGGGTGTTGTCGGCCTCGTTCGTGGCTCCAGTCAGAGCGACAGCGGCACGCCGGGCACGGTCAACCCAAGTTCCGGCGGCGAGGTCTGCGATGGCGATCAACGATCTCCAGTTGTCCTGGGCGCGGTCGTGGAGCTCCTCGGGGAGCGTGGGATCGGCGGCGCGGATCTCCTCGATGTGGTCCGCGACCCAGCGAGCGGCCTGCCGTCTCAGCGGTTCCATTTCGGCGTTGATGCGGTCGCGCCGCAGCCGTTCCCGGCGTTCGCCCCGGGTCTTCCGCCGCATCGGAACGAGAATCGACCGGTCATCCAGAGTGTCAGCCAGCTTTCCAATCCGCGCGATTGCCTTGGGGCAGAAAGTCGAGAACGTTCGAACCTCGTGCTGATCCCCCACGGTGCGGATCACCTTCGCTGTGGTTCGCGTGTGGCCCGAGTTGAGCACTCCACGCAGCTCCTCGTTGTCCGGCAGGAAGGTGTCGGCTTCGTCGATCAGGAGGGTGGGTCGGTACTTCTCGATGGATCTAAACAGAGCAGGCGCAGTGATGTTGGCCGCGAAGAGCGGGCGCGGGACGAGAACAAGAAGGAGATCTATGAGTGTGCTCTTCCCACATCGTTTTGTCGGCGACGTGATCGCTAGGATCGGAGTGGTGAAGACGGCGAGGAGAGCCCAAGCATGAAGAACCCATAGAGCGAGGCCCTCAGCGGCATGGTCGGGTAGTACCACGAATCTAGCGAAGGCACTGGCCAGCTCGTCGAGAAGGTCTGCTCCGTCGACCGGCGACTCCCATAGTTCCGGCTCGGAGAACGTCACCGCTCCACCCTGGAGGTCCTCGCCGTTCTGTGTTACCTCGATAGTCAGGGCAGCGTCGACCATCGCAGCGGGAGCGCGGACGCCGATTGCCTTCAGGCTGTTAATGGCAGCCTCGCGGGCCACAGCTTTTCGTAGCGGATCCGCCTCGGTGAGTTGGACTGCGAGTTCCCTCAAGGCTCGCTCAATCTCGGCTGGCGTCGAATCGGCTTGAAGGGAACCCAGAGCGGTCGAAACAAGAAGATCGACGACGCTTCCCGCCCTTGCGGGTTCGGGGGAACCGTCGTCTTTGTGGATCTCGAGTGGTTCCGCAGCATCAAGGGCCTGCTGGAAGGCGGCCTTGAACGCCTCGGGATCCCTCTTGTGCAGATCGTTGGGGTCTTTGATCCCGTCCGGCATCCGGATCTGGAACGCCTGCCCAACGTAGCCGATCTCCCGGAGCCTCAATGCCATGTCGGCCGTCAGCGTGTCGCCGCCCTTGCCGGGCTCGCGGGTGACGTACACGCGGCGGATCTCGGCGAGGTGAATCGCATGGATCTTGCTCGCCATGTCTGCACCTGGTAGGGCGAGGGATGGGAACCCGTGCAGGTGCAATGTCGCGAAGTCCGTCTCCCCCTCAACGATCACAACATCGCCGGCCAGCTTCGCTTCATGGAGCCACTGAAGGCCGAGCGGGACCACCGGCCCGACGCCGAGCCACTGTGTCCAGGGCAGATCGCCAATCCCGTCGTGCAACAGCGAGCGGCGCAGCTTCTCGCGAGCCACGTCACCATTCGGCATGCAATAGGGGATCACGACGCCCTGGCCCGAATCCCGCCAGCCGAGCTTCTGGAGAAATTCGACTGGTAGCTTCTTGGCCCTGGCCAGGTCCTCCAGAGTCAAGTGGGCTTGCTCCTGATGTACTCGTCCTTTCCTTCGGACCTTTTCGGAAAAGAGATCGGACATCGTCAGACCCATCGCAGAGACAACGTCCTCGGTCTTGCAGCCCGCATGGCAACACAGCAGAATCTCGCCGTTACGTCCGATCCCCATCGAAAGGCTGTTGTGGCTGTCATCGTGCGCCGGACACAACGCTGTCCATCCGGAGCCGCAGATCCTGTGGCCCTTGAGTAGGGAGAGGATTCTTTCGACGCGAGCGGAAGCCATCCCTATTCACCGTCTTCGGTTTTTCAGCTCGGCCGGGATGGTGCGCTGCCGCTCGATGAACTGCTCAATGTCCTCACGCCGGAAGCGGATCACCGCTCGTCGGCGGCCCTGCCAGAGTTTCACGGCGGGCAGCCGCCCCTTCGCTACGGCGTCGTAGATCGAGCTGACTCGAAGTTGGAGAATCTGCGCGACTTCGTGGGCGCAGAGGAGAGTCGGAAGGTTCTGGCGAAGGTCATCGGTCATCGCTCTTCTCCTCGGGCTCCAGAGTCCACGGAGCCCATCTAATCCCTAGGGGATTGGAGGAGGAAAAGTGACGCCGATCGAGGCTAACTATTTACGTTACAGTGGGTTGCGTTACACATTGAGTAAGGGAGTCCGCCCATGAGCACGGGCTCGGAGGTATCTCTCCCACAAGAGCCACTCAAGCTCTTCTCGCTGCTCTCGAGTTTCAGGGATGATGATCCCTGCCTGCATGACCCTCTGGATCGCTTGGACCTCTACGCTAACGCGCCCAAGTCTTCGCCGAACCTGGCCTGCGGTTAGGCTCAGGCGCGGCATCCTGCGCGCGATCTCGGTTGCGTTATCCAGGGGCGATAGCCTCACAATGCTTGGCGCTTCAGCCAATACGGGGCCGCCGAAGAGCGACCAGAACGCCACGAGGAGGTGTTCTTGTCGAGGGCGAAGGTCGATGCAGCGGTTGTAGAGCTGCTCAAGCCCCTTCACCATGTCTTCGAAGTCTTTGCGTGTGAAGAACCCGAGCGTGATCCTCCGCCCGCACATCTGTACCGGAACAGTCCCACGAATCAAGCCAAATCTCCCGATAACAGGATGAGGGCGGTCAGCGAAATCGTAAAGCATCATGTCGAGTTTCTTGTCGACGCAGTCGGGACAGCACTCGCAATACCCTCGCATGATTCGACAGCCACAGCCAGCGGACATCCAGACGTCGTCTGGGCCTTGGATAATATCCGCCCACTTGATGTATTCCTGACGTCCCATCCGTCTTTGGACTTGGCATCGTTCCATGGAATCAGCGTATCACGCTGGAAGCAACACAGACAATTCCTATGAATTGCAGTTGCCTTCACTTACACGGATCGTAGACTTGGAGAATGGCGAGTTGGGTTCAGCGAAGAACCGCCCCGGTGGCCCGGGGCGGAAGGTGGTGCAGGGTGCTGCTACTTGCTGGCGCGGGTCTCGACGATTCGTTTGAACGCCTCGACGTCACCCGCCACGGCCGCCATCGTCGCGGCGAGCACGAACTGACTCGCCTTCGCGGACCCGGCGGCTTCGTGGATGCGTGTGCGATCGGCCTCGCTCAACCTGAACGCGAACACTACCGGGTTCTCGACCTTCGCGCGCTTCGGCTTCGTTTCCTTGGGCGTCTTCGTGACCGTCTTCTTCGGCTTGGCGGCCTTCTTCGCCTTTACCGGGGCCACCGCGCCCTCGGTCCTCGCCGTCTTCTTGCTTCCGTCGTCCATCGCTTCCTCCTTGGCGGATTCAGCCGCCTCTGCCTAGGGGATCGTTCAGCCTCGCGCTTGGCGAGATTGCACGATCGTGATTTGAAACTCCGCCCCGTCCTTCATCGTGACCACGAGTCCGACGTCGCGGGTGAGCATGCCGACCTCGCGGTACGTCTCGACGCGGGCAACTGTCTGGTAGTTGAACTCCTCGGAGACCTCATCGGCCTCCTCAGCGATCAGGACCAGCAGGTCCGCTGCGAACTGCTTGGCGTCCATCGTCGTCTCCTTCCCTCAGTCCTGAGGGATGCTGATGAGCCGGACGTCGTGGCCCGGGAAGTCTTTGCGGTGGTCTTGAAGTCTCCGAACCGCGTCCTGCCTGTCGCTGCCCCTGTCCCACATGTGCGTCTCGCAGTTCAAACACCTGATGGACCAGAGTGCAGGCCGCTTCGCCTCTGCCAATCGGTAGACCGCCTCGACGTCACTGTGTTCGGTGCAGGGTTGATTCGACTGGGCCTCCATCCGCCCGCACTCGGTGCAGCGGAAGCCGACCTGTTCGAGATCTGCCATATCCATCTCCTACCGGCCCACGGGCCGCATCTTGATCGTCACGGACACCCAGCCCTCTTGGGGACAGAGTCGCGAATCGAATCTGAAGGCCTCGAGGCCCTCGGCTTTCAGCGCGTCTGCGGTTGCCTTGTCGATGATGGGCATCAGGCGCTTGCAGAATTCCGGCGTGATTCCTGTTCTCTCCATCGCCGCCCTCACCTCTGGAGACCTCGCTCGTCTGGTCGCCATCGGTCACACCCTCTCGATGATGTCGGCCGCGAGCGCCTGTTTCTGGTTCATGTGAAACCGGACCGTCTCGCTGTTGCTCTCGGATTCGCCGATCGTGGCCGTCACCAGGACTCGGCGTTCGTCCACAAACTCGACATTGCGCACGACCACATGGACCAGGGTGTGGACCATGCCGGTCGGCCTGTATTGCTTGCTCATCTACTTGCTCCTCTTCGCCGCGACGGCGTTGCGCAGGGCGTTGACCATCTCGTCGGCGAGGTCCCTGACCAGGTCGGCCATCTCATCGGTGACGAGGTTCACCGCGAGTCCCTTCTTGTTGCTGTCCATCAGGTAGTGGACGACGACCTCGAGGCGCTCGGCGGCGTCGGTGGCGGCGACCATGTGGCCTGCGGCTTCGCGCCAGGCCGGGTCGTTCTTCTTGATTGTCATGCTGCGTTCTCCTTTCGATGCAATCAGTCCGCTCTTGCGCGGGACATATCAAGCGCAATCGAGAAGCAATCGGAGAATCGGAGTGTGGCTGTGCAGCCACACCTACGGATCGCGTCAGGGGCGCACGGGTCGGCGGAATGGAACGACGGAGCGAGGAACGTCGGGCCGGACGCCATTGACGCGTTTGCGTGCGCGAGGACGCCGGTCCTGGAGGTACATCCATGATCCGCAGCCGGAAGCGATTGTCAATGTGGTCCGCGCTCCCGCCTTATCTCGGAGGCAAGCGGCGATTGTGTCCGCTCATCTTCAGGGAGATCGATCGGATCGTCCCGCGCCGGCGATGGCGCGACCTTACGCTCCTGGACGCGTTCCTTGGTGGTGGGTCCGTGTCGCTCTACGCGAAGGCGCAGGGGTTCAACGTCATCGCCACGGACATCGCTGAGCGGGCGATCGTCATTGGCCGGGCTTTGGTTGAGAACTCACGCGTCCGGCTGCGCCGCGAGGATGTCCTGCGGCTGCTCGCTCCAAAAGAGGGGCCACCGGGGCAGGTCGAGACGACGATGGTCCCTTCTGTCTTCACCCTCGAGCAGGCCCGTTTTATCGACGCGGCGCTGGGGGCAGCATCGCGGACCGACGACCCGGCGAAGGCGAACCTCATCCGGTTGCTGGCGATGCGGATGGCGCTGCTTTGCCACGCCTACAGCCAGGTTCGCAAGGGAACCATCCACCGGGTGACGACCGGCGAGTTCGAGTCGATCACCGAGTCGGCCGTCTACCACTACGTGGACGGATTGCGGCTGGCCACACCGAAGAAGCTGTGGGAACTGGCCTGCGAGATCAACGCCGGTGTCTTCGAGGGACGTGGAACCGTGATGAAGCGCAGCGTCCTTGAGGCGTTGCCCGAAATCGAAGCCGATGTCGCCTACTTCGACCCACCGTATCCGGGCGTGATGAGTTACGAGCGCGAGTACAAGGTCATCGACGAAATCCTCGAGGGGGCTTCGCGCAAGACGTCCCCCTTCACCGCGAAGGACGGGGCGAACATGCTCGACGGGCTCTTCGAGAGGGCCGTCCACATCCCGATCTGGATCCTCAGTCTCGGCAACGCGGTGGTGAGCGTAGAGGAGCTGGAGGCGAAGATGGTCAAGCACGGTCGTCGCACGAAGGCGATCGCGCTTCGCTACCAGCACCTGCCTGCGGTCGCCGCCGACGAGAAGAAGCGCGACAACAGGGAGTTCATCGTAGTCGGGGTCGATGCGGACGCACTACAGCGCCAGGTCACGCTTCGGGGCGACCGGACCGAGGTCGTTTCGAAGGCCGTGGTCGAGCAGGACGTGGGCGCGACGCGCGCCCAGCGCTCGGCCCCGCGCTCCCTCGCGAGCGATGCCCTTGAGCAGAGCAACGCGAACCTCGCCCAAGAGGGCCTGCCGCCGCTCGGCGCTCAGTCCCTCGCGGTAGGTCACGGCGGTGTCGATCACCCACACGCCGTCCTCTTTGAACGCGCCCCCGACGGACACAGTGAAGTCGGGCTGGGTAGTCATGGTGCTCCAGCATCCCTTGGAACCGAGGGCCACGTCAAGGAGACGCACGAATGACAGACCGTCCCATCACTCAGGCTCGTGTGGGACCGCGCATGGTCCCCCTCGACGACCTGCTGGCTCATCCTCTGAACTCGAACGTCATGCCCGAGGACCTGCAGGAGAAGCTCCGGGCGCACATAAAGCGGACCGGGCGCTACCCGTTCCTCGTCGTGCGGCCGCATCCCGAGGAGACCGGCAAGTACCAGGTGCTGGACGGCCACCATCGCGTGGCCATCCTGCGCGAGCTGGGCCACCGCGAGGCCCGCTGCGACGTGTGGGAGGTCGATGACCGCGAGGCGAAGCTGCTGCTCGCGACGCTGAACCGGCTGCAGGGGCAGGACCAGCCCATCCTCAGGGCTCAACTCATCCACGAGCTGTTAGGCGAGATGTCCGCCGCCGACCTCGCGGGGTTGCTGCCCGAGACCGACAAGCAGCTCGAGGAGTTGCACGCGCTGCTGGAGTTTCCCGCCGACGAGGTGGCGGCCCTGCTCGAGGAGCAAGCGGAAGAAGCCGAGAAGGTCCTGCCCCGCGTCATGAACTTCGTCGTCACACCGGATCAGGAGAAAGCGATCGAGCAGGCCGTGGAACTCGCCAGCGATGGCACGCCCGGTCGGGACCGAAGAGCACGCGGCCTGGCGAACCTGGCGCAGCACTTCCTGGAGTCACACGACAGTGGACATCAGTCAGAAAAGGAAGCGTAGGGAAGCCCGCAAGCTTTTCCTGGGCGGCGAGATCGCAACCAACGCCGAAATCGCTCGAAGAGTCGGTCTGAAGCCCCACACCGTGGGCCGCTACCGCAAGGAGGAGGACTGGGATGGGCTGCGCCTGAAGTCCGACCGTAGGGCCGCCGAGGAGATGGCCGAGAAGTGCAGCTCCGAGCGAGTGTCGCTGAACATGCAGCACTACAAGCTCTTTGAATTCGGTCTCGGCCATCTCGTCAAGACGATGAAGGGTGAGGGGAAGTTCACGGTGCGCGAAGTCGGTGAGTTGATGGCCGCCATCGAGAGGGCCCAGCGCGGCCAGCGCCTTGCCCGGGGGATGTCTGTGACCGGAGAGACCGAAGAGCAGATTCGCGCTCAGGCCGAGGCCGACCACCGGGGTCTGATAGACGCCTTCACCGACGCCGTCAAGGAACACATCCACGATGAGGACCTGCGCGAGAGGATCGCCCAGGCCGTGATGGCGAAGTTCCCCGGCTCTTCTGACGACGCAACCAACGATGGAGCCGATGCCGCATGACACCGCGCCGACGGATGGGCTATCTGACGGCACGCCTGGCCGAGCTCCAACGGCCCGAGACCCGCGCCTCCGGAGAGCCCCTGGCGCGATGGTCCGAAAGAAGAATCCGCCTCGACACCAAACCCTTCACCTTCAAGGGACATGCGTACCTGCGGGCCATCTACGACGACGCCGCTCCGCACGTGGTGCTGGTGAAAGCCTCCCAGGTCGGAGGTTCTGTCTACGCCATCCTGCGAGCCCTGCATGCGTGTCTGAGCGGATTGAACGTCATCTACTTTTTCCCGACCCGCACCGACGTCATCGAGTTCTCCAAATCCCGTGTCGCTCCGTTGATTGCGGGCAATCCGTTTCTGGCCAAGATGGTCCGTGACACCGACACCGCCGGGCTCAAGAACATCGGCGATGGGCACCTCTATCTGCGCGGCATGCAGTCCTCGGTGCAGATGAAGTCAGTCCCCGCCGACATGCTCATCTTCGACGAGTTGGACGAGGCCTCCCCGGACGCGAAGGCTCTCGCGAGGGAGCGCCTCGCGCACTCTGACTACAAGCGGATCATCGAGCTTTCGAATCCGTCGCTTCCCGACTACGGCATCGACGAGGCCTACCGCGAGTCCGACCAGCGTCAGTGGTTCAACAAGTGCCCCGGGTGCGGTCAGTGGGTGTCGCTGGTGGAGGAGTTCCCGCGCCAGCTGGGCGAGGAGGTCAAGATCATCCTCCCCCGAGGCGACGGGACGTGGTATCGCGCCTGCCCGAAGTGCTCAGCCGAACTCGACGTGGAAGTAGGCGAATGGGTCCCCGCTTGTCCTGACAACCTTCCCCATGGATATCTCATCAGCCAGTTGTTCTCCTCGAGGATGGACCCAGGCGAGATCCTGCGCGAGTACGAAAAGACCCGCTACCCGGAGCGCTTCTACCAGCTGAAGATCGGCATCGCGTGGGCTGACACGGCCAACCGGCTCGACATGTCAACGATACTGTCTCACTGCGGGCAGAACTTGCCGCTTGAGTCCTCGGACCTCTGCACCATGGGGGTGGACACCGGTCGCCAGATGCACGTCGTTATTTCCAGGAAGATCAAGGACACCAAGAAGCGCGAGGTCGTGTACCTGGGGGCACACAACAGCTTCGAAGAGCTCGACGATCTGATGAAGCGCTTCGGGGTGCAGGTATGCGTGATCGATGGCTTGCCCGAGACGCACGCCACCCGGGCGTTTGCCCGGCGGCATCATGGACACGTCTTTCTGTGTTTTTTCAACGACCACCAGCGCGGGGCCGATAAGTGGGACACCAAGGAGTTGACCGTCCAGATCAACAGAACCGAGGCGCTGGACTACTCGCGCAGAATGATCCGCGAGGGTAAGCGAGTACTGCCTCGAAGAAGCCGGCAGGTTGAGGAATTCGCCCGGCACCTGTGTGCTGATGCCAAGCAACTACATGAAGACGAAGACACCGGCGCACAGTCCTACCGCTACCTCAAGACCGGAGAGAACCACTACTCGCTGGCCTTTACCTACGACTGTCTCGCCGCTGCGCGCCAGAGGCTGCACTCAGGTCCCTACGTGGAGTTTCTCGTGCTGCGCGATGAGGGCTGCTGGATACCGCTGGACCCCTCACGGTTCATGAGCGGGTGGGGACGGTAGCGCGCGACCAGCGCTGCAGGGCCCAAAATGGGGCATCCGGAGTCTGAAAACGGCTCGTTTTTGTTCCCTCGGAGCGATTTCGGGAACGATTTTGTTCCCTCGAGCCGAAAAAGGGCTCAAAAACGTTCCCTCGGACCCCCGAAACTGCCCGAAATGGGGCATCCGGATCGCGAAAAACGGGTGGTCGGGCGGAGACTGCCCCTCACCTCGATTTCCGATAAGCGTCGTCAGGTGAGTAAGTTAGGCCTCAAAAGGTGACCAATCTGAGGGGCAGAATTCCTGGGTAGGAGGCCTAAATCCTGCCCCTAAAATGCCCCTCGGCTGTCCCGGACCCGCCAGGAATGCCGCGGATCTGCCCCGCTCCTGCCCAGCGAACGCGGAGCGCATATCGTCATAGGCTCAAAAGGCGCGGTGCACGCACTCTCGCAATACGAGATTCCCCACACTCCTCACTCCACATTGAACCAAACAAGCAACGATGGGACAGAATCGGCTGCGAACCGGCAAGCTCACCCGCGCGGAACGCGGACCTTCCGCGTTCCCGTCCCCGTCGTGATGCTGCGCTCCTCAATGCCGTTGCGGTAGCCCCGGCGGCCTTCCAACCGCTCGTACCGCGGTGCGCCGAGGGCGGAGCT
>Ga0137314_1000324_pt1 | contig 14236 bp, 12 predicted proteins | sample EasRivERMZT199_2_FD_102289 | JGI IMG/M metagenome (GOLD analysis project Ga0137314, IMG submission 102289) | Soil microbial communities from meander-bound floodplain in the East River, Colorado, USA - East River MetaG ERMZT199_2 | ecosystem: Environmental > Terrestrial > Soil > Floodplain ... | reverse complement strand
GGCGCCTCGTACCCGGGCACGAGACGCTTATATGAGTTTACCAGTGGATTCGTGATGGCGCACATGCCGCGCGCGTGCTTCAACAGCCCGCCGATGTAGTGCAACGCGGTCTTCGACAACTCCCACTCGGCCTTCGCGTCCCAGAACGCGTTCTCCTTCCCGGTGAACAGGGACTGGTGCGTGTGCATCCCGCTCCCGTTCTGTCCAAAGATCGGCTTGGGCATGAACGACGCGAGCAGACCGAACTGCGTCGCCACGTGTTTCACCACGAAACGGAACGTCGCAATGTTGTCCGCCGTCTTCAGCGCGTCCGCGTAGCGGAAGTCGATTTCGTGCTGGCCATGCGCCACCTCGTGATGCGCCGCCTCGACCTCGAATCCCATGCGCTCGAGCACGTCCACCATCCCCCGGCGCGCCTCCTCCCCCAGGTCCGCCGGCGCGAGGTCGAAATACCCCCCGACGTCGTGCGTCGCGGTCGTCGCCTCCCCACCGGGCCCGGGCTTGAAGAGGAAAAACTCCGCTTCCATTCCCGCGTTCATCACGAACCCCATCCGCTTCGCCTTGGCGAGCACGGCCTTGAGGATTCCTCTCGGATCGCCGGCGAATGGTTCGCCGTCTGGCGTGTTGATGTCGCAGATGAGGCGGCAGATGCGATTCCCCGCATCCCCCCACGGGAAGACCTGAAACGTGTCGAGGTCCGGTGCAAGCAGCATGTCCGACTCCTCGATCCGGACGAACCCCTCGATCGACGATCCGTCGAACATGATGTCCCCCGCCAGCGCCTTTTCGAACTGCGACGACGGGATTTCGACGTTCTTGTTGATGCCAAGGATGTCGGTGAACTGCAGGCGCATGAAGCGGACTTGGAGCTTCTCGGTCAGCTCGAGAATGTCCTTCCGCGACGCGCCGGTCGTGTCGGGCGTGAGCGATCGATGTTTCGCCATGTCGTGGGTGTTGAAGGCGCACGGAAGCTGACCCCGTCCCCGCCTTCCATGCAATGCCTACGGCACGCCCTTCGCAGCACGCGGGCCCCGCCAGCGCTGCACCTGACCGTCACGCAACACGCGGTACGCCGCAAGGAGCTGCAATGAGAGTTCAGGACATCATGACGCCAGACCCGAGCTGCGTCACCCCCGACGCGACGATTCGCGACGCCGCACTCGTGATGAAACGCGAAGACGTCGGCATAGTCCCCGTCGTCGATGCAAACAATCGCCGGAAACTGGTCGGCGTCGTCACCGATCGCGACATCGCGATTCGCTGCATCGCCGAAGGCAAAGATGGAAGTTGTCGCGTCCGCGACGCCATGAGCACCAGCGACCTCGCGACTTGTTCCCCGGATTCCGACGTCGATGACGCCATGCAGACGATGAGCGCCGAGAAAGTCCGCCGCATTCCAATCGTCGACGAACGCGGCTCCCTCGTCGGCATCGTCTCACAAGCCGACATCCTGCGGAAGGGACAGAGCGACCACAAGGCGGCCGCGACCGTCGAGAAGATTTCCGAGCCCGGGGGCCGTCACGCGCAGTGACTGCGGTGCGTGTAACTTCCGCGCATGGCTTCGACGTCGTCATCGCCACTTCCGGATTCCACCGCCCCGTCAACCGGCGCCGTCAGCTGCTCGGTCTGCGGGTCGGCCGGGTCCGGTAAGTTTTGCTCGAACTGCGGATCGCCGCTGGCGGGCGCGACGTGCTCGGCGTGCAATGCGCCCCTCACACCGGGCGCGAAATTTTGTCACCGCTGTGGCACTCCCGCCCGCGCAGGGGCTGCCGCACCGGCTCAACCCGCCAGTTTCGCCAACGCACTGCCCTGGGCCGTCGCCGCCATCGCCCTCGTCGCCCTCGTCGCCCTCATTGCCGGCCAGCGCTTCCGGAGCCCGGCTGCGACGCCGGCGGATGCGGCGGTCCAACCGGCTGACCGCACAGCGGCCACGCCTATCCCCCCCGACATCAGTTCGCTTACGCCGTCAGAGGCCGCCGTACGACTTTACAACCGCGTCATGGGCGCCCACGAGCGCGGTCAGGAAGACACCGTTCGCATTTTCGCTCCGATGGCGATCGCCGCATACCAGATGCTCGGTCCGCTCGACGTGGACCAGCACTATGACCTCGGCCGAATCGCCGCGCTCGCTGGTGACGAACCCCTCGCCCGAGCACAGGCCGACACTATTCTCGCCGCCAAACCCACCCACTTGTTGGGGCTGATTCTCGCGGCCAACGCGGCGCATCTGCGCAAGGATGCGTCAGCGGAGCGCGATTTCCACCGCCGCCTCGTCGCCGCCGCTCCCGCGGAACGTGCCAAACGGCTTGGCGAATACATCACCCACGAAAACGACATCACCATCGCGCTCGATCTCGCCGGGCGCTCCTCGCGATGACCACGATTCACGTTGCCCACAGCCCGGACTCCGACGACGCGTTCATGTTCTTCGCGCTCGCGACCGGGAAAATCGACACCGAAGGCCTCACCTACGTCCATCAGCTGCAGGACATCGAGACCCTCAATCAGCGCGCCTTGCGTGGGGAGCTCGAGGTCACGGCCGTTTCGATTCACGCCTACGCCTACCTCACCGATCGCTACGCCCTCCTCCCACACGGCGCCTCGATGGGTGACCGCTATGGGCCGCGGCTGGTAGCTCGGCGTCTTATGACGCGGGCGGAGCTGCGCGGCAAGCGAATCGCCATCCCCGGGCCGCTCACCAGCGCCTACCTCGCCCTGAGACTGTTCGAGCCGGATTTCATCCCAGTCGCGACGCCGTTCGACCAGATCGAACAGGCCGTCCTCGACGGAACAGTGGACGCCGGCGTGCTCATCCACGAGGGTCAGCTCACCATCGGCGAAAGCGGCCTTCACCTGATTCAGGACCTTGGCCAGTGGTGGTTCGAGGAAACCGGGCTCCCTCTCCCCCTAGGCGGCAACGTCATCAGAAAGGACATCGCCGACGACACAAAGAAGAAAATTTCGAGACATCTACGCGACAGTATAGCGTATGGATTGGACCATAGAGGCCATGCCCTTGATCACGCGATGCAATACGCGCGCGGTCTGGACCGGACCAAAGCAGATACCTTTGTCGGCATGTATGTCAACGATTTGACGCTTGACTACGGCGAGCGTGGACGTGCCGCCATTCGGCTCTTCCTCGAACGCGCCGCCGAACGGGGCATCATTCCAAAGCCGGTAGATCCCGAATTCGTCGATTGAGCCGCATCTAGTCGATTGAGCCGCATCTAATGGTCGTGTTCGTGATGCTGCGCGTGCTCATGACTCAGCGCGTGCCTCACCCACCCGGCGACCTGCGCCGTCCGGCGTCCGTGCAGCTGCGCCCGCTCGCTGGCACCCTCGGGGCCGCTCGGCTCGGGCACCAGCAGCATCCCCAGCCGAGCTAGCTGCAACATCGGCTCAGCACCCCCGTTAGACGAAAAAACTGCCCCAACGAGGTTCTCCAGCGCCCTTCTGGGGTACACCGCTTCGACTGCTCGCGTCAGGCCCGCGGCGTCGCCACCGGCGACTCCAAACGCGACGCCGTCATAGTCGCGAAGCTCCTCGATCCAGGACTCGCGCCCCCGGGGTCCGTCGGCGGGAACGGCCACGCTTCGGACCTCGGTAAAACGAACGCTCTTCGCCCCCTCGACGAACTCCCCGGCAAACGTCGCCAGCGACGGATCGCCGGCATAGAATACCACCAGCACTTTTGCCACGATCTGCCTACTCCTTTGACTTTGGTAAGCCGTTACCGGATCTGTTGATGAACAACGCTTTGCGTGTTTTTGGCGTATACAGGGCTATGGTTCGTTCAGCCGTGCTAGCCGTTGCTGCCCTCGCAGTCGTTCCCTGTTTCGCGCGGGCGCAGCGGGTCGATACGTTGCGCCTGTCGCTTCAAGACGCCGTCACCATCGCGCTGCAGAACTCAGACGAGGTGCGGCTGAGTGCCGCGCTCGTTGACGTGGCCGATGCACAGGCTGGAACCGCGCGCGCCAGCGCGCTCCCGCAGCTCCGCCTCAACTCCACATATTCGCACGCCTGGGAAAACGCACGCGCGAACGCCGTCGGCACGGTGTTCAACCAGCCGAATACGTACAATACTAACCTCAGCCTCACCCAGACTCTGTTCCAGGGAGGCCGCATCGTCTCGGCCATGCGCAGCGCGAGCGACACACGCGCCGCGACCCGGCTCGACGAACAGGAAGCGCGCGCCCGTATCAGCGTCGACGTGCAGCGCGCGTATTTGCAGGTGCTGTTCACCAATCGCATGGTCGCGATCCAGGAGACGAGTCTCGAGCTGGCATCGTCTCGCACCACGCAGGTCGAGCAGCTGCAGACCGCCGGCCGCGCCGCGCGATACGACGTGCTCCGCGCTCGCGTCGAGCGCGAGAACATTCGCCCCGTCGTCATTCAGGCCGCCAACGATCGCGACCTCGCCCTTCTCGACCTCAAGCGGGTCCTCAACGTGCGCGTCGATCAACCGATCTCGCTCACCACGGTGATCGATCCAGCCGGCCTTCGCGCCACGCTCGTTGCCTTCGCGGACTCCACCGTCCTCCCCGACCGCGCGGTGCTGCGCTCCGCCGAGCTGATTGCGCAGGCGCGCCGGCAGGCGATCTCCGTCGCCCGCGCCGATCTGCTCCCCACGGCGTCCGTTTCGTTCTCGACCGGCTACCAGGCCTTTCCACCGCTCGGCTTCGGCATGCCTACGTCACGCGGCGTCGCCGCTAACGAGTTCTGCGCGGCGGGCGCATCGGCCACCTCGCGGTGCCAGAACGGCGGCTGGTTCACCGACCGGGCCATGACCGCCACGATCAGTCTCCCGCTCTTCGACGGTCTCCGCGCCCGCTCCAACATCGAGCTCGCGCGCGCACAGCAGCGCGTCGCCGAGATCCAGTTGCAGCAGGTCCGTGAGAACGTCGCCATCGAAGTCGCGCGCGCGCGCGCCGAGTTCCAGCGTGCCCGCGCGATCTTCGATGCCCGTCAGCAGAACGCCAGCGAGGCAGGCGAAGCCTTTCAGCTCGCGTCGCTCCGTTTCAGCCGCGGCCTCAGCACGCAGCTCGAGGTGTCGGATGCACAGTTCGCGCTGCTCACGGCGCAGTCCAGCCAAGCGCGCGCGACGTACGACCTCTATCTGTCTACGGCGGAACTTGCGCGCGCCCTCGGGCGCCCGATTCCGTTCCCACCTTCCGCTCCATCTGGTCGGAGCTCCGATTCAAGTGGTCCTCGTGAATACTAGATTCCTCGTCGCACTCGCACTGGCGCTGGGCGCGGCGGCTTGCAAGCCGGACACGCCCGACTCCGCCGCGGCAGCCCAAGCCGGAAATCCGGCCGGGCGGTCGCCTCAGGCGGCCGGCGACAACGGTGCCGCGCGCGGCGGTCGTGCCGGCGGTCGTCCCACGCCGTCGATCACCCTCGCCGCGACCGACGTCGCCCCGGTGCGTCGCGAAACGATCGAAGCGGGAATTCCGATCGCCGGCGATCTCCATCCGATCGAGACGGTCGGCGTACGCGCGCGCATCGAGGGTGACCTCGTCGGTGTGTTCGTGCGCGAGGGCCAGCGCGTCGCGGCCGGCGAGCTACTCGCGCAATTCGAGTCCGGCGAGCAGGAGACCAGCCAGCGAAGCGCCGAAGCCGACGTCAGTGCGGCGAAGACCGAGGTCGCCACCGCCGAATGGAACTACGATCAAAGCAAGGAGCTTTTCAAGGCGGGCGCCATCGCCGAGCGCGATCTCAAGACCGCGGAGGGCAGCGCCGAATCCGCGCGCGCGCGCCTGGCCGCCGCGAATGCACGCCTCAAGTCGACCTCCAACATGGCGCGGGACACGAAAGTCCTCTCCCCGACCGCTGGAATCGTCGAGAAGCGGCTCGTCGAGTCGGGTGAGCGCGTATCGCGCGGCGCGCAATTGTTCAGCATCGTCCGCAACAGCGTGCTCGAGCTCGCGGCGGCGGTGCCGGCGCGTCAGGCCACCTTGGTTGCGGCCGGTCAGGCCGTCCACTTCATCGCCGACGGACGCAACTTCGACGGCCGCGTCGCCCGCGTCAGCCCGACCATCGATCCGGTGACGCGCTCGGTCACCGTGTTCGTTCAGATCCCCAACGCGGCCGGTGCGCTCAAAGGCGGCACGTTCGCCAGTGGCCGGGTCGTGCAGCGAACGCTCAATGACGCGCTCGTCGTCCCGACGCCGGCGCTTCGCCAGTCGCAGGAGAACGGCCGGACCTTTGTCTATCGGATCGCCGGCCGAAACATTGATGTCGCCGATGTTCAGATCGGCATCGTCGATGAGCGCGCCGGCAAAGCGGAGATTCTCGCCGGCCTCAACGACGGTGATCGCGTCGTCGTGGGCAACGTCGGCACCCTCGGCCGCGGTATGCAGGTGACCGTCCTCGGCAGTGAGGACCAGGGCGGCCGCGGCGTCGGCGGCGCGGGTCGCGGAGGTCGTGGCGGCCGCGGCCAACGAGGAAACACGAAGTAACCGCGGACGAGCTGTAATCGCTCCACTCGCCCACCGCACCCCCGCACTCCTCCCCCGCCGTCCCCATGATTCTCTCCGACGTCTCAATCAAGCGGCCCGTCTTCGCCACGATGATGATGTTGGCGCTGGTGGTGCTGGGCGTTGTCAGCTATCAGCGACTCGCTATCGATGAATACCCCGACGTCACCTATCCCACGATCAACGTCTCGACGTCGTATCCGGGGGCGTCACCCGAAGTCATGATGCGCCAGGTCTCCAAGCCCATGGAGGAAGCACTCAACACCGTCCAGGGCATCAAGGAGATCAACTCGAGCTCGTCGCAGGGCCGGTCGAACGTCCGCATCACCTTCAACCTCGGCGTCAACATCGGCGAGGCCCAGCAGGACGTGCAGGCCAAGGTCTCTCGCGTTCGTCGCGGCCTTCCGCCCAACATCGACGAGCCGCAGATCCAGCATTTCGATCCGAACGACTCGCCGATCATGTCGATCGCCATGCAGTCGTCGGAACGCAGCATCCGCGAGCTCACCGACCTCGCCAACGAGGTCGTTGCCATTCGCTTCGAAGCGATCCAGGGCGTCGGCGGCACGAACGTCAATGGCGGCAATCGGCGTCAGATCAAGGTGATGCTCGATCCGGACGCCATGCGCGCCTACAACGTGAGCCCAGTCCAGGTCACGCAAGCGCTTCAGCGTGAGAACCAGGAAGTGCCGGCCGGCCGCGTCTCGCGCGGCGCCACCGAGCAGCTCGTCAGCATCAGCGGGCGCATCACCGATCCCAAGGCGTTCGCCGATATCGTCGTCTCGGTGCGAAACGGCGTCCCGATCAAACTCGGAGACGTCGCCACGATCGTCGACGGCGCCGAAGAGCGCCGCAGCGCCGCGGAGATCGCCGGTGCGGGCGAGGAGCCTTCGGTCGCGGTGTCCCTCGAGGTGCTCAAGATCTCCGAATCGAACACCGTCGCCGTTGCCGACAGCGTGCGCGGCGTCATGCGCGAGTTGGAGCGCGTCCTCCCGCCGGACGTCAAGCTCACCATCATCCGCGACCAGTCCAAGAAGATTCGCGACGCGCTCGCCGACGTGCAGACCACGATCGTGCTCGGCGCCGTGCTGACGATCCTGATCATCTACCTGTTCCTGAACTCCTGGCGTTCGACGGTCATCACCGGCCTCACGCTGCCGGTCTCGATCATTTCGTCGTTCTTCATCATGTGGGTGTTCGACTTCACGTTGAACACCATGACGCTGCTGGCGCTTTCCCTCGCGATTGGATTGTTGATCGACGATGCGATCGTGGTGCGCGAAAACATCGTGCGACACCTCGAGATGGGGAAAGACCACTACACGGCCGCCAAGGAGGGAACCGACGAGATAGGCCTCGCCGTGGCCGCCACTTCCCTTGCCGTCGTCGCGGTGTTCTTTCCCGTCGCATTCATGGGCGGGATGATCGGACGCATCTTCATGCAGTTCGGCGTCACCGTCGCCTTCGCCGTGCTCGTCTCGCTGTTCGTGTCGTTCACGCTCGACCCGATGCTTTCGAGCATCTGGCCGGATCCCGAAGTCGAGGGCGGGCAATCGCACGGCAGAGGCGTCGTCCGCACGAAGAATCCGATTCGCAAGTTCGCCTTCGTGTTCAACGCCTGGTTCGAGCGCGTCGCGGACAGGTATCCCAACTGGCTCGGCTGGGCACTGGGTCATCGGATCATTGTTCTCACGCTCGCTACCGGATCCGTCGTCGCGGCGTTCCTGATCGTTCCCAAGCTCGGCTTCACCTGGATGCCGGACGCGGACACCGGCGAGATGACGGTTGGGTTCCGGACCCCGCCGGGCTCCTCGCTCGCATACACGTTCGGCAAGGGCCGCGAGATCGCCGACTTCCTGCGCAAGCAGCCCGAGGTCGAATTCACACACCTCTCTGTCGGAGGCGGGGGCGGTGGCTTCGGCGGCATCAACAACGGCAACGTTTACGTGCGCCTCAAACCCAAGCACGAACGCCGGAGCCTGTTCGACATTCAGACCGACCTGCGCACGAAGCTCCGCACCCTCCCCAATGTGCGCCCTACCATTCAAGGGCAGATGAGCATCTTCGGGGGTCGCGGGCAGCCCATCCGCATCAACGTCCAGGGGCCGGAAGTCTCGCGCCTGAAGCTGGCCGCCGTGCGGGTCCTCGAGGCCGTCCGCACCGTGCCCGGGGTCGCCGAGCCGAATTCGAGCGACGAAGGCGAGATTCCGCAGCTCGATGTGCGCGTGGACCGGCAGGAAGCCTGGCGCTCCGGCCTCGGCATCAACTCCATCGCCAGCACGCTGCAGCCGTTGTTCGCTGGTCAGCGTGCCACGCGTTGGGAGGATCCGCAGGGCTACGAACACGACGTCATGGTCATGTACCCCGACTCGATGCGGACCTCCGCCGCCGACGTCGCGAGCATTGTCATTCCGAGCACGAACATCTCCTCCACCGGCCAACCGGCGATGGTGCCGCTCTCGCAGGTCGCCGAGGTGCGCGCCGGCGTCGGACCACAACAGATCGATCGGCGAAACCTCGAGCAGCAGGTCTCGATCAATAGCGGCGTCCTTCCCGGCCTGCCGATGGGCGACATTGCCAACGACGTGCGCGCGGCGATCAACAAGGTCGGCTTGCCACCGGGCTACCACTTCGTCTTCGGCGGTGACGTACAGAACCTCGAGGAGACGAAGGGCTACGTCCTCGAGGCGCTCCTCCTCGCTGTGGTGTTCATCTACCTCATTCTGGCGTCGCTTTTCGGCTCCTTCGTCCAGCCGCTCGCGATCATGCTCGCCCTCCCGCTGAGCTTCATAGGCGTCGCACTGGCGCTCCTGGTCACCAAGGGAACGATCAGCGTCATGGCCATGATCGGTATCATCATGCTCATGGGATTGGTGACCAAGAACGGCATTCTGCTCATCGATTTCACGAACCATCAGCGCGAGCAGGGGATGAGCCGGTCCGAGGCGCTGCGCTCGGCCGCGCGCATCCGGCTCCGGCCGATCATCATGACCACGGTGGCGATGATTTTCGGCATGATCCCGCTCGCCCTGGCTATTGGCGAGGGTGCCGAACAGCGGGCGCCCATGGCACGCGCCGTCATCGGAGGGCTCATCACCTCGACCGTGCTGACGCTCTTCGTCGTGCCGGTGGTCTACACCATTCTCGACGACCTCACGGCACTCGTCCTCCGTCGCGCACGCCCCAGCGACGCTCCGGTGCGCGGGCTCCCGGTTCCAGAGCCGGCCGCGGGCGACTGAGCGACGCACACTGCCGGTCCTACTCCTCACGACTCGCTTCTTGACGTGGCGGCAGGGCGATAGTAGTAAGCGGTGACCTGCGCGCCGCGTTGACGTGGTGCGCTTTCGCGAATGAGAAATGGGCACACGACGTGCAGCCGTCCCCGCCGTCGCGTGAGACCTACGACCGCTGACACAACCCTCAGGAGGGTGGCATGCCGAGAGGTGACGAGTTGCACGAGGAACTCCGATTCTCGGATCGAGACGACGACGTCGATGATCTTGGGTACGGAGGCGGTGGCGGAAGTGCCTCGTACGATGATGACGACGAGGAAGACGGCGGGTGGATGACGCACAAGGACGACAGCGACGATCTGTGGGATAGCGCCGACGACTCCGACGACGACGACGAGGAGCCAGCGGCGGTCGTCGAAGTTGGCGACGACGACGACGAGGAATCGGATCTCTTCGCAAGCCCGCGCCCCGGTCGTCCCGGTCGCCCCAAATCGGTGAAGCCCGCTGCGCCCGCCGCCGCCGCTTCCGTGAAGCCGGCTGCCGCCGCGGTCAACAAACCGGCCTCCAAGGCACCACCGCCCAAGCCCGTGGCAAAGGCCGCCGCCAAAAAGGCCGCACCGGCCAAGAAAGCGGCGAAGGCGGCCAAGCCAAAACCCAAGAAGGCGGCCGCAATAAAGAAGGCGGCGCCGGCCAAACGCCCCGCCAAGAGCACAAAGAAAGCCAAGAAGCCCGCCCAGAAAGGGGGCAAGAAGCGCCGGTAGTCCGCGCGGCTTTCGGGCGCTACTCAACGACAGCGGAGCGGTGACTTTCACGCTCCGCTGTCGTTTGCCGTTTCAATTGGCGCTGGCGTCGGATAATATCCAGCCATGACCGCCGCCGAACCCGACCTCGCCACGGAGGTGCCGCGCGTCGCTCCGGCGGACCGCCAGCGGTCCAGGACCGCCCAGGCGATTGCCGCGGGCCTCGCCCACGAGCTGCGAAATCCCGTTTTCGCAATCGCATCCGCCGCACGCCTCCTCCGGTACCGGGTCATCGACGACCCTGTCATCGAAAAGAACGTCGGCCGCATTCTTCGCGAGGCGGAACGTCTCAACGCTCTCATCTCGGCGCTGGTGGAGTATGGCAGCCCCGAGCCGATCCGACCGGTTTCTGCCGATCCCGATGAGCTGTGGAGCGAGGTCCTGCGCGCCGAGCGGGGCGTGCTCGAGAGCAAGGCGCTCATCGTCCATCACACGCCGCCGGCGTCGCGCGCCACCTGCGCCATCGATACCGATCAGTGGGTGCGGGCTTGTTCCCAGATCCTCGCCAACGCGATCGATGCCGCACCGGAGGGCAGCGACCTCACCCTCGTGTCGACGGTGCTGCCGACCGGCGAGTGGCGCAGCGCGCTTACCAACGGCGGCCCCCCCATACCGGCCGACACGCTCGACCATGCCTTCGATCTCCTCGTGTCCACGAAGCCCGGACACGCGGGCATTGGCCTCGCCCTCGCTTCGCGCATCGCGACCGAACACGGGGGGACGATCACGCTCCAAAGCGGTGCCGATGGAAACACGGCGACGCTAACGCTGCCGGCCACGCGCGCGCATGGCTGAGTCGCCGATCGCGCTCCTTCGCGCGCACGCCCGCCACGCTCCATGGAACGCCCGCGGCCTCGCCGCGCACGTCACCGCGCTCGTCGACGTAGCAGGCGTGCGACCGACCAACGCCTCCGCCCGCGCCGCGCCGAGCGCGCGGTCCATCCGGTTCTATGTCGCGGGCGGCTTGCTCGAGAGGCCCGAGGGCACCGGCACCGCGGCGACGTACAACTACCGTCATTTCATCCAGCTCCTCGCCATCAAGATCCGACAGCGCGAGGGGATCACCCTCGACGTCATCAAAAAGGAGATGCGGGAGTTCAGTGGCGATGCGCTCGAGCGTCGTGTTGCCACCTCTCTCGCCGCGGCGCTCGGGGCCACCATCGAAACGCGTCGCGCCGCTGCGGACGACGACCCGCCGGCGAGCTGGCGTCGCGTGCCAGTCGCCGATGGCGTCGAATTGCACGTTCGAGACGACTCACCCTCCGCGCGCGACGAAGCAGTCGTCGCGATGCGTGAAGCGGTCAGAGCGGCCCTTGGCCGCGAAGACGTGAGATAGGCCGCCTCTCACAGCAGTCGTGAGATCAGCGCCGCCACCGTTTCCGTCGCCTTCATCCAGATCGTGCGTTTCTGAAACTCGCGGAGCAGAATCTCCTTGGAGTGGTGCAGGTCGTCGAGAAAAGCCGAATCCATCTGGGCCGCGACGCCGGCGTCGAAGATGACCAGGTTCGACTCGTTGTTGAACGCCAGCGACCGGTTGTCAAAGTTCATCGACCCGATCGTGCCGTACACGCCGTCGACGACGATCGTCTTCGAGTGCATCATCGTCGGCTGATACTCGAACAGCCTCACGCCGCCCTTCAAAAGCTCTTCGTATCGGTGCCGGCCGGCGTACCACGTCGTCTTCACATCTGTGTTCGCGCTCACGGTCAACACACGAACGTCGACGCCACGTTGTGCCGCGCGGATCAGCAACGCGCGAAAGTCGTCGTCGGGCACGAAGTACGAGTTCGCGATGTACAGCCGCTTGCGCGATGCCGAGATCGTCAGCGCCAGAAACCGCTCGGCCGGCGTGCTCCCAATCGTCGGCGCGGTGAACAACAACCCCGCGTGCACCGGTCCCTTCGGACGAAATCCATCGTTTGGAAAGAAGATGCGGCCGGTAAGCAGTTCACCCGTCGCCTCAGCCCACGCTGCGGCGAACGCGGCCTGCAGCTGCATGACGGCCGGGCCCTCGAACCGTACGTTCGTCTCTCGCCATTGCCCGTCCTGATGACCGTCCCCGAGCCAGTAGTCGGCGAGACCGAACCCGCCGGTATATCCCACACGCCCGTCCACGACCACCGCACGCACGTGTGACCGGTCGGACGCGTTGTGAATCGAGTACCACCCCACTTGGCGAAGCAGCGCGACCTCCACACCGGCCCGCTCCAGCCCTTCTCGCCACTTCTCGTCGAGATGCTGCGAGCCGAACGCATCGAGCAGCAACAAAACGCGCACCTTCGCGCGGGCACGTTCGGTGAGAACGGCCGCCATCGTGTCGGCAACTTTACCGGGCAGCGAGTAGTACATCTGCACGGTGACCGTGCGCCGCGCCGAACGTAGGTCGGCCCACAGCCTTGAATACGTCGCGTCCCCGTTCAGCAGCGGGGTGACGATGTTCCCGGGATCGATGTGCGTGCCCGTGAACAGCTCGATCGTGCGTTCGAACAGGCTGTCGGTCGTAGCCGGAGGCTCGCGCGTGCTCAGCGTGACCACCGACCTCACCGGCGTGCCCCTCGTTACCGAGAGCAAGCCGATCAGCGCGAGCGCCAGAACGACAACGGTTGCCAGGACCCGCCCCAGGCGCCGCAGTGATGACATGGTCCCCTCAATAACACGGTTCGTGCCATGCCCAGGCCGGTTCTGGTCCCGGACCGCCCCGTGCACCATCCTTAGCCGCGGGACCATGCCACCCGAGACCTTGGACTCCTTGTTCTCAGGCCACACTGTCGTTCTCACCGGCGTCGGACGCGAAGGGCAGTTGGGCGAAATCGTCGCTCGCCAATTCGCCGGCCACGGCGCGAACGTCGTGGTAGTCGACCGTCGCCGTGAAACGGTCGATGCGCGGATCGCTGCGCTGGCTCAGAACGGTGGGACGGCGACGGGCTACGCCTGCGACCTCACCGACGCGGACGCCGTGGCGCGGCTCGCCAACGAGGTTCGGCGCGCCCACGGGTCCAAGCTGCACGCGCTCGTTCACATGGCCGGAGGTTTTGCCATGAGCGGTCCCGTCGCCAACAGCTCGCTCGACGTCTGGGATCGGATGCTCGCCACGCATCTCCGGGCGACGTACCTCACAACGCGCGCTTTTCTCCCCCTGCTGCGCGCCGGACGGGGTTCCATAGTATTGTTTTCGTCGCAGGCCGCGCTCTCTGGAGCGACCGGTGCCGACATGTCCGCCTATGCCGTCGCCAAGACCGGCGTCGCTGTGCTTACCCGTGCGATAGCCGCCGAAGAGCGCGAAAACGGCGTGCGGGCAAACGCGGTCGCCCCGTCGGTAATTCGCACCGCGGCGAACGTGCAGGCCATGGGCGAAAACGCGTCGTACGTCGAGCGTGAAGATGTCGCGTCCACCGTGACTTTTCTCTGCTCCGGCGCCGCCGCGGCAATCACAGGACAGGTCATCGCGCTCGCCTGATGCAAATGACCCTCCCCGCCCGTCGTCGCAGTCCGGCGCGCAGCCTGTTGCTCGATCGATCGCTCGAGGAGCTTCCCCTGTTCCGTCTCGGTGATTCCGGCGAAGACCTGTCGATCACCTACGTCACCGAATCCGGTGCGCGGTGGCGTGTCCTCGCCAGCCCGGGTGATCGCTTGCCGGGAACCTTTGACCAAGATGTTTACATCGAGCTGCTGCGGCGGTTCCAGGAGGCCGGCGAACCAGCTGACGGCATTCTGACGTTCACGC
>Ga0137314_1000321_pt1 | contig 14344 bp, 12 predicted proteins | sample EasRivERMZT199_2_FD_102289 | JGI IMG/M metagenome (GOLD analysis project Ga0137314, IMG submission 102289) | Soil microbial communities from meander-bound floodplain in the East River, Colorado, USA - East River MetaG ERMZT199_2 | ecosystem: Environmental > Terrestrial > Soil > Floodplain ... | reverse complement strand
TATCTGCTGCGGCGCAATTCGGGATGGGGAGACGTCGTGGACGCGCTGCGCGCGGGGAAAGGGCTCGTCCGCATCGTCACCATCCCCGAAGGGTTCTCCATAGGCCAGATCTCGGCTGCCCTCGCCGCACGGCTCGAGATTCCGCCCGAGTCTGTGGCCGCCGCGGTGCGCGACACGGCGGCCCTGCGGCGGCTCGACGTGCCGACGCCGACCCTTGAGGGCTATTTGTTCCCCGACACGTACCTGTTTCCGGAAGGCACGACGGCGCGTACTGCCGTCGAGACGATGGTGCGCCGATACGAGCAAGTGTGGCGGCCCGAATGGACAGCACGCCTCGACAGCGTGTCCCTGAACCGGCACGGCATCATGACGCTGGCGTCGATCATCGAAAAAGAGGCGCGCCTCGCGGAAGAGCGGCCGGTGATCGCCGCCGTGTACTTGAACCGGCTGCGCGACGGCATGTTGTTGCAGGCGGATCCCACCGTGCAGTACGCGCTGGGCAAGCACGTGGCCCGAGTATTCTATAAAGATCTCGAGGTTGCGTCGCCGTACAACACGTACCGAAACCGGGGGTTGCCGCCGGGCCCGATCGCGTCCCCGGGACGACCGAGCATCGAGGCGGCGCTTTACCCGGCCAACGTCCCCTACGTGTATTTCGTCGCGCTCCCGGACGGACACCACGAGTTCCGGCGCGACCTCGCCAGCCACACGCGGGCGCGTACCGAAGCGCGCCGGGCGTGGGACTCGGTCGAGGCCACCCGCCCGCCCGGACCGGCAACACCGGCGAGACCGACTGCGGGACGCCCGCGGCGCTGACCGAGCGACGCGACACTCCGCCACAAGGAACGATGCACGATACGGCGACCGTTTCAGCGAAGGGGGCGCGGCGCTGGCAACACGGGCACCCCTGGATTTTTCGCAGCGACGTCACGAGCCGGCCCACGGGACCGGCCGGCGTCGTTTCGGTTCGCGATCATGTCGGGCGACCGATTGGCTGGGCGTTGTGGAGTCCGGCGTCGGAGATCTCGCTGCGGATGATCGAGCGCGACGCCCGCGCCGCGATCGATCGCGGCTGGTGGCGCACGCGACTCGGCGACGCGATCGCGCGCCGCGAGGAAGTCGCCCGCTCGTGCACGGCGTACCGACTCGTGCACGGCGAGGGAGACGGCTGTCCGTCGCTGATCTGCGACCGGTACGACCGCTGGCTCGTGGTCCAGCTGATGAGCGCCGGATTGGAAGCGCTGCGCAGCGACGTCGTCGGCGCGCTCACCGACCTGGTGCAACCGGACGGAGTCCTCGCCCGGAACGACGTGCCCCTCCGCGCCAAGGAGCAGCTCCCCGTGGGAGTGGAGGTGCTGGCCGGGGAAGTCCCCGAAGAGATCGAGGTGACCGAGCACGACGTGCGTTTTCTCGCCGCGCCCTGGACGGGTCAGAAGACCGGCGCATTTCTCGATCAGCGGGAGAACCGGGTGCTCGCGGCAAGCGTGGCGCGCGGCCGCGCGCTCGACTGCTTCAGCTATCACGGCTCGTTCGCGCTCCACCTGGCGCGCCGCGCGGAAACCGTCGTCGCGCTCGACTCGTCGGCCGATGCGCTGCGACGCGCGGCCGCCAACTGCGCACTGAACGGGATCGACAATGTGGAGCTCGTGGAAGCCGACACCTTCGAGTATCTCCGCGCGCGCGGATCCGCCGGCGAGCGCTTCGACACGATCGTGCTCGATCCGCCGGCTTTCGCAAAGACGCGCGCCTCTCTCCCCGCAGCGGTGAGAGGGTACAAGGAGATCAACCTTCGCGCGCTGCGCCTTCTTTCCCGCGGCGGGATGCTGTTCACGGCGAGCTGCAGCTTTCACCTCACCAAGCCGCTCTTTCTCGAGATGCTGATGGCAGCCGCCGGCGACTCGGGCCGGCGCGTGGTGTTGCGCGCCATCACGGCCCAACCGAGCGACCATCCGGAGGTGCTGACGATTCCGGAAACCGGGTACCTGAAGGGCGCCCTGTTAGAGGTGGTGGACTGAAACGGCGGGCTGCTGGGCGATTGGGCTGCTGGGCGGTCCAGCGTCGAGTCGCCTACTCTGCCTGGCAGCGAGGACAGTAGTATGTGGATCGTCCTGCTTGCACCACGCGCGCGATGGCGGTCCGGCAGCGGCGGCATGGGCGGCCTTCGCGGTCGTACACGTCGAAACGGGCATTCGCGTCGCGATAGCGCGCGCCGGTCGCGCGATCGATCACGCGGCGGATCGCGGCGATGAGGCGTCGCAATCGCGATGCATCGAGCGCGTTGGCGCGCGACGTGGGACTGATCCGCGAGCGCCATAGCGCCTCGGCGGCGTAGATGTTTCCGAGCCCGGCAATGATGCGCTGGTCGAGCAGGGCCGGTTTGATCGGGCCGCGGCGCGACGCCAGCGAAGCGGCGAGCGCAGGAGGCGTGAGCGTTTCATCGCCGGGTTCCGGCCCAAGATCGAGCGTCGGCGCCGCGTTGGCCGCGTAGACGTCGAGCGTGCTGAGCGCGCGCGGGTCGTCCAGCACGACGCGCGTCCCGTCGGTGAGGTCGATGGTGGCGCGGGCAAACTTCGGCAGCGGCTGCGCGGTGGTCCCAATGACCCAGTCGCCGGTCATCCGGAAGTGCGCATGGATGGAGCGACCGTCACCGAGCGTGATGATCTGGTGCTTCCCCCGGCGGTCTACGGAACGCACCGTCGCGCCCGTCAGCCGACGCAGCCGAGCGCTGGAGACGCGCCGCCGAAGCGCGGGATGAAGCACCGACACGCGCGCTATCGTTTTTCCGACGGCCGCTTGGCGGAGGAGCCGAGCGGCGCGTTCGACCTCGGGAAGTTCAGGCATGACGGACGACGAGTGGTTGACCACGCATTCGGGACCCGACCAAGTTGCAGCGGTGACTTCACCGACTCAATCCGCGGAGCGCGTGGGAAGGCGCAGCGCGCGCGCCCCCGGGGTCGCGCGGACCCTCGCGATCGTCCTCGTGTTCAACGCGCTGGGCGCCGGGATCAAGGTCGGAATCGGCGTCCGCACCGGAGCGCTGACGGTTCTTGGGGCGGCGCTCGACTCGGGTCTCGACATGCTGAACAATATCATCGGCATGGCCCTCGTCACGGTCGCCGCGCGCGAACCTGACGAGGATCACCCGTACGGGCACGACAAGTTCGAGACGCTCGGCGCCCTCGGCATCGTGGGGTTTCTGTCCATCTCGTGCTTCGAGCTGCTGCGGCAGGGCACGATGTCGCTGTTCTCCGGAAACACGCCGGCACGAATCGGTTCCATCGAGTTGGCGGGCATCGTGGCCACGATCGTGATCAATGCGTTCGTCGTTTGGTACGAGCGACGGCGGGGTCGCGAGCTGGCCAGCTCGTTCCTGGTGGCCGACGCGGAGCACACGCGCAGCGACATCCTCGTCACCGGGCTGGCGCTATCGTCCCTCGTTCTGTCACGAATGGGTTGGGGTTGGCTGGATGCGTGGCTTGCGATCGCCGTCGCGTTGATCATCGCGCGGAGCGGCTTTCAGATCCTTCGCCAATCGATCCCGGTGCTCGTCGATGAACGCGCGATCGACGCCACGCAGCTCCGCACCGTGGTGCTCGGAGTTCACGAGGTCCGTGACGTGAGATCGGTGCGGTCGCGGTCCACCGCATCGGGACAGCTGTTCGCCGAGGTGACCATCACGGTGCCGGGGGATACCTCCGTCGACGAATCACATCGACTGGCGGACGCGGTAGAGGCTGCGATCGAACGTGAGTTCGGCACCTCGCAGGTGACGGTGCACATCGAACCAGGATAAAGACTTGCATGTGAGCTTGGAGCATCTAGCTTACGCCCAACATCCACACCGGCAGCATGGCCCCGCGACCGACGCGCTCCCTCAGACACGAGTACGAGCTGTTCGTCGAGCAAGAGATCGAGAATTACAAAGAGTCGGTACCGCGCAACGTCCTCCTTGGCATCGGCGACGACGCCGTGGCAGCGATGCTGAAGCAGCAGCAGCTGGCGTTGACGGAACTGCTCGTCTGGGAAGAGGTGGATCGGATCATCTTCAAGCGCCTGCGTCTCCCCAGCTACGCCACGTGGCGTCGGCGGCGCGTGAAGCTGATCGAGGAGCTGCGGCGCCCCGAACACTGGGGCCTGCGCCCGGATCACGCGCTCGTGCGCGCGCTGCCGAACACCGACGGCCACGTCCTGGTTGCCGGGGCCGATGACGACGTCGCGTCGCTGTACCTCGCGGCGAACGGCTGCGACGTGACCATCTCGGGCGAGGCCGAGATCGTCGAGCGCGTGATGCAGGCGGCCATCGAGGCGGGCTTGGGTCAGCGTGTGCACGCACAAATCGGCGATCTGGCGACGTTCAGCCCGCGCAGCCCGCTGAGTGCAGTGGTCGTGAGCCCCGCCGCACTCGAGGGGCTGTCCGCGGAGGAGCGGGCGCGCGTGATCGAATCGCTGCAAAGCGCGACGATGGACGGCGGCATCCATCTCGTGCACATGCTGGCAACCTCTTCCAAGTCCGGTGCTGGAACGTCGCTGTCGCTCGACGAGCTGCGCAGCCGGTACCGCGGCTGGAGTGTGAGCGTCGAGCGAGCGGAATCCGGCGGGACAGGCGGCGGGAGCGGCGTCGGTGCGTCGTCGAAATCGAAGACGTTCCTGGCGCGCAAAGGAGCGGCCTGAGCCGCTAAACGGCTGTCGCGAAATGACGCGAAGTGTCGTTTCGCAACGTATCGGGCGTACACACGAGGGACGCCCCGATCGCATGCCGGATTCGATAAGCCCATATTTTTCAATCGTTTGTAAAACGGAGTCGAGTGGCACTGGTGGTGCAAATGTCGCCGCTCGCCCGTCGACGGCGTCGTCGCAAGCCCATCAGCAGCCCATTCTATATATGAAGCGTTCAAAGTCAGCGACCACCGATCAGGAGCCTATCGGAATCGTGATTTCGCGAGGCAGCCGTATCGAAGAGGCACCCGTAGTCTGGGCGTACGTATGGGCCCCGGCTCCAGAAGCCGGCGATCCACCCCGCGACTCAAAGTCCGCGTAGCTCACGCGCTCCCTCGGCAACAACATCGGCGCCCCGTTCCCACGGGGCGCCGTTTCGTTTTCGGAACGCCCCTTGCCCTCCAGTTCGGTCGTGAACGACGATGCGAATTGGGAGAGTGAGCGGAGCGAGCTCCTCAGGCGACAGATTTCCGGGTTGGGTCTCACCATCCGCGGGTCGCGCGTCGAGCATCTCGTCGACGAGCTGTACGCCGAGCTTGGCGCGAAAGCGATCGCGTTCCGGCCGCTCGTCTATCTCAGCGACGAATGGGGATGCCCCGACGGGACGGCGCTGATCGGTGTGCCGTTCTACCTCGTCGATCCGCGCCTCGAGCGCCTCGAAGGCGAGATGTCCGCCGGCCTCGAGGACGACGCCGAGGCAATGCGGTATCTCCGACACGAGTGCGGCCACGCGATCAACTACGCGTATCGCATTTACGACCGAGAGGATTGGAGCTCGTTGTTCGGATCGTTCTCGCGTCCGTATCGCGAGCGGTATCGGGCAGACCCGTTTTCGCGGGCGTACGTGCGGCACATCCTCGGCTGGTACGCGCAGAAACACCCCGACGAGGACTTCGCGGAAACCTTCGCCGTGTGGCTCACGCCGGACATCGATTGGCGGCATGACTACGCCGGTTGGCCGGCGCTGGCCAAGCTCGAATACGTCGATCGCGTGATGGGCGAGGTGGGCGGGCTCGTACCCCCGGCGCCACAGCCGACGGACGACGATCTCCCGGTCGAGGCGATGCATTACACGCTCGCCGAGCATTATGCCGAAGGCGACGAGCGTGTGCCCATTGAAGATCCGCGACAGTTCGACACGGACCTCCGTCGCATCTTCGCGTCGCCCGGCGCAGCGCCGGAGGGGGAGGCAGCGGCGCTATTCGTGCGCCGCCACGTGCGCGAGATCGTCGGCCGGATCTCGTACTGGACCGGCGAGACACCGTCGGTGGTGCGATCGCTCGTCGAGCATCTGACGAATCGCGCCGCGGACCTGGACCTCCGCGTCGGCGGACTCGAAGCGGCGACGCTCGTCGAGCTGACCGCGTTCGGGACCGCGGTGGTGATGAATCACCGCCACACGCAGACGTTCGCCCGGACCGCGCGGCGACGACGCGCGACGACCGCCGGGGGCTCGGCCTGGTGAAGATCGCGATCCTGCACTCCCCCGACGCGCTGGAACCGCCGGTGGATCCGGTCCTCGATCATGTCGAGTCCGCGCTGCGCGCGTCACAGCATGACGTTGAACGCATCCCCGCCGATCCCGATGTCGGCGCGCTGGTGGCGGCGCTCGAACGCGCAAAGCCGGAGTTCATTTTCAATCTCGCCGAGTCGTACGCGGGCAAGAGCGCCATGGACTCGAACGTCGCTGCGCTGCTCAACATGCTGGGGCACCGCTACACCGGTTCGAGCCCCGCGGGACTCTTCCTCGCCGGAGACAAGACGCTGAGCAAGAAAGTGCTCCAGTTTCACGGGATCAAGACGCCGGAGTTCGTGACGATGTACCGTGGTGCGCTGGAGTGGGCGGGAGACATCGACTTTCCGGTGATCGTGAAGCCGCCGCAGGAGGACGCATCGATCGGAATCAGCTCATCGTCCGCGGTGCGCGACCTCAAGGAGCTGTTCGGCCGCATTGGCGCGCTCCAGGCCGAGTATCAGAGCCCCGTGCTCGTCGAACAGTTCGTGGATGGACGGGAGTTCTACGTCGGCGTGTTGGGGAACGCGAAGGCCGAGGCGCTGCCGGTCATCGAGCTGGATTTCTCGCGGTTTCCGAAGGACAGGCCGCGGATCGCGAGCTGGGAGGCGAAGTGGGGCGACGACGGCGAGGGGAGCGGCGCGGAATACGACGGGACCGAGTCGATTTTTCCCGAGAAGCTCGATGAAGAGCTGGAGCAGCGAATGAAGGACGTGGCCGTGGAGGCGTTCAATGCCCTGCGGCTCCGCGACTACGCGCGCATCGATCTTCGCGTCTCGGAGGGGGGCGAGATCTATGTGATCGAAGTCAATCCGAACTGCTACCTGGAGCGGGACAGCGAGTTCGCCCGCGCAGCGCGCAAGAGCGGCATCGAGTACGACACGCTCGTGTCGCGCATCGTCGACCTGGCGATGGCGCGATACGATCGCTGAGTCACGGCCGGCTCGCACTTCCCACGATACACGTCGGGTGCGAGCTTTCGTCGCGTTCGGGAGTACGCGCGGCGAATCAAAGGGTCTGACCCCTTGCATTGGGCGACGACAGGCGCGACATGACTCACATCCGCATGGAGCGACAACGCGCGTGAAAGCGCTGGTGAAGGGCAAGGCGGGACCCGGATTCGTGCTTACCGACGTTCCCGAACCGGCGATTCGCGACGACGAAGTGCTGATCCGTGTGCGACGCGCTGGGGTATGCGGCACCGACGTCCACATCTACGACTGGGACGCCTGGGCGCAGGGCCGGGTGAAGCCGCCGATCACCGTCGGCCACGAGTTCGCGGGCGACGTCGTTCAAGTCGGACGGTTGGTGACGGACGTGCACGAGGGTGATCGCGTGACGGCCGAGGGGCACATCGTCGACGGACGTTGTCTGCTGTGTCGCACGGGCAATTCCCACGTGTGCCCGTACACGAAGATCATCGGCGTGGATCGCGACGGCTGCTTCGCCGAGTACATCGCGATGCCGGCGACGAACGTGTGGCATCTCGACGACGCGGTGTCGTACGACGTGGGAGGGATTCACGACCCCATGGGCAACGCCTTTCACACGGCGCTCACGGCGGAGATCCCCGGGGCAACGGTGCTCGTGACCGGGTGTGGACCGATCGGGATCTTCGCCGTGGGGATTTGCAAGGCGGCGGGCGCTTCCCGCATCATCGCGTCGGACATCAACGACACGCGGCTGGCGCTGGCCAAGCGAATGGGCGCGCACGACATCGTCCACCCGAGCGAGGCGGAAGCGGTCGTGAAGCGTCACACCGAAGGTCTCGGCGTCGACGTCGTGCTGGAGATGTCGGGCGTGCCCGCGGCGATTCACCAGGCGTTCGCGCTGGTGCGCGTCGGCGGACGCGTGCAGATGCTGGGGATACCGTCCAAGCCGGTCGATTTCGATCTGGCGACGGAAGTCATTTTCAAGGGGCTCACGATTTACGGCGTCGTGGGACGGCGCATGTACGACACGTGGCTCGTGATGACGCGGTTCCTTCGCTCCGGACAGTTCGATCCGACACCGGTGATCACGCACCGCTTTCCCCTCGAGGCGGCCGACGAAGCGATACGCGCCATCAAATCCGGCGAGGCCGGCAAGGTGATTTTCGAGATAGCATGAGCCTGAATTCCGATTTCGTTCGCTCGCTCGAAGAGAGCATCGAGCAGCTCAAACGCGACAAGGTCTACAAGCGACTGAACCACCTCGAGTCGCCGCAGGCCGCCCGCTCGCGCATGGAAGGCCGCGGCGAGGTGATCATCCTCTCGTCCAACAACTACCTCGGCCTGTGCGACGAGCCGGAGGTCGTGCAGGCGGGGATCGACGGACTGCGGCGGCTCGGCGCGGGGACGGCGAGCGTTCGGTTCATCTGCGGTACGTTCACGATTCATCGCGAGCTCGAGGAGCGGCTGGCGCGATTCGTCGGAACGCCGGCGGCGCTCAGCTTCGTGTCGGCGTGGAACGCCAACGAGGGGCTCACGGCAACGATCGTCGAAGGTGCGGACTTCGTCGTCTCCGACGCACTCAACCATGCGTCGATCATCGACTCGATGCGCCTGGCGAAGGCGATCAGCAAGTGCACGACCGCGGTGTACAAACACGGCGACCTCGACGATCTGCGCGCCAAGCTGACGACGGCCGAGGCGAAGGGCGCGCGGCGGCGCGTCATCTGGACGGACGGCATCTTCTCGATGGAGGGCGCGATCGCCAAGCTGCCCGATCTGCTGCAGATCGGCCGCGATCACAACGCCATCGTCGCGATGGACGACTCACACTCGACCGGCGTGCTCGGCAAGACCGGGCGCGGCACCGCCGAACACTTCGGCGTCGTCGGCGAGGTCGACATCATCACGTCGACGCTGGGAAAGGCATTGGGTGGCGCGGCGGGGGGATTCGTCGCCGGACCGGCGGCGCTGGCCGACTATCTCACGCAGCGCTCACGTCCGCAGCTCTTCTCCAATGCGCTTCCACCCACCGTCGCCGCGAGCACGATGGCGGCGATCGATTTCGTGGAGCGGCACCCCGAGCGCGTACAACAGCTGCGCGACAACACCGCGTACTTTCGCGGTCAGATCGAGGAAGCGGGGTTCAAGCCGCTCGCCGGCGAAACACCGATCGTCCCCATCATCGTCGGCGAGACGGCGGCGGCGATCCAGATGAGCAACATGCTTCTCGACGAGGGCGTGTTCGTAACGGGCTTCGGCTATCCCGTCGTACCGCAGGGTCAGGCGCGGGTGCGCTGCCAGATCTCGGCGGCCCACACGCGGGACGACCTCGACCGCGCGATCGCGGCGTTCAAGAAAGTAGGGGCTAAGCTCGGCATCGTACGGTAATGATCAGCCGCTTGTAGCTCGCGACGTCGTCACCGCCCACGTGGGTGACGACCGCGCTGCAGCGTCCGTCGTCGTGCATCCACGGCACGAGCCACGAACTCACGTCCGGCGAGAGATGCCCGACGACGTCCCCCCCCGGTGCGTGCACCCAGACCTCCGGCTCATCGATTCCCGGCGGATCGGGGACGAGGATCAGCGGATCCCCTTCGTGCAAACGCTGAACGACCGATTTGCGCGCGGCGAAGACGGTCCCGTAAACGGGCGTCTGGAATTCGCGCGTCCCTGGAATGATCGAGGACATCGGGAGCGGGGTGCGGAGTGCGGTGTGCGGGGTGCGGGGTGGCCCGGCCGTTCAGTTGTTACGCACGAGGGCAGGTACAGGGCACCTCGGCACGCAGTCGCGGCACGCCGCACGCCCGTGCGGCACGCGATAGGCGGTACGTCTATTGTGAATTCGGGACCGGCATTCGGCCAGAGTGACCGGTAAGCGTGACCGTCCCACCGGCTCTGTCGTCCCGATCACAGACTCAGCAGGACACTATCGTGCGAACCCTGTTCCCGAGGAGACGTATGCGTACCATCCGTGCCCTGACCACCGCAGCGCTGATCACGGCGCTCCCAGGGCTGGCCGCCGCACAAGAGGGCCGTCAATTCAAAGACTCGTGGTTCTGGGGTTTCAAGACCGGCGGTTCCACCTACGCTGATTCGTCCGGCGGTTACAGCGCGGCCCCCGTGGTCGGGTTCGAGTGGCTGATCACGCGGACACATGGCGGCCTGTACATCGCGGGCTCACAGGCCTTCTTCTCGACACAGACCATCTTCGGGGCGAACCCCGGAACGCAGGATGCGAACTTCCGCACGATCGAGCTCTCGAATGTTCGGCGGCTGGATTTCGCGGCGGTCGGCTTCCCCGGCACACACGTGAGGTTGCATCCCTACTTCGGCGGCGGTTTCACCATGCAGCAGGTGCCGAGGGCGGTGGGCCAGGGACCGTTCAATTCGCAATCCGAGTTCGAGGCGACGCAGGCGTTGATCGCCGAGACGCGCGTAAGCTTCGCACCGCTTCTCATGGTCGGCGCGCAATACCGGCTGCGCCCGGTGTCGGTGTTCGGCCAGTTCATGCTGCTTCCGACGCAGAAGAACTTCATTCTGTACAACGGACGCGCCATGAACTCGTCGATCGAGTTCGGCGTCCGCTACAACATCGGGTCGTCCATCGCGAGGGACTGAGCGAAGCGCGAAGGAACGAGCAGGCACGGGGCCGGCGCCATGCGCCGGCCCTTCGTGTATCAGCGGTCGAGCACCCGGCGCATGACGCGCAGCATGTTTCCGCCGAGGATCTTCTTCACGTCGTCGTCGCCGTAGCCGCGCGCGAACAAGGGATCGACGAGCCACGGCAGTCGCGTCACCTCGTTCATGCCGACGGGGAGAAGTCCGCTCACGCCGTCGAAGTCGCTCCCCAATCCGACGTGATCGATGCCGGCGACGCGGGCGACGTGGTCAATGTGATCGATGAGCACCGCCAGAGGCGGCAGGGGGATCCGCCGTACGAGCTCTTTCGCGCGACCTTCGCGACGCTCGGGGGCGACCTCGTCGGCCACCATTTGCTCGATGCGCGTTTTCTCGGCGAAGAACGACGCGTCGACGAAGGGAGCGTAGAAGTTCACGTTGACGACGCCGCCGGAACGGGCGACGGCGCGGATCTGATCGTCGGCAAGATTGCGCGGCGCCGGGTCGATCGCGCGAGCGCTGGAATGCGACGCGATCACGGGAGCGACGCTGGTTGCGAGCACGTCGTCGAACGTGGCGTCGGACACGTGCGAGACGTCGACGAACATGCCGAGCCTGTTCATCTCGCGGACGATTTCGACGCCGAGCGCAGTGAGCCCGCCAGTGCGCGTTCCGTCGAGGCCGACGGACGATCCGGCCCAGTCGTTTCCGTTGTTCCAGGTGAGCCCCATGTACCGCGCGCCACGGCGGTAGAGGTCTCGCAGCTTGTCGATCGAGCTTTCGATGGCGTGTCCCCCCTCGACGCCAATGCAGACCGCCACTCTTCCGTTCCGCTTCGCGGATTCGATCTCTTCGGCCGTTGTCGAGAACACGAGCGCGTCTGGATGCGCCGCCACGAGCCCGTGAATGGCGTCGATCGCCGCGACAGCGCGCGCGAACGACTCATCGGGGGAGCGGCCGGCATATTTCGCGTCGACGAAGGCTGTGAGGAACTGCCCCGCTATTCCGGATTCGACGAGGCGGGGCACGTCGGTTTCGCCTTCGTGCGGCGCGAAGCCCGGATGATGCCGGAGCGCGGCGTCGTACGCGTCGTCGAGGATCTTGGTCGGAAGGTCGTTGTGCGCGTCGATGACGACGGCGTCGTCGAACACGCGGCGCGCGCGGGGGGAAACGTCGGTCACGGGGCAAGCATGCGGCGTGGGAAGCGCGCGGGCGTCTTCGAAACGAACGGACTGTCGGTGACGACCCAGCGCAGCGGCCAGTCGGCGCACCGCGTGATCCCGATGCGAGGCGTACGGGCGACCCGGGTATCGGGGACCGCTTCGCCGGGCCGAATGACGAGGGGTGGGGCCTGCAGCGAACGCGCATTGTGCGCGCCGGTGATGCCGAGCGCCAAGCACAGTTTGCCCGGGCCGTTGGTGAGATCCGCGTCCCTTCGCACCACCGGCCGGCGGCGTCGCATCAGCGGCAGGCCGGCGAGAGGCTCGACGGCGCGAATGAGGACCGCGCTCGGCAAGCCCTCGGCGCGCGTCACCGCGTTCACGCACCAATACATGCCGTAGATGAAATAGACGTATGCCAGCCCGGGCGGGCCGTAGAGCGGCTCCGTTCGCGCCGTGCGCCCCGCCGCGGCGTGACAGGCGAGGTCATGCTCGCCCACGTAGGCCTCGGTCTCGACAATTCGTCCCGCGGCGACACCGTCGGGCGACCGGCACTCGAACACGGCGCCGAGAAGCTCACGCGCCACGATCTCCGTGTCGCGATCAAAGAACTCTGACGGCAATGGCGGCGCGGGACGCGACCGCCGCGCGCGAGGCGCGGCGGCCGCGGTCACTCGGGCTTCGCCGGCTTGCGAGGGCGCTTGGCGGGAGCACGCTTGGCACCGCCACGAGAGCCGCGCTTTGCCTTGGCGGCCGGCTCAACGCGCGCGGCAGGGGCCGACGGCACCGCCGCGATCGCGACGGCCGGCGTGGCCTTCCGTCCGCGACCGCGCGAGCCCCTGCGCGGCGTCTCGCCGTCCGGCGTAGCGCCGTTTTCCGACGCGGGCGCCTCGGCGGCGTGAGGCGCGACGAGCGTGTGCGTATCGACGACCCCGATGGACAGCAGGTCCGCCGGCGGCGCTCCGGCTCGTCCGCCCACCCGGCCGCGTGCCCCGCGATGTCCCATGCCGAGGCGCTGTGGTGTCCCCGCAGCGGGTGTCGCCGCGGCAGGTTGGGAAGCAACTGCTGCCTGTTCCGTGCGCGCGAGTTGTTCGGCGACCGGTACCGCCTCGGCGGCGCGTGCCACCTCGAAGTCGTCGCCACGACGGCGAAGGTCGATGATCCCCTGATCGTGCGCGTCCTTCAGAATCCGCACGAACATGCGATCGCTCAGGCTTTCACTGTCGCGACCCAACAGCTGGCGTGCGCGGAGCCGGACGTCGGTGGCGCGGACCGCTTCATCGTCGCGCGCGAGCGCGTCGACTGTCCGGCGAACGAGATCGAATGCCTCGCTGCGCGTGAGCCGCTCGCCGGTGACGCCAATGTCGCCGACTGCGGGGGTGGTGAGAGGGAGACGGGGTGCGGAGACCGGCGCTTCGGTTGTGACGTCGAAGCGTGGAGTTTCCGGGATGAGGGCGGCGATGTCGACGCGCGGCTCTTTGGACTCGCGGTCCTCGCGATCGCGGCCGCGTCCACCGCGACCCCGCCGGCCGCGGCGCGAACCCGCGGGGCGTTCTTCGGCCGCAGGCGCCTCGGCTGTCTCGACTCCGGGCTCGGGAGCTTCTACCCTGGCCGCGCGCGGGGCTGCCGCGCCGGGCAGATCAACCTCGAGCTGCCCGTTGTCGAGCTTGGTCACGGAGAGCAGCCCGCGCTGCGCCGCTTCGCTGCAGAACCGTGAGAATTTCGAGATGCCGAGATCCTTCTCGTCGAAGCTGGCGTCGATCTCCTGCATGACCTGCTTGAGCCGATCCGAGCGCATGACGTCGCCGTTGCGCTTCATGCGCGTCACGGCCTCGGTGACGAGCTCCCACGGGTCGTACTTCCGCGCGGGTTCGTCATCGGTGGCCTTCACCAAGCCGGCGAGCGCGTTGTAGCTGTAGTACTCGTCGCAATTCTGAACGAGCAGGTCACTCGACGATTCCCGAATGCCGACGCCGATGACGTACTTGCCGTACTCTTTGAGCTTGATGACGAGGCTCGAGAAATCAGAATCGCCCGAGAGCAGAATGAAGGTTCCGATCTCCGGGCGAGTGAAAACCAGCTCGAGGGCGTCGATGGCCAATCGGATGTCGGTCGCGTTCTTCTTGGACGACCCGTAGGCCGGGGCGAAGATCAGATCGATCGACGAATTGGACAGCGGGACGATGTACTGGGGATAACGGCGCCAGTCCGCGTAAGCGCGCTGGACCGCGACCTTTCCCTTGATGATCTCCGACGACAGCAGGTTCCGAAGCTCTTTTCCGAGATCGGACCGGATGCCCATGGTCACATTGTCGAAGTCGATCAGCAGGGCGGCGTTGGGGGCGTGGAATCCGACCGCCCCTGCGAGTGCGGATCCCGGCGCATGTGGCGCGGCGACCATCGCC
>Ga0137314_1000320_pt1 | contig 14399 bp, 18 predicted proteins | sample EasRivERMZT199_2_FD_102289 | JGI IMG/M metagenome (GOLD analysis project Ga0137314, IMG submission 102289) | Soil microbial communities from meander-bound floodplain in the East River, Colorado, USA - East River MetaG ERMZT199_2 | ecosystem: Environmental > Terrestrial > Soil > Floodplain ... | reverse complement strand
CTCGTTCTGGTGCTGCAAATCCTCAAGAAATACGTCCCGTCCATGGCTGCGCCGCGCGATCTCTCGGTGATCGAACAACTCCACCTCGGCGATCGCTGCCGGCTCGTGGTGGTTCAGATCCGTGGCGAAGAAATGCTGATCGGTGTGACGAAGGAATCGATATCGATCCTCAGTAAACTTCCATAAAACATGCATGAAGCACTCTTCAATCTGATGCTGGCGGCCGCGCCTGAAACGACAACGATGCGGCTCGACATGAACGGCGCGAATGGGCAGGTCGAGATGACGATGCCCGTGCAGATCATGATTCTGCTCACGCTGCTGACATTCCTGCCGGCGATCATCATTTCCCTGACGTCGTTTACACGCATCATCATCGTATTTCATTTCCTGCGACAGGCACTCGGTACGCAGGAAGCGCCGTCGAATCAGATCCTCATCGGCCTCGCATTGTTTCTTTCGTTCTTCATCATGAATCCCACGCTGACGGCCATGTACAACAGCGCGTACGAGCCGTGGTCGAAGGGTCAAATCGACCAGAACCAGGCGCTCGAGAGAGGGGCCGCGCCTCTCAAGCAGTTCATGCTGAAGAGCACGCGCGAAAAAGATCTGCAGCTGTTCGTGGAGATGTCGGGCGGCCCGAAGCCCAAGGGTCCCGAGGATCTTTCGATGAAGGCGGTAATGCCCGCATTCATGATTTCCGAAATCAAGACGGCGTTTCAGATCGGGTTCGTGATGTTTCTGCCGTTCCTTGTGATCGACATGGTCGTGTCGTCGGTGCTGCTGTCGATGGGCATGATGCAACTTCCGCCGATGATGGTCTCGCTGCCGTTCAAAGTGCTGTTGTTCATCATGGTGGACGGCTGGAACCTCGTGATCGCGTCCATGGTAAAGAGCTATGTCTGAAGAGCTCATTCTTCGCCTTGCAAAGCAGACTCTCGAAACTGTGCTTCTCGTAAGCGCGCCCATGCTCGGTGCGGGATTGATCGTCGGTGTGATCATCAGCATTCTTCAAATCATCACTTCGATTCACGATACGGCTCTCGCATTTGTCCCCCGCATCGTTGTGACGTTTGTCGTGTTCCTGATCGTCTTCCCCTGGATGATGGGAACCATGGTGTCGTACACACACACGCTGCTGGGAAGCTTCGATGCATACCTGAAATGAGCCTTCCCGCGCAGCAATGAACCTCGTCTCGCTCTCGATACCGTATCTCTACATCCTTCACGTCGTCATCATCAGCATCCGTGTGGGCGCCGCGCTTTTGTTCGCCCCGATCTGGGGCCACCCGGGTTTGCCGCAATACCTGCGAATCATGCTGGTCTTCTCCATCGCTGTCGGTGTGGCTGCCATGACTCCGTTCAACCCCGATGCGATTACCAATCCGGGACTCGTGATTCCGAGTGAATTCCTGATTGGATTGCTCCTTACGATGGGAATCCGGATCGCATTTGCGGGCCTTCACATGGCCGGCTCTCTCATCAGTTTTCATCTTGGATTTTCGGCGGTGCAGGCGATCGACCCGCAGACACAGAACAGATCGACGCTGGTGTCGACGTATCTCACGTTGATCGGTTACGTCATGATCCTGGCATCCAACCAGCACCACGGAATGTTCCGTGCGCTTGCCGAGAGCTACAAGGCTTTTCCCGTCGGGACCGCGGTTGCGATGAATCAATGGTTCGAAGCGCTGATCGAAGCTTCAAAGCAGGTCTTCATTATCGGCTGGAAAATCGCGCTGCCCGTCTTTGTCGCCACGTTCATCCTGGAATTGACAGTGGGCTTCATCGCGCGAATGCAGCCTCAGATCAACACGATGGTGGTCACGACGCCGCTCAAGCTGCTCGTGGGCTTCGTCATCCTCGGCGCGTCGCTCGCTTTCATGCCGAACGTCGTGGGTTCGGTCATGGAAACGATGATTCTGCGGAAATAGCCCATGGCTCAGCAGGAACGCAGAGAGAAAGCTACTGGAAGGCGGAGACAGCGCGCCAAAGACGAGGGGCAGTTCGCCTACTCGCAGGAAGTCACGTCGACGCTGACACTGGCGGCTTGCGCCGTCGTCATCTTCGCTTACTACGTGGGGTCTCCAGCGGGTTTCCGCAGTTTCTTTTCATCGATGCTGCAGCAGGCCGGGACCGGCGACAACGAGCAGCTGATCCGTCAGGCCGGCCTGTACTTTCTTGCGGTTGCTTCGCCGGTGTTCATTGCAGCCGTCGTAGCTGCTCTTGCCGGAAATCTGATGCAGGGGCTTCCTGTCTTCGCTTCGCAAGGTGCGACTCTGAAGTGGGAAAGATTGAATCCCGCGCAGAGCCTGTCGCGGCTGAAGACACAGCTCTCCTGGATTCAGTGGTTGAAGCTGCTCTTTCTTGTGGGTGTCGTGGCGATCATCGTGTGGCGCGTACTGGCCGGCTCGTGGGAGCAACTGGCGACGCTGCCCGCGCATTCGCTGGAATCATCCAACTCAGTGTTTCGCTCGCTGACCATCCGCACGCTCAGTTACATCATGATCGCGATCGCAGTCATGGCCGCAGGGGACTTCTTCTACCAGCGCTGGCGATTCGAGGAAAGCATCAAGCAGTCGAAAGCCGAAGTGAAAGAAGACATGAAGTCGATGGAAGGCAACCCCCAGATCAAGAGCAAAGTGCGTTCGATACAGCGCGAAAGCGCGCGGCGCCGCATGATGGCTCGGATCAAGGATGCAGACGTCATTGTCACGAATCCGACGCACTATGCAGTGGCCCTGGAATACAAACCTGACACGATGCCGGCGCCGCTGGTTATAGCGAAAGGCCGAAATCTGATCGCTGAAAGGATCAAGGCCCTGGGTCGGGAACATGACATCCCCACCGTCGAAAACGTGCCTCTCGCCCGAGCTTTGTACCGCCAGGTAGACGTCGGGCAGGAGATACCGATGGAACTTTATAAGGCTGTAGCAGAAGTACTTGCGTACGTTTACAAGGTTCGCAAGCGGCTGCGCTAGGCAAATCTTGCCGGATGGTATCGAGGTTGCTTCCAGCGGTGCGCCATGAAGTCACAGCTCGCCATGCCGATTGCCATCATTGTCATTCTGGTGGCGATCATCATCCCGCTGCCCACGATTGTGCTGGATGTTCTGATATCGGCGAATATTGCGCTATCCGTAGTCATCCTCCTGGCTGCGGTGTACCTGCTGAATCCGGTTGGGTTTTCGTCATTTCCTTCAATCCTCCTTCTGACGACGCTTTTCCGGCTTTCGCTCAACATCGCCTCGACGCGGCTCATTCTCCTGAACGGCAGTCAGGGAATGACCGCGGCGGGCGATGTGATTCGCGCGTTCGGTCAGTTTGTGGTGGGCGGCAACTACGCTGTCGGCATCGTCATTTTTTTGGTTTTGATCGTGATCCAGTACGTCGTGATCAATCACGGCGCGGTCCGCATTTCGGAAGTCACTGCCCGATTTACATTGGATGCGTTGCCGGGCAAGCAGCTCGCAATCGATGCGGATCTGAATGCCGGAATCATCGATCAACAGGAAGCCCGCGAACGTCGGGTGGAGATCGGCAAGGAAGCCGAATTCTACGGCGCCATGGATGGCGCCATTCGCTTTACTCAGCGGGATGCAATGGCATCCATTCTCATTACGCTGATCAACATCATCGGAGGGTTGTTCATCGGCGTGTTTCAGTATGAAATGCCGGTGGTCTCCGCTTTGACGACCTTCACCGTGTTGACGATCGGTGACGGTTTGGTAACCGCAATTCCCTCACTGCTGATTTCAATCGCCGGCGGTCTCGTCACCACACGGTCGGCGTCCGATGTCAGCATGGGAGAGAACGTTTCAGCACAGCTGTTCTCGAATCCGAAGCCACTTTACTTCGGAAGCGGGATCGTTGCAGGGCTCGGAATTCTTCCAGGATTCCCGAAGTTCTCATTTTTCTTCCTTGCCGCCCTGCTCGGCTTCATAGCCCTCACACTGGCGAAAGCCGCGAAGGAACGCGCACGCGCGCCGGTGGACAAAGACCCCAGGGATGGCGCGGCCACTCCCGAGAAAGCGACGACCTTCCTCAAGATCGATAGTCTCGCGATCGAAATCGGCTACGGCCTGATCGGGTTGGTGGACGTACAGCAGGGCGGCGACTTTATTAATCGAATTCGTTCGATCCGGAAGCAGATCGCGCAGGACCTCGGTGTGATCGTGCCGCCGGTGAATATCACCGACAATCTGAAACTCGCTCCCAATCAATACACGATCCTTCTGAAAGGCGTCGAGATCGCACGCGGCGAAATCCTTGCCGACAAATACCTCGCGATCGATCCAGGAAATGCGAGCGGCATCATTGAAGGTACAGCCACCAAGGAGCCGACCTTCGGGCTGCCCGCCGTGTGGATCCATAAAGACAATCGCGATAAAGCTCAAATGATGAATTACACCGTTGTCGACCCGGCGACGGTGCTCGCGACGCACCTGACGGAAACCATCCGAGGGCATGCCTACGAACTCCTGGGCCGCCAGGAAGTGAAAGCGCTCATCGATTATGTGGCGGAGACACATCCGAAGCTCACGGAAGAGCTGGTGCCGAAGACCTTGTCGGTCGGCGAAATCCAGAAGGTTTTGCAAAACCTGCTCCGTGAAAGGGTCTCGATTCGAGATCTCGTCACGATCTTCGAAACGCTCGCAGATTTCGGGACACAAACGAAAGATCACATCACCTTGACGGAAGTCGCGCGCGGCGCGCTGAATCGGTCGATTAGCAAGACGCTGGTCAACGATCAGGGCGAACTGTCGGTCATCACACTCGCGCCGTACTGGGAAGACAAACTGAACCAGGCAGTCGTCCGATCCGACTCGGGCGCCTATCTTGCGGTGGACGCAAACACGTTCGAGTCCCTTATTCGGGCTCTTACCGAAGCATGCCAGCGAAGTATGGCGTCGCAATGGACGCTCCTGTGTTCAAGCAGTCTGCGGTTTCACCTGCGCAAACTGATCGAAAGGTTCCTGCCGCAGCTGTCCGTCATTTCCCCGAATGACATTCCGCCGAACGTTCAGATCGTTTCCCTTGGAGTAGCAGGTCAATGAAGGTCAAGACGTACCAGTATTCAACGTTGCAGGAAGGCTTGGACAACATCAAACGGGATCTGGGCAATGAAGCGCTTATCCTCAGTACGCGATCGGTCTCGGTTCGGCCAAGATTCGGATTATTCAAGAAAGCGGCCTGGGAGATAACGGCGGCGGTGGAGGAGAGTCGACAGGGCTTGAGCCTGCCCTCACCCAGTCGCGCTACGCGCGACGTCCCTCTCCCGGAGGGAGAGGGACGGACCAAATCTCCTGCCGCCCTCGCGCCAGTTCCTGCCCGCGACCAGCGCATGGACGCGCTCATTGACGAAATCTCCGAACTCAAAAAATCATTCCGCTCGCTCAGCAAAGCCATTCCGCCGAAGTCTGAGCTCGCGGGCGGCCTTTTCGCCGAGCTCGTGAGTAACGGTATCGACCATGATATGGCCGATCAGCTCATCATGTCGGCGTCGAAAGGCAATCCGGCGCCGACCGAACTGCGCAACCGAGTCCGGATCCAGATCGCAGAACAGCTCATCATTGCGCCGCCCGCCGAACTTCACACGAAAACGCGCATGGTCACGGCATTCGTCGGTTCCACCGGCGTCGGCAAGACCACCACGATCGCCAAGATTGCCGGCCATGCGGCGATTCGAATGAAAAAGAAAGTGGCGATGATCTCGACGGATATGTTCCGCATCGGCGGTCAGGATCAGCTCATTCGCTTCGGCGAACTGCTTGGAATTCCGACCTACGGCTGCGCCGATGTCGAGGCGCTGAAGGATCTCGTCGCCAGTCTCGAGGATCGCGACCTCATCCTGATCGATACACCCGGCTCCAGCCCGTCTGACCTGGCACGTCTCTCGAAACTCGAGAGTGTAACTTCGGCAGCGGACGCGAAAGTCCACCTCGTCATCAGCGCGACGACGCGCTCTGAGGACATTACGAAAATCGTCATCCGCTTCCAGCGGTTCAAACCCAACAGCGTGATCTTTACCAAGACAGATGAAACCGATTCGAAGGGGCCGCTGACCGCGGATCTTCTTCGCAATGAAATGCCGGTCTCCTACATGACGAACGGCCAGCGCGTGCCGGACGATTTGTGGCTTCCCAATGCCGATGACCTCGCGCGACATGTTTTGCCCGTGGAGCCCGCTCTATGACGCCTGCCGAAAGAGAAGCGTTAATCACCGAAACGCTTCCGCTGATCAAACACATTGCTCATCGGGTCGCCACGAGGCTGCCCAGCAGTATCGAAGTCCGTGATCTCATTAATGCCGGAGTCATCGGACTGCTCGACGCGATCGATAAATACGAGCCCGAGCGGAACGTGAAATTCAAAACGTACGCCGAAGTCCGAATTCGCGGTGCGATTCTCGACAGCCTGCGCAATCTCGATTGGGCGCCGCGCTCGTTGCGCAAGAAGAGCAAGGATCTCGAGAAGGCTTATTCCGAACTCAGCCAGAAGCTGGGACGTCCGGCGACGGATGAAGAAGTATCCGAAGCGATGGGTGAGAATCTCGATACGTTCCACGCGCTCGTCGATCAGCTGCATGGGCTCACCATCGGTTCATTCGAGAACCTCAGTGACGGCGAAGACAGCGACAGCTATCTGAACTATTACCCCGACGACGGCAGCAATGATCCGTACGCCAAGTTCGAAACGAGCGAACTCACGCGAATCCTCATGGGCGCGGTCGAGGATCTTCCGGAGAAGGAACGGCTCGTCCTGTCGCTGTACTACTACGAAGAATTAACGATGAAAGAAATCGGAGTGCTTCTCGGAGTGAATGAATCCCGCGTTTCGCAGTTGCACACGAAAGCCATGTTGCGGCTCCGCGGCAAGCTCGGCAAAGTGATGCCGGATGTCGACGGACTAATGAAAGCCGTTGGCGCAACTCAGAGGTAACGCCGCGGACATGAGCGAAAAGAACATCCAGCAGTACAACTTCAAGCGATCGGATCGTATCTCCAAACACCAGATCCGCTCATTGCACTTCATCCACGACCGATTCTCGCGAAACGTGTCGTCGTCGCTTTCGGCGTATTTGAGAACGATCGTCGAAGTACAGCTTGAAGACATCATTCAAACCAGCTATGCGGAATTCCTGAATACTGTTTCCGACCCCACGTGCTATTCGGCGATCTCAGTCCAGCCGCTGGACGGGCTGTCTGCGCTGGAAATAGCACCGAATCTGGCTTTCTCCATGATCGACCGGATGCTCGGCGGCGTCGGCAAGCCGATGGCGACTCCGCGCCAGATGACCGAGATCGAACAGAAGATCATTCAGGGGATCCTCAAGCTGATCGTCGACAATCTGCGGGAAAGCTGGCGGCAGGTGTATCCGATCGAGTTCGCGGTGGCCGCAACGGAAACGCATCCCCACATGGTGCAGATCACGGCGCCAAACGAAATGGTTGTCCATTTCCGGTTTCAGGTGCGAATGCGGGACATGCTCGCGAAGATGCATCTCGCGATTCCGACGCTACCGCTCGAGCCGATCATTCACATTTTCGATCAGGAAGAGTACAGCCGCAGAAAAATCATTCACGACACGAACCTGCTGTCGCACCTGCTGCACAGCGTCCCTGTCGGAATCAGCGTGGTAACCAGTGAAACCGTGTTTCCGTTGCAGTCGCTGGTGTCGCTTCAGGTCGGCGACACTCTGGTGCTCGACCAGCGCCAGGAAGCCCCGATGATCATCAAGGTCGGCGCCAGAAACAAGTTCCATGCGAAAGCCCAGATGCACAAGACGTGCAAGGCGTTCGCTATTGTCGGCCAGGTGAGGCCCAGGAGAGAGGAGTCGGTCAATGGAACCATCGCTGAATAACGAAACGAACGATTCGTCAAACCTGGCGATTCTGATGGACGTTCACCTTCCGGTCTCGATCCGCTTCGGAGAGACCGAGATGATTCTGGAAGAAGTTGTGAAGCTCGGTGTGGGGGCGGTCATCGAATTGAATTCGGGAATCGATCAGCCGGTGGAGTTGATCGTCAACAACCGCACGTTTGCGCGCGGCGAAATTGTCACTGTGGATGGTTTTTATGGAATTCGTATTACGGAGATTACAAGTGCTGGCGAACGGTTCAAATCTCAACACGCCTGATCCGATCCTGATTTATACGGCTCTTGCGCTCTACGGCCTTCTGACGGCACTGCTGATCGCGTATGTCTACGCCAAGTTTCGTGAAGCGTCCAGAGCACTGAAAGTGCTTCAGACGGAATGGCAGAAGGCGGAAAACACGCACAACTCGTTCGTCGGCATCGCGAAGGAGCAACTCTCCAGGCTGAACGCGCCGTCGTCGTCCGCTCCTGCGGCGGGACATTTGGCGCCGCACAGCGGAATCGGCACAATCGGCCAGGAAGTGCGCCACCAGATTGTGGCAATGGCGAAACGCGGAAGGACGGCGGGCGACATCGCGCGGACCTGCGGCCTGCAGGAAGGCGAGGTCGACGTGATCCTCGGGATGGCGCGTTTGCTGCGGTAAGCAATTTGTGCCGGCAGGGGCTGTTCTTACCTATCGGCATTTTACGGTAGAACTTTAGATCGTTCGGAATGACTCCGGACGACTGGTTGCACACAAGGATGTGATATGAGCGATGCAATTGTCGAAGCGTATTCGGCGCTCGACGCGCGGATGAAGGTTATTGACGCAATCGCCAACAACCTCGCAAATGCCAATACGACAGGTTACAAGCGCGACTTCGGCCACATCCTCGAAACCGAAATCGGTTCCGAGGCGGGCACTTCCATCGACCTTGCTCCCGGCCAACTCCTTCCTACCGGTAATGAACTCGATGCCGCGCTGAACGGCGCCGGGTTTTTTGTCATCGACACGCCAAACGGCCAGCGATTCACCCGCACCGGCACCTTTGCCCTGAACACGCAAGGTGAGCTCGTGACGAAAGACGGAATGAAAGTGCTGTCGACTTCGGATACGCCGATCCAGGTAGGCGAAGGAAAAGTCGAGATCCGCGACGGCGGCGTGGTGACCGTCGATGGAAATGAAGTCGGTACTTTGAAGGTCGTCGCTTTCGCTGATTCGATGCACCTCCAGAAGGAGGGCTTGAACCGCTTCCTGTGGAACGGTACGCCGGCCGGGATCCAGCCGGTTTCGAATCCACCCGTTCGAGGCGGTTACCTCGAACGATCGAATGTGAATGCTGTCGACGAGATGGTCCATCTGATGTCCTCATACCGCGAATTCGAAGCCGTCCAGCGTGGCTTGAGAACGCTGATGACCGAGATGGATGGGAAGTTGATTCAGGAGTTGGGAAGAATTAGTTAAGGAGCACTTATGTTACGAGCGTTATACACAGCCGCGACGGGAATGCAGGCACAACAGATCAACATCGATACGATCGCGAACAACATCGCGAACGTCAACACGACGGGGTTCAAACAGGGACGGGCCGAATTCCAGGACTTGCTCTATCAGAACCTGCGCCCCGCCGGCACTGCGTCTTCGGCGTCCACGGAATATCCGGTCGGGCTGCAATTGGGATTGGGTACGCGTCCGGTTGCCACGGATCGAATCTATCGTCAGGGCGATTTCCGGCAGACCGGCAACGCGCTCGATCTCGTTATCGAAGGCAAAGGCTTTTTCCAGGTTCGCCTGCCCAGCGGCGAACTCGCATACACGCGCGACGGCTCGTTCCACATGAACTCGGAAGGTGCGGTTGTAACCGCGGCGGGCGATCCGCTGGAGCCTCAGATCACCATTCCCGCCGACGCGCAGGAAATCGTCATCGGCAGCGACGGAACAGTTTCCGTCACACAGTCCGGACAGGCGGCCGCGCAGCAGGTCGGCACGATCCAGATCGCCGGCTTTCAGAATCCATCCGGACTGAGCGCGATGGGCGGCAACTTGTTCCTGGAGACGTCGGCTTCAGGCACCGCGACCGCTGCCACTCCGGGTGAAAACGGCCTCGGCCGCGTCAACCAGGGATTTCTGGAGCAGTCCAACGTCAGTGTCGTCGAAGAAATGGTCAACATGATCGTTGCGCAGCGCGCCTATGAAGTGAATTCGCGCGCCGTCCGCGTCGCCGACGACATGCTCCAGCAGATCAACAATCTCGCGAGGTAAGCCGTGATCGTCCTTCTTCTGGCAATGCTGACAGTGTTCTCTGCGCCGATCGATATCACAATCGATACGGACACGATCTCTCTCGGCGCACTCATTCCCTTCCCCGCAAGCGACGCGCGCGCGGCAATTTCACTGGGGTATGCGCCGAAGCCGGGTCTGGCGAGGCGCATCACGAGATCCGAGATTCTGAACAAACTTTCGGCTGCAGGAAAACCCGTCGACGACATCCAGCTTCCCGAGTCGATTCTCGTTCATCGGCTGGCTGCCGGACTCGATCATGATCGCGTCATGAAGGCGATCCTTGATGAATTCGTCAAACGCTTTCCGGGCGGCGATATCAACATCACGAATATTCAGGTTCCGCCTATTCAGATCGGAACTGGGCCTGTCGAGATTTCAGCCAGTCTGCCCGCGCGTTTCGATCCGTCAACGCCGGTTTTCGTGCGTGTCGATCTGCGAGGTAGTTCGTTTGCAAAAACAGTTTTCGTTCGCACCAGCGTCAACATCGAAACGGATCAGCCTGTGTTGAAGAACAAAGTGGCGGCGCATTCTGAAATTCAACCGGACGATATCGAATGGAAGAAAACGCCGTTGCGCTCGGTGACCTCCAAAACCGCGGCCGATTCGGTTGATGGCATGGTTTTAAAGCGTGACCTGGAATCGGGCCAGATCCTCACGAACGAGCTTCTCTACACGCCGATTTCCGTGCGCAAAGGCGAAACCGTGACGGTAAGAGCCGTTGCAGGTTCGGTCACCGTCGCTGCGACCATGCGCGCCAAAGCTGGGGGCAAGGTCGGCGACACGATTCCGGTGGAACATCTGACGGGTCAGGGTACGACGATGGCTCGCATCGTCGGGCCGCGTACTCTCGAGGTGAGTAAATGACATTTACCGCTGCAACACTGATGGTTCTCTTAATGCAAAATCCGGGCGGGTCGCTGTATTCGGACTCGTCGCAGAGTTTGTTTCTGTTTCGCGACTTCAAGGCGCGGAACGTGAGCGACATCTTAACGATTCAGGTTATCGAAAGCAGCACGGCATCGAACTCGGCAAATACGTCGACAGATAAATCCGGCAGTGTGAACGTGAAGGCGCCGGCGCTCGGCGGTCTGGAAAACACCAATACGAGGCTGAATTTTTCAAACCTCCTCTTTCTTTCATCTGCGCTGAATTTCGCCGGCGAAGGATCGACATCGCGAAGCGGGCAGTTGCAGGCGTTTGTGTCGGCGAAAGTGACGGAAGTATTTCCGAACGGCGATCTCGGAATCGAAGGCGTGAAGGAAGTCACAGTCAACCGCGAACGCCAGATCCTCCGCATTCGCGGCATCGTTCGCAGGCGCGACATCACAGCGAATAACGTGGTGCTGTCCACGTCGATCGGCAATATGGAAGTCGTGTTCGACGGCAAAGGCATCGTATCCGATGCGAATAAACCCGGATTCCTTTACAGGTTGTTGTCATGGGTAACACCGTTCTAGCGTCGATTCTCATTTGCGCGCTCGCCGTAGCGCCGGCCTTCGCGACGTCCCGCATCAAAGACATTGGGCGGTTCGCGGGCGTGCGGAGCAACTCGCTCACGGGTTATGGCCTGGTGATCGGTCTGAACAAGACAGGCGACAAGCGGCAGACTTTCTTCACACAACAGACCCTGCTGAACATGCTCGAACGATTCGGGCTGACCGTGAACAATCCGGCAATCCGTGTCGAAAACATCGCGGCCGTGATGGTCACTGCGGATCTGGCGGCCTTTGAGCGTCCGGGATCGCGAATCGATGTCACCGTTTCGTCGATCGGCGATGCGACCAGTCTGCAAGGCGGCATTCTGTTGCAGACCCCGCTAATCGCACAGGATGGGAACGTTTACGCCGTCGCTCAGGGTGCTCTGGTGCTCGGAGGCTTTTCCGCGGGGAATGCCGTCGCCGGCGTGACCGTCAATCATCCGACAGTTGGCCGGATTCCGAACGGCGGGACGGTGGAACGCGCAGTCGTGGCAGGCATGCCTCAAACCGTTGAAGCCTTGGAGCTTGTACTGGACCGAACGGACTTTACGACAGTGCGCCGCGCTACCGAAGCCCTCAACACGGCCTTTGGCCGGACGATTGCATCCCCGATCGACGGCCGATCGATCCGCCTGCTGTTGCCGGCGGAGTTTCAACAGCGACCGGTCGAGTTCATGTCTGCCGTTGAAGCTGTCTCGGTTGATGTGGACGCGAAAGCAAAGGTCGTCGTGAACGAGAGGACCGGCACTGTGATCATCGGCAGCGAAGTCACGATCGCTCCCGTTTCGATTTCGCACGGCAATCTCAGCATCTCGATCGAAACGCAGTTCAATGTTTCTCAGCCGGCGCCTTTCTCGCAGAACGGTCAGACGGTCGTCACGCCGGAACAGACGATAACAGCTCAGGAACAGAGAAGTAATTTCGTCACGCTGGGCCAGGGCGCAACGGTAGACGACTTGATTCGAGCGCTGAATGCTCTCGGCGTAACGCCGCGAGACACCATCGCGATTCTGGAAGCGTTGAAGGCAGCGAATGCGCTGCAGGCGGAGTTGGAAATCCTATGACGTACGGTATCAACGGACTGAGTGCCCTGATAAATGGCGGAGCTGAGAATCCGGATCCGAAGGAAGTTGCCGCCAAGGTCCAGGCCATGTTTACCGAAGTCATGCTGAAAGCGATGGAAGACAGCGTCGAAGCCGAAGATGGATTGTTCGGAAAGAGCGCGAGTTCGGATATTTATCGCGGATTGCTGAGAGAACATGTCGCGAGGGGGATGTCGGAGAAGATGGACAGCCCGCTGGAGAAAGTGCTCGTGCCGGCCCTCAGCCCCCGCCCTCTTCCGGTGAGCGGCGTGATCAGTTCTCCTGAAGGATGGCGGCGCGACCCGATCACGGGCGACACGAAATATCACGCCGGGACAGATATAGCAGCTCCAGCCGGGACCCCGATTCGAGCGGTTGCAGCGGGGCGAGTGGTCGAGAGTGGAGTGAAGGGTGGGTATGGAAACGCGGTCGTCATCGAGACGGAAGACGGCCGTAAGATGTTGTACGCACACAACAATCAGAATTATGTCCGGGTCGGCGATCGGGTCTCTCGCGGCGAGACGATCGCAGAAGTTGGATCGACCGGACGTTCGACCGGGCCGCACGTTCACTTTGAAGTGAAATTTTGAAAAATTTCGCTAAAGTTTTTTGCCTTTCTGCCGATATGTCGGACAGACGAGGAGCGACTTTAACTAAATGAGCATCGATCGAGTAAATATCAGCAACCAAGGCGTAGATCGCTCCGAAGCGGCTCAGCCAGCAGAAGTTACACCCAGTTCCGGGAAAGAGCGGCAGGTTTCTGCCGGTTCCGATTCCGTCGCGATTTCTTCTAAAGCGAACGAATTGAACCGGTTAGCAACCGCGATCGAGCATTCCCGGTCCGAGCGTTTCGAACAGATTCGTGCGGAGCTGGAAGCCGGCACCTACCGCGTTTCCGGGGAAGACCTCGCCAGGAAGCTGATCGAGTACAACAAAAAATAAGTTCGCGGAAATCGGACAACCGGTTCGGAGCTTTACTGGAGTTAACACCCATGGATGGGCTTGTTGAAGAACTCTTCCGTCTGGAGAGCGCGAAGCACAGGGCATTGGTCCTGATCGATGCCCCTGCCTACGAAGCTACCGTTCGCGAACAGATGCGATTGCTTGCGGAGTGGAAAGAGCCCAACGGCAAGGTATCCAGTGTCGAGCGATTGTTGGCTCTTTCGCAACTGATCACTCTCAATACGCGGCTGCTGCAAAACCTCATGTTGACCACACCGGTGTTCCGGCTTGTCGGAAACGGCTACACAGACCAGGGCCGCATACCGGTGCGCGACGCGAGCCGCGTGTCGGTCAAGGCGTAAGGAAGGAACCATGTCCCTGCTGGGAGCAGTCTTTAACAGCGCTCTGTCCTCATTGATTGCGAATCAGTACGCGCTATCCGTCGCATCGAACAACATAGCCAACGCATCCAATCCCAATTACTCGCGGCAGCGGCTGATCACGCATCCCGCCGGTCCGGATGGCGGCGCATGGCACATCGGCATGGGCGTGAGCGTCGCAGGTGTGCAGTCGCTGCGTGACACGCTTCTCGACGAACGTTTGCAGCGCGAAGTCTCGGCCAGATTCGGCGCCGACACGCTCGCCGGCCGCATGAGTAAGCTCGAGGCGCTGTTCAACGATTCCGAGGGAACCGGACTTCTTGAACACATCTCGGCGTTCTTCAACAGCTTTCAGACGCTTTCCCAGGATCCCG
>Ga0137314_1000316_pt1 | contig 14519 bp, 13 predicted proteins | sample EasRivERMZT199_2_FD_102289 | JGI IMG/M metagenome (GOLD analysis project Ga0137314, IMG submission 102289) | Soil microbial communities from meander-bound floodplain in the East River, Colorado, USA - East River MetaG ERMZT199_2 | ecosystem: Environmental > Terrestrial > Soil > Floodplain ... | reverse complement strand
CTCCACGTCGTTGCCGTCCACGACGACGCCGATGATCCCGTAGGCCCGCGCCTTGTCGGCGATGTTCTCGAGACGTACCTGCCTGCTGACAGGAGTGGAGTACGCCCAGCGGTTGTTCTCGACAAAGAGGATGAGCGGGACTTTGAGCGATGCCGCCATCGCGAGCCCTTCGTGCCAGGCTCCGGTGCTCGTCTGCCCGTCGCCGGAGTAGGTCAGCGCCACGCGCTTCTCACCGCGCATCCTGAACCCCAGCGCCACGCCCGCCATCACCGACACGAGCCCACCGAGCGGGCTGATGGTGGAGACCATCCCCCCCTCGATCTTGCCGAAGTGCAGGGCATTGTCTCTTCCATGGACGGGGATCTCGCGGGCCATGTACTGCGACAACAGTGTGCCGGGTGTGACCCCTCTGACGAGACAGGTTCCCATGTTCCGGATGACCGGCGCGTACCAGTCTCCGGGCCCCAGCGCGTAGGCGCTGCCCACCGAGATCGCCTCCTGGCCAAGGCTCCTGTAGAGGCCGCCGAGGATCTTTCCCTGCTTGAACAGCGCGGCCATGCGCGTCTCGAGCGCCCTGTTGAGCTTGAGCCAGTAGAGCAGCTCGAGGCGCTGCTGCGTGCTGAGCCCGGCAACGTGTTGCGCGGCGGGAGCGGGGGGCTTCGGCGCGGCGGGCTCTCTGCGCGCGGGGCCGTCTTTCTTCACTGCAGGCTTGCCGGCCGCGGGGTTCGCCGGCGCCGCAGCGCGTTCGCCGCCGCGCGGATTCATCTCTGACTCATGGCTGGTAGTGGATCGCGCGACCGAAGACGCCGTGCGCCGCTTCAGGGACCGCCTCGGACAATGTCGGGTGCGGGTGGATGGTGCGGTACATCTCCTCGACGGTGGCTTCGGTCCGCAGCGCGATGCCGGCTTCGGCGATCATCTCCGTGGCACGCGGGCCGATGACGTGCATTCCGAGCAGCTCGCCGTACTTCGCCTCGGCCACCATCTTCACGAAGCCGTCGGTCTGCCCGAGGATCGGCGCCTTGCTGGAGTAGGCGAACGGGAAGCGCCCCACGCGCACGTCGTAGCCGCGCTCCTTCGCCTTCGCCTCGGTGAGGCCGATGCTGGCCACCTCCGGCTCGCAGTAGGTCGCCCCGGGGATGTGATCGTAGTTGATCGGACGCACCTCGCGCCCCGCCATGTGCTCAACCGCCAGAATCCCCTCGGCCGACGCCACGTGCGCCAGCAGCGGCGTGTTCACGATGTCGCCGATGGCATAGACGCCGGGCTCCCCCGTCCTCATGTAGCCATCCACTTTCACGTAGCCGCGATCCAGCACGACCTTGGTGCCGTCGAGGCCGAGATCGTCGGTGAGCGGGCGCCGCCCGACCGCGACCAGCAGGACCTCGCCTTCGATGGTTCCCGCTGCCGGCGATGCCGGCGCCGGTGCAGGCTTGCCGGCGCCAAGCTCGCGCGCCGGGCCGTTGGGGATGCCCGCGGCGGTGGCGGCATCCACGGGCGTCAGGGTGCATGAGACTTTGCCGCCCTGCATCTTGAATCCGTCGGCGCGCGTGCTGGTGTGAATCGTCATCCCCTGCTTGCGGAAGATCTTCGCCAGCTCGGCCGAGATCTCCTCGTCTTCAACCGGGACCACGCGCGGGAGCAGCTCGACGATGGTGACCTTCGAGCCGAAGCGGTGGAAGATCGAGGCGAACTCAACGCCCACCGCGCCGGAGCCCAGGACGATGAGGCTGCTCGGGACGCTCGTGAGGCTGACGATCTCGTCGCTGGTGACGATGTTCTTGCCATCGGCCTTCAGCCCCGGCAGCATGCGGGGGGTGGAGCCCGTGGCGATGAGGACGTTCCTGGTCTTGAGCGTCGTGACCTTCCCGTCCGAAGCGGTCACCGACACCTGCCCGCGCCCCGCGAGGCGGCCGTAGCCCTGATAGGGGTCGACCTTGTTGCGCTTGATCAACATCTCGACGCCCTTCCCCAGCTTGCGGACGACCTTGGTCTTGCGGTCCATGACGGCGCCGAAGTCGAGCTTCAGCTCGCCGGTGCTGATCCCGAAGTCCTTCGCGTGACGCGTCTGCTCCCAGACGGCGGCGTTCTCGAGGAGAGCCTTGGTGGGGATGCAGCCGCGCCAGAGGCACGTGCCGCCGAAGAACGAGTCCTTCTCGACGATGGCGGTCTTGAGCCCCAGGTGCGCGGCGCGCACCGCGGCGACATATCCCCCCGGACCGCTGCCGATGATTACGAGGTCGTACTCTGGCTGGGACATCTCACCTCCGCGCTGCGTCGAAGGGGGGGATGATACTCCATCGCCTTGTGTAACCTCAAGTTAGCCGCGCTGCGCCCCGCCGGAGCCGCGAGGGGTTCTCTCCCGGATGCCTCGTGGCGATCACGCGCTTGTCCCATGCCTGGGATCGCCGTATGCTCAATTGGCATTAGTGGGGGACCCGACATGCTCCGCACGCTCTGCACGTTGGCGCTCGGGCTCCTGACGGCTGGTGTGGCGGCCGGCAGTTCGTCCCCCCTTCGCCCCCACGGCGCACCCGAGACCACCCCTCAGCGCCCGCGCGGATCGATCGCGCTCACTCCCGGCACGCCGGGCTCCGGTCTGATCGCTCCCACATCGATCACCTTCACGATCCTTCCCGGGACCCCTACAAACTTCTCAAGCTACATGGTAGGCGCGAACTACCGCTTATTCATCAACAATCAGCTCGCCTACGAAGCGTTTGGCCTCTACGGTCACTCCACCTGCTCGACGTCTCCCACCGTCGTGACCATTGAAGGTCCCGCGCTCGCGCTCTTCAACCCAGACGGCTGCAACACCTTCCACGTGGGTTTTCTCCAGGAAATCCTGGCACCCAATCCCTACGGATACGACATGGCCATGGTCAAGGTCACGGTCAACTACCCCGGGGATCTGAAAGATGAGCTGTGCCTCTTTGATGGATATGTAGGGAATCCCGATCCCGCGTGCGCGCCGAGAAGCGCCTGCGATGCTCCGGGCTCATCGAGAGTCTCCAGTGTCGGACCGCCCAACGATGGGGACTTGGAGGTTGCCGGAATCGGCAATGGATGCGACAACTGCCCTTCGACGAACAACTCTTCACAGATCGATGCTGATGGCGACGGAATCGGCGATGCGTGCGACGGGTGCCCTGCGTTCGACGACCCGGACTGGGCCGACCTCGACAACGATGGAGCGAAAGACGCGTGCGGCGACAACTGCATCGGGACCTTCAACGCAAGTCAGCGGGATTCCGATTTCGACGGCACTGGAGACGCCTGCGACGAATGCTTCGATCCGGACGCCGACGGCGATTGCGATCCCGGGATGCCTGCCGCCGTCACCTTCTTCGTGGATTACGAATACCGCATAGGGTGCTTCTCATGTCCCCAGGGGGAAATGAGTTTCTCCGTGAATGGCCGAGCGCGCCATCTCTTTCCCCTCTTCGCTCAATTCGTGCAATGCGACGGGCACAAAACGGTCACCCTGACAGATCCCGTCACGCTCGATCTGCTGGATCCGCTGGCATGCAACAGCTTCAATGTCGGAGCGGGGGGCCCCGGGGACTTCAGATTCTGTGGCGTCACGGAGATCGTGACCGATCGGTTGGGCTCGATCGTGGATGTCTCCGATGATGCCGACGGGGATGCGCGCCCCGGTGGATACGCCGTCGGGTGCAGCGACAACTGCCCGAATTCCTACAACCCCGATCAGTCCGATACGGATGGGGACGGCACGGGCGACGTCTGCGACGAGGAGGGAGATTGCGGCGGTGGGACTCCCCTCGACTGCGACGACGGCGACGAATGCACAGCGGACTCCTGCGATCCTGCGCTCGGCTGCGTGTATTCGCCGGGCGATGCGACGCCGCCGGCGATCGATGCAGGTTTCTCGATTGTCGCCGCGGGACGCGGACAGGGGGGCGGACCAGGGGGCCTCATCGTCCATGTCGGTGCGACTGACAATTGCGATTCCGAGCCCGACGTCACGGGCCATCTCATCGTTCCGGGCTGCGACCCGATACTGGCCGCGGATGGGATGGCGATCAGGTTCATACAACGACCCCGTGGGTGCAGGGTCACGACGCTCGACGGCGTGACTCGGATCGTGGGGGCCGCGCTGACGCTCCGGGTCACCGCCACGGACGCTTCGGGCAACACGGCCTCGTTCGAGGCGGCGGCCCCGGTGCTCGGCCGCGACGATTCAACGCCCGGATCCATCCCCCACCCGCCCATCATCGAGCGGACGCCGTCGTCCGCCGGGGACTGATCGCCGCCCGGCAGCGGTCCTGCCCCGCCCAGATTGCCGCGCCGCCCAGGATCGCCGTGAGATACATCCAATGATGACGCCTAATGCGCTCCTCCAGGGTCGCGCTCCGCGGCCAGCGCCGCCTCGAGCTTCTCGCGGACCGCCGCCACCCACTTCCTGTACTCCTCGCGATTCACCCAGGCGGCGATCCCCTCGACAACCGCCCGCGCGCGCTTGGTCTCGAAGTCCAGGGCATCGATATGCATTTCGAGCCATATGTCCGGCGTCATCGTCTCGAGGAAATCCACCGTGCGGCGATAATCGTCCGCGATCCCGGGATAGGAAGGATCCTTGAGAAGCCGATATCCCGGATTGATGCTGGCGCTGCCCGGAAAGACGACGTTGTAGGTCTTCCCGTCCTCGGTGATCTTCATGGCGAAGGTCGTCGAACCTCTCGTGTGCCCGGCCGTGCGGTAGGCCGTCAGGGCCACTTCGCCCAGCCGGATCGTCTCGCCGTCGCCCAGGACCCGATCCACCTTGACCGGCTCGAAGGCGAACTCCGGTTGCGCGCTGTAGCGGAAATCGCGCTTGCCGCCCGATGCGATCAGATCGACCTCTTCGGCGATCATCGCGACGCGCGCGCCGGAGAGCTTCTGGATGTACGCGTGCCCCCCGACGTGATCGACATGGGCGTGCCCCGTGAGCAGGATCCGGATCTCCTCGGGCTTGAACCCCAGCTTGCGGATCGATGCCTCGATCATCGGGCCGCCGGAGGGCATCGTGGTGTTCAGGAGGATGTGCCCCTCGGTCGTCGCAATCAGCCAGGAGGCGAGCCCCCGGGTTCCAACGAAATAGAGCGGTCCGGCGATCTTCACCGGCTCCGCCGGCTCGTCCCACTTCATGGCTTTTCGCGTCGCCTCGAGGGAAATCCTCGGCTCCTTCGCGAGCTCCGCGCGGTCCTGCGCCCGGGGCGCCGGCACGCCCGCAACGAGGGCCGCGAGCGAAACAGCGGCGATGGCGGTCTTGAGCCCCAGGTGCGCGGCGCGCACCGCGGCGACATGTCCCCCCGGACCACTGCCGATGATTACGAGGTCGTACTCTGGCTGGGACATTCTCACCTCCGCGCTGCAGAGTCAGATCATGCGCTCGGCGGGCCGCCCGGTCCACCGCCGAAGGCGTCCGACTGCGGGTCCCAGAAGTCGCCGGTCAGGCCCAGACGCCCGAAGATCTGGCGCATCTCGGCAGGCTGCGGTCGACGCGATTCCGGCTGCAGTCGCGTGGAGTACCAGTCGCGAGCGAGCCGCCATAACTGGTCGATGCCGACCAGAGGCCGCAGCGGATATCCGGTGGTCGAGCACCACTCTCGGACGCTTTCTTCCGACCGGAAGAAGAGCATCTTGCTTCACGTGAAGACGATATCGTCCCACCATTGCGACGCCGGAACCACGCAGTGGAACCGCCAGTCCGACGGTCCAGGCCTCTCGTCCGAGACGGTGAGCTCCAGCGGCTCCAGCGACTGCTCGCAGCGGGAATGCACCGTGGCCGGCTTGTGCAGCGCCGCGGGGATTCCGAGAGCGTCCCACGCGCAGTTCGCGTAGTACGACACACCCGCCGCGGTCACGCGGTGCTGCGTCGGGACCCCCGAGAATGGCGGGGCCATGCGGATCGACGCGCCATCCTCCTCCAGCACCAGGACACGCTGCGTCCGAAGCCGCCCGAAGACCTCACGTACCTTGGACACCGCGATGCCCACGCGGGCCGCGATGTCGTCCACCGTAGGACGGCTCCCCGTTGCGGCGAAATGCGCGTAGATGGCCAGCTTCGCACTGAGATCAAGGTCCATCCGTCAGGCCCCCAAATAGGTGTGTTTTCAGCGCCCCTTGATGCGCCTGATTTCCTTGCTGGTGTGCGGCCCGCGCGTTGCCGGCGATCACTCGCTCGCCCGCAAGAGACGACCTAGCTCAGCCTTCATCTGGTCCAATGCAGGCCGGGTCTCGGGCTGGGCGATGACGTTTTTCATCTCGAACGGGTCGGCCTGCAGATCGTACAGCTCATCCATCCCCTCGAGGTCGACGTAGTGGATGTACTTCCATCGCTCCGTCCGCACGCACTGGTAGCCCATCTTCGATACGCGGGGGAAGACCCCGTCCGAGAAGTATTCGATGAGGATCGCGTCGCGCCATGGGACTTTGTCTCCGCGCAGCAACGGGACGAGCGACCGACCGTGCATGCCCTGCGCGGCAGGCGCGCCGGCTATCTCCAGCAGCGTGGGGGCCAGATCGATCCCGAGCGTGGTCGCGTCGATCGTGCTGCCAGGCGCAATGAGCTTCGGCCAGCGCACGTACAACGGAACCCGAACGGATTCCTCGTACGCCAGCCGGCGCTCCACGCTCAACCCATGTTCCCCGTAGAAGTACCCTTCGTCGCTCGTGAACACGATGACTGTGCTGTCCAGCGCACCTTGCGCTTCCAGAGCCTCGAGAATTCGGCCCAGGCCCTCGTCCACCGCCGCGAGCATCCGCAGGCGGTTGCGAATCGTCTCATCGTCCGTTCCGGTCTTCGGGCCGAGCGGTGGCTGCCCGGTCACGGGCCGGAGCATGGCGGGCTTGCCTTCAGGAGCTCTTCCGTAGTTGGGGCGATGCGGAATTGCGGCCTCTGCATAGAGCTGCCTGTGCCGTTCGGCGGGAATGAAGGTGTTTGCGTTGGGATCGGACACGCTGCCGTCTGCATTCTGAACCAGGTCGGGATGCACGGCCTTGTGCGAGATGTAGAGGAGATAGGGCTTGGCGTGCTTGTGCTTCACGAAGTCGAGAGCGAACTGGTTGAGGATGTCGGTGAAGTAGCCTGGGATCTTCTCGCGCTTCCCGTTGACGTTGAACTCGGGATCGATGTAGCTCCCCTGCCCCTTCACACTGACCCAATGATCGATGCCCGGACGCGCCTTGTCGTCCAGGCCCATGTGCCACTTGCCGATGAACGCCGTCTCGTAGCCGGCATCGTGCAGCAGCCGCGGGAACGTCGTCAGCTCGTGGCTGCGCGGAGAGCGATCGGTGTTGTCAGTGATCCCATGCCTGTGGGCGTACTGGCCGGTGAGCAGGCTGGCGCGACTGGGTGAGCAGAGCGGTGTGGTCACGAACGCGTTGACGAAACGCGCCCCCTCGCGCGCGATGCGTTGGATATTGGGGGCCTCGACGAACGGGTAGTCCGTCTCATCCCAGCGCAGGTCGTCGATGAGGATGAAGATGATGTTCGGACGTTCGGAGAGCGGCGCAGCCCGCAATTCGGGGCGAGAAAGGAACGCCACCGCGCAGACGATGGCGAGGATGGCGGTTCGCATCACATGGCGGGCGATTCGCTCGGTGCGCGCAACCATGAGCCAAAGCCTAACACCACCTTGCAGGACGCGTGACCGGACCACTGGCGGTGCCCAGGTCTATGGCCCGGCGCCCGTGCGGGGCCTCGCCGGCGCCTCTGCGCACACCGCGGCCACGAACGCGCTCACCAGCGGATGCCGGCGCTGCGCGAGCCCCGAGCGCTCGGGCTGGAACAGTGTCGCGATGAAGAACGGGTGCTCTTCCAGCTCCACCGCGCGCACTTCCCCTGCCGCATCGCGGGCGCTGACACGCAGTGGCCCGGTGGCGAGCCTGCGGCTGTAGCTCGCGCTCAGGCCGTAGCGGCAGTGATACTCCTCGGTCGCGGCCGCGGCCCCGTAAATGGCGGCCAGCCGCGAGCCCGGTTCGAAGCGAACCGCGCCGGCCTGCTCGACGAGACTGCACGCCAAAGGAGCGATCACCGGATCGGCCGCGGCGGGGTCCAGCTCGGCGTGGGCCGGGTTCGCCACGCCCCAGACGGCCTCGGCGTACTCCAGCAGCGCGTGCTGGAATCCACCGCACGTCCCCAGAAATGCCCTGCGGCTCTCGCGCGCGAACCGGATGGCGGCCAGAGCGCCGCGCGTGTTGGCGTAGGGGGTCGCCGGCACGCACCACACCCCATGGAAACCGGCGAGCTGTTCCGCCGGGTCGTCGCGCAGCGTCGAGGTGTGAACCCACTCCCACGCACACGCGCGGTCCCCCTCGGTGGCGAGCGCGAGCGCGCGGGGGATCCCTTGATGGGCCTTCACCGCGGCGTCGCGGTCGCCGATGAGCGCGATACGCGGCGTCATCAGCATCACTCTGTATCTACGACCACCGCGGTGCCGCTCACTGCGACCATCAGCATGCTGTTGCCGATCACTTCGTAGTCGATGTCAACGCCGACGACGGCATTGCCGCCGACATGCGCCGCCGCGGCCTCCATCTCCTGATAGGCCATGTGTCGGGCCTTGCCGAGCTCCTTCTCGTACGCCGAGGAGCGTCCCCCGACGATGTCCGTGATCCTGGCGAAAATATCACGGAAGATGTTCACCCCGATGATCGCTTCCCCCGTGACCAGACCGACATACTTCGTGATTCGCGACCCTTCGATACTCGGCGTCGTTGTCATGATCATGCTCTGCTCCTCAGTTCCTCTTCGACCACATCACGTAATTCCGAATGACATACCCCCAGGGGACGGCGATGAAAAGCACCGGGGTCCAAAGGAACACTCTGGTCATCGCCTCGGCCGGTGAGCCGGCGAGCGCGTTGTCCCGCCACAGCGGATAGGCGACGACGATGAGCCAGAGCGTCTTGTAGCCGATCGTGAACATCATGATCGGCAGCATCTTGAGCGGATGAATCAGCCCCAGGACAGACATCGTCGAGTACGTCGCCCAGGCGCAGAATGCCACGGCCCTGACGTGGTCCCACGGCCCCTCGTGGTTGATGATCGCGGTCCATGAATCCGAACCAACGAAGACCAGGATCAGAAAATAGAACACTCTCAGGACGTAGATGTTGATCGGCCGGACGCCTTCGTAACGCACATGGTCGGGTCTGAAGAAGGCCGCGATGCTCATGGCCTGAGTCTACGCGAAAATTCGGCAAAAGTTCCCAATGACTTGATTCGCCTGGTCTTGCGCCAGGGAGGAGTAGCATCCGCGCCCGGCGCTGGGCGGAATCGGCTGTTTGACATCCCCTCCCTGCGGTGATGCGATCCATCCAAACGACCCGCTCCTGACGTAGTGAATCGACAGAAGCGCTTTTCGGATCATGCTCAGAGGGGACCACCAAGGTGACGCAAGCCACCGCGAAGGACCCGCGCGGGCCCTTCGGCGCCGTCTCGACGGACGAGGAGATCGTCCGGAGGGTGGCCGAGGGTGACCAGGCCGCGATCGCCGAGCTCTACGATCGCTACCGCCAGGTCGTCTTCGGTCTCGCGTTGCGCGTGCTGCGTGACCGGGGTGAGGCCGAGGAGGTCCACCTCGACACATTCCTCCAGGTCTGGAGGACCGCATCCCGATACGACCCGGGCCGCGGATCGGTGTCGGCCTGGCTGATGACTCTGACCCGCAGCCGCGCAATCGATCGGTTGCGCGCGCGGCCCCGGCCCGCGATGGCGACCGAGGATCTGGGCGCCGCCGCGGCCGGCGCCGGGGCGCCGGGCCCCGAGGAGGCGATGGAGCAGGTTCTGCGGCAGCGTCGCGTGACCCGGGCCCTCTCCGCTCTCAGCGAGCCGCAGCAGCGTGCCATCGCCCTCGCCTACTACCGTGGGTTGTCGCACGCGGAGATCGCCGCCACGCTCGGTGTGCCGCTGGGTACGATCAAGACCCGCATCCGCGGCGGGCTTCGGGCCCTGCGGGACAGCCTCGCCGCACACTTCGCTTCCGAGGAAGAAACATCATGAGATGCGATCGCATGGCCGACCTGATCGCCGATGACGCCCTCGGGCTGCTGCCGCCCGCGGAGGGCGCGCGCCTGAGGCGCCACATCGAAGACGGTTGTCCCGGCTGCGCCGCGGAGCTCGTCTCCATGCGCGAAGCCGTGGGGCTCCTCCCCTACGCGCTGCCGGACGTCGAGCCTTCGCCGGAGGCGCGCGGGCGGCTTCTCGAGACGATCCGGAACGAGGCCGCGCGCGATCATCGCGCCGCTCAGCCTGAAGTGCGCAGCGAGCCGGCGCGCACCGCCGTTGGCGGATGGTGGCGGCTGGCGGCCGCCGCCCTGATCGGGGCGGCCCTCGCCGGTGGCTCCGTCGGCACGCTGGTTCTGCGCCAGGAAAAGACGATCGCGTCATATCGAGGCGAAGTGGAGACTCTGCACGGGCAGATCTCCCGCCAGGAGGAGGCCCTCGCGTCACTCGAACGGCAGGTCCGCGACGCCACCGCTTCGATCCAGATGGTCAGCGCTCCGGGCATCTCCGTGGTCGACCTGGCCGGCCAGGGCACTCTCGCATCGGCGTCCGCGCGGGTCTTCTGGGATCCGCGCCAGGGGACCTGGCGGCTCTATGGAGCGAACCTCCCGCCTCCTGCGGCGGGGAGGAGTTACCAGCTCTGGCTCATCACCGCCGAGGCGAAGATCAGCGCCGGAGTGTTCGACGCTGCCGCCCACGCCCCGGCTGCGGGGACCGTGAGGCTGCCGCAAGGGGCCCATGCCGTCGCCGCGGCCGTCACCGACGAACCGGCGGGCGGCTCGCCGCAGCCCACCGGATCGATCGTGCTGCTGGGGAATATCTAGTACGCCCCCAATCGCGGACCAGAGGTCCGCGTACCCGCATCGCGCTCGATCCCGGTCTTGGTGCGCGGGCCTCCGGCCCGCAGCGTCTTTGATCACAGCCTGAAGTCACCTCGTCATCCCCTCGTAACATCCGATCATTGCTCCCCTCCCGTATGTCCTGATTGAACGCCTCGTCCGGAGTGAGCGCGAACTGAGGACCGCAAACGGACAGGCAAGATCAGGAGAAGAGCATCATGAGACGATCCAGACGGCTTAACGCCATCGTCGCGGCGTGCCTGCTTGCCGGGGGAGGCATCGGCGTTCGCGCGGCGAATCATCGCGAGGCCCCGATCACGGCCCTCGACCACAAGGCGGACATCACCGACGTCTACGCCTTCGTCAGCTATGCCCAGGGACAATCCCCCGGCACGACGCCGGAGAAGGTCACGCTGATCATGTCGGTGGACCCGCTGCTCGAACCCGCCAACGGCCCCACCGTGTTCCCGTTCGACCCGGACATCCTCTACGAAATCAAGGTCGACAACAACCAGGACGCCGTCGAAGACGTCGTCTTCCAGTTCCGGTTCAAGACCGAGTTCCGCCTTCCCGGCGTCTACACGGCCCTCGCCGGCATCGGCGACGACGGGGCCTTCGCGCCCGGGACCACCAACCTCGTCGTTCCGCCCCAGATACGCTCGTTCGACAATCCCGGCCTGAACCAGCTCCAGTCGTACACCGTCACGATGCTCAGCAGGAGCGGCTCGTCACTCTCGCGAGTGAAGAGGCTGCGTAACAGCGACGGCTCTCCGTTCTTCGCGCTGCCGGTCAACGCCGGCCCGCGCACGATCGACTACGAGACGCTCTTCGATCAGGCTGTCTACGCGCTGGATGACGACTTCTCGGTCTTCGCGGGGACGACCGACGACGCCTTCTGGATCGATCTTGGGGCCGCCTTCGACACGGCCAATTTCCGGACGCTCGCGAGCGGCGTGCCCGGCGTCCTGACGGCCGCCGAGGATGCCGCGGCACAGAATGCGGCTTCGGACACCGTCTCGGGCTACGCGGTGAACAGCATCGCCATCGAGGTGCCCATCGAGATGCTCACACGCACCAGCCGGGTGGAACCCGCAACCTCGCTGGCCGCAACGATCGGCGTCTGGGCAACGACCTCGCGGCCCAAGGTGACGGTTCGCCGGTCGCCTCTGCCGGCGACCGGGAGCGTGTCTTTCAGGCAGGTGCAGCGCATGGGCAATGCTCTGATCAACGAGATGATCATCGGCATAGGGTCGAAGGATCGGTTCAGCATGGATCAGCCGAAGAACGACGCCCAGTTCGCGGCGTTCTTCCTCGATCCCCCCATTGTCCGGATCGTCGAGGCTCTCTACGGCGGCGCGCTGCTGGTGCCCGACCCCGATCGGCTCGATCTGCTTCCGCTGGTCACGTACGCCCCGCCCATCGCGGCGGCCGGCACACCGTCGGGCCCCATCGCCGATCTTCTGCGACTCAACACGGGCGTTCCGGCCACGCCGCCCGACAGCGCGAGTCGGCTCGGGCTGATCGGCGGCGACCCTGCCGGTTACCCCAATGGCCGGAGGGTCTTCGACGATGTCACGGACATCACGCTGCGCGTCGGCATCGGCGGAGTCCTCATCCCTGCCTTCAATGTCTTCCCGAACAACGCGCTGGGCGACGGGGTCAACGTGAACGACACCGACTACCGCATCGCGTTTCCGTATCTCGGCAGCTCGCCCGATGGCCGCAACCGCAGGCACATCGACCCCGGAGAACCCGGTGGGGGACCGGTCAACTAGGAGCCCTGCCTGGCTCCTGGCCCCCGAGCAGTGGCCGCACGGCGAGGGACGCGGCCACTGCTACCAACTTCCCATGGAGAACATGCACATGCTGATCACAGGCTTCGCAATCGTCGTTCTGGCCACAACCGCCGTGACCGCCCCACTCAGGACAACGGAGATCGAGAAATCACCCGCGCAGAGCCGCATCGACTGGGCCCGGGCGGCCCTCGCTCGCGCGCCCGAAGGGGAGCGAGCCCGCGTCGGGCTCCACAACGAGATAGCGCTCGCCCTGGCGCGGCGGGCACGGGAGACGGGCGACACATCCTTCTACGACCAGGCGGCGCGCGCGCTCGCTCCGGCGCTCGCGCTGGCACCGGAGGATCTCCAGGCGCGCACCATCGAGATATGGATCATGCTCGGGCGGCACGAGTTCGCTGCGGCGCTGGAGAAGGCGCAGGCTCTGAACCGCCGGGCGCCGGACGACGTGCAGGTCTACGGCCTCATCGCCGACGCGGCCGCGGAGATGGGCGAGTACGCGACCGCGGAGAGCGCCGTGCAGTGGATGCTCGACATACGCCCGGGGAACGTGGCGGGGCTGACCCGGGGCGCTTACCTGCGCGAGGTTTTCGGAGATGTCGACGGAGCGATCGACTTCATGACGCTCGCCTACGAGCGCACCCCGCCGGACGAATCCGAGGATCGCGCCTGGCTGCTGACTCACATCGGCCACCTGATGCTGCTGGCCGGCCGGGTCGACGACGCCGAGAGCGCGGTGCGCAGAGCGCTGGAGGCGTTCCCCGACTACCACTATGCGCTGGCGATGATGGGCCGCGTGCGCACGGCGCAGGGGCGTCATGCCGAAGCCGCCGAGTTCCTCGCGCGGCATGTGGCGGCCGCGCCGCACCCGGAGAACTACTACTACCACGCGGAGGCGCTGCAGCGCGCTGGAAGGCTCGCCGAGGCGGCAGCAGCCTGGAAGGTCTTCGAGACGAAAGCCCGCGGGGAGATGAATGCCGTGGACAACGCCAACCGGGAGCTGGTCCTCTACTACGTGGACCGGGCGAACCAAGGCGACGAAGCGCTCAGGATCGCCTCAGCAGAGATCGTCCGGCGCCGTGACGTCTACACACGCGACGCGCTGGCATGGTCGCTCAGCGCCGTCGGACGGCACGCCGAGGCGCGCGAGGCGATCAACGCCGCGCTGAGCGTCGGAACCAGCGACCCCCGGCTCCTCTATCACGCGGGGATCATCGCGATGCGCCAGGGCGACCGCGACAGCGCCAGGCGCTACCTCGAGCGCGCCATCCAGGGCGCATCGGAGTCGACCCAGCCTGCGCGAGAGGCGCTCGCCTCGCTTTCGGCCAAGTGATGGCCGCCAGGAGCCTGTCCGAGTCGTCAGGCTTTCATGATCCCGGTGTACGCGCGGGTCTCGTAGTCGAAGCGGACGGTACCGTGCTCCTGGTGGCGGGCGAAGAGGGCGTGGATGGCCTCGATCATCGCATCGCGTCCCGGCTCGGCGGGACCCGGGACGAAGGAGCATGACAGAAGCCGTCCGGTGAGCCCCTCCTGGTCGAGAGTCTGATGGTGGCGGAACAGGAGTGGTTGCGGTGGCGCGGCGCCGCCGAAGAAGCGCGCCAGCGTCGCCTCGTCGGGCTGGTGGTCGCCGACGATGGAGGGATCGGTCGCGTGTTGCGCGATCAGGCGCTCGCAATCGGACATGAAGAGGCTCGCGTCGACCCGGCGGACGTTCCAGATGAGCAGCGCGACGCCCGGGGAACGCAGGATCCGCACGAACTCCGCGCGCGCGGCGACCGGGTCGAACCAGTGGAACGCCTGCCCGGCGGCGACCACGTCCACACTCGCGTCCGGCAGCGTCGTGCGCTCCGCGCGCCCATCGACCGAGATGAAACG
>Ga0137314_1000314_pt1 | contig 14564 bp, 11 predicted proteins | sample EasRivERMZT199_2_FD_102289 | JGI IMG/M metagenome (GOLD analysis project Ga0137314, IMG submission 102289) | Soil microbial communities from meander-bound floodplain in the East River, Colorado, USA - East River MetaG ERMZT199_2 | ecosystem: Environmental > Terrestrial > Soil > Floodplain ... | reverse complement strand
CGCGCAGGCTGCGCAGCAACAAGCCGGTGCCGGCGAGGAGCGTGACGGCGAGCATCATTTCGACGATGATGAGCAGGCTGCGCGTCCGCGTCCGCGCATCCGACGGGCTTCCCCGCCCTTCGCGCAACGACTCCACGCGATCGGCGCCCGGCGGTCGCAGTGCCGGAACGAGCCCGAAGGCGAGCGCCGCGATGAGCGTAATCAAGGCGGTGAATCCAAGCACGCGGAAATCCGCGTGGATCTCGCCAAGGCGCGGCAAATAGCTCGGCCCTAACGCGACGAACGCGCGAACTCCCCCGATCGCCACCGCGGACCCGACAACGCCGCTCACCCCGGCGATCAGACCGATCTCGATCAGGAGCTGGCGCGTCACGCGGGAGCGACTGGCGCCGAGCGCGGTACGAATCGCGAACTCGCGATGGCGGGTCGAGGCGCGCGCCAGAAACAGGCTCGCGACGTTCGCGCACGCGATGAGCAACACGAACCCCACGGCGCCGAGCAGCGTCCACAGATTTTGGCGGTGGTTCTTCACGATCTGATCGCGGAGCGCCGTGAGGCGCACGCCGCGGCGCTGTGCGTAGTCAACAGGGAAGGTCTGTTTGAGCCGCTGCGTGATCGTCGAAAGCTCGGCGGCGGCCTGGGCGATCGAGACACCCGGCTTCATGCGTCCCACCACGCGGAGGAAGTTCACCGAGCCGCGGACGTCGCGCCACGGATGCTTTCCTGGTGACAGCGGCACCAGGACGTCCGCCTCCCGCGGGGGAAGCGCGAACGACGGCGGCATGACCCCGACGACGCGGTACCCGCGCCCGTTGAGCGTGATGGCGCGCCCCACGATGGCGGAGTCCCCGCCGAAGCGGCGGCGCCAGAACGGGTCCGAAAGGACGACCACGGGCTCGGCGCCCGGCCGGTCGTCGTCCAACGACAGGGCGCGGCCGACCGATGGCTCGGCGCCGAGCATCGCGAACAGGTGCGCCGAAACCGACATCCCCTGCACGCGTTCGGCGTCGCCGATCCCCACCAGGCTCATGCTCGACGTTCCGATCGCGGCGAGGTCCGTCATGGACGTCGTCGTCGCCTGGTAGTCGAGGAATTCTGGGAGGGAGAACGGCTCGTTGTCCGACCCGGGAAGGGCCGAGGTCACCCACACGAGCCGGTCGGGCTCGCGGAACGGCAGGGCGTCGATCAGCACGGCCTGGACGACCGTGAAGATGGCGCTGTTGGCCCCGATCCCGAGCGCGAGGGCGGCGATGACGCCCAGGGAAAACGTCTTGCTGCGGAGGAGCAGCCGTAGGGCAAAGCGGATGTCGTTGCGCATGCCCGACGATAGGACACGACACCCCGGCAATCCAATGAGATGTCGTCAGGACGAGCATGAACCGCCTTCAACCGTTGTCCCGTTCTTCCGCTCCCACGCTCCCTCTTTTGTTCAGGATTCGCCAACCTGCTGGACGCATTCGGTACGGACGCCCACTTTTGTGGGAGATGAGCGCCTCACACACTCGATGACCGACGTAACCGCGCCGGCGGTTCCGGCTGCGCCGAACAACCTGCCGGGTGCCGCCGACGCGGTTCCCCCTCCGGTCGCGCGCACGAGCACGCGCCGGTACGACCGCGGCATCGTCGAGGGCCCGCTTCGCGCCGCCGTCTGGAAGATCGCGTGGCCGACGATGCTCACGAATGCCATCGGCGGGCTCCAGGGCATGATCGATCACGCGCTGGTCGGCAACTTCGTCGGCTACAAGGCCAACGCGGCCATCGGCGTCAGCTGGCAGGTGTTTCTCGTCGTCATCATGTTCATCTCGTCGCTGTTCGCGGGGATGGGCGTGCTCGTGGCGCGGTTCGCCGGCGCCGGCGACGAGGAGATGGTCGACAGATCCGTGTATCAGGCGTTCCTGGCGGCGGTGGGGCTGTCGCTCCTCATGGCGCCGATCGGCTACGTGCTCTCTCCCACGCTGCTGGATTTCGTGAACGCCGCGCCCGACGTGAAGGCCGAGGCGCTCCCGTTTCTGCGGATCAACTTTCTGTTCAGTAGCGGGATGATGGTGTTCTTCATGCTCGGCGGCGCGCTTCGTTCCGCAGGGGACGCCCGTACCCCAATGGTCCTCGGCATCACGATGACGGTGCTCAACATCGTCTTCAACGTGATCTTCATTCGCGGACTCGGGCCGATTCCCGCCTATGGAACCGCGGGCGCGGCGATCGGAACGGCGATGGCGTCCGGTCTCGTCGCGGTATACGCGCTCTGGCGGTTCTGGCATGGCGGATGGGTGGTGTCGTTTCCGCGCGGGCGCGGACTCGGCCCCGACTGGACGATCATCAAGTCCCTCTTCCGATTCGGCCTGCCGACCGGCTTTCAGGGCATCGCCATGAACATCGGCGGCGTGCTTCTGCTGTCGTTCATCGGTTCGGTCGCGCACGGCGCGGCGGCTCAGGCGGCGTTCGCCATTTCGTATTCGCAGCTGTTCTCGCTGATCACGTGGACCTCGGTAGGCCTGATGGGCGCCGCCGCTGCGGTCGCTGGGCAGAACCTCGGCGCAGGCAACCCCGACCGCGCCGACGAAGCCGTGCACGTAGCCGCGCGATACGGGTTCGCCGGCGCTGCGCTCGTCGGTTTCTTCTTCCTCGTGGCGCCGCGCCAGCTGCTCGCGGTGTTCGGCATGAACGAGCCGACCGTCGTGGAGATCGGCGTGCAGCTCCTCCGCGTGTTGAGCGTGTCGGGATTGCTCATCGCGGTGGCGCTCACCTACACCGGTGGCCTTCAGGGAACCGGGGACACCAAGAGCCCGCTGTTCATCTCCATCATATCGCAGATCATGGTGCCGCTCGGCATCTGTTTCGTGATCAAACAGGTGAGCACGCTCGATCCGATCGATATCTGGTTCGCGATCCTCGCCGGCCACGCCACGCGGTGCACCCTCAGCGTCTGGCGTTTCAATCAGGGCAAGTGGAGAGCGATCCAGGTCCCCGGCGCGGCACGATAGACTCGAGGATGGGACTGCCGCACCGAGCGCGGTGACTCAACGCCCAACGGCCGATCCGCGTCATTGGTTTGGGCGACGCGAATGCGTCGCGCCGACGATCCGCCACAAGGCCAACCCAATGTCATTCCTTCGATTCGCCACGGCCGCTTCGCTCGTCGCCATTGCGCAGACCCCCGTCGCCGCGCAAGCGAGCCCCGACCCCACCCTTCAGCGCATCTGGCGCGTGGGCATGGACAGCTCGCAGGTGCAGAAGCTCGCGCAAACGCTGTTCGACTCCATCGGGCCGCGCCTCACCGGCAGTCCCGGCATGCGCGCGGCGAGCGATTGGGTGATCAAGAGCTACAAGTCGTGGGGCCTCGATGCGCGCCGCGAGCAGTACGGCACCTGGCGCGGCTGGCGGCGCGGTGTGTCGCACATCGACCTGATCGAGCCGCGCGTGCGCTCGCTCGAGGGAATGATGCTCGCCTGGAGTCCGGGGACGAAGGGTCGCGCCGTGACCGCGGAAGCGGTCGTGCTGCCAAGATTCAACGACAGCACGGAATTCGTGAAATGGCTGCCCAGCGCGCGCGGCAAGATCGTGCTCCTGTCGCCGGCCTGGCCGACCTGTCGCCCGTCCGAGGACTGGATGCGTTGGTCGACGCCCGCATCGCTGGCGCGCATGGACACGCTGATCGCGCAGATGCAGCGCGATTGGAGTTTGAGCTCGGACAGCAGCAAGCTGTATCGTGGAACCGGCTATGGCCTCTCGCTTGGTACGGGCTCGCTCGGCACGCGTTTGGAGAAGGCCGGCGTTGCCGGGATGATCTCGTCCCGTCCCAAGCTGAGTGGTTTCGGTGGTGGTGGTGGCGGCGGACGGGGGGGTGGCGGCCGTGGCGGCGGCGGTCGTGGCGGTGCAGGCGGCCCGCCGATCGGAGCGAGCGCGCGTGGCGGTGGACCGGCAGCGAGCCCCGCGTCACCGCCGCCGCCGGGTACGGGCGGCTGGGGCGTGATCGAGGTGTTCGAGACCTACAACACGATCGTCCCGGCCGTCACGCTCACCTGCGAGGACTACGGTCTCGTCTTCCGCCTCGCCGAGAACAACCAGAAGCCGGTGGTGCGCCTCGACCTCGATGCCGAGCTGCTCGGCGAAGTGCCGGCGTTCAACACGATCGGCGTCATCAAGGGCACCGAGAAGCCGGACGAATACGTCATGCTCTCGGCGCACTTCGATTCGTGGGACGGCTCGTCCGGCGCGACGGACAACGGCACCGGCACGCTCATGGCCATGGAAGCCATGAGAATTCTACAACTGGCCTACCCGAGACCGAAGCGCACGATCATGGTCGGGCACTGGTCGAGCGAGGAGCAGGGCCTCAACGGCTCCCGGGCGTTCGTCGAAGACCACCCCGAGGTGATGAAGGGCCTGCAGGCGCTGTTCAACCAGGACAACGGGACGGGGCGCATCCAGTCGCTGTCGTCGTCCGGGCTCACCGACATCGGACGCCACCTCAAATCGTGGTACGAGAAGCTCCCGGCCTTCTACACGGACAGCATGAGCCGGAACGTCGTGTCGTGGAGCTTCAACGACGTCCCTACCGGGAACCCGGGGGGCACCGACGGCGCCGTCTTTTCCTGCCACGCCACGCCGTCGTTCGGCATGGGCGCCGTGAGCTGGAACTACAACACGTACACCTGGCACACCAACCGCGACACGTACGACAAAGTCGTGATCGACGATCTCAAGCACAACGCCACGCTGGCCGCGCTCATGGCGTATCTCGCGTCCGAGGATCCGGAGTTCATCGCGCGTGCAAAGTCGCCCGGTACCTGGCCGGCGACGTGGCCAGCCAACTGCGGCAAGGCCCCGCGGCAGACCCGCGGGCGTTAGTAGCGCTTTCTAATCGCGACGGCCGGCCAGCGCCTTCGGCAGTCCGTCGCGCACGCTGCGGAACACCGGCGCCCATTGGGGCGCGGCGTTCCGCAGTTTTTTGTTCGACATCCGCTCCGATCGCGACAGGAGCTCGGCCAACGAACCCATGAGAATGGTGATCCAACGTGGGAGCGGGCGTGGACTGGGGACGCCGAGCGAGTTGGCCATCACCTCGACATACTCGCGCCGGCGCACCGGCTCGTCGTCGGTGACGTTGTAGGCGCCGGCCGGCAGCTCGAGTGCGGCGACGACGGCCGTCGCGGCGTCGTCGTGGGCGACCGACGAGATGTAGGCGTCCGGTGACCCTGGCAGCGGTGACCGGCCGCGACGCACCATCTCGGCCATCTCTTGAGTGGCGAATCCGTCAGGCCCATAAAACGCCGCAAAGCGCAGCACCACGCCGACGCGGCCGCTCGACGTGACGCGATCGGCCGACCGCTCCGCGTCGAGCACCGTGCGGTTGTAGCTCACCGGCGCGAGGGGCGTGTCCTCCGTGATCCACGCATCGCCGCAGTCGGGGTACGACGGCGCGAACGACTCCTGAATGAAACGCGGCACGCCTTCCGCGATCACTGCGTCGGCGAGGATCGCCGATCCTTCGCGACGGATGCGATCGTTCTCCCGCCACGACCACGGGAGGATCATGCGCGTCATCGACGACGGCATGTGCGTGGCAAGGTTCACCACCGCCTGATGTCCGGCCACCGTGCGGCGCACGGCCCGCGTGTCGAAGAGGTCGACGTCCACGCTGCTCGCGCCGGCGCGCTCCAGCGCGGCGCGTTTTTCGCTCGTCCGGCCGACGGCGGTGACCGTGTGCCCATGGGCCACGAGCAGCGGAACGGCGCGTCGACCGATTACGCCCGATGCACCCGTAACAAATACGCGCATGTGCTCATCCGCATGCGGCGCAATCTAAGCGCCTTAGGTTTCGAGCATGACTCGCATCGCCTTTCTAGGAACCGGGCTCCTCGGCGGCGCGCTCGCCGAAGCGGCGGCGAAGCGCGGTGGTGACGACATCACCGTTTGGAATCGCACGACCGGCAAGGGGCGCGCGCTTGAACAGTTCGGCATTCGCGTCGCCCCGGAGCCCGCGGACGCGGTGCGAGGCGCCGACCGGGTGCACGTGGTCCTGAAAGACGACGCGGCGGTCGAAACGGTGATCGCCGCCGCCCGTTCTGGACTCGGCCCGCGCGCGATCGTCGTCGATCACACGACGACGCAGCCCGCGCTCACCGCGGCGCGTGCGCGCCGCCTGAACGCCGAAGGCGTGCGCTACCTCCACTGCCCCGTGTTCATCGGCCCGGCCGCCGCACGCAAAGGCCAGGGCACGATCATGGTCTCCGGTCCGCGCGAGCTGTTCGACGAGGTTCACGACGCGCTCGCCCGCATGGCCGAAAGGGTCGAATACTGCGGCGAGCGGCCCGATCAGGCGGCCGTGCTCAAACTCTGCGGCAACGCGTTCATCATCGGCATCGCGTCGCTCGTCAGCGACGTGTTGTCGATCGCGGCGGGCGCCGGTGTGGCGCCCGAGGAGGCGATGAAGGTCATTGAGCTGTTCAATCCCGCGGCGTCGATCGCCGGCCGCGGAAGAAACATGATCGCGCGCAACTTCACCCCGAGCTTCGAGCTGGCGATGGCGCGCAAGGACGTGCGCCTGATGATGGAAACCGCGGGCACGCACCCGCTCTCAGCGCTCCCCAGTCTCGCGGCCCGCATGGACGCGCTGATCGCCGACGGTCATGCCCACGACGACCTTGCGATCATCGGCAAGGACGCCACGCCATAGTGTGTCATCCTGAGGGAGCGACGCGACCGAAGGATCTGCTCTCCAGCGCGTGCCACCGGCGGCGGCGATTAGATCCTTCGCTTCGCTCAGGATGACAGCCTTCTTTTAGTAGTCGTACACGTGGTCCACCCGCAGGCCGGCGCGCTGCGCATCGAGACGCCCGAGAACCGCGATGAGCTCGTTCACGGGCACGCGCATCGTCACCCGCTTGCGCGCCGAGTCCGAAGGTAGTGGGACGTTGAACACGACGCGGCCCACCGTTCCCTCGTGCGACCACGTGGCCGGTGCGACACCCGTGATGAGTATTTCGTGGTTGCCCGCGATCTCGCTGATGCGCACGCTATCTCCCGATGCGGCCAACTCGCGCACCGCGTCCCGGAAGGCATCGTACCGCGGCGCGGCGACGACGGTGAACGTGCTGTCCAGACGGGCCACCGTCTTGATCGACGGGTGACGCGCAGCGACCGCGTCGGTCCACCCGGTCACGACCATCTGCATCCGATCTTCCTGCGGCGCGTATGCGGCGTGCGTCGCCAACGTGATCAATTCGGCGTACACCGCCTTGATCCCGTACTCCGCGGTGAGAAACGCGCGCCGCTCCCACTTACGAATCGGCGCGCGGCCCCACAGCGGGAGGTCGGTCCACAACCCCCACAGCTTCGACCCGAACGGGTATTCGTACCACGGCCGGACGTGAATGAACGTGCCGTAATCGGTCGCCACATTCGCCGCGTAGCGATCCTCGTCGGTGAGCGCGTGGCCGGCCGCCCAGTCGGACAGGCGGCCGATCGTGTTCTCATACGCTCCTTTGAGCGCCAGCTCGGCCGAGTAGCTGACACCGATCACCCACAGCATGACGTGGTAGCCTGTGTTGAACGGGTACGCGTTGCGCGTGAGGGCGATCGCCTCGCGGTAGTCGACCCAGAACTGCGCAATGGATTTGGCGTACGGGAACGTCGTGGGGAGGCGATGCTGCAGCCACTCCGCGTACTCGTCGGAGCTATAGACGATGTACCACTCGGGGTGGGTGAGGAACGTCTGCCCCTCGTCGCGCGCATAGGTACCGGCCGAGTCGAGACGCTCGCGCACCGCGGCGTCGAGCTGCGCGTGCCGCGGGTCCACGCGCGGGAGGTAGTACTTGTCCCAGAGCGTGTTGCGGAACTTGTTCGTGGGGTCGAGGCGCCGCTTCAGCGCGAAGTACTCCGGCGCGCGCGGGTAGGCGCGCAGGAACTGCGATTCGGTCGCCCACGGCTGGTACGGCAGGTAGTACGTGCCGCCGACGCTGAGGATCGAATCGGTCATCTCGCGCGTCCAGATGCCGACCTTGCGCCGTTCCGGCGCCGACGTGCCCTGCTTGTAGTAGACGACGAACGCGAACGCCTCGCGCGGCGCCCAGGCGAGCACCGTGCCCGGATCGTGCTTGGCGTGGCGGATCGAGACGTTGACGACGTTCACGTCGTGTTTGTTGAACACGGCGCGCATCTTCGGCACAAAGTCGTCGAAGCGCTCGACGGGAATGAAGTACTCCTCGAGCACGTAGCTCGACTTGGCACGCGACGCGGGCTCGAGCTCGGCCACGTCGTAGCTCGCCTCGTAGTTGCGCCACTCCACCGGCGAGCTGCGGAAGAGGAGAGGATCGACAACGTGCTCGCGGAAGCCTTTGCCGCCGGGCCAGCCGGACATGATCGCGTAGACGGCGCGATCCAGCCGGTACGACTTGTCCGAGGGGATCAATCGGTCCGGCACCGTCACGGAGTCGTTGGTGCGCGACCACGTGACCGCGTTCACCCGTTCGTACTTCGGCGGATAGATGTCCCCGTTGTGGAAGATGACGGCGGCCGAGTCGCGCACCTGGTCCTTGAAATACGATCCGTATTTCGTGACCGGCATGCGGACGTTGTGCCGTTTGACGCGCACGTTGTCGTCGAGGTCGAGCGTCGCTTCGACGATCACGCCCAGGCCGCCGTAGCCGCCGATCGCGCCGAAGAAGATGTCGGGCCGCACGGTAGGGCTGGCTTCCACGACGGAACCGTCGGCAAGCACGATCTTGAACGAGCGCACCGACAACACGAGCGGACCCAGTCCGATGTAGCGCCCGTGCACGTTCACCGACATCGACCCGCCGACGGTGAAGTTCGAGTAGGTCTGCATGATCTTGACCGACAGGTTCGCCGGAGCGACGCGCCGCTGGATATCGCGCCACCGGGCGCCCGCCTGCACGGTGATCGTCTTTCCAATCGAATCGAAGGCGAGCACGCGGTTGAACTGGCGCATGTCGATCTGCAGCGCGCCGGGCGTCGCCGTCTGGCCCCCCATGCTGTACCGCCCCCCGCCGATCGAGATCGGGCCGGCGCGATCTCTCACGGCGGTGACGATCTCCTCGACGGTCGTCGGCGCGATCACGTCCGACACCGGAATCGGGTTGAGCTGCGTGACGTCGTTGATGATGATCGGCGATGCGGGACGCTCGACCGGCATGTGCCGCACGCCCCACACGGTCATGTCGTAGGCGAGTACCAGTGTGCCGCCGAGCAGGATGCCGACTCCCGTCATCACCCGTTTGGCGCGCCGTCGGAGTGCCCCGCGCCGGCTCCCGATCGTCTTGACCTCGGTTACATTCGACGTCATCTCGCTCGAGGGTTCTTTCAATGGTGAGAAAGCTGGCATTTGGGTTTGCGATCGTGTTCGGCTTGGTCGTCGCGACCGGGTGGATGCCTCAGACCACGACGTCTATGAACATGACGGCCGACGGTCCGGAACGAATGATGTTCGGCCTCTTCGCCATGAGTTTACTCGACGACGTCACGCACGGTGTGACCGCGATCGTCCTGCTCGTCGGCGCGCTGCACTCCCGTAAATGGGCGACGCTCGCGTTCACCGCCTTTGGCTGGTACTACGCGTGCGACGCCGTGTTCTATCTGATCGACGGTGCGCTGATACACAAGCCGGTGCTCTCGAACATCGCCCTCAACGCGCCGCACGTGATCTTTTCGACCATCATGCTGACGATCGCGTACCGAATGTCGCCACGGGAAGCGCAGCGCGAGGCGACGACCGGGCACGCGGTGCCGGCCGCGGCGTAACAGCCGACACCCATGCGTTCGGGGTCCTCTCCCATGCGTTCGGGGTCCTCTCTCGGCCGCCGCGCGCTGGTCGCCGCCGCCACGATCCTCATCGGGCTCCCGTGCCTGCTGCTGGCGACCTTTCGCGTGGCCGCGGTGTTGCGCGAGGGCGAGACGAACGCCGCTGCCGCGCCAAAAACCGGCCGGTTCGTTCGCGCCGCCGACGTCGACCTGTTCGTGCAGGAGGAAGGACCGGCTGACGGACCGCCCGTGCTGTTCATTCACGGAACGGGCGCCTGGAGCGAGATCTGGCGCGGGACGATGCACGCCCTCGCCGCACAGGGATACCGGGCGATCGCCGTGGACATGCCGCCCTTCGGCTACACCTCGCGACCCGCGTCGCCAAACTATGGCGACGACGCGCAAGCCCGCCGCATCCTCGGCGCTCTGGACGCCTTGCAGCTCGAGCAGGTGACGCTCGTGGGCCACTCGTTCGGCGCCCGTTCGACGATGCAGGCCGTCTTCCTCGCTCCCGCCCGCGTGCGCGCGCTCGTGCTGGTGGACGCGGCGCTCGGACTCAGTGCGGCTCCCACGGCGCCGGGGCGTCCCGTGCGCGCCCTGCTGGCGACATCACCCGTCCGCAACGCGCTCGTCGCTACCACGCTCACGAACCCGATGTTCACGGCGCGGCTGCTCTCGGGGCTCGTAGCGGAGAAGTCGGCCGTGACGCCGGAGCGAGTGCGCATGTTACAGCGCCCGTTCGTCGTCGAGAACACCACCGTGCGCTTCGGCGAATGGCTGCGGCCATTCGTGACCTCCACCGAAGGATCGCTGGCGACTCGGCGCGATCTTTACGGGACGCTGCGAATGCCGGCGTTGGTCCTCTGGGGCGCTCGCGACTCACTGACGCCGCTCGCCCAGGGGCGCGACCTGGTTGGTCTCATTCCGGGCGCGCGCTGGGCCGAGCTGCCACGGGCCGGCCACATCCCGGCGATCGAGGATCCGGCCGGATTCGACGACGCACTGCTGCGGTTTCTGCGCGACAACGTGACTCAGGTCACACCGCACGACTGATGGAACACAGAACTTCAAGAATTCTCACTGCGCAATGCTCGAGTCCGGCGGCATTGGGCACGATGAGTGCGTAACGAAAACGCCGCTCGTCCCCACCTGTCACTCAGCCATCGCGGCTGCCGGAGCTTCATGATGCACGGTCGTCTTTCCCTCCTCGGGGCCGGCGCACTCGCCGTCCTCGCCCTTCCACTCGCCTGTTCGGAGTCGACGTCGCCCCCCGGAGACGGCGCCAACGGAATGGTCGTCGTCAAGCTGACCGACGCGCCCTTCCTCACCGATTCGCTTCGTAGCGTGGACATCTTCGTTGTGAGGGTCGAGGGACGCGTGGCCGCGGCGGATTCCGCCGAGGCGGACGCCAATCTCGATGACGGCGCATCCGGGGGCTGGCGAGTGCTTGCGTCACCCAACACGATGTACGACGTCCTCGCCCTGCAGAACGGTGCCACGGCAACGCTCGGATCGACGGCGATCGCCGCCGGAACCTACAACGGCTTCCGTTTAATCATCGATCCGAGCAAGTCGAGCGTCACGCTCAAGAACGGTGTGATCCTGAGCGGGAGCAGTTCGCCGAGCGTCACCTTTCCGAGCGCCAGCCGCTCGGGGATCAAGATCCTCCTCGCCGAGCCGCTCCAGGTCGTGGGGGATGCCACGACGACGCTCGTCGTCGACTTCGACGTGAACAACAGCTTCGTCATGCGGGGCAACGCGATCGCACAGAACGGCCTCCTCTTCAAGCCAGTCATCAAGGGCACGATGGTCGGTACGGGTGGTTAGGTTCATGGCATGCACGTATCAGATGCGATCAGAGAGCGACGCTCCATCAAGCGGTTCGCCGAGCGCGACATAACGCGCGAAGAAATCGAGACGCTGCTCGCGGCCGCGGCGCTCGCCCCGAACCATCGCCTCACACAACCGTGGCGCTTCTATGTATTGGGGCCGGAAGCGCGGCATGCCTACGGCCTCGCCCTCGGCGAGCGTAAAGCGCGCAAGGTCGAGCAGCCTGAGGCCGCCAGGGCGATGCGCGACAATGTGGCCGAGGAGCACCGCGCCCTGCCCTGTATGCTCGCCGTGGCCGTCGTGAACAACGACAACCCGGAGATTCGCGAGGAGGACTACGCCGCGGCGATGATCGCCGTGCAGAACCTCGCGCTGACGGCCGTGGAGCTGGGGCTCGGCACGCACATCAAGACCGGGGGGGTGATGAGCGACCCTGCCGCCCGCGCCGCCGCGCGCGTCAAGGACGAGGAGCGCATCGTCGCCATCGTGAACGTGGGCGTCCCGGCGGACGTGCCTCCGCCGAAGAAGCGCGAGGCCGCCACGGCCCTCACGACCTGGGTGCCGTAAGCGCGAAACAGGCGCCGTAGCGGGAGGCGGTGCGCGGCACGCCGAGCGACCGCGGCCGCTGCACGCACGGGTGTAGTCCCTCGCCGCGTCCGGGGCGCGTGTTACATCGCGACACGTAGCAGCTCGCAGTACGTTTGGCAGCAGCTCGCGGGTTGTGTAGTAGTGCCTCTCAGTTCATGAGGTAGACGCTCGCGGAGTAGTTGCCCACCCTCGCGGCGCGCCCGTAGAGCCTCGATGGTCCCGGTGTGGGCGCGCGATGCACCGGAGGTAGCGACGCGCGGCGAACCTGTCGCCGCTGGCTGCGCGGCGGTCGCCACGCGATGGGCAGGTGGCCATGCCTGGTTGCACGGGTGGTGAACACGCGATGATGGTCGGGTCAACACTGGACGCTGGCCGCGGCAGACTGTACACGCCTCGCGGATAGCGGGAACGTCAACACCACGACCGTGCACATCTCATTTCGTTTCGGTGCTCGGGCGGGGTGGTACCTCGCCACACCCGTGGTCGACAGTGGATGCACATGGGGCGACCAGTGGATGCTCGTGCGTCAACAATGGATGCGTTCGGGCCAACGGCGGATGCACACGGGTCAAGGGTGGATGCACGCGAGGTCAACACTGGATGGACATGTGGCAACACTGGATAGGCGTGGTGGCAAACCACGGGCAGCGACAGCAGATCCTTCGCTTCGCTCAGGATGACAGCACTATTCCTCATGACGGATAGATCGGACCCCTCCTACATTCGCTCTTGCGGTCTACACCATAAGCTCGTACTTATGTAGACCATGAGCCCAAACACGGTGCTGCGCGCGCTGTCCGACCCAACACGTCGGCGCATCTACGAACGCCTGCGCCGCGGCCCGCGGTCGGTGACCGAACTGGCCCGTCACGCCGGCGTGTCGCAGCCCGCGGCGTCGCAACACCTGCGCACATTGCGCCAAGCACAACTCGTTACCGACCGGCGGGTCGGCACGGTGAGGCTCTACCGCACGAACCCGCAGGGGCTAGTCGCCCTCCGGACCTACGTCGAGTCGCTGTGGAGCGACGCACTCACGGCGTACGCCTCTGACGACTCCGCACCACGCAAGCGAGGCCGCAAATGAGCAACGAACCCCTCGAACCCCTCGAGAAGTCCATCTCTGTCTCGTGGGATCCCGCGACGGCGTTCCGCCGCTTCACCGCCGACTTCGGCCGCTGGTGGCCGCGCGCGACACATTCGATCGGCGGCCCGCGCGTGAAAGGTGTCGTCTTCGAACAGCGCGTGGACGGACGCATCTACGAGGAGCATGAGGATGGCCGACGATTCCAATGGGGATGCGTGGTCGCCTGGGATCCGCCGCGGTCGGTGACGTTCGATTTTCATCCGTCGCGCGATCCCGCGACGGCACAGCGCGTCGAAGTGCGCTTCGTCCCCGAGTCGTCCGGCACCCGGCTGGAAATGACCGTCACGGGGTGGGAGCGGTGGGGACGCGGCGCGAAGCGCGCCCGTCGCGGCTACGACGTCGGCTGGGGCTACGTACTCAACGTGTGGGCCGAGCGCCGCACAGGACGTATGCGCGTGCTCGACACGGTCGCCGCCGTGATGAGGACCTTCGAGCTCGTGCGCTACCGCGGTCGCACCGGCATGATCAACTCCGCCGCGGGAGAGATCAGCCGCGCTTAGGGTTTCGGCGGTCCGTGCTCGAAGCTCGGCAATCCGATCACTTCACATATCCGCCGACGAAGTCGAGCACGTCTTTCCGGTCGAGACGGAACACGCCTCCCGTGCCGCCGCAGCTCCCGTTCAACGCAAATGACGTCACGCCGGCGACGACGTTGCTGCTTCCGAGGAAGTTGGGCCCTCCCGAATCGCCGAAACAGGTTCCCCCCGTCGAGGCGTTGTTCGACAGGAGCAGGGAGAAGCCCCCCGTAAAGCCCGTGTTGATCTGCACGAGGCGAGGCTCAGCGCGCATCCGGATCAGCTCCGACTCTAGCTTCACCGTGTTGATCCGCTGTACGCCGTAGCCCACGGACGTGAACGTTACGTTGTTCGCGGATTTAAGGGCGTCGAGTTGGTTCACCGCCGGGAGGCGACCGTACGCCGACGCCGGGAGGGACACCGATCCCTTGAGCTCGATGATGCCGACGTCGTGCAGGAAGAACGCTGCTTCCGTGAACTGGGGATGCGAGCGCCACGACTTGGCTTCGATCGCGTTGGGCCCGGCGAACGGATAGTTGTTGTTGCCGTTCTCCACGTCCGACTCCGTGAAGACGCGTAGAGCGCTGAACTCACCCGGCTCGCCGGTGCAGTGGCCGGCCGTCAGCACCACACGCGCGGAGAGCATCGTTCCGCTGCAACGAAATGCCGGACTCCCCGCCACGTCCATGATGATGAGGACCACGGCGGGGTGGCCCGCGCCGTCG
>Ga0137314_1000307_pt1 | contig 14717 bp, 22 predicted proteins | sample EasRivERMZT199_2_FD_102289 | JGI IMG/M metagenome (GOLD analysis project Ga0137314, IMG submission 102289) | Soil microbial communities from meander-bound floodplain in the East River, Colorado, USA - East River MetaG ERMZT199_2 | ecosystem: Environmental > Terrestrial > Soil > Floodplain ... | reverse complement strand
GAGCTGGGCGAGACACTGACCGAGCTGCGCCCGCCGAGTGGAGCGAAGCCGAAGCTTGTCGAGCGACTGCGCCTATGGGATCTCGCGCTGAAACTGGCGCGCGAGCTCGGGAGTGGCAGCGATCTCCCGACCATCGCACCGCGCGCCATCGCAGCTGCGCCCGACGAGACGCGCGGGCGGGCGCCGAAGCTCACCCGTCGAGATCGAGCCCGGATCGAATGACGCAGGACCGCGCGCAGGAGCGACGTTCTGACCATGCGCAGATATGGTCGAGCGATTCGAGGCGCCTTCCTGGCGCTCTGGGCGCGTCGCGTGACTGACGAGGACCGCGACGTGCTGATCGCAGTCGCGCTGCTGCTCGTCGTGGTAGTGCTCGTCGGGCTCGCGTGGAGTCTGCCCGCGTCGGGCGTGTGGTAGCGCGTCGCCGCCGCGTACCGCCGCCGCGATGGCAGACACCGATGCCCGCCGGGCTCGCGGGCAGCTGGGGCCCGCTCGTCGTGGCATTCGCTCGACGCGAGCTCGGCATCTCGCTCGATCGCTGGCAGGAGCTCGCCATATATCGAGCGCTGGCCGTCAATGGCGCCGGGCGACTGCTGCATCGGGAGTACCTGATCTCGACAGCTCGGCAGAACGGCAAGACCGCACTCGTGCGCGCGCTGATCGGCTGGGCACTGACCACGGCCGTCGGCCCGGCCTGGGAGCTCGTATACGGGCTGGCGCACACTCGAGCACAAGCTCGCATCCCGTACGCGGCCGTCATGGGCGACCTGGCACCACTGCAGCGACGTCTCGGCCACGAGCGCTCGGGCGGGCTGGCACTGACGCGCTATCTCGGGATCCGGTCGGCGGTGGCAGGATGGCGACGCGAGTACCACGTGGCGAGTCGAGACGCGCGCGACGCCATCCGCGGCTACTCGATCGACCTCGGCATCTTCGACGAGGTACGCACGCAGCGCGACGAGGACACATACGCGGGGCTCAAGCCGACCATGACCGCGCGCCCCGATCCGCTGCTATTCGAGATCAGCACCGCGGGCGACGAGCGCTCGATTCTGCTGCGTCGGCTATGGGAGCGTGGTCGACGCATTCTCGACGGGCTCGAGCCCGCCGACGGGTTCGGCATGACCTGGTACGCAGCCGACGAGGACGATGCGCCCGACGATCCGCGGGCATGGGCCAAAGCGTCGCCCGCGATGGCCGAGGGCAGGATCGACCCGGCGTCGATCCGTGACGAGCTGGCAGCACTGACGCCCGCCACCTTCCGGCAGGAGCGTCTCAACCTATGGAGCGACGCAGCCGATGAGTGGCTGCCCGCGGGCGTCTGGGCGCGCGCTGCAGGAGCTCCGCCGCTCGAGCGTGGCGAGCGAATCGTCCTGGCCGTGGAGGCCGACCCGTCATGGATCCGGGCGAGCGTCGCAGTCGCAGTGGCGAGCGCCGATGCTCCTACCTTCGTCGGGCTCGCTGCCGACCTCTCGGCCGCTCCTGGCGCGACTGTCGGCCCCGACGAGCTGCTCGACGCGCTCGCAGCTGCAGCTCGAGCATGGTCGCCCGCGCTTGTGGTCTACGCGCGCACGGGTGCGACCGCGCGCCACGTAGAAGCATGGGCAGCCGAGGCCGATCTCCCGAGCATGGCACTCGCGCCCGCCGAGCTGCGCGCAGCATCCGAGCTATTCCGGGCCGAGCTCATCGGCGGGAGGCTCATGCACGCAGACGATCCGCTGCTCGGCGCGCAAGCTCGACGTGCCCGACCATCGGCGCCTCTGGCGGGCGGTGGGTGGTACTTCTCGGTGCGCGAGTCGACTGGTGCGATCGACGCGCTGCGAGCTGCTGCGTGGGCAGCATGGGGAGCTCTGGCGCCCGAAGCCGCGCCATCGCAGCCGACGATCTTCTAGCGGACAGCGAGAAGCCCGGGCCGTCGGCCCGGGCTCCTGGTCGCCGTTGTCGCGCGAGCGTATCAGACAGTCGCTGCCATGCGACACCCGTAGCACTCGGCGAGCGCCGTGGTGTGCTTGCCCGCCGCGTGCGCTTCGGCGAGCTCGACGCCACTCGGCGCCGAAGGCGCCGCTGCGTGGCGACACTCGCCACCATGCGCGCCATACGTGGCGCAGTCGGCGCAGGGATGGTCGCTCGTGTCGCCGCAATTCGGGCAGCTCGGCGCGACTGGGTGCGCCGAGTAGCGCACATCGCGCGAGCACCACGTCTCGGCCCATGTGCGCGCGACGTGGAGCGTCTCGAGATCCTGCTCGAAGATGGCGGCGAGCTCGTCGCGCGTGGTCGCTTCGATCAGTCGCAGCAGGACGTCGGCGGGGACAGCGAGCTCGCGCTGGCGCTCGCGGTCGGCGCGGTCGGCGAGTGCGAGCTGCGTCATGGCGCGATCGTGCGCGTCGCGGTCGGCCGCCACGAGCTCGTCAATGACGCGCGCGGCCTCGCGCAGGCACTCGGCGCTCGTGTCGCCGCGCACGTTCTGTACGTGGTGCCCATCGCGCGCGCGGTGGATCGCTGCGCACCATTCTTCGGTGTACGTGTCGAAGATGGTGTAGAGCGTATAGGTGGTGGTGGTGGTCGGTGATTCGGTCATGCACCCACGGTAGCCGACGTCGAGCTCGAGCTCGCTGCGCGCAGGATAAGAGATCGCTACCTGTTGCCTGCTGGCAACAGTGGCGTATGCTGCGAGCGTGGCGGGCGTGTGGGATGGTGTGCGGCGATGGGTACTCGGCCCGCCATCCGAGTCGGATCTCACGGGCCAGATCAACTACGCGATCGAGCAGCGTCTCGGCGCCGCCGACTATCTCGCCATTCCTGCAGTCGCTCGCGCGCGCGAGCTCATCGTCTCGCTCGCTTCTATGCTCGAGCCCGTGGCATGGGCCAATGGCTACCCACTGCCGACGAAGCAGCAGCCTCGCGTCCTGGTGCGGCCCGCGCCCGAGATAACGCGCGGCGAGTACCTGGCGCAGCTCGTCGGCAGCCTGTTCGACCACGGCAACGCGATTCTCTGGCAGCCGATTAGTGGCAGGAATTCAGCCGGGCGCCCCGACGTCTCGATAGTGCTGCCATTCGATCAAGTCTCGATCCAATGGGCCGACGAGTCGCGTCTCTCGCGCACCGTCGAATGGGCCGGGCGCGAGCTCGTGCCCGGGCGCGACGTGCTACTGGTGTCGATCAACCGCGCCGCGGGCGAGCTCGTGGGTCGCTCGCCGCTCGATCTCATCGCTGCGTCGCTCGATCGCGTGCTCGCCGCCGAGCTCTACGCGGGCGCCTGGTTCGAGAATGGCGCGGTCCCGAGCGTCGTACTCAAGTACGACGGCACCCTTGACGACGTGGCAGCGCAGGGCGTCAAGGCGAAGTGGATCGAGAATCACCGCGACCACTCGCCCGCCGTGCTGCCCAAGGGCTGGGATCTCTCGCAGCCGGGCGCGAATCCTGGCAGCTCGCAGCTGCTCGAGACGCGTAAGCATGGCGCGCTCGAAGTCGCGCGCGGGCTGGGCATCTTCCCGCCCGAGCTGCTGCTGGCCGAAGTCGGCGGGAGCTCGCTCACCTATCAGAACATCAGCGAAGCGCTAATGACGTTCCTACGCGTCACCGTGCAACCGCTCTACCTGGCGCCCGTCGAGGAGGCACTGTCGGATCTTCTGCCCGGCACGCAGTCGGCGCGCTTCTCGACGGCCGAGATCGAGCGACTGAATACGGCCGCGCGATGGACCGCATACGAGACAGGACTGCGCGCCGGGTTCCTGTCGACCGCGCAGATTGACCGATGGGAGGGCTGGCAGCGCGACGTCGAGCCCGATATCCCGCCCGCGCTGGCACCCACTCCCGCCGCAGCCGAGGTACCGATATCGTGACCATTCGCACCGCCACGTACTCGGCCGAGCTCCTGGTGCGCTCGGCCGCCGAGCGCATCATCGAAGTGCGCGCCGTGCCCTGGGACGTCGTGGCCGAGACGCCCGACGGGCGCGAATCATTCGCGCGTGGCGCATTCGCAGACACCGACCCCGAGTCGGTGACGCTCGAAGCGATCGGCCCGCATGGCGCGGATCCTGGCGTGCGTCTGGCCGGGCGATCCGTCGGGCTCGAGGACCGCGAAGATGGTCAATACGCGCGGTTCCTGGTGTCGCGCACCCGTGACGGCGACGAGCTGCTCGAGCTGGCCCGCGATCGGGTCTATCGCGGCGCGTCGGTCGTATTCACACCACTCGAGGAGCGGGCCGCCGATGGTGGCGTCACCGTTCGCACCCGCGCCGAGCTCGTGCGCGTGGGCATTGTCGAGCGTCCCGCATACGCGGGCGCAGAAGTCCTGGCCGTACGTAGTGAGGATGCACACCCAATGACCGATGAGCAGGCCGCGCCCGTGGCGGCCGACACCACAAGCGACCACGGCGTGCGCGTCGCAGCCGACACGCCCGATATGAGCGCTCGCATGGATGAGCTGCGCACCGACCTGATCGCGCGCATGACCTCGCTCGAAGCGAGCTCGGGGCGGCGCGGCGGGCAGCACATCCTCGCGCGATGGTCCGGCTTCGGCGAGTACCTGAAAGATGCCTCGGGCGACCCCGAGCAGGCCGTGCTCCTGGCGCGCGCGCTGGCCGATCAGAAGCTCGCCACGAATCCCGGCGTCGCCGGGCCGTCATTCCTGACCGACGTCAAGGGCGTGATGGATGCGAGCCGACCGGCGATCGAAGCGACCGGCGGTCCTGGCCCGCTCGGCGCGTCGGGCATGAGCCTGCACTGGCCGTACTTCGCCGGGGATCTCGGCGCACTCGTCGGCAAGCAGTCGGCTGAAAAGAGCGAGATAACGTCGGTCGTGGTCAATCTGCTCGACGGCAACGCGCCGATCGAGACGTTCGCAGGAGGCTCCGACGTCTCGTATCAGCTCATCCGCAGGAGCTCGCCGAGCTATCTCGAAGCCTACGGGCGAATCATGCTGGCGGGCTGGGCACTGACGACCGAGCGAGAGTACGAGGACGATCTCGAAGCGGGCGCCACGGGCACCATGACCGGGGATATCTCGAGCGACGCAGCGACGCGCGCGACGTTCTTCGAGGGATCCGCGAAGGTTCGCAGCGCGACTGGCGCGCCCGCCTCGGCCGTCCTGGTCGCTTCTGACGTGTTCGCCGCACTCGGCGCCGTCCTGACGCCGGGCGCGTACGGCACCGCGAATCTGACGGGCACCGCGCAGGCGTCGACGCTGCAAGTCAACGTGTCGGGGCTGGCCGTGGTCGAAGCGCCGTACCTGACGGCGGGCGTCGCCATCTTCACCAACGACCGCGCCGCGCAGTGGCACGAGGACGGGCCATTCATCGCAACGGCCGAGGACGTGGCGAAGCTCGGCCAGAATCGAGCCTATTGGAGCATGGGTGCGACAGGCATCTTCATCCCCGCCGGGCTCGTCAAGGCGACTGCGATCGTCCTGCCACTCGCGTCGGGTGAGTCGCGCAGCTCGCGCAAGTCCTAACGCATGGCAGCATGGGTATCGGCCGATCAGATTCTCGGCGCCGTCGGTGTGACGCTCCCCGCCGATGCTGAATCGACGGCGTGGGCCGAGGCTTGCGCCGCCGCAGTGTCGGCGGGCATCGACGCGCGACTGGTCGGCGTGCCCATGCTGAATGCGCTCGACGTCGACGTGTCGCTCTATCCGGAGCTCGTATTCTCGGCGACTGTCGCGGGCGCCGAAGCGTACAAGCGACGCGAAGCGGTGTACGGGCTTACGGGCTACGTGGATCTCGAGGGCGCCGCCATTCGCGTCGCGCGCGACTATCTCGAGGGCGTGGCGCCGATCATCGCGCGCTATGCCACGTTCGGGATTGCATGAGCAGGCTCGCCGATGCGCGTACTCGACTGGCCGATGCGCTCGACGGGTCGGGCGTGCGGACCGCGATCGGCGGCCGCTTCTCGGCGCCATGCGTGCTGATCGAGCCCGCCGACCCGTGGATCGACCGCGCGACAGCGAGCCCGGTGCTGCGCGTGCGCTGGCAGCTGACCGCGATCTCTGGCAGCAGCGACACGGGTGGCGCTTATGACGAGCTCGCGCAGCTCATCGACAGCTGCGACCTGGCGCTCCTATCTTTGCGTGGTGTGTCGCTGCCATCCTGGGGAGCACCGCACGACGTGACACTCGCCAACGTGGCGCATCCTGCTTCTATCGGTATCGTGCTCATGCAATCGGAGGCGTAGACCCGTGGCTGGCAATCCCCTCTTCATGCGAGACGTCTCGCTGCAGCTCACCATCGGCGCCGAGCCCGCGCTCGAGGTCAATTGCGACGTGCACACCGTCGAGGTAGCAGTCGAGCCGGGCGACGTCGTGACGTATCAGACACTCTGCGCAGACGGGTCATTCAGCGAGCCCGGGCGCAGCTCGTACGCGCTGCATATCACCGCAGCGCAGGACTGGTCGGCGACCGGGCTCGCGCGCGTCCTATGGGAGCACGAGGGCGAGTCGGCCACCTTCCGCTACCAAGCGCACGGGTCGGACGTGGCGGGCGCCGATGCGCCATCCGACGCGACGCCGGGCATGATGGGCGAGCTGACGATCGTGGCACCCACCTACGGCGGCGAGGCCGACACGTTCGCCGAGCTCGACGTCACGCTGCCATGCTCGAGCAAGCCCGAGCTCATCGTGGCAGCCTTCCCCGCCGGGCTCGCTGCCGACAGCTCGAGCGAGCAGGAGCTCGAGACGCAGGACGCACACGACGTCGAGCACGAGCTCGCCGCGGCGACTGGCTAGTGCCGCCGCGCGTCGACGTCTCGGGTGACGCAGAAGTGCGCGCCGCATTCGACGCGCTGGGGCGCGACGTCGAAGATCTCGGCGAGACGCACAAGCGCGCAGTCGAGCTGCTCATCCCTGGCGTGTCGAGACGCTCGCCACGACGCACGGGTGCGCTCGCTGCGTCCTGGCGCGCCGAGGCGACGAAGATCGCGGGCAGCGTCGTCTCGGGTGTCGCGTACGCTGGCCCCGTCGAGTACGGCGCGCGTGGCCTTCCTGGCGCGCGCATGGTGGCCGACACCATCGCCGAGCAGACAGACGCGATGCTGGCCGAGTACGACCGCACACTGACCGAGCGAGGGAGGCGCCGTGGATTCGACACCGATTGACCCGCGCGAGGTCACCGTGACGCTGGCCGGGATCCGATCTCTGACCATTCTCGAGATCGCTCGCGCGTGCGCGATCAGTGGAGTGCGACGCGACGAGGCCGAGCGACTGCTGCGCTCGCTGAATGACCCGGCGGGCGACCCGGCCGATCTCGAGCGAGCTGCCGAGCTGCTCTATGCATGGGCGCTCGTGCTCGAGCGACGTCGGGATCCGTCTCTATCCTGGGAGCAGGCGCAGACGTGGCGCGTCGTATTCGATCTCGACGCGGTCGACCCGATCGCCGAAGCAGAAGCAGAAGCATCGGTGTCGGCTGCCATCGCTACCGGGCTCGCTCCCGACGTGGCCGGGCAGCTCACACTCGCACAAGCCGAGGCGTATGGCGCTTCGGCTGCGTCGCGCAGGAGCTAGCCGATGGCCGTCGGCCTGACTGTCGAGATCCGCGGCGACACGAGCAAGCTCGACAGCGCACTCGACAGCTCGAAGCAATCCGTCGGCGGCTTCTCGGGCGGGCTGGGCAAGTCGGCACTCGCCATCGGCGCAGTCGCCACTGGTGTCGGCGCAGCTGCGGTGGCCGTGACAGCGCTCACCACTGCAGCAGCCGAGGATGCGGCCGAGCAGGCGAAGCTCGAAGCGGTCATTCGCGCGACGGGCGCTGCTACGGCCGAGTCGACCGCGCAAGTCGACGCAGCGATCGCCGCCGGGCAGGAGCGAGCATTCACCGACAGCGAGACGCGCGCCGGGCTCGAGTCGCTGATCGTGGCGACTGGCGACGTCGGCGCCGCGACCGAGCTGCTCACAAGCGCGCAGGACGTGGCGCGATTCGCGGGCGTCGACCTGGCGACAGCTGCCGATGCGGTCGCCAAAGCGCACGCCGGGCAGGATGGCGCGCTGCGCAAGCTCGTGCCGGGTCTAGCGAAGGGAGCGACCGCAGCCGACACCATCGGCGCAGCGAGCAAGGCCGCTGCCGGGCAGGCCGATCTCTACGCTGACTCGGCGGCGGGCATGGGAGCGAAGGGAGCCGACGCATTCGCCGAGATCGGCGAGCAGATCGGCGCCGCATTCCTGCCAGTCATGAGCGAAGTCCTGCCCGCACTTATGCCGATTCTGAAAGTGCTCGGCGAGCTCATCACGGCGCTCCTGCCCGCGCTCATCCCGCTCGTGAAGCTTCTCGCGGGCGTGCTGGGTCTCGTGGCGAATGTGCTCGCCACTGTCGTCGGCTGGCTCGTGAAGCTCGTAACGTGGATCGGGACCGCCGTGCGTAAAGTCGGGGACTTCCTGGGTGCGCTGAATCCACTAAAGGGGATCGAGCTGCCATCGCTGCCATTCATCGGTGGCAACGCAGCGAGCACGACGGCCGCGGCCAGTGGTCGCAGTGGCGGGTCGACTGCTGCTGCGGGTGTGACGATCAACGTCACGGGCGCACTCGATCCTGAGGGCGTGGCGCGCACCGTGGCGCGCGTGCTGAATCAGCACGCCATCCGAGTCGGGCGCCATCCGGCGCTCGCCACTGGCACGAGCCGATGAGCCTGCCGGGCGCCATCGTCCTGGTCGACGGGCTGGCCGTCGAGTGCGAAGTGCTGCACGCGGTCATACGCCACGGGCGCGACGATCCGACCACGCAGCCCGAGGCCGACGCTGCCACGATCGAGCTCGTCGGCGAGCTGCCCGCGGTGGCGACCATCGGCGCTCGCGTCGAGCTCCTGGCGGTCGACCCATTCGACGCGGCCGAGCTCGAGCGCTTCGCCGGGCTCATCAGCGACGTGCGCATCGGCTGGGCGTCGCTCGACGTGCCAGTGGCGACGATCATCGCCGTCGGCGAGCTGGCCGATATGGGTCGACGCATCATCGGCGACGCACCGTATCCCGCCGAGCTCGACGGCGTGCGCGTCAATCGTGCGATCGTGGCGGCGGGTGTGACCACTGACGCAGCGCGCTCGGATCCTGGCTACCTGACAGTCCTGGCGCGCGACGTCGACGCGCAGCCCGCGCTCGTGGTGGCGGGCGACGCTGCCTACGACGGCGGCGGGTTCCTATGGTGCGCGAAGGACGGCGCCGTGCTCTATGCCGACGCCTACCATCGCCGCGCGAGCGAGATCGCGCTCGAGCTCGTGGCGTGCGATCTCCCGCTCGAGCTGGCGTGGTCGCTCGGGCTCGAAGGTCTAGCGAATGACGTCGACGTGCGCTACGGCGTCGCTCCTGGTGGCGGCGAGCAGCCGGGCGTGCACGCAGACGATCCGAGCTCGATCGCGCGCTATGGCACCCATGCGGCGAGCCTGACCACGCGTCTCGCCGACGAGTCGGATGCGCAGGCTCGCGCGAATCTGATCGTCGGGCGACAGGCCGAGCCCGCGTGGATTCTCTCGTCGCTCGGCTTCCCGCTGCAGTCGCCCGGCGTCGACTACGAGCTCACCACGGCGCTACTCGAGCTCGAGCTGCATGACCTGGTAGCGGTGTCGGGGATGCCCGCCGGGGCACCCATGACTAACGCCTACGTATACGTGGAGGGATGGACCGAGACGATCGACCCGGGCGCGTGGCAGCTCGAGCTGCTCGTCTCTGACTACTGCCGAACGGCGCCCCCGCCCGAATGGGACGACGTGGCGCCGGGCTGGCTATGGGACGAGCTCGATCCTGGCCTGACCTGGGATGCGATCTCGTGCCTGCCGCCGTTCCTGGCGGGCTATCCGGATCGCTGGGTCGACGTCCCGAGCTCGCAGCGGTGGGATAGTCTCGATCCGTCGATCGAATGGGACGAATGGGCGGGGCGAACCGCCACGAGGAGCACACCCGATGCCCGCTAGCACACCCGTATACGGCTTCCCGTATCCACTCGGCACCGATCGCGTCATGGATGGCGATAACGCCATCGAAGCGCTCGCCCGCGCCGTCGAGTCGCAGATAGCAGCCGCCGCGTACAAGGTACTCGGCTACGCGCAAGTGGTCGCCGATCAGACGGGCATCGGTACGACGCCCGTGGCGCTGGCAGGACTGTCGCTCCCGGTGCAAGTCGCTGCGAATCGTCGCATCCGGGTCTCGGCCTTCGGCGAATTCACCGCGAGCACGAGTGGCAACACCGTGCGAATGCGTACGCTCATCGACGGCGCGAATGCGCAGCTCGCCGCCGTCACGATCCAGTCGGGCGCGCAAGTGCAGTCGGTGCAGTCGGCCGTCGTGGTGACGCCCACCGCAGGACTGCACACCTTCTCGCTCAATGCGCAGATGAGCGCAGGCACGGGCACCGTCTCGCTGAATGCGACCGCCGGGCCGTGCTTCATCATGGTCGAAGATCTCGGGCCGTCGGTATGAGCGACGCAGTAACCGTGGCAGCCTTCCTAATCGCGGGCGCGCTCATCATCGGCGCGCTGATCGGGCTCGCCGTGTCGCTGATATGGTTCGCAGATAGGATGGGCAGACGATGAGCGTCGAGCACCCACTGCGCGAGGGGCGCGAGTCTCGATATGGCGAACCGCCGACGATGCCAGATATCGACCCGCGCGTACCTGGCGCGCCGCAGGAGCGACCCGACTGGTGGCCCGACTGGTGGCAGCTCGGGCATGACGACGAGGACAGCGAGCGATGATCTTCGGCAATCCGGTGCCCGGGCTGATCGGCGCTCCTGGCAAGCCTGACCCGACGTCCGGCTTCGTGGTGACGCAGGCATTCGGCTCGACGTCGACGCAGTACGGCCCGCACGACGGGCTCGATATCGACAACGGCGGGCCATCGGGCGATCCGATTCTGGCGATGGCCGACGGCACCGTATATCAAGCGTTCTTCGATTCGGCCTCGGGCGGCGCTGGCATCGTGCGCATCGACCACGGCGACGGATGGTCGACGGGCTATGCGCACATGGATGAGCTCTACGTGCGCGTCGGCGACCACGTGGAGCAGGGCGACCATATCGGCTCGCTCGATTCGACCGGCTGGGTGTCGGGGCCGCACTTGCACTACGACGTCTCGCACCACAACGTCCGGCAGGATCCGTGGCCGTACGCGAATGCGATCAGCAGCGAGGAGCTATGGATGCGCACATACAGTGGCGCGGACTTCGATCAGCACACGCAGCAGCACCGCACACTCGAGGGAGCTCGATTCAGAGCTGACACCACGACCGACGCTGCCATCTTCGAGACCTTCGGCGCGGGTGTGACAGTGCAACCGCACGCCATCGTGACGGGCGAGAACGTGTCGGGCTCCGACAAGTGGTACCTGGCCTGGCTCTACACCGACGGGCGCTATCGGCTGGGCGCGCTGCACGTCTCGACGCTCGACTAATCCACACGCGGCCCACATGGCTGCGGACAAGTCGCGCGCAGCTGGCGCTATGCTTCGAGATCCTGGCGGGCGCGAAGTGACGGCGCCCGCCTGTCGAATCACCAACATAGGGAGGCGCCGCCACGTCGAATCATCCCCGCCCGCCGGTCCTGGTGCAAGCAGACACCGAGCTCGAGCTCGTGCCAGTCGACCCACTCGAGACGCTTCTCGCCGCCGTCGATATGCTCGCATCTGCGTACGCGTACTGGCTTACGGCGAGTGGCGCCACCACGCGCCGAGACGCGCGCGAGCTGCTGGGTGCCGCGATGGATGCGGTCCTGGCAGCACGTAACACCTACGAGAACACACGAGGACGAATCACCACATGACCACTGACACCCGACTGCGCACGTACTGCTGCGCTCCTGGCTGCGTCGAGCCCGCCGAGGGCTACGTAGGATTCGCGTACGTGCACGAGCAGCGCTACCACTTCTGCAGCGAGCACATGCGCCCGGTACGCGCAGCGCTGCTGCCGATCATGCGGCCCGCAGCTGCTCCCGAGCCCGTCGTCCCTGGCGGCGACGATGCCACGGGCTACGCCACCTGACAAAGCGAAGCGACCCAGCCGACGAGCTGGGTCGCTGCGCTGCCTATCGAATCCCCACCGTGTCAAGAGAAGGGATCAGCCGAAGTGTACGCGAACCCGACAAGCCCGCGCGCGGCCCGATTCATCGCAGCACTGCCCGTCGAGGCGTGGTCGCCCGGCCTGGGGCGCATGGTGCGTATCAGCGAGAAGCAGCGCGACGTCCTGGCGATCGTCTCGAAGCAGCACGCGCACCGATTGCGCCACCTGGCACTCGAAGCAGGCTATGCCGACGCTGCTGGCATGAGTCGAGCGCTACGCAGCCTGCAGCGTCTCGGCCTGATCGCCGTCTCGAGCTCGCGTGGTCGCCACGGATCCACTGTCGCATGGGTGCGCGCGGGAGCTCGCATGGCGCAGTCGCTCGCGCAGCTCATGCGACAAGCGCTCGACAAGCAGCCTAATGTGTCGCCCCCGTCAACCGTTCTACGAAGTACCTACCAGCGGAGTACGGATCGCGTGGTATCTGACCGGGAGGACACATTAGCGCGGGCAGCTGGCCCGCCGAGCTCGCTGGCCGACGTCCTGGCCGGGCTGCTGGGTCGCACATGACGGCGCCGTTCTATGCCGACGAGTGGCTCACCATCCTCGGCGGCGACTGTCGGGACGTCCTGGCGACGCTCGAGCCCGAGTCGATCGACTGCGTGGTGACGTCGCCGCCGTACTGGGGACTGCGCGACTACGGCACGGCGAGCTGGGTCGACGGCGACCCCGACTGCGACCACGTGGACCCGGGGCTATCGAATCCGATCATCGGCTCGCGCTCGACGCTGCACGGCGGCATCGGTCCCATCCTGGCAGCGCAGACGGCCGGAGCTCGAGCGTCGAGCTCGTGTCGCAAGTGCGGCGCCACGCGCGTCGACGCGCAGCTCGGGCTCGAGCGCACACCCGACGAGTACGTAGCAGCCCTGGTCGCCATCTTCGGCGAAGTGCGTCGCGTGCTGCGTCGTGGTGGTACGTGCTGGCTGAATCTGGGCGACAGCTACGCGAATGGTGGCGGGATCGGCGGGCAGGGCAGGACTGGCATCCTGGCGGGCAGCAAGCTCGACAACCGACAGGGACGTGGCGAGCGAGTCGACGGGCTCGCGCAGAAGCAGCTCGTCGGCATCCCGTGGCGTGTCGCATTCGCGCTGCAGGCCGATGGGTGGTACTTGCGCAGCGACGTCATATGGTCGAAGCCGAACCCGATGCCCGAGTCGGTCACGGATCGACCCACCAAGTCGCATGAGTATCTGTTCCTGCTCACCAAGTCGGCGCGCTACTACTACGACGGCGCCGCCATCGCCGAGCCCGCAGGCGACCATCCGTCGGGGCAGCTCGAGCGTGGCGAGAATCATCAGAACGGGCGCAGCGCATTCGGGACTGGTGTGCCATGGGTGCCCGGTGATCAGGGCGTGACGCGCAACGCGCGCAGCGTGTGGTCGATTGCGACACGCCCGTATCCTGGCGCGCACTTCGCCGTATTCCCGCCCGAGCTGCCGACGCGCTGCATCCTGGCAGGATCTCCCGAGCGAGGCGTCGTGCTCGATCCGTTCGCAGGATCCGGGACTGTCGGCATGGTCGCTAATCGACTGTCACGGCGCGCAGTCCTGGTCGACCTGAATCCCGCCTATCTGCAGCAGCAGCTGCGACGCAACGCGCAGCAGCCGCTCGGCCTGGTGGCGCCATGATCGAGCTCACCGAGAAGCAGCTCATGGCCGAGCTGGTCGACCTTCTCGAGCGCTTCGGCTGGCTGGTCTATCACACCTTCGATTCGAGACGCTCGGCGCCCGGGTTCCCCGACCTGATCGCCGTCAAGGGCGGGCGTATGCTGGCGCTCGAGATCAAGTCGAGTACGGGCGTGGTGACACGCGATCAGCGCTCCTGGCTAACGGCATTCGCAGCAGTGCCCGGCGTCCTGGCGTACGTGGTGCGTCCTGCTGACGATCTCTCCGAGCTCGCGGCGATCCTATGAGCCGACGCAGCCCGTACCCACCACCACTGCCCGCGAATCTCCACGCTCTGACGCTGACACGCATCGACGCTGCGCAGTGGCAGCATGGCCCGCCGACGTGCGATCTCTGCGAGGCTCCTGCTGCGTACGTCATACGCACCACGTACGGCGAGGCTCGAGTCGAGCACGTGACCCACCTATGCGTCGACAATGCGGGCGGCTTCATGGAGCAGCTGACCGATCGTCTCGGCCCGGGTGATGCATGAGCGAGCAGCGACGGCGCCATCTGATCGTGACGGCGCCACCATCAACGTACCGCATAGGAGCACCATTCACCATGCCACGCACTGATGAGACGCCCGAGCCGACGCCCGCCGAGCAGGCCGACACCGAGCTCGAGCAGCCGGTCGCCACGCCCGAAGATCCTGCCCCCGCCGAGGCCGAGCCCGGTGGCGAGCGTGTCGAGCTCGAGACACCCGACGAGACGTCGGGCGAAGTACGCCCCCGCTAGGCTCGTGCCACGTCGAGCTCGCCGTCTGGGCAGCCCCGTCTCTCTGCTGCGACGCAGTGATGCGGCGAGACAGCGAGCTCGACGCTACCTCATCGACCGCGATGGCATGAGCTGCGCCCGATGCGGCGAGCTCATCGTCGGCGAAGTACCCAGCATCGGGCATCGTCTCGCAGTCGCGCGCGGTGGATCCGACCACGCAAGCAACCTCGCGCTCGAGCACATGACGTGCAATCGGCTCGGCGGCGCCACGGCGCCGGGCGGTTTTTCCGTAGAGCACGATCCGCCCCCGCAG